>Ga0247727_10009376_pt1 | contig 17778 bp, 11 predicted proteins | sample WisWelCaveWW1625_FD_202498 | JGI IMG/M metagenome (GOLD analysis project Ga0247727, IMG submission 202498) | Biofilm microbial communities from Wishing Well Cave, Virginia, United States - WW16-25 | ecosystem: Environmental > Aquatic > Deep subsurface > Groundwater > Cave microbial mat | place...
TCGAGTCCGGATCACTATCCTTGATCCATCGGAACAAACCGCCGGGATAATAACGATTCTGATTTTGCACGAAGTCTTTAGACGGGCTGATGCCGGCAAAAACATGCGTAGGGGTGATCAACAAGTCGATGACGTCTGCAGCATGGCTTGCGCTGTAAAATCTGGGGTTGCTTGCGGCATAACTTCCTTTGATCACCTCCTCCACCTTCACGATACAATCATTCGTTTGCAGGTTGAGCCGGTTCGGTTTGAGCTGGATCCGAAACACGCCGCCGGAGGGCCCGCTGCGCGCGAGATAGAGCACATTGCGAGCTGCGTCGTAAGGGTCAAACAGCAATCGCGCAAAATGGTTGTATTTCGAATTGCTCGCCCCCACAGCAGGCAAGGGAATGACAGCCGTCAACGTATCATCGTCAATTCGTTGAAACGCCTGCGTCACGTTGCCGTTGCCGTCCACCTTGCCATAATATAACCCTTTGTTGTGCGCAACCGCAAAAATGCCGTTGCGGTCCACGAGGCTCGCATTGCCTTCATCAAACGTGAACGCGGCAATCTGTGCGTTCGGCAAGCCGTTCCATGTTCCCGTGCCTGCTTGCGGCCCGCCGGCAAGCGTCTCCCAATCGTTCTCCTTTCCTCTTCCGCCTTTTTTGTTTTTCAGCAACTCGCCTTTGCCCTCCGGCTCCACCGGGCCCGCGGAAGCGATCACGAGATTGCGATTGCCGGGATGATATGCAATGTGAAACACACCCTGGCGGCTCGTGGTATATTCTCCCGTCCACACACTTTTCCCGCGCAGGCGGCGCTGCGACCAGCTTTGACCGCCGTTATAGCTTCGCAGAATGCCGTTATCATAACACCCGATCATGATGATGTCCGACGTGTCCGGATGAAACACCGGCGGGCAGCCTTTGAAATCCACTTCATCCAACGCCCTGCGGCTGGCGAAATAACTATCGCCGTCGCCGGGTGCGGCCGTCTGCACTGTAAACATCTGCTCGATCTGCCGCATGGCATTGAAGGCTTGCGAGCCGTTATTGCCTTTGGCGAGCATGGGGCCATAACGCGCGCAGCCATAAATCGTAGGATTCGCCTCGGTAGCGCTCGGGTCGATGTCCAAGCTGCCGAACGCCAATTCCGTGTTGTCTTCGCGATAGCCGTTGTCGCTGTTGTTGATATCGGGATCATTATAGATTCGGTGCCACGCTTGTGCGGGATCGATCGTGGCATCCGCGCGCACGCACAACGTCGGCGGCTGGTTGCGCTTGCCCGCGAACACTTGAAACGAACCGATGCGGCTGTCCGGCTTCGCCGTCATTTGCCCCAAGTTCTTCTCGCCCCCGGGATTCTCCGACTGCCAAACCGGAGTATAGCTCGAATCCAGCAAAGACCGCATCTTCGTATTCAAGCGATAAATGCCTTTGCCATTGCCGCTGCCCGAGGGCACAAAGCGGCTGGCAAAGATGAGCAAAGAATCCGAGGTCTGCACGGCACCGGCAACCTCTCCCAAAACAATGAGAGCGCGCCAATCCGCGAATTGGCTGAGCGACGTGGTGAGGTTCCTGAACTTCGTTCCCGTACGCACGCCTTGCGAGTTGATAATATCCCACATCAGATAAATGGCGCGGTCGGTGGCGAGAAAAACATAGTCGAGCGTTTGCCCTTGGGAATTGGGCGTGATGATGTAATCGATATCGAAAACCTCTTCCGTGTCGGCCACGGCAATGCCTTGCGGAATTTTGAACGCCGTCCAACTATTGCCGCCGTCGAAAGAACGCAGGATCGTGCTCAGGCCGTACTTGCTGTAATCCGTTTGCCCATTGTCTATGCGAATCTCGCCGATGCCCGCAGCAAGAAATTGCGCATTCGGCGGGCATTGCCGAATAGTGCTGATCCAGGGATATTTGCCGTCATTCTTGTGCAAATTGGTTGGGTCAAGCGTGCTGCGCGTGGGCTGCTGCGCTCTGCGCCAGCTTTGATTGCCTTCGTTCCAAATGAAAATGCCTTCCTGCGTGCCCACGAGCAATCGCTCCTGGTTTTGCTGAGCAAGGAAACGATCCGTGAATGCGAGCGTCGTCGTATAGGCAGGCAGAACGTCGTCTTCGCCCGCGGGGTTCGAATCAATCAACCTCGTCCATTGCGTGATTTCTCCAACTGCATCAATGGCTTCGGAGCGATACACGCCCGAAATATCTGTGGCGAGATAAAGCTTTTGCTGCGCCGTCTTGCCGAAGAAGTTGTCGCGTGGCGCAAAACGAATCTCCATGCAATAACCGCCGCCGCCAATGGTGGATTGCGACCACGTGAAAGGATCCTGCGCGGACGCGATGCTCGTTAAAAAGCAAACGGCAAGCAGCAAAACAGAACAACGCCGTGAATAAAACATGGATCACCTCCGTGCGTGAGAAATAAAAAACTTCTCAGCCTATTCGGCGGCGAAGGTGCAGTGCTGTGAAGAGCCACAAGGCTGCGGTCAAAGCGGCAGTGCGCGGTGAGTGAATTGAAGTGGGAAGATGAACTAAACGGCGAGTTGCTGATCCCAACGGCACGATAATAAGTGGGGGGGGGTAAAAGTCAAGGCCGAAGTTGAGTATGGCCGATGATGGAAAAGCGGCGCGAAAGTCCGACAAGCTACTTGAAACTGAACCCCACCCACGCGCGCCGACCGTAAAACTCTTCGAAGCGCAAGCTGGGTTGGCTAAAATCGAGGCCGCCCTGTTCCGGGTTGGCATATTTGATATCGAGCAGGTTGCGCACTTCCACAAACGGTTCGAGCTTCAATCCCGCAAACGTGAACGGCAGGGTCACGCGCGCATCGACAAAATTGCGCCAGCCCAGTTCCGTGGTTTGGTTGCTCAACCATTCGTAGCCTTTTGCCGGGCCGTATAGTTTTGAAAACAGATTGAATGCATAGCCTATGCGATGTTGATAAGAAAAATTCAAAGTGAAGGTGTGGCGCTGATCCCAAGCCAAAGGTTCGGCTAGATTCAAACTCGCGCCCGGCTCTTCGCGGCTCGCGCGCAAGAAATCGCTTTCCGGCCAGGAAGCGGCGCCGAGGCTTTCCAAATAAGTATAACTCACCGCGGCCGTCACGTTGTCGCCGATTTGCCGCTGATACGCCATTTCCAAGCCGCTCATGTTCGCGGAGACGTTGTTTTCGTAGCGGAAGAGCTGCTGCGAAGCTGGCGTTGCTGGTTTGCTCGCGGCGTTCGGATAAGAAACCGTGCCGATGAGATTGGCATACTTGCGCCAAAAACCGGTAAGCGTGAAAACCATTTGATCGGACCACGCGCGGCGATACGTGACTTCCCACGCGCGCGCACGCACCGGCTCTAACTCGGGATTGCCGAGCAGGGTCCAAAAAGCGGAGCGCTCATTGTCCGCGTTGAGATACAAATAATAAAACGACGGCAGCTCATAAAACCAGCCATAGTTGAAAGACAGATGCTCCACCTCGCCGATGGGAATAGCCAAGCCCAGCCGCGGCGCAAGTGTATGGTGAAGAATCGCGGGCACGGGATCTATGGTCGAATCATTTTGCGCTTGATTCAAGCTCGGCGTCAACGCAACGGGATCGGTGTTGGGCGAGAAGGCTTCATAGCGCAATCCCAGAGTCGTCAAGAAGCCTTTCAACTCGATCTTGTGATGGCCATAGACCGCGACACTAAACGGGCGGCGTTTGTAGCGATCATGATTGCGGTCATAAACCAAGCCGCGGTCCCCGTTGTTGCCGTTCGGCCAAAGTTGATAACGCGCGCGCTCCACTTCCAGCGACCACAAGTTTCCTTCCACGCCGAGCCGGAGTTGATGAAAAGGATGAAGCTGGCGCACCAAGCTCAAGCGCGCGGTCCATTGCCGCTCGTGTGAATCTTCCTGCCACGGTTCGAGCGCGCCCGGCCACACGTGTGACAGCGCCTGATTCGAAGAAAAAGAATAAGTGTTCGCCGCCTCTTCCGCCATGTCGCCGCGCACTTCGCGGCGTAAAGTGAGCGCGCTCAACTCGGCTTTGTAATACATCTGCGGGCTGACCGTGTGCGTAATCGAAAGACTCATGCGCCGGTTGTCATTCACGCGCTTGGGCAACGCCGAGCTGCGCTCCGCCCACAACGCATCGTAGCGCCGCCAATCCCATTGCGAAAACAAACCCTGCCAGCGCAGGAAAATATTTCTCGTCACGCGCATCATCACTTTGGTGTTGAGGTCGTAATTGAAGAAGATGGGCGCGGGAAAGTATGGGCGCAGCTCGTCACGATAAGGCGTGTTCGTCATGTGCGTGGACCCGGCAATCATATAATTGGCATCGAACATCGGTCCGCCGAAGCCGAAGGTCAGCGGCCCGCTCAACGCGAACTCCGCGCGCCGCGAATGATCGGCAATCACCTCGTCGCCGAAGCCGATGTCGCTCGCCACTTTCACGGTCACGCCCAAATCATTGCGGCCTTCTTTGGTGATGATGTTCGTCACCGCCGCCGTCGCGTTGCCATATTCCGCGCTGAAGCCGCCGGTTTGCACGACCATTTCGGCGATGGCGCTTTTCGCCACCGAGAATGCCATCGCGCGTGTATAGCCGCCGCTCGCGGGCAACCCGTCGATCAAATACTGCGCGCTCGCTGCGCGGCTGCCGCGAAAATGATTGGCCACAAATCCGGGAATGGTGGGGAGCACGTCTTCATACGTAAGGCCGGGCAGCTTTTTCTCAATCGTCGCGGCGCCGTAATACTGCGTGCTCGACAGCACGTCGCGAAGAATTTGCACGCGCGGCGCAACCACCACGATCTCGTCATCAACCTCCAGCACGCGGCTCTTCATTTCAAAACTCGCGCGCGTGTTGAGGTCGGTTTTGACCTGAACGTTGGTGATCCTCATCTTCACATAGCCGATCATGCTCACGCGCAGCGTGTATTCGCTCACCGGCACATTGTAGATGATGTAGAAACCGTGCTTATCCGCCATCGCGCCGAAGTTCGTGCCTTCAATGGTCACCGCCGCGCCGGGCAAAGCTCTGCCGGTTTCTTCATCGGAAATAAAACCCGAAATCGTGCCGGTCGCGCCCGCAAACAAAACGTCAGACATCGCCAGTGCGAGGCTCAACGTGCAGAGAACTTTTAGAAAGGATTTTTTCATATGATTGCGGTGGTTTAAGGCAAGCGATATGCCAGTGCCCGGCTCACGAACGCTAGCTTTTGGTTTGCACGCCAACATGGAAATGCCCATCTTCTCGCGCTTCATTTGCTATAATTACAGTCGCTTGATGGGAAAGCAGCCTTGCTTGCTCGAAAGACACAAAAGAAAAGTTATTCTCCCAACTACAACTGTATGCAAATTGTTTCCCGCTGCGGAAAACAGTTGCACAGAAATGAAATGTCCCTGTGAAATGTTCCTGCACCGGCTTGGCCGGTGCATTAAAAAATCTCTGCGTTAAAAAGAAAGCCGAACCTCATAAACCTCGGCCATGCCGAGGTGGGACCTTCTCGCATGAACTGTTCCTGCACCGGCTTGGCCGGTGCATCAAAAAAACTCTGCCTGCACAAATGATCCAAACTTCATAAACCTCGGCCAAGCCGAGGTTGGAACTTTTTCGCATCTAAACACTATGCTCGATCACTTGCAAGGAATGCGCGCAGACACCTTGCGCTATCTCGACTCGCTAGGCTTCTTAGGCTGGCAGCTCGGCCTGGAGCGAATTGAAAAGCTTTGCGAATTTTGGGGCAATCCCCACGCGCGTTATCCCGTCGTGCATATCGCGGGCACAAACGGCAAAGGCTCCACTGCGGCGATGCTCGCGGCAATCGCACAGGCCGCGGGTTTGCGCGTCGGGCTTTACACCTCGCCGCATCTCGTGCATCCGCGCGAGCGCATGCGCGTGAACGGCGTTCCGATTTCAGGGCAGGAGTTGGAACATGCGATTCAATCTTGCCGGCCAATGGTGGATGCGCTCCGCGCGACTTATTTCGAAGTGCTCACGGCCATTGCCTTTTATTGGTTCGCGGAGCAGCGCGTGGAATTGGCGATTATCGAAACCGGTCTCGGCGGCAGGTTGGATGCGACGAACGTGGTTGTGCCGGAAGTCACCATCATCACTTCGATTGCACTGGAGCATCAAGAATATCTCGGCCGCACGCTGGCGCTCATTGCCAAAGAGAAAGCGGGCATCATCAAAACCGGCCGGCCGTGCGTGAGCGGCGTGCGCGCCAAGCCGGCGCTGGCCGTGATTCAAGCCGAGTGTCAAGCGCGGCATGCGCGCTTCATTGATGCGCACGCTGAAACTCAGCGCCGTGTCATTCAGCTTGCCGAAACGGGCACGAGGTTTCGCTTGCGCGCGGAAAAGCTTGGGCTGAAAGCGCCTCAAAACTATCATCTCAATCTGTTGGGGCAGCATCAAATCGACAATGCCGTTCTCGCGCTTTGGGCCTCTCACATTTTGCAAGAGCGCGGTTTGTTGATAAACGAACACGCACGAACGGCAGGGCTGGCACAAGTGCATTGGCCTGCGCGTTTGCAATTGCTCGCGGGCGCGCCGCGCACATTAGTCGACGCCGCGCACAATGCCGACGGCGTGCGCAAACTCGTGCAGAGCATTCGCGCCCTCTTCCCCCAACGCCGCGTGCAAGTCGCCATGTCTTTGTTAAAGGACAAAGCGCTCGCGCAAGTCTTACGCGCGTGGCGTGAAGTGCAAGTGGAATTTTTCTTCGCGCCGGCAAAAAGTGATCGCGCCCTGGCGCCTGAGCGTATGCACGCCGAGGCGCAACGCCTGGGATTCACCGCGCACGTGTGCGGCTCCGCGCGCGAGGCTTTCAATGCGGCGCGCGCGCGGTGTTCGCCCGAGGATTTACTCTGTATTGTCGGCTCGCATTATTTGATCGGGGAGTTGATGGAGGAAGGTTTGTTGCCGTATCCGTATTAATGCCGCTCAACCACGGCTTGGCCGTGGTTTGCTTTACGCTCTTCTTTTTCTCGATCAAAAAAAAGCCACGGCCAAGCCGTGGCGAAACGTGAAATATCGAAATCGTTCAACCACGGCTTGGCCGTGGTTTGCTTTACGCTCTTCTTTTTCTTGATCAAAAAAGCCACGGCCAAGCCGTGGCTGAACAGTTAATGCTATGATTTCTTATTGTAGTGCATCGCCGGAGGCTGCCCCGTCGCTTCGAGCACGCTCAACCACAGCGTGCTCTCCGGGCGAATGGTTTTGCGTTGCGCCGTAGCCAGCGGGATCGGAACGTGCGTGAAGACGTTGTACCATTGCCCGAGGCCTCCTGCTCTTGATTGCGCTCGCCCATCAAATCCTGGCCCGCGCCTTCGGCCACAACGATGAGCGCATGGCCGCGTGCTTGCAAGCGTTTTTCTAAAAGTTTTATAAACAAAATTGACGTCGTTGTCGATGGTTTTCGACGCGCCGACAATCGCGATCTTCAGCCCGCGCTGCTTTGCCTCCAGCCAAATGCGATGCGCGCCTTACGACGTTTTTGATGCCGTAACGATGATAGAGCTGCATGTACAAAGAACGAATGACGTTGTTCAAGCCGGGCGAAAGTCCGCCGCAGGTCACGATTGCGGCTTTGGTATAGCCGGGGCGAAAATAAATTTTCGCGCGCGCGCCGGCTTTCTCCAAAGTCATCGGCGGCGCTTGCTGCGCGTCGTGCTGCTCGATGTTCACAAAAATCCGCGTGGCCTCCGCAACGTAACCGGCCACGCCCGCGCCGGTGGAAATCGGCAAGCCCAAAGGCGAATCGATGAGGCCTTCGCCTAGAGATTCAATTTGATAATCGGAGTTCTCCATACCGCTTAATACGTCTCTGCTTTTGCTGAAATGATCTAGGTCACACACGGATCAAAAGCGCACGCCGAAAAGCTTGTTCCGCGTGTGTTGTTGATCCGTGTGTGGCCCCAAAAACTTTCAGCGTTTAATTCGCTTGATTCTATAATTCGCTTATCCTGATTTTAAGCGAACCAGCGTTGCCACTTTTTGCGCGCTCCTTTTTTCTTGCGCAGCCAAAGCGTTGCGCCGATGCCGATCAACACGCCCGCGGTCACGCCCAAGCCGACGAGAATATCGCGGGTGTGATAATCCGGCTGCTGCTTGCGATTCTCCGGCGTGAATTGTTCGAAGAACTCTTCGCTGCCGTCGGACAACGGCTGCTCCATCTGGCTTTTTTCCCCGTTGCCGTTTGCTTCCGGCATGCGCGCGCGCTTGTTCTTGCGCCGCAGACTCGGGCGGCTAAACAAAGTGGACTTGGTCATTATTTGCTCCTCCGTTTTTTGTGCGAAGCTTTGCGGCGAAATTCTTTTTCCGGTTTATGCTCTTTCACGCTTTGCTCTTTTGCCGTGTGCGTTCGCGGCCGCTCGACGAGCAAAAAGTCCAGCAAGCGCTCGTTGGGATTCACCTTCGCCACGCGAATGCGCACCGGATCGCCCAAACGATACATGCGCCCGGTGTTCTGACCTTTCAAACGATACAGCTTCTCTTCGAAAATATAATAATCGTCGGCGAGATCGCTGATGTGTACCAAGCCTTCCACCAGCAGTTGCGGAATCTCGACGAAGATGCCGAACGCGACTACGCCGGAAATCAAGCCGTCGAACTCGTCGCCGAGATGTTTGCTCATGAACTCCACTTGCTTCATCTTCACCGAAGCGCGCTCCGCTTCCAGCGCGGCAATTTCGCGCTCCGAAGCTTGTTGCGCCGCGCGCCCCAGCTTACGTTCGAACAAATCGAACAGTTCCGGGCGCACGCCCTTCGCATACTCCTTCAAAATACGATGCCCGATCAAATCCGGATAGCGCCGAATCGGCGAAGTGAAGTGCGAGTAGTGTTTGAATGTAAGCCCGAAGTGGCCGCGATTCTCCGTCATATACTTCGCTTTCATCAACGAGCGCAGCAGCACCTTCTCCACCATGCCCGCCTCGGGATGTCCCTTGATCTCCTCGAGAAAGGCGCCGAGCAGCTTGCCCGTGACTGTCTGTTGGTGATCGAACTTGAAGCCGAGCGCTTTCACGAACAACGCGAAATCTTTCATCTTCATTTGATCCGGCGGCTCGTGAATGCGATAAATAAATGGCGGCAACTCGCGCTTCTCTTTAATCTGCTCGATATGCTGCGCCACGGTTTGATTCGCGAGCAGCATGAACTCTTCGATGAGCCGATTCGAATCCTGCCGCATCTTGCGTCTGAGCTCGATGGGAAAGCCGGTCTCATCTAGAATCACTTTCACTTCCGGCGTATCGAAATCCAAACCACCGTTGCGCAATCTCCGCTTGGTCAAAATGTGCGCGAGTTGATTCATCTCGCGCAACGTGGCGTCGAACTCGGGCTGCGCGGAATTTTTGCCGCTGAGAATCTCTTGCGCCTCTTCGTAATTAAAGCGGCGCTTGCTGTTGATAATCGTTTCGGCTATACGATGGCTCACCACTTTGCCGCGCGGCGAGACTTCCATGATGCACGAATACGTCAGGCGATCGACGTTCGGCTTCAAGCTGCACAGATCATTGCTCAAACGCTCGGGCAACATCGGCACGACGCGATCCACCAAATAGATTGAGGTGCTGCGCGAGAGCGCCTCGCGATCCAACGCCGTGCCTTCGCGCACGAAATGGCTCACGTCCGCGATGTGCACTCCCAATTCATAATTGCCGTTGTCGAGCTTGCGCAAGCTCACCGCATCGTCGAAGTCTTTCGCGTCCTCGGGATCAATCGTGAACGTCGTCCACTCACGCAAATCTTCGCGCTGCGCTAGCAGCTCCGGCGTGATATTGAATTCCAGCGTCGCGGCGTCGCGCTCCACTTCATCGGGAAAAGCCACGGGCAGATCGAACGAGAACGCGACGGACATGACATCCACGCCCACCTCGCCGGGAAAGCCGAGCACTTTGATCACGCGGCCCTCGGGATTTTGCAGCTCGTCTTCCCAACTCTCGATGACGAGCACGACCTTTTGGCCGAGCTTCGCGCCGTTGAGATTTTCATCGGCGATGTAAATATCGCGCAGCATCTTCACGTCATCGGGCTTCACGTAGTAGAAATGTTTGCCCTTCTGCAAAACACCGACGAGATTTTTGCGGCCGCGCTTGATGATCTCGGTAACGCGGCCCTCGGGTTTCTTCCCCGTCGGTCGCGCGAAGAGTTGCACTTTGACGAAGTCGCCGTTGAGCGCCGTGGCCATGTTGCGCTGCGAGATAAAAACATCGGCTTGGTCTTCGCCGACGATGAGAAACGCATAGCCCTGGCTCTTCACGTGCAAAGTGCCCATCACCGTGGAGACTTGCAGCGCGTGGCGATATTGATTGTGCTCGAGCTTCGTGATTTTGCTTTCTTGGGCGAGGCTTTTGAGCAGATTGCGAAAGGCCGTGTATTTGGCGGGCGGAACGTGCAGCTTGCGCGCCAGCTCTTTGGCTTTGAATTGTCGCTGCGGCTCGCGCGCGAAAATTTCCAGCACGCTTTCGATGAGGTGTTCTTGTGTCAAGATGAGTGTTGATCCTTTGTTTGTCCCCAATAGGGGCCTCTGCTAACGCATTCTGTTTCTGCGCTTGCGAGTGAACACGTGCGAGACCGCTCCACGAATTCCCCCCTTGAGGGGGGCCAGGGGGTGTTGGTTGCTTGCGATTCATGTGGTGCTACACCATTGAGTCAACTCGTGTCGAAGAGATTACGCCGAAGGTTTTTTGCGGCGATGGCGCTGCTCGACGACTTTCCAAAACTCTTTGTGTGAAAGTCCTCGCCCTTCTCGAATACTTTGCCGCGACTTTTCCAACAATGCTTGAAAGCGAGGCGAGCGCGCCAAAATCAGCCGCTCCAAATCCTCCTCGTCTTGCGGCGCCAAGAGCACGGCAACGGCTTTGCCGTTGCGTGTAATCACAACCGGTCCTTCTTGCTCGCATTGTTTCAAATAGACGCTCAAATTGGCTTTAATTTGGGCCACACGTGCGGTTGTCATGGGATGAACTCCTCTCCGCTGAAATAAAGTTGATTGCCCGTTTTAACTCCGATTGCCAGTATCAATACTTCTTGCTCGACCGAATTTACTTCGTAAAATACACGAAAGCAATTCTTCGGTCCAAAACGCAACTCCCAAGTCGCGCCAAACGGCGCCGGTTGCTCTAACGACTTGCGATTCCGCGTCTCAATTTGAGGCGTATAACTCAATTGCTCAACGATTTTCTTTTTAATGAGACGATGATGCTTTCGCTCAATCGCTTCGAGTTGCGCAAAAGTTTCGGGGGAATAGTTTAAACTAAACTTTGCCGAGTGCGACATTGGCTAAATCATCCCGTCATTATCTCTGCTCATTCTCCAAAATTCTTGCCAGTTTCTGAACCGAAGGCACGCCCATCTTCTTTGCTCTGTCGATATAAATCGCAGACTGAATACTCGGCGGCTCGTCGAAAATTTTGGCCCAAGGCACCGGGTCAATTGCCTCCCAATTCTTGGGATCAAAAACAAACGCCTCGACTTGAGAAAACTCTTCGAATGAGACGGTTAGGCTGCGCCAGGTATCGCTTTGCTGCGGATGAGGCACGCTCTTATATTTCCCTTGCCGTACTCGAAGCGTGATCGACTTCTCTTTGCCGCACAGTTCGAGCACCGGCAGAAGATCTTTGTCGTAGCGGTCGCCAATCATCGCTAACTTGATCGGCGGGCGCGCGAGCCATTCCTCCCGCGACAAAACTTCCACCTCATGCAAACGCTCTTGCGGCGCAGCGGGGTTGATCTGCACCGCGTGCAAGACGCGGCCATAAAACTGCCGATTACACTTGTCCGCCCACTTTCGAATCAGGCCGTGAAAAAAGGCGAGCGTTAGGTAATCGAGGCTGCTTTCTTCATCGGCCGGAAATTGCCCGCGCTCGGAAATTATGTTTTGCGCCGCTTGGAGAATTTCCGCGGCTTCACGCGGCTCGGCTGCCGCTTGCGTCACCAAAATCCGGCCATCAAAAAACTCCTGCAAGCCCAGCAGCGACACCTTCTCCAACTGCACCGGCGCGAGGCCTTCGGTCACCAAATAAAACAAAAAATCGCTCTCTTGCAAGCGTCTCAAAAATTGAATGGCATCATCCAAAGGCTTCCACGCCAGATTTTGGCGATAGGCCTGCTGCGCTTCTCGAAATACCGGATCGGGCAAAATTCTTTTGACGTGATCTGCGAATGTTTTGAGCCGGTCTTTGTCTTCGTGCACATGCAACAAGGCTGCAAAGAAATCTTTGTCAGATAAAAAACTCGACCGGCTCGCGCGATGCACGGTTCGATCCAAATTGACGAGATCGGCCCACGTGGATTGAACTGCAATCGCTGCGGCCTCGGGATGAGCTTTGATAAAGTAATTATCATTCGTGAGCAAAACTAGAATCGCATAGATTTCAATCGGATTCCAATAATGGCTGAAGCTCGAAAAGCCAAGCGCCTCGAAGGCATAGGTGTGATCGATGATGGTTGAATAGTTCGATAAAGCCTCTTCAAGAGCGTGCTCGGGAAATAAAACTTGCAACGCGTGCCTTGCTGCTGACAGGCGAAGATCGAAATTGTCTAGCAATGTATGATCGAGATCGATGAAGATAATGCTCTTGGCTTTTTGCTGCATAGTTCAAAATAAGTTATTGCCTGCCGCGAGTTATGCTTTGCCTGCAATAGTTTTTTTATTGCCCTTGGGTTTCGCCTTTGAAGCCTTTTCTCGGAACGCCGGCAATAATACCACAAAAAGCACGACAAGCCCGAATGCGATATAATTCATGGTGTGCATGTTATTGTCAAGCCAAGCCGTTGGCGTTAACCACACGGTCGCGCTCCAGGCTATCCATCCCAGTAGCGTCAGCAGCGGCAACCACGCCAAAAGTTTCTGTTTGACTTTAGCCTGCTCGCTTTGGGGGGATTGAAGAGACTGCCTAAGAAAAAGAAAACTGTTTTTTAGAAAGAGAAAACTAAGAATCGCGCCGGCCAGCGCAATGGCAAAGAAGGCCTGCTTTTGCTTGGCAAGCTCGATCCAATCTTGTTGAACGCCGGCAATAGAGACGATTGAATTAATAGCCAGGGCCAACCATGCCACCAACATCAGTATCGGCAGGCTCCAACAGAGCAACTCCTGCCCCGCGAAATGGCGATGAAACCAATTGGTATCCTCCGCTTTTTGCCGTTCGCGTTGCAGATCGCGATAGGCTTTCAAGCGCTCCTCGGTCGCGAGATACTTTCGCGCGAAATTCAACACGAAGGACTGCCGCCTTATGTTGAATAATCCGATCACGGTCAAAACCGTGCCCATATACGCGATAACTCCGGCGATCAGACCGGTCGCGGTTGTATACGCCACAAACAGCATGGATTGCACGATCAAAAATATATTAATGCGCCCATAGAGCACGTCTTCTTGTTGATTTCTGTACTCCCATAGAATGTCGAGGTCGTGCGCGTCGAATCTTTTTCCTTTTGACAGAAAGCCCGCCGCCGTCGGTATGCCCTTTCCGCTGAAGTACCGTACAATTCCTTTTGCCGTCGCCGCCTCTGAAAGCGGAATGGAATCGATGACTTGCAGGCCATGTTTTGCCGCTAGCCTCAAAACCTCTCCAATCGAAAACACATGAAACAGCCGCATGCCTTCGCGATCGCGCTGATGAAGTTTGCTTTTCGTTGGCTCGTCAAGATTCGCCAAAGCATTTTTCATCGTCCTGTCTTCAATCCGAACTTTGCCCGCGGCGTGATCCATCACCTCGACTTTGAGGCCTCTTTGTGAAGATAAAGCCTGCCAATCCTCGACATTCCTTTTGAAGATGAGCAAACACACGCCACCGGCTTTCAGCACGCGCGCCATTTCGCGAAGGGCGAGAGCGGCTTCGTCATCGCTGAAATGCTGCAGCACGGCGTTGCAAAATACGAAGTCTTGGGAAGCATTTGCCAAAGGCAGGCCTTGTTCGAGAGGATTGCTGACGAAATAAGCGACTCGGCTTTGCGGATATTTCTCTTTCGCTTCGGCAATGGCGGTGGCGTCGGGATCATAACCCGTCGCGTTCCAACCGTATTCTCGCCGCACCACATCAACGAAAAAATGCGAGCCGCAGCCGAAATCAACGCCGGAAATCTCCGGCCCGTCTCCCAAAAGAGAATGAAGCATTTCGATGAACGTATTCAAATTCCGAATAGCCGGATGCTCCTCGCTCTCATAGCGCTCTTCGGTGGTCTCGGCGTTTTGCCGCGCGAGAGAGGTAAACGTCGCGGAGTGGACTTGGCGGAGGAGTCCATAGTACTCCTCCGCGTCCTTTTGATATTCGGAAATCATCTAGGCCTTTTCCAGCTTGCCACGCACGTCCTTCACAATCGCCACTGCGGTCTCATATGCTTCGACTTTCTTGTCCGGGAGATTGTTGGCGTTGACGTTCTCAGGCTTGATTTGACAATGAAAGCGCAAGCACTCCGAAGTTCCCGAAGGGCGAACTGTGAGGTGATTGAGTTTCGCGTCGTCGAAGAAGAAGCGAATGCCTTCGTCCGGGAAGCCGTTGAAGTAGGCAAGCTCGTCGTGCAACTTCCAGCGATGCCGGCCATCGTATTTGCCGGTGCGATAGCTCTCGAGCGATTTCACTTTCATACCGGCAAATTCGAGGGTTTGTCCCTGCTCAAAAGCCTTGCGCAGATTTTCCACTTCCATGAGCAGGCTGATTTTTTTTGACATTCCGGCCGGGCCTTCGAATTGCCCCCAGTAAGGCTCAGGCTCATAATAGCCGTAGAAGAAGCCAATAGCGGGGTCGAGATAAATTTTTTCATCGATCAGCTCGATGAGCGACTTGCCAATTGACTTGGCGTAGGTTTGCACTTCCGCGAGCAGAATCGCGGCGAAGGTTCCATCTTTGTCGCGCACGTGGCCGCCGGGCGCCCACACTTGTCCGGCGGGCGGCTTTGGCCCGAGAATGCTGAAGCCATTGCTCTGTTCGAGCGCGGCGAAATTATAGCTGCGTGGCTTCCCATCCATATCGCTGACTTCGTAGAGATAGGGGTGGCTTTGTTCGGCAAAGATCTTCTTACCCTGATCCTCCTCTTCATTCCCACTTCCCATTATCCAAGGCATTTCATTCCACTTTGTTAATTCTGTACTGAGTTTTGTGTCGTCCCAGATTCTGCGGATGGCCGTCGAAATCATGGCGAAGCCAACCCAAGTTTTGATCACACCATAACCATGTTTACGCGCCAGCCGCACCAAGGTGTCAGTCGTAGTATGTGATTGCACCAGGAATTTTTTATCCGCATCGGGAACGACACCGCCGTTTTGTTCGGCCTCTTTCATCAGCCGATACCAGAGCAGAATCGTCCAAGCATTATCGGCGTCGAGGAGGAACCAACTGAAATCGCTGCGCTCTTTATAATTCGGAATGCGCTCCTTCAAAAGATTGAGCAGGAACGGCGGCTTCTGCATCAACTTAGTGTAGTGCGGCTGTTGCTGCTCCGGCACTTTCACCATGAGGCCGGTGCGGTCCGCGTCGGGATCGGTGCCGATGAAAAAGTCGAGCTCTCGAAACGCCTGCTCGCCGTACTCACGTTTGAATTCTTCGACGGCGATTTCGGCTGCGACCGTATCTCCGGGATCCGGCTGCTGCTCGAGCACGAAGCACGGAAACAGGCCGTCAAGCTCGTGCAAGCTGTGAACGATTTTGAGATTCTCCGGCTTGAACCAAAAATCCTGCAACAGCTTGGGAACGGCTTTGCGGCCGGCGCCGTGATAAGCGCTGTAGCCTACACTAACATGAGGTGCAACTCGCTCCATCAGCTCGCGGTCTAGAATAAAGCCTTTGATGTGATTGCTGTGGCGCTCGTGCATGTTGATGAGGCTTTTCTCGCGGCCATAATAGTTCACATTCGCAAGAGGCGCGTCGCCGCCGAGGAAGACGAGTCGATCGAAAGACACTTCGGAAAATTCAACCAACCGGATGTCTTTCGTGCTCGCTTTTTGAATGAAGTTGAAAAAGAGCCAGTCACGTTCTTTCTTTTCGAACTGCGCGCCGGTGCGTTCGGTCAATTTATAACCGTTGTAGCGCTTGTCGTTGTGGCTGGCGGAAATCAGAATACCAAGATCAGCGCCGAGATCGGGAACGGCAAAAGTTAATTCCGGGAAGGGACAAGCTTCATCGAAGAGATAAACTTTCAGGCCTTCCGCCAGAAACGCGCGCGCAATGATTTCGGCAAACTCACGACCGCGAATGCGGCTGTCGAAGCCGAGCACCACGCTTTGCAATTTTCGCTCGCGCGCATACTTCGCCACGCCGACTGATTTCAAAAGCAGCACAATGTCATTGATGGTATTCGGCCCCTTTAAAATCGGCGCGTCAATGCCTTCGTCCGCGAGCCGCTGCAATTCTTCCTGCCATTCCGGCGTCGCAAACGCCGCGAGACCGCGAATGCCACCGGTGCCGAAACTGATATCGTCGAGATAAGCATCGATGAGGTCTTTCCAGCGCTCTTGCGCAATCGCGTTTCTCACGCCTTCAAGAAATCTCGGAGAAAACCCGGGGATATAAGGATCCGTCAGCCATTCGGACAATTTTTTGATGACGTTGCTTTTGGCGCTGCGGTAAATTTCTTCGCGAATGTGCTTCCTCTCACCTTCGAGATAGGCATTGATTCCCTTCTCAGCCTGCGCCAATAGGTGTTTGATTTCGGACTCTGAAATAGTATGGGATGTTTGATTTGCCATGTGTCTTCTCCTGATGAAGTGCGCGTGATCGTTGTTGATTTATGCGATTAGTTTTTCAAACTCGAAATAAAATACTGAAAATTTTTTGGGCAGAGTAATTTCGTGGCAGAATGATTTGAAATGATTCTGCCGACAAATCATCCTGCCATAGTTTCTTCGGCGACTCTCGGTGACTTCGGCGTATTTCGGCGGAAAAGCTTTGCCGCCGAGTGACACCGAAAACACTGAGTCTCGCCGAAGGCAAAAACTTTTCTGTAAGCGGATTGAACGGGTCGAGCGGATAAATCTAGTCAGTATCCGCTTCATCCGTTCAATCCGCTTACAAAATTCTTTGAGGTTGCGGTTTGTTCGCGGTGGAAACTTTTCTGTCCAATCAGATGCCGTTCAAATCCGGAATAGTCTCGAATGATTTCAACGGAGGTGAAAAACGAGGTGCGAAACAACTCGGCAATCGCAGCGCTGCGTTGGCTCGCCATTTCGCAAGCCACCCAACCGCCGCTTTTCAAATGCTGCGCGCAAAATTTTATGATCGCGCGATAGAACTGCAAGCCGTCGCCCTCAACATAAAGCGCGGCTGCGGGTTCGTAATCGCGCACTTCGGGTTGCAACTCGGCGCGCTCTTCTTCTAAAACATAAGGCGGATTTGAAATGACGCAATCGCAAGCTGGCAGCTTGCGCCACGTGCTCGCGTCGCACATATCGGCTTGTAGGAAACGAATGCGATCTGCGGCTCCGAGCGCTGCTGCATTTTGCTTTGCAATTTCCAAAGCTTCGTTGGAAATGTCAATAGCCACAACTTGCGCGTTGGGCAATTCGCGCGAGAGAGTGATTGCGATGCAGCCCGAACCGGTGCCGAGATCTATAATCGTTGTATTCTTTTTTGATCGAAGCAAAGCGATTACTTTTTCAACGAGCAACTCCGTCTCGGGTCGAGGAATGAGCACCGCCGGTGAAACGCGAAACTCATAGCCAAAGAACTCGCACGCGCCGAGGAGGTATTGCACAGGCTCGCGCTGCAAACGCCGAGTATAGTATTCCGCGAGCGTTTGTCGTTGTGCCGATGAGAGCTTGTGCTCTGCTTGTTGATAAAGCCCGCTGCGATTCGTTTGCAAGATGCCGGCGAGCA
>Ga0247727_10009377_pt1 | contig 17778 bp, 15 predicted proteins | sample WisWelCaveWW1625_FD_202498 | JGI IMG/M metagenome (GOLD analysis project Ga0247727, IMG submission 202498) | Biofilm microbial communities from Wishing Well Cave, Virginia, United States - WW16-25 | ecosystem: Environmental > Aquatic > Deep subsurface > Groundwater > Cave microbial mat | place...
CTTTACAAAGACATCGTCGAGCTGATGGCGCAGTCTGGAACCATTTACACGCCGACGTTGCTGGTTTCTTACGGCGGCCCCTTCGCAGAAAATTATTATTACTCATCCACCGAAGTTCATGATGATGCCAAGCTGCGGCGTTTTGTGCCGCATAATGAGTTGGACAAGCTCACCCGGCGTCGCCCGCAGTGGTTCCGCGACGACGAGCACGTGTTCAAGCAACACGCCGCGCAGGCGAAGAAAATCGTTGACGCCGGCGGCACGGTGTGCATCGGCGGGCATGGGCAGTTGCAGGGTCTGGGGTATCACTGGGAATTATGGTCGGTGCAATCCGGCGGCATGTCAGAGATGAACGCGCTGCGCTGCGCAACGATTTTTGGCGCACAGGCGATTGGCTTTGAGAAAGATTTGGGGTCGATCACCGAAGGCAAGCTCGCTGATTTGCTGGTGCTCGATAAGAATCCTCTCGTAAACATCCGCAACACCACATCACTTCTATATGTGCTGAAAAACGGTTTGCTTTATAACGCCGAGACTCTCGATCAAACCTGGCCGGTGGAGAAGAAATTGCCGAGGGTGTATTGGTCGAACGATGATCCGGCGTCGCGGGGAGCGAACTAAAAATTGGATTGATGGATTTTTGGATAGATGGAACGATGCTGGATGCTCGTCCCTGGCTGTTTGATGCATGCTCTTACTCGTACTCATACTCTTACTCCTACTCGCTTTTCAAAAATCCAGCCCGAGTAAGAGTATGAGAAACGAAAAACACGGCATACTCGCTTGCAAAGCTCGGCGAATTTCTTGAAAGGAGAATAACCGGTGAAAAATTATTTCATATCCCTCCTTGCAATTTTTGCCTCAATAAATATTAGCTCGGCGCAACCGACGATTTATCTTGTTCGCCACGCCGAAAAACTATCCACGTGGCACACGGAAGAACTTGACGCGTATCACCCCCTGAGCGAAATCGGTGCTAAGAGAGCGCAGGTGCTTGCCGAGCAATTCGAAAAAGGTTCGTTGGCGGCAATCTTCAGCAGCTCCACGACACGGACTTTACATACAGTTTTGCCGCTCGCGCAGAAACTCGGGCTCAGCGTGCACGTTTCGGCAGCATGTTATGACACCACGGCCATCGACAGCTTTTATGCTGCGCTAAAAAAGAATTACAAAACGGAGCAAGCCGTCTTGCTCGTCACCCACTCGAACATCATCCCTTATTTGCTGATGCGAGCGGGCCTGCCGAAAACCTGTCGTGAGGAAATGGGTTTTGCTCTCCAAGCCCAGGAGGGATGGCTGGTGATCGAGGGTTATGACAACATCTGGCGGGTGGAAAAACACAGCGAGAGAAAAAAGAATTGCAGCGGCGTTAGCCGGCAAAAGTATTAACCTGTCAAATCTTTTTACCGGCTCGCCAACGTCGTCCAGTAGTGCCTCGCATAATCCCACAGCGCCTGCGTGCGATCATAGTAGAGATAGATCGACAAGCCAATCCCGCCGAAAACGATTGCAAAGAGAATAAATGTTTTGAAATAGTTGACGCCGAAAAGAACTCTCATGCCGCGAAAGATACGAAGTATAAACCACACGGCTACAAAGAGGACGCCAAAGAGAAGCGGTGGGACAAATTTTTCCGATGCCAGCAGACCATAAAAAAACGGCGCAATAATCCCAAGAAACAAAATGTTCGCCGCGGCCCAAAAGACCATGGTGAAAAGTTGAAACACCGTGCTGCGTCTTCCAAAGACAAAAGCGACGATGCGCAGAAGACAAGTGAGCGAGAGACCGCATAAAACATACGCGCCGGCGCCTGCCACAATCAACCATGCCGGCTGCCAGATCAGCGAGACGAGCTTCCCTTTCACCTCTGCCGACCCGGCGAGCAGCATCAACAAATTGTCGAGTAGAGGGCTGTTGCGATAGGCAAAAAGAAAACCGGAGAGCAGCGTCGCGAAGATGCACCCTTCCGCTATCGCGATGAGTATCGTCAGCGACGGCGGGATTTTCCGGTTCTCGATGATATCGAAATAGAATCCGTGAGGATGCGCAAAAGCGCGGCGAAGATTGGCGAACAAGCGTTTGTCGCGATTGATGAAAAAGAGAACAATGGCGATGAGCCCGATACCCACGCCAGCGTACACATCCGGATGATCGACGCGATAATTTGCCGGGGGCAAAACCGGACCGCGCACTTCCCGGTGCGCCGCCTGCATCACCTGGAACGCCAAACGTTGCTCGCCTTCGAACGACAATAAACCGGCGGGGTAAATATCCGGCGTGGGCCGAAACCCGGCGCGCAACAACGGCGCATCGACCAGCCAATCTTGCAAAGCCGCTACCACATATCCGGCAAACAAATCTTTGTTCGCGGTAAAATCATCGAGCGCGTTCTTAATCTTACTCGCCTGCCGTTGCTGCGCACTAAGATCGGCCGGTTGCTCCGCGGATGAGCCGGCGCCGCCGACCGTGAGAGAAAAACCGAATCGAGTCAACACCGGTTTGTCTAAAAGTTTAAGTGCGGGAATGCTCGCGGCGATTTCCTTTTCAAAGCTATCGATGATCAAAAAATCAGCAAGGCGCGTCCATGATTTTGCATCGGCAACGTCGCTCACGGCATATAGCGGGCGATCATCGACCATGGCGGTGAAATCGCGCAAGCGGCTAAAAACCTGTTTATGAGTTTCCGGGGCTGCGCTTTTGACGGCGATTCCCCAGCCCAACGCACTAGGATGGTTCCGATCACGCACGATCATTTCGCCCAGCAACGATCTGGCGACATCGGTAAAACGATTCTTGGCGAAATGAGCCGCCGTAAAGTGATAGATCGGAATTTCTTCCAAGAGAAAAATGCCATTTCTATCGCAGGCTTCGACAAGCGCCGGCGGCGCAGGCTGCCCCACAACGCGCAGAAGATTACCGCCCCAATCGACAACGCGGCGCACGATCTCATTGCAGGCGGATGAATCAGCGACGCGTGAAGCGCCGAGACCGGGCGCCGCCCACTCGATGCCGCGCACCTTTAGCGGTTGGCCGTTCACCACAAGTTGATTTTTTTCCCACACGATGCTTCGCACGCCGATCATCTCGCGCCATTCATCGATGGGCGCGCCGCCTCGAGCGACGGCAACGCGCAAAACATACAACTGCGGTTGCCCCGGCATCCAGAGTCGCGGGTTGTCAAGACGAAACTCCAGCGCAAACTCTTGTTGCAGGTCGTCAAATTTTTCTATGATCACCGGAGAGCTGCCGGCGACTCGTTGTGTGCCTGTCGAGTCAAAAAGTTCGGCCACAAGACTGATTTGATCAGGAAGCGGTAATTGCGTTCTCGATCTCGTGGAGGCCACCGTTGGCGATGGCGGCGGGGTGGACAATTTTTCGCGAATCCGCAAAGTGGTCTTTATTTGAAAAGTTGCAGCGGCGTTACCCGGCTCCAAGCGAGTGATGCACCGAACACTGTCAACGGCAAAATCCGGCAGCACTTCAAAAAATATGTTTTCGAACAAGCCCGGCGTGTAACGTCCGGCCACAGGGCGCAATTTTGCCGGAATGGTCGTCAGCGGTTGCAGGCCGGTGTCGATTACCAAGCGCAGCTTGTTGTTTTGTCCCGGCACGAGATGCTCCGGGTTCACATCAAAAACAAACGCGCTGCCGCCGCCTTCGTGATTGCCGACCAGATGGCCGTTCATCAACACCTGGCAGCGATAACTCACCGGGCCGATAACCAAACGAAGAGGTTGATCGGCAGATTCAGCGGCGAGTAAAAAATCCCGTGTGCAAGAATATTCGCCGTCGGGCGGCAAAAGTGAAGGAAAAATTATGCTTGATGGAATTGCGGCGTTATTTCCCGTTGTTAATGTCCATCGACCTGTTAACGGTATGTATTGTCGCAAAGGCTTCTGGCGCTGAAGTCCATTCCATACTTCAAGAGAACGAAAATCATCGTTGCGAGAATTTTGCGCGAAGCCCGGCAAGCACATGCAACAGAGTAGTAGGCAAACGATTCGCCACGTCTTTATTGCGACGCGTTCAAAAAAAAGCACGGCATCTCCTACCTAAGATTCTGGAACATACAACAAACAACTCGCATCTTTCCGCTCTCAATAAGAGCAAAAGCGGCGTCTTCAAAATTTGACTGGGAAAAGTAGCTAAAACGCTTCTGAAAATCAAATGCAAAGTTTCTCAACATCAAAGGTTATTATACAGCAGGAGAGACAACGATGCGGAGAGCAGAAGCAGGTTTGCCCGGTAAGGCAAATTCCGAACCCGGAAAAGCTCAAGCCGTAAAATTGAACTTCGCAAGCCCCTCATGTTGGATTCCGGCGGCGAGGTACGTGCGACTGTAGTTGGCGTAACGTGAAGCCGAGTCTTCAAGGTTTTTTATTTCTGCGTCGGTCAACTTTCTCTTCACCTGCGCAGGAAGCCCGGCCACGAGCGAGTATTCAGGAATCTTCTCCCCCTCCCGCACCAACGCGCCGGCTGCAATAAGAGAGTGATGTCCGATCTCCGCGCCATCAAGAACACGCGCGCCCATGCCGATCAAGCAGAAGTCTCGTATCACACAACCGTGCACGACTGCGCTGTGGCCGATGGTGACGCCATTGCCGATGATCAGCGGCCATTTGTTGAGCGTGACGTGGCACATGGTCAAATCTTGAATGTTCGTTCGACTGCCGATGCGAATGTAGTTCACATCGCCGCGAATGACGGTGTTAAACCAGACGCTGCTCTCCTCGCCGATTTCCACATCGCCGATGATGGTGGCGTTGGGCGCGATGAAGACGCCGGAGCCAAACTTAGGTGAGATGTTTTTGTATGGGAGAATCATCTATTTCATTCTTCACACAAAACCGAGCGTTCTTTGTACCTGTTTTTTTAACTCGGCGATGGTTGAACTAAGGTTATTCTCAAAAATAATCTCAACATTTTTTGAATTTATACCGTCAGGATAACCACCGAGTTCTTTAATTCGAGGGCGAATTATACTCCTTACCTTTTCCAAACGACCGCCTTTATCGGGAACAAGACCTGCCACAATAGCCGCAGTATGCTCTGAGAATTTAAAAAGTGTTTGCTCACTATTTATTTTTACTGCAATATTGTTACACATCAAAATAGCAAGGACATTGCCGAGTAGCTTCTTGGGAGATACCGCCCTTTCTTCAATCTCAATAAGCAGTTTTACATTTTTCTTTTGATCAACAACCATTACATCAATATCTGCAATTCGATTCACATTGCTAACATCATCACCGCAAAAACCTTTAATTGCAGCGACATGTTCCGGATCTTTATTCCTATCTCCATGATCGTAATAAACATCGTAACTGTTCGCCGGACTGTCGCTGAGATAATTTTTCAACCAGTAACCAAATTCACCGGTTTGCAAACCTTGTCTTGACATATTCTATCCGATCCTTAGTACCAATTCGCTCGAATTGCAATATGGCCTGTATTTGAGCTAACTCAATCCATTACTCACCTTCACGGCCCGCACAATCGCCTCCGCCACCAGCTCCGCAGCAATCGCGCCGACGGCCATCGCATCGGCTTGTTCATTGCCGACGGAGAGTGTAAATACCATGTCGCCATCAAACGGTGTGTGTGCCGGGCGAATGGCGCGAGAGAATCCATCCTGCGCCATCTCCGCTACTTTGGTGATCCCTTCCTTCGTGAAAGCAGCGTTGGTTGCTACGGCAGCAAGAACCGTATGTCCCCACAATTTGAAAAGCGCGGCTGTATTCTCTTTGAGCCAGTTTTGGGTATCGAGAAAACCGCCGGCATCATCACGCGCCCCGGCGATAATATTTCCAGAAAAGGGGTCAACGACATCGCCAAGGGAATTGACGACGACCAGTGCGCCGATCACGAGATTATTTCTTTTCCAGCTTGCCATCCCGACGCCGCCGAGCATGGCGTACTTCATGCCGCGAATCTTTCCAACCGTTGCGCCCGTGCCCACGCCGATTAGGCCACAACGAGTTTCGGTGGTTGACGCTCGCTCGCAAGCCTCGTAGGCCATCTCGGCAGTCGGACGAATTTTTGCATCACCAACGGCGAGATCAAAAATTACCGCTGATGGAACGATGGGCACCTTCGTGACACCGACATCAAAGCCGATGCCGCGTTCTTCCAAATACTTTTGCACGCCGCCGCTGGCATCGAGGCCAAAAGCGCTACCACCGGTGAATAGCAAGCCGTGAATTTCTTGAACAAGACGGACGGGCTTGAGCGCTTCGATTTCCCGTGAGCCAGGCGCGGAACCGCGCACATCGACGCCGCCAATCGCCGGACGATCAGGCAAAATAACAGTAAGTCCGGTTCGCGCTTGTTCATTTTGCGCATGGCCGACGCGAATGCCGGGAACGTCGCAGATGGAATTGAGCATAACAGTTTGTTAGGAACGATGTCAATGCACAAAAAGCAAAAAATCTCACGCAGAGACGCCAAGACGCAAAGAAATCGCAAAGTAACAACTAAAGAATGCCCTTTGCGTTATCTATGCGACTCTGCAACTTTGTGTGAGATTTTATATTCCTACTTTTCGATGTTTGAAGCTCAGATTCGATTCTCTACCTTCCATCTTCGGTCTTTGCCTTGACGGCTTTCCGCACAAAGGGAAATCCCTTGGACGGAACTTCGAGAATCATGCCGCTGTCGCTGAAGAAGAAGAGATCGCCGATCATCAAGCCGATGGAGGTGCGCAACGGTTTCCAATTTTCACGATACGCCTCGCTGTCCACGCGCGTGCCGTCTTTGTCTTTTGATACCACGCGCACACGCTGCGGATGCTCGCGGTTGATCATGAACGGCGAATGCGTCGTGTAGATGATCTGATTTTTGATCGCCAAATCTTCGATGACGCGCGACAAATCTCTCTGTCCGGCGGGGTGGAGATGGATGCCCGGCTCATCGATGAGGAAAACAAATTCATTGGCGCGGGCCTCGAAAGTTTGCGCGATGAAATTAATATAGAAGGAGAGATACCAGCGAAAACCAACGCTGCGCGATTCCGGCGTATCGAAAACCGTCGTGCCGTCGGAGATGTCGATGTACAGAATGCTACCATTGACATTGAGCTTGATCTCCACGGTCGGTTCCTGCGACCATGCGCGGCGAATCTGTTGAGTGATCAATCGCCCGGCTTCTTCGCTGGCGCGGCGGCCGCGGGTGGTGTCTTCAAAAATAATTTCCGGGCTATTGATGCCGCCGATGCGGAGCAGGTTGCGCTCGGTGCGAAACTCCTCGCGACCATCGAGCAAATCGCGCAGGGTCACCTGGCTCTTGATCAGCGGGACGTCTTCGAAATACAAAATGCGCGGCAAGAGCTGCAGAAAACGGTCCACCTCGCGCATGGGGATTTCGGCATCGCCGATCAAAACATGATAGTCTTCAAGCGCCGGCCCATCTTTGCGAATCAAAAAAGTTTCGCACTCCTTGAACGCCTCACTGAAGCGCAGCAGACTGCGGCGATTGTCTTTGGAAATCTGGCCGTACTCGACGGTGACTTCCGGGCATTTGCCCTGATAGTAATAGTCGGAGTATTGGCAGGTGAGGGAGTTATCGAAAACCGCGCCGGGAGAAAAATGGTTCAGCGCGCGTAGAATATTCGTCTTGCCGCTTTCGTTGGCGCCGATCAAAATCGTCACTTTCGTGTCGATTGGAAAAGCCAACTCGAAAATTGATTTAAAGGCGCGAGCGAACAGTCGTGAAATGATCATAGACGTCCTGCCCATTAAACCCGGGGCTGAGGTGGTGAATGTGCATCAACGAAGTTGGTTTTGAATATTCAAGTTTGGAGGAGTTGGGAAAGAAAAACGGAAACAAAAGCCCGACTTCGACAAGGCTCGGTCGAGCCGACCTAGAAGCGTGGCCGAAAACCCCGCTTGTCATTCTGAGCGCAGCGAAGAATCTCTTTATTCATTGGATTCCGAGGCCCTTCGTTTCGCTCAGGGTGACAGAAATAGACTTTCCGGCCAGGCTTCTAGACGCGGCGAAGTCGGGCTTCTTGGCTTAGTTTTCGATAATCTCGGTTGCTTCCTTGCCCTTTTCCATGGCATGACCAGTCTCTTTTTTCACCGGCTTCGCCACTTCCTTCCGCTCGACTTCCACAAAGTCCAGGCTGTCGTCTTTTCTCTTTACCTGAATCTGGCTGCCGTCGTTGAAGATGCCTTTGAGCATTTCTTCGGCTATAGGATCTTCGATATATTTTTGGATGGCGCGTTTCAAAGGACGCGCGCCGTAAACCGGGTCAAACCCCTTCTCAGCCAAAAATTCCTTGGCAGGTTCATCCAGCGAGATGTCGATTTGCCGGTCGGCAATTTTTTTGAGCATCTCATTGACGACGATGTCGATGATTTGCACCATGTGCTCTTTGCCGAGATTGCGGAAGACGATGATCTCATCGACGCGATTCAAGAATTCCGGATTGAAAAGGCGCTTGACCTCATCCATGATCTTGCCTTGCATCTTAGAGTAGTCGATTTCTCCGCCATCATGGGTTGAAAAGCCGACGCCGCCGGATTTTCTGATCTCTCTTGCACCGACGTTCGAAGTCATGATCAAGATCGTGTTTTTGAAATCGACCTTGCGGCCCAAGCCGTCGGTGAGATGGCCGTCGTCAAGAATTTGAAGAAAAATATTGAAAACGTCCGGATGGGCTTTTTCGATTTCATCGAAAAGCACGACCGAGTATGGATGGCGGCGAACTTTTTCAGTAAGTTGTCCGCCCTCTTCGTAACCGACATATCCCGGAGGCGCGCCGGTCAAACGCGACACCGAGAATTTTTCCATGTACTCCGACATGTCCAGGCGAATGAGCGAATCTTCTTTTTCAAAGAGATATTTGGCAAGTTCTTTGGCAAGCTGGGTTTTGCCGACGCCGGTGGGCCCGAGGAAAATGAACGAGCCAATCGGACGGTTGGGGTCTTTCAAGCCGGCGCGAGTTCGCTGTATGGCTTTGCACAGCAGGTGAATCACGTCATCCTGGCCGACCAAGCGTCGCTTCAATTGGCCCTCCATGGCGAGGACTTTGTCCGTCTCGCTTTGCGCCACTTTGCGAACCGGAATACCGGTCATCATGGCCACCACGTCGGCAATGTCATCTTCATCGGCAATAGCAATCACATCGTCTTCAGTTTCCTTCCAGCGCCGCTTGGCGGCATCAAGCTTCCGATTCAGGCGCTTTTCCTGATCGCGCAAAACCGCGGCGCGCTCGAACTCCTGATTCTTGATGACCGAGTCTTTTTCCTTGCGAACGTTCTTGATCTCTTCTTCAAGCTCGGTGATGTCCTTGGGGACGACGATATTGGCGAGATGGACGCGGGCGCCGGTTTCATCGAGCACATCGATGGCCTTGTCCGGTAAATAACGATCGGTGATGTAACGTTCGGAGAGCATCACCGCGGCGCGAATGGCTTCGTCGGGATAGCGAACTTTATGATGCTGCTCGTAACGATCCTTCAAGCCCATCAAGATTTGAATCGTCTCGTCGGCAGTGGGTGGATCGACCATGATTTTTTGGAAACGGCGTTCAAGCGCGCCGTCCTTCTCGATGTATTGGCGAAACTCATCAAGCGTTGTGGCGCCGATGCATTGAAGCTCGCCGCGCGATAACGCCGGCTTGAACATATTCGAGGCATCGAGCGAGCCGCTCGCGCCGCCGGCGCCGACGATGGTATGCAACTCATCGATGAAAAGAATCACGTCCTTTGCGCGGAACAACTCGTTCATGATGGCTTTCATGCGCTCTTCAAACTGGCCGCGATATTTTGTACCGGCAACGATAGCGCCAAGATCGAGCGTCACCACGCGCTTGTTGTGCAAAACGCGCGGCACTTTGCGCTCGACGATGCGCAGCGCCAAACCTTCGGCGATGGCGGTCTTGCCAACGCCCGGCTCGCCAATGAGCACGGGATTGTTTTTCTTGCGGCGAGAAAGAATTTGCGCGACGCGTTCGATCTCCCGTTCACGGCCGATAATGGGATCTAACTCGTTCTTGCGCGCCAGCTCGGTGAGGTCGCGGCCAAAATGATCGAGCGCCGGAGTTTTCGATCGCTGCGGGCTGGCTTCTTTGCTTGAAGGGGTGCCGCGCAAAATATTTTCCAGTTCTTCGCGCACCGCATCGTAGGTGATTTCAAAATTCATCAACACTTGCGCTGCCACGCCGTCCTTTTCTTTTACCAGGGCAAGCAGCAAATGCTCGGTGCCGATGATATCCGACTTATATTTCTCTGCCTCAACGTAAGCCATCTTGAGAATCTTTTCAGCGCGTTTGGTGAAAGGAATATTGCCGATGGTCATGGTCTCGCCGGTTGACTTCACCGCATCTTCGACAGAGCGCTTGATTTCATCAAGATCGCTGCCGAGGTTGCGAAGTATTTCAACGGCGATGCCTTCACCTTCCCGGATGAGACCCAACAACAGGTGCTCGGTGCCGATGTAATCATGGCCGAGGCGCAAGGCCTCTTCGCGGGAAAACTGAATGACCATCTGAACGCGGCTGGAGAAATTATTCTTCATTCTGTCAACTCCAGTGACTGGCTCGATTTTCTTTGAATTTCACACTCAACACTCACGGGCAAAAAAAGATACAAAGCCCAAACGTAAAAGTAAAGCCCTTGAAAGGATTTTTTTTATGCAGATTTTTTTATGCGCGATTTCCACCCACTATGTCGCGAATGACTATTGCCCGCATCACGTCGCGGCATCGACACCCGAAAGCCCCCGATGCTGTTTTTGCAGCGTTCTGCAAAATTCCCAACGCGCGAAAGGCTTGATCTTCGAGCAGGCCGCTGCCGGTGTTGGTCGGGCATGAGGTAAGATAGCCGTATTGATCGGAAAATGCGTAATCAAGATTTTCTGCAAGCTCGTCGGCGAGTACCAGCTCCGGTTCATTCATCAAAGCGCGAGCCGAGCGCACGGCGTTATAAACCTATTCAACAACGCGGGTGCAGACGAGGGTGGCGTCGCGAGAGCGGCGTATTCGCAGAGAAGATTCTTCAAGATGTCATGCCCAAGATGCAAATCTCGAAGATGAGGCTTTAATAAAAACTATTTGCTATGTCACGTATTCGGCCTTCGGCGTCGTGATGCCTTTAATCCTTCCATCAAACAATTCAACGACGTGATCGGCGCGGGCGGCCAGATCGAGATTGTGCGTCACAATAATGAACGTGCGACCGTGTCGCCTACTCAAATTCCATAAGAGATCGTGAAGGCTCTCGCTCGAGAGCCGGTCAAGATTTCCCGATGGCTCGTCGGCGAGCACCAGCTCGGGCTCATTCATCAGCGCGCGGGCAACGGCCACCCGCTGCTGCTCGCCGCCGGAAAGCTCTCCCGGCCGGTGCGAGGCGCGTTGTCCCAGATCGACTTCCGTCAAAAGTTGCATGGCGCGCAGAGCGACATCTCGGGCTTTGCGACCGGCAATTAATGCCGGCATCATCACGTTCTCCAGCGCAGTGAATTCCGGAAGCAAGTGATGAAATTGAAAAACAAATCCAACCGTGCTATTACGAAATGCGGCAAGCTGCGTATCATTAAAATCAAAAACCGCCGTGCCGTTGATGAGCACCGTGCCCTCGCTCGGCCGGTCGAGCGCCCCCAATAGATGAAGCAACGTGCTCTTGCCAACGCCCGATTGCCCGACGATGGCGATGATCTCGCCGGCATTCACGGCCAAATCAATACCGCGAAGAACCTCCAACGCGCCGTCTGCCGTTGGATAACTTTTGCACAACTGCCTTGTTATGAGTATCGGTTTCTTTTCGGACATATTGACCTACAGACTATTCGTAGCGAATGGCGTGCACCGGGTCCAGCTTCGCGGCGCGCCAGGCAGGATAAAGGGTGGCAGTAAAGGAAAGAAAGAGAGCAGCCGAGGCGATAAAAACGAAATCACTCGGCTTCATGAGAATGGGCAGCGCGTTTATAATGTAGATTTCTCCGGGCAACTCAAAAAACTTGTAGCGAAGCTGCGCCCAACACAAAGCGTAACCAACGAACAAACCAAGCGCTGTTCCGACAAAACCGGCTACCACCCCTTGCAGCACGAAAATTTTCATGATGCTGCCGTTCGCCGCGCCCATACTTTTGAGAATGCCGATCTCTTTGGTTTTTTCCAACACCACCATGATCAGCGTGCTGATGATATTGAACGCCGCCACCATGATGATCAAAGACAAAATAATGAATGCCGCCCACTTCTCGAACTGCATCCACGAAAACAAATTGCGATTCATGTCGAACCAGGTCACCGTCGTGTAGGGATAGCCCAGCGTCTCATTAATAACTTGCCCAACGCTCGCTGCATTCTCCATGTCGTCGAGCTTGATTTCTACGCCGGTGACTTTTTCGCCAAGCTCGAAAAGCCGCTGCGCTTGGGGAATGCCGATGAACGCCGAAGTGTCATCATATTCGTAAATACCGGTTTCAAAATATCCTGCAACGCGAAACGTCATCGCGCGTGGCATGCTGCCGAGGCCGCCGGTTTCCAACCCTGCGGCGGAGAGAAGCTGCACGCGATCGCCGAGATCGACGCCGAGCCGATCCGCCAGACTATAGCCGATCACAATGCCCGGATACGGCTTCTCGTTTTCCTTTTCGATAATGCCGAGATCGAGTTTGCCGTAATTGATATTGTTGACGAGATCAGTCACCTTTCCTTCACGGCCCGGATCGATGCCCTTGATAATCGCGCCTTCTTTTTTCTCGCGAGATACGATCATTGCCTTTTCAAAAACATAAGGCGATGTCGCACGAATATGAGGAACACTCTTGATTCGCTCGACAACGGCAGGATAATTCTCGACACCGCGAGAATGAAAAGTGCGCAGCTTGATGTGCGCATCGAAGCCGATGATGCGCGAGCGCACTTCGCTCTCGAAGCCGTTCATGATCGACAGCACGATGATCAAAGCTGCCGTGCCGATCATCACTCCAGCGATGGAGATGTAAGTGATGAGGGAAATAAATCTCACCTGGCGCTTCGAACGCAGGTAGCGTTTGGCGATGAAAAATTCGTAGGACAATTTTTCGCGTCCTTCCGCGTGTTTCGCGGGCTAAAAGTTTATCCGTTTAATCCGTTCAATCCGCTTACAATAATTTATTTATACTGCTCCGGCCTCATCTGCGGAAAGAATAGCACGTCACGAATCGAGTATTGATCGGTGAACAACATCACCAGCCGATCAATGCCAACTCCCAGCCCCGCAGTTGGCGGCATGCCGAATTCCAGCGCGCGAAGGAAGTCCTCGTCAAGCTGTTGCGCTTCGTCGTCGCCGGCTTCGAGGAGTTTTTTCTGCTCGATGAAGCGCTCGCGCTGATCGATAGGGTCGTTCAGCTCGGAGAAGGCGTTGCCCATCTCCTTGCCGCCGATGAACGGCTCGAAGCGCTCGACCAACCCCGCTTTGCTGCGATGGCGTTTGGCTAGCGGCGACAACTCCACCGGATAGTCGATCATGAAAATCGGCTGCATGAGTTTCGGCTCCACTTTCTCGCCAAAAATTTCATCGACAATTTTTCCCCACCCCATGCTCGGGCTGACTTCGACGTGCAGCTTCTTGGCAATGTCGCGCAGCTCGTCCAAAGATTTTCCAAAAAGATTATATCCGGTTTCTTTCTCGATGGCGTCGAGCAGCGGCACGCGCGGCCACGGCGGGGTCAGGTCGATCTCATTTCCCTGATAAGTGATTTTATAACCGCCGGTCAAATCTTTGGCAATCTTGCTGAACATTTCTTCGACGAGCGTCATCATGAAGTTGTAGTCTTCGTAAGCGACATAGACTTCCATCATGGTGAACTCAGGATTGTGAAAGCGATCCATGCCCTCGTTGCGAAAATCCTTGGCGAATTCGAATACGCCGTCATACCCGCCGACGATCAGGCGCTTGAGATAAAGCTCATCGGCGATGCGCAAATAGAGCGTCATGCCCAGCGTGTTGTGATGCGTCGTAAACGGTCGCGCCGAAGCGCCGCCATAAAGCGGCTGCAAGATCGGCGTCTCCACTTCGAGATAGCCGCGTCCCAACAAATACTCTCTCATGCTTTGGATAATTTGGCTGCGCTTGCGAAAGACTTCGCGAACCTCGCGGGTCACTGCCAGATCAACATAACGCTGGCGATAGCGCAGTTCTTTGTCAGCAAAGGCGTTGTAAACTTCACGCTCGCCTTCTTCGATTTTCTCCTTGCCAATGGGCAGCGGCCGAAGAGTTTTTGAAAGCAGCTCAAGTTGCTCAACCTGAATGGTAATCTCGCCGGTGCGAGTTTTCAAAACCATACCGGAGATGCCGATGATGTCACCAAGATCGAGCAAGCCGAAAAGTTCATAAGTTTTTTCGCCAACAATATCCAGCTTCAGATAAATCTGGATGCGGTCGGAGAAGTCTTCGAGCTGAGCGAAGCTCGCCTTGCCGTGCGGGCGCAAGGCAACTAATCTCCCGGCAAGCGTGACTTTCTTCTCGAAGAATTTGTCGAAATCTTTCTTTATGTCTGCCGCAAAATGCGAGCGCTGAAATTGATGCGGGTAGGGTTGAATGCCCAGCGCTTTGATCTTATCCAATTTTTCCCGCCGCGCGCGCATGATGGCGTTGAGGTCGTTAAGAGAGTTTTCCATGAGCAATTGCAAGTTTTCCTGTATTGTTATCTACTACTCGATGTAACGAACCGTTTGTCTAGACGAGGTTGGATCATTCGAGATTTTGACGGCGCTAATTTGGCAAAACGAATCACCACAATCGACTTCGCTCTTACCCGGCGTTTTTCCATCTCAACCAAGCGGGCGTTGGCTTCGCATAGCAACGGATCATCGCTAGGCATAAAAAAATCTCGGCATTTTGTGGCAACTTTTCGGCAAACGCCGGATGTTCCATAAGATAACGAGAAAACTCAGTCGCAAGCTCCAAGTTTCTTGTCACAACTTCGCATTCAGTTAGTCGAGCGGAGCTCTTTGAGAAAGCGCGCTTTGTATTTGCGCCATTGCGTTTTGAGGTCGTAGTCTGTATGTCAGGCACGCAATTGAGCGATTTCATTCAGCATTTTTTCATCCACAATTTGAAGAAGCCTCATTTCATCATCGTGCCGGCGCAGAGCAACGTCGATGGCGGTTTTTTCCGAAATGAAATTTCGGTAGTCCTTCAAAACATGATCAACAGTGGAAAGCATGATCTCTTTGTATCCAAGGAATTCCGTCTTGAAATTCATCGTTTCCGACTGCAGCTCGGACAATTTGATGATGGTCTTTGCCTGCTCAAATTTCAACTCGCCGTAGCCAACTTTGAGCACGGTAACATCTGCCTTGAGCGCGACAACATTTGCTTCGATTCTCGCAACATCGCGTTGGAGCGTGGCAATATCGGTCTTGAGCGTTGCACCGTCCGATTTCAAAACTCTTATGTCACTTCGTGCTTCCGCCAATTGTTGATCGACACGCGCAACAGCAGTAGCAAGAGTTTCAAACAATTTTTCCAGCTTCGCATCATCCATAATTCCACCCACCTTATTCATGTACCCTTCTCACCCGCTTCGAAATCCCGCACGTCACTTCATACGGAATCGTCTCCAACCTGCGGCACCATTCGTAGATCGAAATTTCTTCGCCGCCTTGTTTGCCGAGCAGCACCACCTCTTCGCCTGCTTTCACATCTGCCATATCGCCAGGATCGATCATGATTTGATCCATGCACACCCGCCCGACCAAGGGGCAACGCTGGCCTCGCACCAACACTTCTAAATTAGAAGAGAGCCGTCGCGAGATGCCGTCGGCGTAACCAATCGGCAGCGTGGCAATCGTTGTCGGCTTCGTTGTCGTAAATATTCTGCCGTAACTGATGCTCGTGCTCGCCGGAACGCGCTTCACAAAAACGATCTCGCTACGCAAAGTCATCGCTGGTTCGAGCGGAATCGATTCGCTCGTTTCTTGCGAAGGATAATAGCCGTAAATCATCACACCAGGGCGCACGAGATTAAAATAACTTTCCGGCAGATCGATCACAGCCCCGCTATTTGCCGCGTGAATCAGGAGTTGAGGCTTTTTATTTTCAATCGAAGCAATCACCTCGCGAAAACGCTGCAACTGAATGTGCGCGTAAGATTTGTCGCGCTCATCAGAAGTGGCAAAATGCGTGTACAACCCAACAACCTCCAAAGCCGACAAGCGTGATATTCCGGCAAAGACCTCGCTCGTTTCTTCCATCGACAAACCGACCCGCCCCATGCCGGTATCGACTTTCACATGAACTTTCGCGCGCCGTCCCAAAGCCTGAGCGCGGCATGACAGCTTCTCCGCCAAAGAAAGATCGTACACCGTCGCTTGCACGTCGTGCGCTAAGAATTCGTCGATTTGATTTTCAAAAAGTCCGCCGAATACCAGAATCGGCGCATCGATCTTCGCGGCCCGCAACTCGATAGCCTCTTCGAGTATGGCGACGCCCAAGTGAGTAGCTCCCGCTTGCAAAGCGCATCGAGCAACTTGAACTGCTCCGTGCCCATAGCCATCGGCCTTGACAACAGCCATCACCGCCGCCGGACGAACACGCTCAACAATGCGCCGGATGTTCGTGGAAATGGCGCCGAGATTAATTTCCGCTACAGTCGGGCGGAGATTTTTCGAAAAAATTTCGGGAATAATTGTATCCAAGTTGCGGGTGAATGAAGTCTAATACGTAATTCGTAAACTGCCAAAACCTTACGCATTACTCTTACGAATTACGCATCACGTTTTACCTTTCTGCTTTCGGAATCACAAACTTGTGCGCCGTGTGCGTCTCGGAAAATTTTACAACTTTGATATCGACCAATCCCGCCTTCTTCCCGGCAGCCAACACCTGCGCCTCGGTGATGCTTTTCACGCCCTTCGGATTCACAATCCATACCGCGCCGTCTTTGTTGATGGCGGTTTTGCATTTTTTCAAAGAGTCGAGATCAGCCGCTTTTTCCGCGTCGAAAAAGATCACATCGCTTGCAGAGGAAAGCTTGGTATGAATCGTTTTCACTCGTTCGCGAAGCTGCCGGATAAAATCATCGTCATAAATGCCAAGCACGACAACGGCATTCTCCGGCTTCACACCGAGCTTGTCGAGCAAACTCTTGGGATGCAAAATTTTTTGCAGCCATTTTTCGGCGGTCGATTCGCCCAACAAGAAAACAGCTTCGCGGCTTTCAAACAAAATCTTGAGCGCATCTTTTTCCACAGCAGCGCGCTTTATTGACTTGAACAGAATTTTCAGCCGAACCTCGCCCTTGAATTCGAGATGCTCAGTTTCCAACATTGCCGTGCCGTCGTAGCTTTTGCCGTCGAGCTTTAGCTTGCAGGCGAGAGTCGCTCCCACAACATCTTTCCTCTTGATTAATTTGCCTTGTGTTCACACATCTACAGCAACTCATCCCCTAAATCCCCTTCTCTTAAGAAGAGAAGGGGACTTTTAAGATCTCGAATGAACTCTCCCCCTTCTCTTCCCAGGAGAAGGGGGACGGGGGATGAGTTGCGGTAATGCTATAGGAGTTCGGCACCTATGATCCTTAAAGATGACACTTACGGATTACGAATTATGTTTTATTTTTATTCTTCAATCTCAACATCATCCGGAACATCGGCGCCGGGCTTCTTCTTGTATTGCTTGCCCATGAGAAAACCCTTGATGAATTCTTCCAGCTCGCCGTCCATCACCGCGTGCACGTTGCTCGTCGAAACGCCGGTGCGATGATCCTTCACCAAATTATAAGGATGAAAAACATAAGAGCGAATCTGGCTTCCCCAAGCGATGTCTTTTTTCGTCTTCTCCAATT
>Ga0247727_10009378_pt1 | contig 17777 bp, 20 predicted proteins | sample WisWelCaveWW1625_FD_202498 | JGI IMG/M metagenome (GOLD analysis project Ga0247727, IMG submission 202498) | Biofilm microbial communities from Wishing Well Cave, Virginia, United States - WW16-25 | ecosystem: Environmental > Aquatic > Deep subsurface > Groundwater > Cave microbial mat | place...
CGGAGTCGCGGATCTCGACTCCGTGGTGCGCCTCGTAGCGCTCCTTGAGCCCGCGCAGGACTGCGATCGTCTCGGCCACCGACGGCTGGCCGACGAAGACGGGCTGGAAGCGGCGCTCGAGCGCAGCATCCTTCTCGATGTGCTTGCGGTACTCGTCGAGCGTCGTAGCGCCCACAGCGCGGAGCTCTCCGCGTGCCAGCATCGGCTTCAGCAGGTTTGCAGCATCGACCGCGCCTTCGGCAGCGCCCGCGCCCACGATCGTGTGCAGCTCGTCGATGAAGAGGACGATCTCGCCGGCCGCGTTGGAGATCTCGGCGAGCACGGCCTTGAGCCGTTCCTCGAACTCGCCGCGGTACTTCGCCCCCGCGAGCAGCGCACCGAGGTCGAGCGCCCACACGCGCTTGCCCTTGAGCCCTTCCGGAACGTCACCCGCGACGATGCGCTGCGCGAGCCCCTCAACGATCGCCGTCTTGCCGACGCCGGGCTCTCCGATCAACACCGGGTTGTTCTTCGTGCGCCGCGAGAGGACCTGGATCACGCGGCGGATCTCCTCGTCGCGTCCGATGACCGGGTCGAGCTTCCCCGCCTCGGCGAGCGAGGTGAGGTCGCGGCCGTACTTCTCGAGCGCCTGGTAGGAGCCCTCGGGATCCTGCGTCGTGACCTTCTGGCCTCCTCGAACCGCTTTCAGCGCTTCGAGGAGGTTAGGGCGCTCGACGAGGTCGAGCGCAAGGACGAGATGCTCGACCGAGACGTAGTCGTCCCCGAGTGCCTTGGACTCATCGAGCGCGCTGTCGAGGACGCGGGCGAGCGCAGCCGAGACCGCGGGCTGCTGCGTTCCGCCCTGGATACGAGGCAGCGTCGAGAGCCGAGCCTCGGCCTCTGCACGGAGGCTCGCGACTTGATAGCCAGAACGCTCGCAGAGCGTTCTGGCCAGCTCCTGGTCGAGGAGCGCGATCGTGAGGTGATCGGGCGTGAGCTCGGGGCTCCCCATCCGGCGAGCGAGCTCCTGGGCGCCGGCGACCGCTTCCTGACTCTTCAGTGTCAGCTTGTTGAAGTCCATGTCATCTCCTCGAAGCCGGGGGCTGCGCCGACCTGTAGAGCACCACGTCGCGCCTGTAGGAGCGATGCACCGAGGCGATCTCGGCACGGAGCTCGCGCTCCATCCGATCCATTCGAGCGCGAGCGCGGTTGAGCTCGTCCTGGAGTCGAAGCACGTGCTCGACGCCCGCGAGATTGAGGCCGAGCTCGGTCGTGAGCCGATGAATGAGCTGGAGGCGCTCGACGTCCGCGTCGGAGTACAGGCGGGTCCCGCCGGGCGTGCGTCCCGGACGGACGAGGCCCTTGTTCTCATAGAGCCGGAGCGTCTGGGGATGCATACCGACGAGCTCGGCGGCGACGGAGATCATGTAGCGCGGGCGGTCAGGCATCAGCGCCCCACTCCCGTCCAGCCACGCTGCCGGGCGATTCCGATAGCCACGAGGCCGAAACCGAGCCCGACGCCGACGATCTGGGGCCAGCCGCCGTCGAGGAAGACGAGCTCGACGAGATTCAGGAAGGTGAACCCGACGCCGAGCGCGAGCAGCACCGGCCACCAGTTCCGCGGTCGCGCGGTCACGATGCGAACACCCGCTCCCGAGGATCCTCGCGCGATACCTTCTGGTACTCCTCGAGGGCCTCACGCTCGGCCTTCGTCAGCTTCTTCGGAATCGTCACCTTCACGCGGGCGAGAAGATCACCGCGGCCGTTTCCCTTGAGGTGAGGCGCGCCGTGACCCTTTACTCGCAGGAGCTTTCCGCTCTCCGTCCCCGCCGGGACCTTGAGTGAGACCGAGCCGTCCGGGGTCGGGATCTGGACACTCGCGCCCAGCGCGGCCTCGGCATACGTCACCGGCACGTCGAGGACGAGATCCGAGCCGCGCCGCTCATAGAGCGGCGAAGGCTCGACGTCGACCACGACATAGAGATCTCCCGCCGGACCACCGTTGCGGCCGGCCTCGCCCTTCCCCTTGAGGCGAACGCGGGTCCCGCTGCGCGCTCCCGCCGGGATCTTGACCGAGTAGCGCTTCGTCGTTCGCTCGCGTCCCGCACCGCGACAGTGACGGCATGGCTTCTCGACGATCGACCCGTTCCCCTGACATCGTGGGCACGGCTGGGAGAACGCGAAGAGGCCCTGGGCATCCGAGACGACTCCGCGTCCGCCGCACTGAGGGCACACGACGGGCGACGTACCGGGCTCGGCACCGGTTCCGTGGCAGACGGAGCATGCGGTCTCCGCTTCGACCGGAATCCGTACCTGGATCCCCTCGAGGGAATCCTCGAAGGAGATCTGCACGTGCGTCTCGAGATCGTCTCCCCGAAGCGGCTGTCGGCGAGCGCTCTGCTGACGGGCGCCGCCGCCAAACATCCCGCCGAGCAGGTCGCCCAGGTCGCCGAGGTTGAACTCTTCGAACCGCGCCCCTCCCATGCCGGCGCCACCGGGGAACCCTCGAGGGCCCGCCGAGCCGAACGTGTCGTAGGCGCGGCGCTTCTCGGAGTCCGAGAGCACGTCGTACGCGGACTGCACCTCCTTGAACTGCTCCTCGGCACGAGCGTCGTCCGGATTGCGATCGGGGTGATGCTGGCGCGCGAGCTTCCGGTACGCCTTCTTGATCTCGTCGTCGGACGCGTTCTTCGCGACGCCGAGCACCTCGTACGGGCTGCGGCTCACGGGCCGACCTTTGGCCCGTGAGCGTGGAGGGGCGTGGGGAACCGGGAGGTTCCCCACGCTCTCAGGAAGAAGGGGGCACACTCGACTTTCGCAAGACCGGAATCCGCTCGCGCGGATTCCGGTCGCGGACAAACGTGGGGAAACATGGTTTCCCCCATGACCGCAAGCCGAAGGCGCGCGGTGGTCATTCGGCGACGATCACCCGCGCCGGCCGGACGACTCTGTCGCCGAGCCGATACCCGCGTTGCACGACTTCCAGCACCGAGCCGGGCTCGGCCTTATCGCGCGGCTGGGTCAGGAGCGCCTCGTGGACGTGTGGATCGAACGGTCCGTCGGTCTCGATCTCGACGAGCCCCTCTTTGGCGAGAGCCTTTCGCAGCGACTGCTCGACGAGCTTCACGCCGTCGCGCAGTGCCGTGTACTCGGATCGAAGGTCGGCGGCGTCGAGCTCTGTCGGGGGAACCTCCACACGGTTCCCCCGATCTGTTTCAGTGGCGCGGATGGGCGGCTTCGCCGCCCTTTCGAGATCGTCGAGCACCGGCAGGAGCTCGCGGACGAGCCGCTCGTGGGCGTGCGCGACCAGACGTTCCTGGTCACGCGCCGCCCGCTTGCGGTAGTTCTCGAACTCGGCCGCGAGCCGCTGGAGGTCCGCGAGGTACTCGTCCCGCGTCTTCTCCGCGTCCTCGAGCCGTGCGGCGACCTCGTCGGGAGGTGAGTCTTGTGGCTCTGAGCCACAAGACTCGTGCGTCGCCGGCTCGTCGAGCGAGGGAGCGACGTCGCCCACCACATCGTCCTGTCGGCTACGCGTCACGACTTCGCAGCCTCTTCCTCATCGATGACCTCGAAGTCGGCATCCTCGACGACCTCGTCCTCACCTGACGAGCCATTCCCGGACGGCTGGGACGCGGCCTGTGCTGAAGCCTGCGCGTAGATCGCGTCGGCCAGCGAGCGAGATGCCGTCTCGAGTGCCTCGGTCTTCGCACGGATCTCCGCGACGTCCGAGCTCTCCACGGCCTGCTTCAACTCCATGATCCGCCCTTCGATCGTGGACGCCTCCGCCTCCTCGAGCTTGTCGCGGTGCTCCGCCAGCGTGCGCTCGGTCTGGTACGCGAGCTGCTCTCCTGCATTACGCGCGTCGGCGAGCTCGTGAAGCTTGTGAGCTTCCTCGGCATGCGACTCCGCCTCGGAGATCATCCGCTCGACCTCGTCGCCCGAGAGGCCGGAGCCACCCTCGATCCGGATCTGCTGCTCGTTGCCTGTGCCAAGGTCCTTTGCGGACACGCTGATGATCCCGTTCGCGTCGATGTCGAACGAGACCTCGATCTGCGGCATGCCGCGCATCGCGGGAGGAATCCCGACGAGCTGGAACTTCCCGAGCGTCTTGTTGAACGCCACCATCTCGGACTCACCCTGGCCAACGTGGATCTCGACCGACGGCTGATTGTCCTCGGCCGTCGTGAAGGTCTCTGATTTGCGGGTCGGAATCGTCGTGTTCCGCTCGATGAGCTTGGTGAACACGCCGCCCTTCGTCTCGATCCCGAGCGAGAGGGGTGTGACGTCGAGCAGGAGGACGTCCTTGACCTCGCCCTTCAGCACTCCCGCCTGGATCGCGGCGCCGACGGCGACGACCTCGTCCGGGTTCACGCCCTTGTGCGGGTCCTTGCCAATGAGCTCCTTGACCTTCTCCTGCACGGCCGGCATGCGGGTCATACCCCCGACGAGGACGACGTGCTCGATGTCGGCCGAAGTCAGTCCCGAGTCGACGATCGCCTGCTTCGTCGGCTCGACCGTGCGCTCGAGAAGCGCATGCGTGAGCTCGTCGAGCTTCGCCCTGGTCAGCTGGAGGTCGAGGTGCTTCGGCCCTTCCGGAGTGGCGGTGACGAAGGGAAGGTTGATCTGCGTCGTCATGGTCGACGACAGCTCGATCTTGGCCTTTTCGGACGCCTCGTACAGACGCTGAAGCGCCATCGGATCCTGCCCGAGGTCGATTCCCTGGTCGCGCTTGAACTCCGCGATCATCCAGTCGACGACCGCCTTGTCGAAGTTGTCGCCGCCCAGGTGGTTGTCGCCGTTCGTTGCCTTGACCTCGAAGACGCCGTCGCCGAGCTCGAGCACGGACACGTCGAACGTGCCGCCGCCGAGATCGAAGACGAGGATCGTCTGCTCGGCGCCCTCCTTGTCGAGCCCGTACGCGAGCGCCGCCGCGGTCGGCTCGTTGATGATGCGAAGGACGTTCAGTCCGGCGATCTTGCCCGCGTCCTTCGTCGCCTCGCGCTGGGCGTTGTTGAAGTAGGCCGGGACCGTGACGACGGCATCGGTGACGGTCTCACCGAGGTATGCCTCTGCATCGGCCTTGAGCTTCTGCAGGATCATCGCCGAGATCTCCGGCGGCGCGTACTCCTTGCCCTCGGCCGTAACGCGCACGTCCTCGTTCGGGCCCTTGACGACCTCGTACGGGACGATCTTCATCTCCTCGGAGACCTCGTCGAACTTGCGGCCGACGAAGCGCTTGATCGAGAAGATGGTGTTCTGGGGATTCGTGACCTGCTGACGCTTTGCAGGCGCGCCGACGAGCCGCTGGCCGTCACGTCCGAAGGCGACGACGGACGGTGTGGTGCGCCCGCCCTCGGCGTTCGGGATGACGGTGGGCTCCGATCCCTCGAGCACGGCCATGCAGGAGTTGGTCGTGCCGAGATCGATGCCGATGGTCTTTGCCATGGTCTCTCCTTGTTCTTGAGTGTTAAGAGATCGAAAACCTTAGTTGCACCGTAGCAGATCATGTCTGAAGGAGAACCAGAGCGGCGAGAGAACCCCACTCGCGATGCCGATCTTCTCGGAGCGTCGAATCGCGAGGATGGAGCGCGCGGCCACGTCCGGCCGTGTCATCCCATGTCTTGCCGTCGTCACCGTCATCGTGACGCTCGGCGCTGCCGTGTTCGTCGAGGTGTTCTCACCGAAGAGCTTCAGCTCGTTCGGCGATGCGCTGTGGTGGGCCGCCCAGACCGTGACAACCGTGGGCTACGGCGACGTGGTGCCGCAGACGAACGGAGGCCGGGTCGTCGCCGTCGTCGTCATGGTGTTCGGAGTTGCCGCGGTCTCCCTCGCGACAGCGATCGTGACGTCGGGATTCGTCGCTCGAGCCCAGCGCGTCCCGAACGAGAGCGATCTCGCCGACCGCTCGCCAGTGCACGAGTCGTTGGCGCGGATAGAACACCGTCTCGAGCGGATCGAGCAGCGGCTCCGCGGTTAGCGGGAGACGCCGATCAGCACACCGCCGGCGACCACGATTGCGGCGCCGGCGACGAGCCGCAGTCCGACTCGCTCGGACTGACGAAGCACGAGCCACGAGAGCGTGACACCCCAGAGCGACTCGGTCGCGACGATCGGCGAGACCACGGACACGCGCCCGCGGTAGAACGCCTCGAAGAGGAAGATGTAGGAGACGCCGTAGCAGAGCGCGGCGGGCAGGAAGGCCCCTGCTGCTCGACGGGTGAGCGGCGCGCGACTCAGTGCGACGAAACAGCTGGTCACTGCAGCCCCGGCGAGCATCGTCGCGAACGCGGCCAGGCCTGGCTCGACGTCGGTCGCCTCGGTCCCGAGCCAGCGGATGACGTTGTCTCTCGTCGCGAACGCGATCGTCGCGCCGATGGCAAGCAGCAGGCCAAGCCGGCGGAAGTGCTCGGGTTGCGCGCGCTCGCTCACGAGCAAGATTCCGCCGGTGACAATCAACGCGGCACCGACTACGAGCCCGGCGACGAGCGGCTCATCGAGAAAGACGAGCGCAATCGCGACGGCGAAGAGCGGCGCCGTGCCGACCGCCACGGAGGCTCGCGAGGCGCCAGCATCGCGAACCGCAAACGTGAACAGGATCTGCGAGATGCCTGGAGCGAGCAAACCGGCCAGGAGAAATGGCCACGCGCTGAACAGATCCCACTCGCCGCGAACAGCAGTCCACGCGGCCGTGACGACCAGCGCCGGGATGATCGTGAAGAGCGTGCCGGCCTCAGGCGCGACCCCACTCCTGAGAGCGACCCGGATGAACACCGTCATGGCGCCGAAGAGGAATGCGGACAGCGCCCCGAGGACGATCGGTGTCACGTGGCTCGCCCAGGCCGTCGCGCAAGTCGCCGGAGCGTCCCTGCAGCCGCGGGCTCCGCGAGAAGGATCCCGCCCATCATCACACCGCAGCCCAGCCACCCGGCCCACCCGAGCACCTCGTTGGCGAGGAGGACCCCGAACAACGCGGCGAACGGGGCTTCCAGCGTGAAGACGAGGGCAGCACGCGCGGCTGTCGTCTGCGCCTGCACCCAAGTCGCGATGAGGTAGCCGAGCGCGCCCGCGAAGAGCCCCGTCACGAGCAGCGCACTCCAGACCGTCCCGCCGCGCGGCACCTCGAGCTGGCCCAGCGAGGCCGCGATGATCGTGAACCCGACGAACGACGTCGCCATCTGCAGGAACGTGAGCGCGCGCGGGTCGTAGCGCGGCGCATACCGCTCCATCGCCGTGATCTGGAACGACTGGAACACCGCATTCGCGAGGACGAGTGCGTTTCCGAGGGCGGAGCCACCCGGAACCCCACTCAGCAGCAGGAGCCCGACGACTGCAAGCACGACCCCTGCCCAGAGTGCGCGAGGGACCCGCGTTCCAAAGAGTGCGAGCGCCAGGAGCGGCGTAAAGACGACGTAGAGACCGGTGATGAACCCCGTGCTCGCGACGGTCGTGAGCTCGAGACCGGCGGTCTGTAGGCCGTAGGCCGTCGCGAGCAGTGCCCCAACCCCGATCCCCGCGACGTAGCCCTCGCGCGGAAGGGTCCGCAACGATCTCCACGCGAACGGCGCGAGCGCGAGAGTCGAGATGGCGAACCGAACGGCGAGGAAGGCGAACAGGGGGTAGAGCGCGAGCGCGTCCTGGACCTGCACGAACGTGACGCCCCAGATCGCGGTCACGCCGACGAGGGCGAGAAGTGGGCCGCGACGGGTCACCGCGCGGATTCTCTACGCTCTGCGCGATGGGCTTGACAGACACCCTCGGGCGGCCGCTGCGCGATCTCCGCATCTCGGTCACCGACCGCTGCAACTTCCGCTGCGTCTACTGCATGCCGAGCGAGGTCTTCGGCCGCGACTACCGGTTTCTCCCAAGACGCGAGCTGCTCACGTTCGAGGAGATCGAGCGCGCGGCGCGTGTCTTCGTCGACCTCGGCGTGCGGAAGCTTCGGCTCACGGGCGGCGAGCCGCTGCTGCGGCGCGATCTTGAGGAGCTCGTCGCCCGCCTCGCCGCGATCGGCGACCTCGACCTCACGCTGACGACGAATGCCGCGCTGCTCGCGCAGAAGGCGCGGGCGCTCGCAGACGCTGGGCTTACACGGGTGACGGTCAGCCTCGACTCGCTCGACGACGAGGTGTTTCGGGCGATGAACGACGTCGACTTTCCGGTGGCGCGGGTACTCGCGAGCATCGATGCCGCGACCGAGGCCGGCCTGCCGGTGAAAGTCAACGTCGTCGTCAAGCGCGGCCTCAACGAAGGGTCGGTCGTCGACATCGCGCGCCGCTTCCGCGGTACCGGCCACGCGGTGCGCTTCATCGAATACATGGACGTCGGCGCTTCGAACGGGTGGCGCCTCGACGACGTCGTACCCGCGGCGGAGATCGTTGCGGCAATCGGCGCCGAGTTCCCGCTCGAGCCGATGGACGCCGCGTACCGAGGCGAGGTCGCGCAGCGCTACCGCTATCTCGACGGCGCGGGAGAGATCGGCGTCATCGCGTCCGTCACGCAGCCGTTCTGCGGGGACTGCACGCGCGCTCGGCTCTCGGCCGACGGGAAGCTGTACACGTGCCTCTTCGCGATCCGCGGCCACGATCTCCGCGCGATCCTTCGCTCCGAAGCGAGCGACGAGGAGCTCGACGCGGCGATCAGGGCAGTGTGGGAGCGCCGCACCGACCGCTACTCCGAGCTTCGCACCAAGGACACCTCGAGCCTGCGCAAGGTCGAGATGTCCTATATCGGCGGCTAGGCCGTCGGCTCCGAAGCCGCCACCGCGGCAACCGGCCGCCGCGTGAACAGACCTCTCCCCGGCTCGACGGTCGTCCGGCTGGAGCGCAGGATCGTCGCGACGGATACGACGACTGCGGCGCCCGCGATCACCATCTGCAGAGTGATCGCCTCGCCCAGCAACGCCCAGGCGAGAAGGACGGCGACGATCGGGTTCACGTAGGCGTACGTGGAGACGAGTGAGGTCGGCGCGGAGCGCAAGAGCCAGACGTAGGTGGAGAAGCCGACGAGGCTTCCCACCACGATGAGATACCCGAGGGCGAGGGTCGCTTCGCGCGTCCAATTAGCCTCCCCGATCTCTCCCGAGAAGACCGCGTACCCACTGAGCATCACCCCTCCACACAGGGACGCGAGCCCGGCCGAGACCATCGGGCGCCTCGGCAGCCGGGCGCCGCGCGAGTACAGCGAGCCGGCCGCCCAGCACATCGCGCTCAACACGATGACCAGGGCGCCCAGCCGGTCGACCGAGCTCTCGCCGAACGGGTCGAAGAGAAAGGCGAGACCGGCGAAGCCCACAGCGATTCCCGCATAGGTCGAGAGCTGCAGCCGACGTCCGAACGCGACGCGATCGAAGACCGCCATCCAGATCGGGATCGTTCCGACAAGAAGCGCCGCGACGCCGGCGGGGACCGTCTGCTGCGCCCAGGCGAGGGCGCCATGGCCCGTGACGAAGAGGAGACCTCCGAAGACCAGCGCGGCTGCGATCTGCTGCCGCCCGATGCGATCTCCCGAACGATCGCCTCGCGGGAGGGCGATCGCCAGCAACAGCGCGCCCGCCACGAGATGGCGAACCGCCATGGACAGGAACGGCGGCAGGTCGCGAACGGCGATCGCGAGCGCGATGAACGTCGAGCCCCAAACGACGTAGACGGTCGACAGGGCGAGCCAAACCCGCACGCGGTACCGCGCCGCCACCCGTGGAGTATGACGTCCGCGTAATGATCAGCTCAAGTCGAGCCCCCAGGCTCATTTGATTACGAGAGCTGATCGCGCGTCGGGTGCAAGAAGTCGCGGCGCGGGTGTGCGACGCCACCGCCCCACCTCCCGTTAGAATCGGGCGGTCGTGTCGACTTTCGTCGCTGAGACCTCGCGGCGCTTGCCCCGGGGCTGGGCGCATCTGGGCTTCCAGTTCGCGATTTGGATGGGCTTCTACGCCGTCTACCAGGTGGCGCGTGGCGCAGCGGACAGGAGCGTAGCCAACGCGTTCTCGAACGGCGAATGGGTTCTTCGCCAGGAGAGTAAGATCGGTGCGCTCTTCGAGCCGGCCGTGCAGCGCGTCGTCGACACGTCGTCGATCATGGTGACGCTCACGTCGTACACGTACTGGCTCTCGCAGTTCGCCGTGGTCGGCGCAACGCTCCTCTGGGTCTACTTCCGCCATCACGACAGGTTCGCCGGCTTCCGGAACTGGCTCATCGGGGCCAACCTGGTCGGACTCGTCGGCTACATCTTCATGCCGACCGCACCGCCGAGGATGTTCCCGGAATGGGGATTCGTCGACACGCTCGGGCAGTTCTCGTCGATCAACCACGACAGCGGCCTCATCTCGTTCGCCTCGAACCCGTACGCGGCGATGCCGAGCCTCCATGCGATGGACGCGCTCATCGTCGGCGTGGTCATGTTCGGCCTCGTTCGCTCGCGGACTGCGAAGGTGCTGTGGCTCGCGTGGCCGGCCTGGGTCGCCTTTGCAGTGATCTCGACCGGGAACCACTACTGGCTCGACGTCGTCGCCGGCTTCGTCCTTGCGGTGGCGGCGGGACTCGCCCTCCGTCGAGTCCGGACGCTGCGCCTGCAGCGCGCATGAGCCAAGAAGAGCCCGCGGCCGAGCCTCCGCGGGGCAACCAGCTCGATCGGGTCAAGCAGGAATACACCGACGCGGCGCGGCAAATCCTCGTCCGCTCCATGCGCGGCGTTGCGAAGACGAAGCTCACGCCTGACATGCTCACGCTGGCGGGGGTTTCCCTCTGCCTTGCGGGTGCGGTACTCGTCGGATTCGAGGACCGCAACGAGAAGCTCTTCTTCTGGCTGGGCGGCTTCCTCTTCGTGGTCGGTTCGATCGCCGACATCCTCGACGGGGCGCTGGCACGTGCAGCCAGCAAAGGAACCGTGTTCGGAGCATTCCTCGACTCGACCTTCGACCGCCTCGGCGAGGCTGCGATGCTCGCGGCCATCGGTCTCGTGTTCATGCGCGACGGCAACGAGGTCGCTCTCGTTGCAACGTTCGCGGCGGTCATAGGCTCGTTCCTCGTTTCTTACACGCGGGCCAAAGCCGAGGCGCTCGGCCTCCGTGCAGACATCGGATTCGGCTCGCGGGTGGAGCGGGTCGTGCTCATCTCGGTCGGGCTCGGGCTAGCGCCGTGGGGCTTGCTCCAGTGGCCCATCTACCTCCTGGCGGCGATGGCGTGGGTCACTGTCGTCCAACGGATGCTGTTCGTGCGCAAGCAGCTTCGCGAGCTCGCAGAACAACCGTCGTAGCGTCGTGATCGCTCTGCTGCTAAAGTGCTAGCACTTTGGCTGCTAGCACTTCAGGGAAGCGCGCGGGCATCCTTGTCAGGATGCCCGCGTCGCTGAAGGCGGCTCTCGTCCGCGAGACTGCCCGCCGGGGCTCGAACGTCAACGACGTAGCCGTCGGCTTCCTCGCCGATGAGTTCGGTGTTCCCTACTCGCCGAGTGGTCGCAGCCGTAAAGTGCTAGCAGGTGGAAGCCCGGTCATCTTGCTCCGCGTTCCGCAGGAGCTCAAGGACAAGATCGAGTCAGACGCCGGTCGCCGTGGGACGAGCGCGAACGACATCATCCTCGCCGCGCTCGCCGACGGGCTCGGCATTCCCAACGGAAGAACGAGAAAGGAACCCATGGCCTCAACGAACGGCTCGAAGAACGGCGCGCGCGCGAAGGATAAAGTGCGCGTCGCAATCATCGGCGTAGGGAACTGCGCCAACTCGCTCTTGCAAGGGGTCGAGTACTACAAGGACGCGAAGACCGAGGACAGCGTCCCCGGGCTCATGCACGTCGACCTCGGCGGGTACCACATCTCGGACATCGAGTTCACCGCCGCGTTCGACGTGGTCAAGGGCAAGGTCGGCGTCGATCTCGCGGACGCGATCTGGGCCAAGCCCAACGACACGATCAAGTTCGCGACTGTCCCGAAGACCGGCATCAAGGTCTCCCGCGGCATGACGCACGACGGCCTCGGCAAGTACATCTCACAGGTCGTCGAGAAGGCGCCGGGTCAGACCGACGACGTCGTCGGGATCCTCAAGGAAACCGGCACGGACGTCGTCGTCAACTACCTGCCTGTCGGCTCCGAGGCCGCCACGAAGTGGTACACGGAGCAGATCCTCGAGGCGGGCGTGGCGATGGTGAACTGCATGCCCGTCTTCATCGCCCGCGAGGCGTACTGGCAGAAGCGCTTCGAGGACGCGGGAGTGCCGGTTATCGGCGACGACATCAAGTCGCAGGTCGGCGCCACGATCACGCATCGCGTCTTGACGACGCTCTTCGGCGATCGCGGCGTGCACCTCGACCGCACGATGCAGCTCAACGTCGGCGGCAACTCCGACTTCCGCAACATGCTCGAGCGGGAGCGCCTCGAGTCGAAGAAGATCTCGAAGACGAACGCCGTCACGTCGATGCTCGACTACGACATCGGCGCGGACAACGTCCACGTCGGACCGTCGGACTTCGTCCCGTGGCTGACCGATCGCAAGTGGGCGTACATCCGGATGGAGGGCTCCTCCTTCGGGGACGTCCCGCTGAACGTCGAGCTCAAGCTCGAAGTCTGGGACTCGCCGAACTCGGCCGGCATCGTCATCGACGCCGTCCGGCTTGCGAAGCTCGCGCTAAACAATGGCATCTCGGGCGCGCTCGAGGCGCCAAGCGCGTACCTCATGAAGTCCCCGCCGAAGCAGATCCGCGACGACGAGGCGCACGAGCTGAGCGAGCGCTTCATCACGAAGAATGCTGTGACCAAGCCGAAGACGAAGGCGGCTGAAAAGGCGTGACGAGGCTCCGCCTGAGGCGGATCTTCTGGATGGGAGCGGCGGCGATCGTCGTCGCCGCCGCTCTCGTCGCTCTCGCGGCCGTCGTCAAGGGCGACTTCTCCGATACCGACGGCCGCATCCTCGGAACGCTCGCGGCGGCGTTGCTCGCGGGCTCGACCCTCGCCGCCGGCCTCGCGCTCGTCGAGCGCGGGGGCACGCTACTCGGCTGGTGCGCCGTCGCGGTGTCCGGCCCAGCGTTCGCGTTGCTCGCCTACTCCATCTGGGACTTCCTCTTCGACGGAGGCGGCGACAGCTGGCGGTGGGGTTGGGCCGGGGCCCTCACGCTCTTGGCGACCCTCATCAGCGTCACGGCTCGCCTCCTGGCTCGAACGCCGACGATCGTACGTCTTGCATGGCTCGCGGGAGGCCTGGCGGCACTGGCCTCTGCCGTCTCGATCGCTGCAATCTGGCGGGAGAATCCCGGCGACACGATCGGGAAGGCAATCGCCGTTCTCTGGATTCTCGCCGGGCTCGCCTATCTCCTCGTTCCGGTGCTGCAGCGCTTCAGCGCTGCAGGCGTACCCGTGTCGGCGGAGCGTGTTCTGGCCGAGGTCGACGGGATCGAGCTGGTAGCCACACATGCCCGGGAGGGAACGATCGACGCCCGGCTCGAACCTGGAGAACGCCTGGTTCTCCGACGCCGCTCGTAGGGCGACGCTTGCGTCGCCCATGACTCGAACCCTCGCTCGAAGGGCGAGGCAAGCCTTGCCGTTACGGCATCCGGCGCGGCGCCACGTCGTCCGAGACGAAGCCGACGCGCTTGTGGGACGCATCGCAGAACGGCTTCGTGGACGAATGCCCGCAGCGGCAGAGCACGATCGCGCTCCCCTCGGGCAGTACGAACTCGACTCCATCGGCGTCGACAACCCGGACCGGGCCTTCGATCTTGTACGGCCCGTTCGCGCGGGCCTTGATCGTCACCTGGGTCATCACAGCAAGGTACAAGCAACGCTGCGGCAGCGGCCGCGAAAGCGGCCGCCTTCAGGACTTCCGCGCGAGCAGAATCCGCGCTCGCGGATTCTGCTCTTGCGCTCTATAGGTCTACACTCGCTCGACTGTGGGCCTGCGCATCTGCTTCGTCACGCCGTTTGCGTGGTCGCAGCCGCACGAGGTCAACGTGCATGTGGCCGGCACAGCCGCCGCCCTCCGAAAGCTCGGCCACGACGTGACCGTGCTCGCGCCGTCGTCACGAGCTCGCGACCTGCTCGCAGGCCGCCGCGTCCTCCAGCGCGGCGTCGATGCAGAGGTGATCGCCGTCGGCCCGTCGATTCCGCTTTCGCGCCGCACGCACATGGGCGTGCCGGTCGCCGTGCGGGCGAACCTCCGGCTGGCGCTCACGCGTGGACGCTTCGACGTCGTCCATGGTTTCGAGCCCGGCCTCCCGAGCCTCTCGTACCTCGCCCTGACCTCCACGCGCGCGCTCACGGCAGCGACCTTCTTCTCGCCCGAGCGGTTGGGATATCCGGCACGGCGCTCGCGCCGGGATCGGCTCCGCATCCGAATCGACGCACTCCTCGCAACGTCGGATGAGACAGCGGACGCCGCGGCGGAGCGCTTCGACGGTGACTACAAACTGGTGCCTCTCGGAGTGGATGCAACGCTCTTTCAGCCCGCGGCCAAGCGAGACGTCATCGTCTCTGAGCTCGAGGCAGCCGGCCGCCCGGCCACGCGGGCGCTCATTCGTCTTCTGCGTGACCTCCCCGACTGGGAGCTCACGCTCCTGCACACGAAGCCGCTCGGGTTTCGCCCGACGATTCGTCAATCGGTGCGCGCTCGCGTGCACGTTCTGTCCGCGCGACGCGAGGGTCAACGCGCGGCCGCTCTTTCCGGCGCCGCGATCTTCGTCCCGGCACCATCGGGCGAGGAGCGTCTCCGCCTCGAGGCTGCCGCGTGCGGACTCGCGATCGTACCGAGCGATCCGCCGGACGCGGTCGTGCAGGAGGTGAGGAAGCTAGTCGTCGACGAGGTGGCCCGCGCGCGGATCGGAGCCGGGGAGAGGGCGCGGGCGGAGCGTCAGAGCTTCGACCGCGTCGCCGCCGAGCTCGACGCTGAATATAGGCGTCTCGTTCGGAAGCGCCGGGATCGCGGCGCCTCCGCGACGGAGGACGACCCGCTTGCAGAGAGTGACTGGATCGCGGTCGACCTGCACATGCACACGGACTGGTCGCACGACTGCTCGACGCCCGCGGGCGACCTCCTCGATCACGCCGAGCGGATCGGACTGGGCGGAATCGCAGTCACCGACCACAACGCGTTCGGCGGCGCCCTCGAAGCAGTGGAGCTCGCCCGCGGTCGAGATCTCATCGTGATCCCCGGCGAGGAGGTCAAGACCGATGGCCAGGGCGAAGTGATTGGCCTGTTCCTGAACGGTGACATCCCGCGCGGGATGTCCTTCTCGAAGACCATCGAAGCGATCCGCGACCAAGGCGGCCTCGTCTATCTGCCTCACCCGTTCGACCGCCTCCACGCCATTCCCGACCCAGCGACGCTGCACCGCCACCTCGCCGAGATCGACGTGTTCGAGGTGTTCAATGCGCGACTCCTACGCGACTCGTTCAACGACGAGGCGCTGCGCTTCGCGCAGAAGTACCGGCTGCTGCAGGGCGCGGGCTCGGATGCCCACGTGCTCCAAGGTGTCGGAACGGGAGCGGTGCGCATGCGTCGATTCGAGGGTCCCGAGGAGTTCCTGCTCTCGCTCCGGAGCGCCGAGATCCTGCGCCGGCCGAAGTCGCTGGCGTACCTCCAATCGCTCAAGTGGGTCGCCCAGGTCAAGGAAAAGGTCCGCTGAGAGAGAAGGTGCTTGGGACTCCGTGCCCGCGGCCGTGCCCACCGACGAGATCTACGAGCGCTACCTCAAGAAGGCCATCTCCGAGATCAACGAGCTCGGGGACGAGCTCGCGCGCGCGGGCGACGAGCTCAGGATCCCGGTGCTCGGATCGGGCCATCCGCTGGCCGACGTCTTCCTCCTGAAGTACTCCCCGCAACCGTCGGAGATCCAGGAAGGCGTCGCGTTCTTCGGCCGCGCCGGCCAAGCGGTGCTGAAGTCGCTCCAGCGCCTCCACGTCGACCCTCTCGCCGTCTACGGGACGAACTGCCTGAAGTTCGGCACGGAAGACGCGGCGGATGCGGCCTCCTGGCTCACGCGCGAGCTCTACATCGTCCAGCCGCACCTCGTCGTCGCGATGGGCGAGCGCACAGTCGCGTTCGTCAACGACCTTCGCTTCCCCTTGTCCGACGCGATCGACGCGGCGACGCACGGCGCCATGCAGCGATTCACGCCGACGATCGACGCACTCGTGACGCCAGACGTCGACGAGTCGCTCGACGAAAAGCCGGCGAAGACCGCGTTCTGGAACTCCTTCAAGGCGCTCGGCCCCTGGTGGGCGGAGCACCCCCCGTACTAGTGCGCAAGACCGGAATGCTCGTTAGTGCGCAAGAGCGGAATCTGCGAGTGCAGATTCCGCTCGCGCGAACGTCCCTGAAGGCGCCCGCTGCGCGGGCGCTGATGCGCGGATTCCGGTCGCGCGAGGAGCCCTGAAGGCGGCCGCTTCGCGGCCGCGACGCACAGATGGACCTCGAACGTCGTTCCTGGATCAGTCTTTCTCGGCCACGAGCAGCCGCGCTTGCCGCGCTCCTCGTCGTGCTCGTCGCCTACGGTGCCGGCGCGGAGCACCTGCCTGGGCTCCCGTCCGGCCTCGACGTCGTCTTCCACAGTGCCGTCGTCTTCCCGGTCTTCGCGGCCGCGATCTGGCTAGCCCTTCCGCTCGCACGCGCCGGCAACAGAGTTCTCATCGCCACCTCCGCCGTTGCAGCCGTCGCCGCACTGATCCTCGAGTTGGTAGGTGTCGACTCCGCGGGGAACGTTGCAAAGCTCGCTTGCTACGCCCTCGTCGGGTTCTGGTTTCTCACGCTCTTCGAGGAGCTCTGGTGGATCGCGCTCGTGGCGGTCCTCGTGCCGTGGGTCGACATCTGGTCGGTCGCGGCGGGGCCAACCGAGTACGTCGTCGAGAAGCAGCCCGGCCTGTTCGAGCGGATATCGGTCGCGTTCCCGAATCCTGGCGAGACGGCGACGGTCAACATCGGCCCACCCGACATCCTGTTCTTCGCGCTCTTTCTCGCCGCGGCTGACCGCTTCACACTTCGGGTCGCTTGGACATGGGTCGGCATGACCGGGTTCCTCGCCGGCACGCTCGTGCTGGTCTGGACGTGGGACGGCATCGCCGGGCTTCCGGCGCTACCCGCTGTGTGCCTCGGATTCCTGCTTCCGAACGCCGACCTGCTCTGGCGGAAGGTGCGCGACACGATTCGGCGCAGATCCGTTACACATTGATGTGTACGGAGGTGTAACGTGAAGAAGGTGACCCGAACGAACGTCGTGATCGAGGATGAGCTCATCGAGCGCGTGATGAGCCAGTACCGCTTTCGAACGAAGCGCGAGGCGGTCGACTACGCGCTGCGGCGCCTTGTGAGCAAGTACGAGCCCAAAGACATGCTCGACCTCGAAGGTGCGGGTTGGGGTGGCGATCTCGAGGCCATGAGACGGAAGCGATGTCCCGATGGCTACCTCGATGCGGAGTGATCGTCGTCGACACATCGGCCTGGGTCGAGTTCCTGCGTAAGACCGGTAGTCCGAGCCATCTCACGCTCAGGGGATTGCTCGTTGCCGAGGCGCCGCTGGCCGTAACAGAGGCGGTGGTCTTCGAGGTACTCGCCGGGGCACGCTCAGACGACGAACTGGAACAGATGCGAGATCGACTACTCGCGTTCCCCGTCTTACCGCTCAACGGGCTCGCGGGATTCGAGCTCGCGGCCGAGCTGTACCGAGCGTGCCGTCGCGCCGGTGAGACGCTCAGCTCGCTAGTCGACTGTCTCGTCGCAGCGCCCGCGATCGAAGCGAGCGCAACCGTGCTTGCCGCCGATCGCGACTTCGAAGTCCTCGCCACGCACACGCGGCTCAGGCTCGAGCCTATGACGGCGTGAGAA
>Ga0247727_10009379_pt1 | contig 17777 bp, 11 predicted proteins | sample WisWelCaveWW1625_FD_202498 | JGI IMG/M metagenome (GOLD analysis project Ga0247727, IMG submission 202498) | Biofilm microbial communities from Wishing Well Cave, Virginia, United States - WW16-25 | ecosystem: Environmental > Aquatic > Deep subsurface > Groundwater > Cave microbial mat | place...
GAACGCTGATGGCACCGCCACTGCCACCCCTTCCGGGGGAACTGCGCCTTACAATTATTATTGGACTCCCAGCGCGCAGGCAACTGCTACGATAATCAACTTGGGGGCAGGAGATTACTGCGTCACCGTTTCTGATGCCAGCGGATGCACAGCCGCTGCCTGCGCAACCGTGTCAGGACCGGATTGCTCAGGCTTCAGCGTTTCCGTTATTACACAAGACGCAACGACATCGGGCGGCAGCGATGGCACCGCAACGGCAAACGTGACGAGTGGCACCGCCTCTTTCACTTATTTGTGGGATAATACTTCCACCACAAATTCACTCACCAATATTCCCGCTGGAATTTACTGCGTGACGGTAACCGACAATGTAGGTTGCATCGCGAACGCCTGCGGCACAGTGAGCGACCCCGCTTGCAGCAGCCTGAGCGTGGCAGTGACAGCCACTGATGTTACAATTTTTGGCGGCAGCGATGGTACCGCAGCAGCGATGCCAACGGGCGGGAGCGCACCGTATTCCTATTTATGGAATAACATCCCTCCGGAAACCAACGACACCATCTTTAATCTCCCCGCAGGAAATTACTGCGTGACGGTGACGGATGCGGTCAACTGCCAGGTGTTCAGTTGCGCGGATGTGAATGAGTTTGATTGTTCAGGAGTCGCGCCACCGGAAATCTGCATTGTCGGGGTAGATAGCGCAACCGGCAAAAATCTCATCGTTTGGGAGAAGCCGGTCACTTCCGTCATTGATTCCTACATCGTTTTCAAAGAAACCAGCCAGGCAGGCGTGTTTGCAGCGGCAGGCAGGCAGGCGTATGGCGATTTCAGCGCTTTTATTGACCACGCATCACTGCCTGAGCAAAATGCAAACAAGTATAAGCTTGCAATTTTTGACGCTTGTAATGAAACAACAACAGGAACAACCTATCATGCGACTATCCATCTTGCCATCAATCAGGGTGTGGGAAACACGTGGAATCTAAGCTGGAACCACTATGAAGGATTTGCCTTCTCCACCTACAATATTTACAGGGGGCTATCGGCTTCCAACCTTTCACTGCTGAACAGCATTTCAAGCAGCCTTATCGCATATACCGATTTGAATCCGCCCTCCGGCAACATTATCTATTACCAGATAGAAGTAGAAAGCCCCATCGTGTGCAACCCAAGCGCCAAGAGAACCGATTACAACGTTTCCCGCTCAAATATTGTGAGTACGCCTTCCGTGGGTATTGATAACCCGGCAGACATGGGAATAAAAATATTCCCCAACCCAGCCGATGATTTCATCTCCATTAGATTGCAAAATAGCGACACTCACGTTTTTGCGATTTATGATTTGGGCGGAAAGCTTTTACTCGAACAGTTCATCACTTCGCAGGCAACTATCAGCCTCAGCGAGATGAAGCAAGGCAGCTACATCTATTCCATTAAGAATCTTTCATCCGGAAAAACCGGCTTCGGCAAGCTGGTGGTAGGACGGGAATGAATACTTGTCCGATTTTCGCGTCTTAGTTTCTTTTCAATCGAAAGCGAATCTGAATTCAGTTTGGCGACTGAAAATTTAGTAGTCATCAATTTGAGCGTAAGCCGTCATGCTGAGTTTATCGAAGCATGGTGCAGGCAAACGCAACCATTCGATAAACTCAGGGTGACTGTGCTTCCAATTTCCAAGCTGATGCACTACGGAAAATTTAAACAGAAATTTTTGTGTTACATTTACCCCGTCTATTAGGGGTGTCTGCCGTAAGCGGACTGAGATTATACCCATTGAACCTGAACCAGGTAATGCTGGCGGAGGGAATATGAAATCCATTTCAGCTTCTTGTTTTTGACGCTCCTTAGACACCGTCATTCTGAGCGAAGGTCCGCCTCAGGCGGACGAAGAATCTCTAACCTATTTACAGTGAGATGCTTGGTAGCGCTCAGAGCAGTGGTGCTCGGCATGACGAATGCAGAGGTAATGTTAAAATTCATAAAAATGAAAAAGCCAATCTTCTTCGCCCTTCTTGCCGGATTATCAAGCATCGCATTTTCGCAGAACATCCTCTCCGGCACTATTACCAATGAGGAAAACAATGAGCCGGTGGCGGGAGCCAACGTCCAAATCAAAGGAACTTACAGCGGCACTGCCACCGATGCGGAAGGAAAGTTTTCAATCAAATCAAACAAAGAATCGCTCACGCTGGTGGTGACTCACCTCAGCTTTGAAAGCAAAGAAGCTGAAGCAACACCGGGAACAAGTGATTTGAAGATTTCATTGAAGCCGAAATCATTTCTTGCCGATGAAGTGATTGTTTCCGCCACGCGGGCAAATAAAACCACTTCCGCTGCTTTCGAAGAAATTTCAAATGAAGAAATCTCAAAACAGAATCTCGCGCAGGATATTCCTTACCTCATTGACCAAACTCCTTCCATTGTCACTACTTCTGATGCGGGCGCGGGTGTCGGTTACACTTATTTGCGCATCCGCGGCAGCAACCAGTCGCGCATCAACGTCACCATCAATGGAATTCCCTACAATGACCCGGAATCGCAGGAAGTGTATTGGGTGGATTTGCCTGACTTCGCTTCCTCGGTTGACAACATTCAGATTCAGCGCGGAGTCGGCACGTCCACCAATGGCGCTGGCGCTTTTGGAGGAAGCATCAACATTCAGACAACGGGCTTGCAGCACGAGCCTTATGGTGAATTAAGCGGCTCGTACGGTTCATTCAACACGTGGAAAGCAACAGCCCGCTTTGGCACCGGGCTGATTAAAAACAAATTCTCATTTGACGGACGGTTGTCACAAATAAAATCTGATGGATACATTGACCGCGCCTCGTCTGATTTGAAGTCGTTTTTTATTTCGGGTGGGTATTACGGCAGCAAAACGATTTTGCGTGTAAATGTTTTCAGCGGTTTGGAAGAAACCTATCAAGCATGGTGGGGTGTGCCCGAAAGCTATCTGGATACGAACAGAACTTACAATTACTACAATTATCCGAATGAAGTGGACCATTACAAGCAAGACCACTATCAAATCATTTTCTCGCGACAGGCAGGAAAACTCTGGACGGTGAACAGCGCGCTGCATTACACTCACGGCAAAGGATATTACGAGCAATACAAAGGACCTGAATACAATAACGATGACGGCTATAATTCAAAGCAGGCGTTTTCCGACTATGGATTAAGCAACCTCGTTCTTGGCGACACCACGATTACTGAAACATCGCTCATTCGCAGATGCTGGTTAGACAATCATTTTTATGGGATGACTTTTTCAGCATTATATCAGAAGAATAAAATCGGATTGACTTTTGGCGGAGCAGCGAATCGCTACAACGGGAGTCACTATGGTGAAATCATCTGGGCGGAATATGCGGAGAATACCCCGAAGGACTATCGCTATTACGACAGTGACGGAACCAAGAATGATGTGAATGTCTTTGCGAAGGCAAACTATCAGCCTGTGAAAAAACTCAATGTCTTTCTTGACCTGCAATATCGCTTCGTGAGTCATGAGATGGCTGGAGTGAATGATGACAGGCGTTATTTGGGTATAGTGGAGCGTCATCATTTCTTCAATCCGAAAGCCGGATTGTCTTATGCGGTGAATCCCCGCAATGAATTATTTGCATCCTTCTCCATCGGCAACCGCGAGCCTTCGCGCGCTGATTATACCGATGCTACGAAAGACGGATTGCCTGAGCCTGAAATGCTGAGAGATTTTGAAGCGGGTTATCGCTTCACTAAACCCAAAAATATTTTGAGTGTCAACTATTATTTCATGCACTACAAAAACCAATTGGTGCTGACGGGTGAATTGAATGATGTCGGCTCGCCCATCAAGACCAATGTTGACAAGAGCTACCGCACCGGAGTTGAATTGACAAACAGCTTTAAGCCAATAGAAAAATTTCGCTGGGATGTGAATCTTACTTACAGCATCAACAAGATTATGGATTTCACTCAAGTACTTTACGTCCATGATGACACCGATTACTATCATATTCTTGATACTGTATTCAATCATTACAGTAACACGGACATTTCTTTTTCGCCATTCCTGATTGCAGGTTCAACAATTTCGTACGAGGCAGTAAAAGATTTTGAGCTTGCTTTCATTTCTAAATATGTAAGTGGGCAATTTTTAGATAACACGGGCAGCGATGGGCGCAGCCTTGACGGATATTTTCTTGGCAACTTCAGAATCAACTATACCCTGCGGAAAAAATTCTTTGACGAGATTCAGTTTTCGCTTTTGCTGAACAACCTCTTCAACACGCTGTATGAATCCAACGGCTACACTTACAGCGAAGTGTATGAAGATACTTCACAAAGCAGAACAAGGGCGGATTACAACTACTACTATCCTCAGGCAGGATTCAATGTAATGGGAGGAATGAGCCTGAGGTTTTAACGACTATTGTAGAATTACTTTTTTATTTATCCTCACATCCTCGGAAACTAAGCTCAGAAAATACATCCCATTTGAAAGCCCTTTCGTTGAAATGGTGAACGATTCATTCAGCGAATCGCAATCCAATTGCCTGATAATTTTCCCGGAAATATCGCTCAGGAAAATTTTCCCGCTGGTTGATTGGCTCAAATCAATTTTAATATTGAGCACATCTCTTGCAGGATTCGGAAACACATTCATGCTGGCAACAAGGGGAACTTCACGAAATCCTGTCGGATGCACAGGAGGCTCAGGCGCCACCTTTGGCGGGTTTTTTCCTAATGGATAACCCACCGTGAATTCATAATGAATATTATTTCCGAAATCAGCATTGAAAGTTTTCAGGATGCTGTTATTGCTTCTCCTTAGAAGGAGCGAGCCGGAGGTTTCCCATCCCTGCTGCGTATTCAGCCACCACGAAAGTCCGTCACCCCCTTCCCATTGCGCATCGTAATCATAAACATCCAGCGCATAGCTTCCCTGCGAAAGACGAACCGTGTCCCGGTAGGTAGTGCCGGCAGTTAAATTCTGCTTGAATAAAATTGTATCGCCTTCCTCATTTTTTATAGTGTACCAGTTTTCTTCCGGGTGATTGTTTGTCCTGAGTTGGATGATGAACATCGTATCCAAGACCGGAGTCAGATTGAATTGTGATTCGAGGTGGTTGTTGAAAGCGTATTCATCCGGAACATTGTTGGGCCAGTTGGCTTCGGCAATAAATGTGCTGTTGGTTGAGTCGGTGCTGTTCCAATCAAAAGCAGGAAGCGTGACGATTTCCGATTCGAAAGACGGAAGATTACCTGTCCATTCATAATACCACTTGCTGCCGCCTTTCACCCAATAGGAAATCTCAGCATAATTGAGCGCAAGCTGACCTGTGTTTTTAATTTTCACAACCGGATTGGTTGAGATGGGATCGTGACGCAGATAGGGTTTGTCGGAATTGGGCGCAATGATTTCTTCCAGCATCACGTCATGGTCGTTTTGCGCTGAATAGGTGATGAGATGTACGGAAGTGCCATACCCAGCCGATTCTCCGGCACCGATAACGAAATCGTCAAAATCAAGGTCAATGGTTGCAATCTGCCCCGGAGTGATATAAGAAGTGATGTCAATTTCATAAACGGGCACTTTCTCACCCGGGCACCAATTGGCGCGATTGAAAATCCACGTGCCACCCTGCGGAGCAATGGCATTCATTCCGCAATCATTTTTCCAAAGCAAATGACTGTAAACTTCATTGCCATTCACTTTTATATGGAATGAATGCGGGTCGAATTCTCCCTGGCTGCCGTGCCCGGTCATAATCACTACAACCTTCGCGCTGGTGACGTTCGGAGAAATGATGAAAGATTTCGGTGTGGCAACACTTTCAAAGCCAGCAGAATTGCCATAGCCGATGTAGGTGTGGTAAATTTCTTTTACATCCTGCACTTCACGTGCCGGCTGACCCTCGATAAGCAGAAATTCAATGGAGGCGCTGAAGGCATCCGTCCAGCCGTCATAATGCACACGCACATTCACGGAATCTTTCAGAAATTGCGCGTAATCAGTCACATCATAATAATAAGGATGCGTCCAGCTATTGTTGAAACCATTCGAGCCGCTTGCCATGTAAGTTCCATAGGGTGTAATCAGCCTGCCGACTTCGATAAATTCTACGTGCTCGGCATAATTCCAGGTGGTGTCATTCGTCAGCGTATCAATGGCTGCCACTGTTGAATCAATCGTCCCGTCTTTTTTGCCGAGTGAAGTATTCACGGTGTAATCCCATCCGGAACAATTCGGAGTGCCGCAGCCCAATGTGAATTTCATGATGATGCGCTGGTACGTGGTTCCATTATTTGGAAATATCACCCACGCATCATCATCGGAGGGAGGCGAGTTGAGATTGGTTTGTGTATGTGCAACAATGACAGTCGTATCGCCCGTTTCCGCGAAAGAAGTTGTGTTAAGAAAAATGATACAACAGCAGAAAGCTAAGATTCGCTTCATAAGAAATGCTTTCAGCTAATCTAAATAATAATGCTGAAAGATGTAGTAGTGCGGGGCGAATGGCGCTGCATTAATTCGAAATTTGCCTTACGCTACTCTGCCTCCCGTTGCCTATTTTTGTAACTGAATAAAATTGTAAATCAACATACCATGCCTTACTTATTCACCTCCGAATCGGTTTCCGAAGGGCATCCTGACAAGGTAGCCGACCAAATCTCCGATGCGCTCGTTGACAATTTCCTGGCATTTGACGCTGAATCAAAAATCGCTTGCGAGACGCTGGTCACTACCGGGCAAGTTGTTTTGGCAGGAGAAGTGAAATCCAGAACATACTTGGACGTGCAGGACATCGCGCGGGAAGTGATTCGCAGAATCGGCTACACCAAAAGCGAATACATGTTCGAAGCCAACTCGTGCGGAATTTTTTCTTCCATCCACGAGCAAAGCCCCGATATCAACCAGGGCGTTGTCCGCAAAAAGAAAGAAGACCAGGGCGCAGGCGACCAGGGGATGATGTTCGGATATGCTTCACGTGAAACGGATAATTACATGCCGCTTCCGCTGGAGCTTGCGCATTTGCTGTTGCGGGAATTGGCTGCCATCCGCAGGGAGGGAAAGAAAATGAAATACCTGCGTCCCGATTCAAAATCACAGGTGACGATTGAATACGATGACAACAACAAGCCGGTTGGAATTGATGCGGTTGTCGTTTCCACGCAGCATGATGATTTTGCGCCTGAAGCTGAAATGCTGGCAGCCATTAAAAAGGATGTTCAGGAAATTTTGATTCCGCGCGTGGTGGCTCAATTGCCCAAGCGTGTGCAGGAATTATTCAAAACGAGCTACAAGCTGTTCGTGAATCCAACCGGCAAATTCGTGATTGGCGGTCCGCATGGCGACACGGGGTTGACCGGACGTAAAATCATTGTTGACACGTATGGCGGTAAAGGCGCCCATGGCGGTGGCGCATTTTCAGGCAAAGACCCGTCAAAGGTTGACCGCTCTGCGGCTTATGCAGTGAGGCACGTTGCTAAAAATTTGGTGGCAGCCGGAGTGTGCGATGAAGTGCTGGTGCAGGTGGCTTATGCCATCGGAGTTGCGCAGCCGGTTGGCTTTTATGTCAACACTTACGGAACATCGGGAGTAAATTATTCAGATGGAGAGATCGCAAAGAAGATTCAGCAGCTCTTCGATTTGCGTCCGTATGCCATTGAACAGCGGTTCAAGCTGAGAACGCCCATTTATTCCGAAACGGCATCCTACGGGCACATGGGGCGCAAGACACAAATCATTGAGAAAGTGTTCAAAAACGGCTCAGGCGAAAAGAAAAAAATCAAGGTAAAGCTCTTTCCCTGGGAAGAATTGGACTACGTGGAGAAAATACAGGAAGCATTCGGTTTGAAGAAAATGAAAGCGCCTGTCGGGAAAGCCGAACCGTCCTTGGTTTTTTAGTGCTTCCTGATCCGAAAATTTTTTTCAGGAGTGCTTTAAATATTAGAAACATCCCTTTATCTTCGCGAAAGTTTTACGTCAACTAACCGAACTGCTCATCAATTTTTTCACAAAAATCCGCATCATGAAAACCCTTCGGATCTTTTTATGCATGGCAGCATTATTAAGCGCTCAAAAGCTTTCTGCAAATGACACCTTGACACTGGGCGATGATTCGTCTGCTGCCGTAAGTTTCGACTCCATCATTCAGAATTACTATGACTCGGTTGAATCGTCACTCGCCTACGAGCATGGCGAAATCATGCTGGAAAACGGGGTGGTGAGAATTCCAGAAGGATTCAAATACCTCAACTCCGGGCAAAGCGAGACGGTTCTCAAAGACCTTTGGGGCAATCCCAACGGTGAGTGCCTCGGTATGATTTTTCCCGACAGCATGAGCCCCATGTCCGCCAACTCGTGGGCTTTTGTGATTACCTATGATGATATCGGATTTGTGAAAGACGATGATGCGGATAAAATTGACTACGATGATTTGCTGAAGGATATGAAAAAGGAAACTGCCGAAGCAAATACTGAAAGGGAAAAGCTGGGTTATGAATCAGTGGAATTGGTGGGGTGGGCGGCTACTCCTTACTACGATAAGGAAAGAAAAATCCTGCACTGGGCGAAGGAGCTGAAGTTTGGCGATAACGAAGTGAATACGCTCAATTACAACGTTCGCGTGCTCGGACGAAAAGGAGTGATGGTGCTGAATGCCGTTGGCTCGATAGACCAGCTTGCGGAGGTGAACAGCAACATCAGCAAGGTGCTGGATATAGTGAGTTTCAATGACGGGCAAAAGTATTCGGATTTTGACCCGGGCATTGATGACGTGGCTGCATACACTATCGGTGGATTGGTGGCGGGCAAAGTGCTGGCTAAAGTAGGATTCCTTGCTTTGATTCTGAAAAACATCAAGCTCATTATTATCGCAGTTGCTGTTGCCGGTGGCGGGATTTGGAAATGGCTGTCGGGGAGGGGAAAGTCGGCTTAATCAGAATTTTATTTTCGCAAGTTCCTGCACTGCGCTCCAAACGCTGATTTTTCCTGCTTCCACTTTTTGCTCCAGCCCGGAAATCTTTCTTTTCACTTTGGGATTCCCGCTGAATTTTTTCAGCGCCATTTCAATTACTCTCTCCCTGAACCAAAGCTTGTTTTGCCCTTTTCGCCTGTTCAGAAAGGAGTGATTATCATGAGCGCGCTTGTCGAATTCCTCCACCTTGTTCCAAATTTGCGGAATGCCTTCACCGGTCCGCGCTGAACAAGTGAGAACATCCGGGCTCCACCCGTTATCGGCAGGAGGAAATAAATGAAGCGCCTGTCGGTAGGCAGCTTGAGCAATCTTTGCTTTTTGAAGATTGTCATCGGCTTTATTGATTGCGAACAAATCAGCCAGCTCAACGATGCCGCGCTTCATTCCCTGCAACTCGTCACCGGCACCGGGCAGCAACAGCAGGAGCATGAAGTCAACCATGGAGTGTACGGCAGTTTCGGACTGACCCACCCCGACCGTTTCAATCAGAACGGTGTTGAATCCGGCTGCCTCGCAAAGCGAAATTGATTCGCGCGTTGTGCCGGCAACACCTCCCTGAGTTCCCGATGATGGCGAGGGGCGGATAAAGGCATTTTCATTTCTTGCGAGATTTTCCATGCGCGTCTTATCACCCAGGATGCTGCCTTTGCTTTTGGAGCTGGTCGGGTCAATGGCGAGGACAGCGACATTTCTTTTCTTTTTGTCAATCAAATAGTTTCCGAGCGCCTCAATAAAAGAGCTTTTGCCGACACCCGGCACCCCCGTGATGCCGATGCGGATGGATTTTCCGGCAAACGGGATGATTTCGTCAATTATTTGCCGGGCTTTCTTTGAATGCGCAGGGGTGGAGCTTTCAGCGAGCGTGATGGCTTTGGCAAGCGCGATGCGGTCGCCTGAGAGAATTTGTTGGGTTAGAAGGTGTTTCGCCACTTGGATACTCTATTTCAAAACGCCTGCAGGTCTACCAATTTCTTATACACGCCATCGTGCGCCATCAGGCTGATGTGGTTGCCCTGCTCTGAGATTCTGCCATCCTGCAGCACGACAATTTCATCGGCATATTGAATGGTTGACAGGCGATGCGCGATCACGATGGAGGTGCGGTGCTCCATCAGCTTGTAAATGGCATCCTGCACCAGCTTCTCGTTTTCGGTGTCGAGCGAAGAAGTGGCTTCATCCAAAATCAAAATGGGCGGGTCGTTCAGCAAGGCTCTGGCAATAGTGAGGCGTTGTCGCTCTCCACCGCTCAGCTTGTGACCTCGGTCCCCAATCACGGTTTCGTAACCATTTTCCATCCGCAGGATGAAATCATGAGCATTGGCGATTCTTGCCGCGTTGATGACATCTTCCTTCGGGGCATTTTCAACTCCAAAACGAATGTTGTTATAAACGGTGTCATTGAATAAAATGGATTCCTGCGTCACGATGCCCATTAGCTTTCGCAATTCGGGCAGTTTATAATCTTTGATGTTGATGCCGTCAATCAGGATTTCTCCTTGCGCAGGGTCGTAAAATCGCGGAATCAAATCAACCAGTGTGGTTTTTCCCGCACCCGACTGCCCGACCAGCGCCACCATTCTGCCCTTTTTGAACGAGAGATTGACGTTCTGCAGAACCCGCGTGTCGTCATAATTGTAATAAGCAAAAGAAACATTCCTGAATTCTATTTTGTCTTTAAAGTCAGAAATGCTTTTTGCATCCGGCTTCTGCACGATGCGGATGTCGGCATCCAGGATTTTGGCGATGCGCTCAACAGATGCCAGCCCTTTTTGGATATTGTAATACGCAGTGGAAAAACTTTTTGAAGGAGTAATGAGCTGTGAAAACGTGACCATGAAAAAAATAAAAGCTGCGGGTTGAAGCGCTCCATCTTCTGCAAGCACTATTTTCCCGCCAAACCAAAGCACTATCGCCAAAATTGAAATGCCGAGAAATTCCGTAAGCGGGGAAGAAAGGTCTCTTTTCCTGAGCGCGCGCGTCATGGTGCGGAAGTAAGAGGAGTTGACGTCTTTGAATTTATCAAGCTGATACTTCTCAGCGGTGAAAGCCTTTACGATGCGCATTCCGGAGAGCGATTCCTCCACAACAGTTATCATGTCCCCTAATTTCGATTGCCCCTTTGCAGCAGCGCGCTTGAGGCTTCTTCCGATTCGCCCGATGACCAGGGCGGTTATCAAAATCATGATGAGCACAAAAAAGGTGAGCTGCGCGTTGACAAACAGCATCACACCGAGCAAAACAAGGATGGTTATCGGTTCTTTGAAAACAACATCCAGCGTGCTGATGATGCCGTGCTCTATCTCCTGCACATCGGAAGTCATCTTGGAAAGGATATCGCCTTTGCGCTCTTTGGAAAAATAGGATAATGGCAGCGTCAGCAGCTTTTCAAACAACCGCTGGCGGATGTCCCTCACCGCTCCATTTCGCAATGGAACAAGAAAAAAAAGCGCAGCGTAGCGGAAAAGGTTCTTGAAAAAGAATACAACCGGCACTATCAGGCAAATAAAAGTCAGCGCATTTATTTTTCCTTCCTCCGCAATGATTTTTATAAAGTGGTGGTTGAATAAATTGATGAGGTAATCAAGCGTGTAGCTGAATTCAGGATGCTGGGGAACAGGAGTTTGCGCACCGATTTCCTTGTCGAACAGCAGCGTGAGGAAGGGCATGACCATCGCCATGGAAAATGCCGAGAAAACCGCGGAAAGAAAATTGAAAAGGACATTCAACCCCGCGAGGAAATAATATTTCCTTACATAAGCCAAAATGCGCAGGAAGTTCGTCATGGGTTGAAACAAAGATATTGAATTCGGTAGCTCTTTGGGGCTTGAAATCGGGGATAGCAAAAGAAGTCTTCGCAACTGCGTATCTTTATTTGCAAGCAAAAAATTTCCATGTCATTACGCAGACAACAAAAAATCAGCAGCCTGCTGCAGGAAACCTTAAGCGAGATTTTTCAAATTCATGGCGCTACTTACTATGGAAGGGCGTTTGTCACTATTACCGAAGTGGAAATCACGCCTGACCTGCTGGTTGCAAAGGTTTATCTCAGCATTTTCAATGTGAAAGACAAGGAGGAAAGCCTTGCTGCAATTAAGGCAGAAACTCATGAAATCAGGAGGCATCTGGGAAATAAGATGAGACATCATTTCCGCAGGATACCCGAATTGCTGTTTTATCTGGATGAATCGCTGGACAATGCGCTGAGGATGAATGAGCTGCTGAAGGATGTTAAAAAGACTTCGGGTAAATAAATCGCAATCATCAATTACCGAATCATCGAATTTTCAAATTGAACCCGCTTCTGTTCCAAATAGCCTTCCGCTATCTCCTCTCAAAAAAATCCACCAACGCAATCAATATCATCACCGCTGTTTCCATGCTTGGGATGACGTTCGGAAGCATGGCGCTGATATTAGTGTTGTCGGTGTTCAATGGATTTGAAGGGCTGGTGGTGTCGCTCTATCAATCATTCAACCCGGACATCATGGTGAGCGCGAAGCAGGGAAAAGTTTTTGTGATGGAAGATTCCATCGTTAACCAAATTTCAGGCATCTCCGGGATTGAAAGTTTTTCAAAAGTGCTGGAGGAAAATGCCATCTTCAAATACAATGACCATGAGTACATCGCCACCATTAAGGGGGTGGATAAAAACTTTGAATCGGTGTCGGGTGTTGGCGGAAAAATGGTTGAAGGAAAATTTGTGCTGAGTGAAAAAGGCATCAGCTATGCCGTGCTGGGAGCTGGCGTGGCGGATGCTCTGTCGGTGAATCTTAAGAATCAGCTTAACACGATTCAGGTTTATCTGCCCAAGCGCGGAAAGGAAACACTATCGCTTGACCCAGCGCAGGCGTTTAGCAGAAAAAACATCGCGCCAGCTGGAATTTTCTCCATTCAGCAGGAATTTGACAGCAAATACATTCTCGCCCCCCTTGATTTTGTGCGCGAGCTGCTGAGCTACGAAACACAAGTATCAGCCATCGAAATAAAGCTGAAGCCGGACGCTGACGCTCAACTCGCAAAAAAGGAACTCACTAAAATTCTGGGAGGTAGTTGCTTGGTTCAGGACCGTTACGAGCAGAACAAATTCCTCTTCCGCGTAATGCGCATCGAGAAGTGGGCGGTGTATGCAATACTTTCACTGATACTGGTGGTTGCCGCCTTCAACATCATCGGCTCGCTTTCGATGCTGGTGATTGAAAAGACAAAAGACATCGCCATCCTGAAAACGATGGGAGCGGACAACGGCATGATTCGGAAAATATTTTTGCTGGAAGGACTGCTCACTTCGCTTACCGGAAGTCTTATCGGCATTTTGATTGCGGTCTTCCTTTGCCTGATTCAGATTTATTTCAAGCTCATCAAGCTGCAGGGCAGCGGCACTTTCGTCATTGATTCCTATCCTGTGGAAATGAAGTGGCAGGATTTTTTGCTCGTTGCGGCAACCGTGGTGGTGATTGCAGTTGCCACTTCGTGGATACCAGCGCAGCGGGCAGTTTCACGAAGCGCGATTATCATTCAGGAGTAATCGGATTAATTTTGGAATCACTCCAAAAATGATAACCGCCACTGCAATCAAATTCAACCGTCAATCTCTTTCCACCGAAAAACTTCTTGAATTGTATAAGGCAATTCTTCTTCCCAGGAGAATTGAGGAAAAAATGCTTCTTCTGCTCCGGCAAGGCAGGGTGAGCAAATGGTTTTCAGGAATAGGGCAGGAAGCAATATCAGTTGGAGTTACAAAGGCTTTGCATGAGGATGAATATGTTTTACCGCTTCACCGGAATCTTGGTGTGTTCACTTCGAGAAATATGCCGCTTGAAAGGCTTTTCATGCAGTGGCAGGGAAAAGAAAAAGGGTTTTCTAAAGGACGTGAACGCTCGTTTCATTTCGGCACGAACGAGTATCACATCGTTGGGATGATTTCGCATCTCGGTCCGCAGTTGTGCGTGGCGGACGGGATTGCGTTGTCGCATGTTTTGAAGGGCGAGAAAAAAATCTGCGTGGCGTTCACCGGAGAAGGCGGAACGAGCGAAGGAGATTTTCATGAAGCGCTGAATGTCGCTTCTGTGTGGAAGCTGCCGGTAATTTTCATTATAGAGAACAACGGCTACGGTCTTTCCACTCCTTCAAGCGAGCAATATAATTGCAAACAATTGATTGACCGTGCGATTGGCTACGGAATGAAGGCTGCGCAAATTGATGGCAACAACGTCCTTGAAGTTTACAACACGATTAGCGGAATCGTCAATGAGATTCGTGAAAATCCTGAACCGTGGCTGCTGGAATGCATGACCTTCCGCATGAGAGGGCATGAGGAAGCATCTGGAATCAAGTACGTTCCTAAGGAATATTTTGAAGAATGGGGAAAGAAGGACCCGGTGAAAAATTATGAACAGTTCCTTTTTGATGAAAGAATTCTGAATGAGCAGAATCAATCTGAAATTAAAGACGCGATTGATGAAGAAATTGAAAAGGGATTGAGGATTGCCTTTGACGAGCCGCAGGTAATACCCGACACCGAAAAAGAAATTGCTGACGTTTACAAGCCGCATCAGCAGGTTGTCGTTCATCCCGCTGATTCAAAAAAATCAGAAAAGCGCATGGTGGATTCAATTTCAGACGCGCTTCGATTGGCGATGAGAAAGCATCCGAATCTTATTTTGATGGGGCAGGATATTGCAGAATACGGAGGTGTTTTCAAAGTCACTGAAAATTTTGTGCAGGAATTTGGAAAGGAGCGCGTGAGAAATACTCCGTTATGCGAATCCGCAATTCTCGGTGCGGGGCTTGGTTTATCCGTGGGTGGAATGAAATCGGTGATTGAAATGCAGTTTGCTGATTTCGTTTCAACCGGCTTCACGCAAGTGGTGAACAATCTCGCCAAGATTCATTATCGCTGGGGACAGAATGCAGATGTGGTAGTGCGGATGCCCACAGGCGCGGGAGTTGGCGCTGGTCCATTTCACTCGCAGTCAAATGAAAGCTGGTTTTTTCACACTCCAGGATTGAAAGTCGTTTATCCATCCTCGCCTTACGATGCCAAAGGGCTGATGCTCGCTTCCATCGAAGACCCGAATCCGGTGATGTTTTTTGAGCACAAATTTTTGTATCGCAGCATCGCGGAAGAAATTCCTGATGATTACTACACCGTGGAAATCGGCAAAGCAAAATTGCTGCAAGAAGGGGAAGATGTTTCCATCATCACCTACGGACTTGGAGTGCATTGGGCGAAAGAAATTTTGAAGGAGCAGCCCGAAATTTCAGCCGACCTGCTTGATTTGAGAACCTTGCTGCCCTTGGATTATGAAGCAATCGAAAAAACCGTGAAGAAAACCGGACGCGTCCTCATTCTTCATGAGGATATTCTCACAGGGGGCATCGGAGCCGAAATTGCGGCTTGGATTAGTGAGCGCTGTTTTCAATATCTGGATGCGCCCGTTGTTCGTTCCGCCAGCCTTGACACGCCTGTTCCTTTCGCAACTTCCCTTGAATGGAATTTCCTGCCGAAAGAGAGGGTTAAGAAGCAGTTGAAAGAGCTTTTAGAGTTCTAAAACCACTAATCTAACCTCATAACCTCCTAATTTTGGAATAATTAGGAGATTTTAGGAAATCTGTGTTATCTTTACCCAATCTCCTAATTTAGGAATAATTAGGAGATTTTAGGAAATGAAGATAGAACTTCCTCCAAAAACCAAGTCAGGCTTTTCGGACCTCCCGGGAGATCTTTGGGATTTAATGGAGAAGAGGGACATGAATGAGCTTTTAAGGAAAATTGACGAGGAGTATTACTATTGGGATAAGGTTAAACATCAACCGCTGCCAAAAGGAATTACGGGTGAAGACTTATGGGGAATAGTAAAACGTCTCAGGGATTTTAAGGCACATTATACCCGGTTTGGAAAATATCATTTTAAATACAACCTGACCGGTTATATCCAAAGAGAAGTACATCACTTTGATTTAAATATCGGAGGAAACATTGGAAGCATGTCTCCTGTTTCCGAAAGTGAGAAAAACAGATACCTCATTAGTTCCATCATGGAAGAAGCTATCGCCTCAAGCCAGATTGAAGGTGCGGTAACAACTCGCAAGAAGGCGAAAGAGATGCTCCGAAAAAATATAAGTCCGAAGAACAAGTCAGAGCAAATGATTCTGAACAATTATATCACCATCCGGAATATTGTTGAGCACAAAGAGGAGAAGTTGACTCCGCAAAAGTTATTGGAAATTCATAAGCTGATTACAAACAAAACACTTGATAACTCTGAAGAGGAAGGCAGGTTCAGGCAAAATGACGATGTGAGCGTTGTAGATGCAGTTGAAGGAGATGTGGTGTATTCTCCACCCTCTTACAAAGAAGTTTCGGGAATGATAAAAGAGCTGTGTGATTTTATTAATGAAGGCGCCTCTTTAAACAGCCGGGAGTTTATTCATCCCATCATCAAAGGCTGCATCATTCATTTCATGATTGGCTTCATCCATCCGTTTGTGGATGGAAACGGCAGAACTGCGAGGGCGCTGTTTTACTGGTATCTTCTTTCGAAAGGATATTGGCTCACTGAGTATCTGTCAATATCCCGACTGATTATTAAGAGCAAAGAGCAGTATGCAAAGGCATTTCTTTATACCGAGGTTGATGAAAACGACTTGAATTATTTTATCCATTACAAGCTAAAAACGATGCACCTTGCATTTGATAACCTAAACGACTATATCAACAGAAAGCAACAGGAAAAGAAACAAGTTTCAGGGTTTCAGAAAATCAAACACATCAACGAGCGGCAAGCGCTTATTCTTGGATGGCTCGTTGATGATCCCGATTCAATCTTCACCGTCAAGGAAATTGAAACGCGCCTCTCACTTTCCAATCAGACCGCCAGGAATGATTTAACGGGGCTGGTGAAAGCCGGGCTGCTGCGAATGACTGAAGTCAACAAAAAAAAGGTGTCATTCAGCAAGAGCGAACGGTTTGAAGAGTTGGTGAGAAAATTTACCGGCAGCAAGAAGTAAGGCTATGATTACGGCTGAGAAAAACAGCAACGACAAAATAATATGGCTGCCCGAATTCCCTCCACCTCCCCAATCCGGCAGTAATAGAATGAACTCATTCCTCTTCTCTTTTACCTTCTCTGCTTTTTTCCAGGCGTCATCTGCATAGTCGTTGTATTTGGAAACATCCCATCCGGTCAGCGAAGCTAACTGCTGCAATTCCCGCTCACGTCTTTTTGCCAAATTGAAATAATAATCTTTCGCTGCATCGCAATCAAGTGTACCGGTGGCGGGGCGATGCAAAACATATCTTCCCTGGAAATTTTCACGTGATGGAGTTTCCTGGAAAAATAAATCCTGCGGAAATGTTTCCCGGGCATAGCGGACATGCAGGCGCGTGAAAAAAACTTCTCCGCTGTAATCAGAACCGCCCCATTGTGATTGCCCACTTGTGAGCCAGAAAACTCCTGCTTCCTTCAGGTCGGCATAGATGGGAGGAACAGAGGCGCATGGGTCGCATTTCACAAAGTTGTTGGAGCCGATGTCCCACGCATATTCCAGCATCACCACGTTTCGTCCTTCCTGCTCCCAGGCGCGCGCAAAAAGGTCTTTGTAAAAATCCCCGAATTTATCTTCCACGAAAAGCGGGATGTCTTTATCGGTCGGGAGCTTTGCGGTACGGTAATTCGTTGCTTCTACTCTGCCGCTTTTCGTGAGTGCAAATACAATCATGTCCTGAAAACCATTTGCGTTAGCCATTCCAAGTCGCAGCGGTAGCATGAACTTGGCTGACTCAAAGCTCATTTGCAGCGGACGTAA
>Ga0247727_10009380_pt1 | contig 17777 bp, 12 predicted proteins | sample WisWelCaveWW1625_FD_202498 | JGI IMG/M metagenome (GOLD analysis project Ga0247727, IMG submission 202498) | Biofilm microbial communities from Wishing Well Cave, Virginia, United States - WW16-25 | ecosystem: Environmental > Aquatic > Deep subsurface > Groundwater > Cave microbial mat | place...
CTCCTGGGCGGCGCCGGGATGTGCCTCTTGGCGCAGGCCACCGACCTCATCGTCGTATTCGTCTCGCTCGAGGTGCTCTCGCTTGCCGTCTACTGCCTGACGGCATTCCTGCGCAACGGCAAGCGGCCGGCCGAGGCGGCGTTCAAGTATTTCGTCCTCGGCTCGTTCGCCTCCGCCATCTTCCTCTACGGCGCGGCGCTGGCATTCGGGGCCACCGGCTCGACGCGGATCCTCGACATCGCGGCCGCGGTGCGCGCGGGTGGATCGGTCGCTCCGCTGCTCTGGGCGGCGCTGGCGCTGCTCGCCTCGGGCTTCGCCTTCAAGGTGGCGGCGGTCCCGTTCCACATGTGGGTCCCGGATGTCTACGACGGCGCTCCCGCGCCGGTGACGGGATTCATGGCTGCGGGCGTGAAGGCCGCGGCGTTCGCCGCGCTGGTGCGCGTGCTGGTCTCGGGTTACGGCGCGGGGCGCGGCTGGCAGGACGTGATGGCCTGGCTCGCGGTCGCCACCATGATCGTCGGGAACCTGCTCGCCATCCCGCAGCGGAGCGTGAAGCGGATGCTGGCGTATTCGAGCATCGCGCACGCCGGGTACCTGCTCGTCGCCGTCGCCGCCATGGCCGCCCCCGGCGCGCGCGGAGACGCCGTGCAGGGCCTGGTCTTCTACCTGGTCGCCTACGGCGCCACCGTGGTGGGCGCCTTCGCCGTCGTCGCGCTCATCGAGCGCAAGCAGGCGCTGGCCGGGGTGGGCGACGACATATCCTCGTGGGCCGGCCTCGCCGACCGCCATCCGCTGCTCGCCGCCGCCATGGCGCTCTTCATGGTGTCGCTGGCCGGCGTGCCGCCCACGGCCGGCTTCATGGCCAAGCTGCTGGTGTTCCGCTCGGCCATCGAGGCGGGCCTGGTGCCGCTGGCGGTGCTCGGCGTCCTCACCAGCGTGGCCGGCCTCTACTACTACCTGCGCGTCGTCGTGGCCCTGTACATGACGCCGGCCTCCAAGCCGGAGCCGGTGGTGGGGCGGTTGACGGCGGCGGGCATCGCAGTGGCGGGCGCGGCGCTGCTCGTGCTCTGGCTGGGAGTGTTGCCGGGGACGTTCGCGGGGCTGGCGTCGGGGGCGGCCGCGACGCTGGCGAGGTGACCATGCGCTACGAACGCGACGAGGACTTGAAGGGCAGCGAGGTCCGGCTCTGGGCGCTGATCGCCGAGCGGACCCGCGCCGGCGCCGACAAGGCGCGCATCGACCGGCGCATCTGGGACCTGTTCGGCGAGGACTGGGCGGTGATGTTCACCGATCTGTCCGGCTTCTCGCGACAGGTGGCGGCGTTCGGCATCATCCACTTCCTGCAGATCATCTACGAGCAGAAGCGGCTGCTCCTCCCCATCGCGGCGGCGCACGACGGCATCCTCATCAAGGTCGAGGCCGACAGCTTCCTCCTCATCTTCAAGCGCGCCGAGTCGGCCTTGAAGTGCGCGATCGAGATGCAGCACGAGTGCGCGGCGCACAACAAGCGGCTCCCGCCCGAGGAGCGGGTGCTGCTCTGCGTGGGCCTGGGATTCGGCCGGATCCTGAGGCTGGGCGACGCCGACGTCTTCGGCCAGGAGGTCAACGCCGCCTCCAAGCTGGGCGAGGACATCGCCAAGGCCGACGAGATCCTCGTCACCGGCGCGGCGCAGCGGGCCATCGGCGAGGCGCCCGGCATCAGCTACCTGCCGATGGACCCGACCATCCAGGTGCCGGGCTCGGAGTCGAACTTCCGCGTCGAGTATCCGCGCTGACCGACCCAGGTCCGACTTGAGCACCCCGGCGGGCCGTGCGATCTTCGCCGCTCGGAGGAGATCCCGACATGAAGACTCTGCTCAAGGTCCTCGCAGGACTGGTCGCCCTCGCCTTGCTCGCCGTCGCCGGCGGGGTCGCGTTCCTCGGCGCCAGAAAGCCCGCGCAGCGGCCGCCGCCCGACGAGAAGGTCGCCGCCACTCCGGAGCGCCTGGCGCGCGGCGAATACCTGGTGAAGAACGTCACCGGCTGCCTGCACTGCCACGGCGACATGCAGTTCGAATACTTCGGTATGCCGCCCCGGCCCGGCAGCGAGGGCGGCGGCGGGTTCACCTTCACCCGGGAGAACGCCGGCGTGCCGGGCACGGTCACGGCGCGCAACCTCACGGCCGATCCCGAGACCGGCAAGGGCAACTGGACCGACGGCGAATTGATGCGCGCCATCCGCGAAGGCATCGACAAGGACGGCGAGGCGCTCTTCCCCATGATGCCGTACAAGTTCCTCCGCCACATCGGCGACGAGGACCTGCGCGCGGTGATCGCGTACATCCGCACGCTCAAGCCGATCAAGAAGACCGTCCCGCCGCGGAAGATCGATTTCCCCGTCAGCCTCTTCATCAAGCTCGAGCCGCAGCCCCTGACCGGCCCGGTGCACACGCCCGACGACGCCAAGGACCACCTCGGCTACGGCAGATACCTGTCGCTGGTGTCCGGCTGCTTCGAGTGCCACACGGCGGTCGACGACCGCATGAAATTCGTCCCCGGCCAGGACTACGCCGGCGGCCGCAAGTTCGCTCCCGGCGGCCTCCACGTCGTCAGCGCCAACCTGACGCCGCATCCGGACAACTACATGGGCCAGGCCGCCAGGGAGCAGTTCATCGGCCGCTTCCGCGCCTTCGCCGGGCCGGAGGGGCGCACGCAGAAAGTGCCGCGCTCCCGCAACACGGTGATGCCCTGGTACGCCTTCGCGGGGATGACCGATCAGGACCTGGGCGCCATCTACGACTACCTGAAGACGCTCAAGCCGATCGCGAAGAAGGTCGATCCGTTCCCGACCCCGGCGGTGGCGGCTCGGTAGCCTCGCGGCGCAGGCCCAGCCGCTTCATCTTCCGCCACAGGGTGGTGGCGCTGACCTCCAGCTCGCGGGCGACGCGGTCGAGCTGGCCGTCGTTGCGGGTCAGCGACGCCTCGATGGCGCGGCGCTCGGCGGCGTCCACCTCCTCGGCCAGCGTGCGTTGCGCGCGGCCCTGCGCGCCCTTGGCCGCCAGGAAGAGATCCTCGGCGCCCATCTCGTCTCCGCGGGAGAGCGCCGCGGCCTGCTCGACCGCGTTCTCCAGCTCGCGCACGTTGCCCGGGAAGTCGTGGCCGGAGAGCTTGCGCAGCGCCCCCTGCGTCAGCGTGCGCTGCGTGCCGTTGCGCTGGTTGAAGCGGTCGAGGAAGTGCTGGGCCAACAGCGGGATGTCCTCCGTGCGCTCGCGCAGCGCCGGCGCCGTCAAGGGCACGACGTTGAGGCGGTAGTAGAGGTCCTCGCGGAATCGCTTCTCGGCGATGGCCTTCGTCAGATCCTGGTTGGAGGCGGCGATGACCCGCACGTCGACCGGGATGGAGGCGTTGTCGCCCACCCGGCGGATCTCGTGCTCCTGGATGACGCGCAAGAGCTTGGCCTGGAAGGCGGGCGTGGTCTCGCCGATCTCGTCGAAGAAGAAGGTTCCGCCGGAGGCGTCCTCGAAGAGCCCGCGGCGCAGCTTGACTGCGCCGGTGAAGGCGCCCTTGACGTGGCCGAACAGCTCCGACTCGAGCAGGCTCTCGGGGATGGCGGCGCAGTTCACCGGTACGAAGGGCCGGGCGGCGCGGCGCGAGTTGGCGTGGATGGCGCGCGCGATCAGTTCCTTTCCGGTGCCGCTCTCGCCGGTGACGAGCACGGTGACGTCGGTGGGCGCGACGCGGACGATGCGGGTCAACAGCTCGCGCATCGGCGCCGAGCGGCCCACCAGGGCGTCGAGCTTGTAGCGCTGGCGGAACTCGTCGCCGAAGAGGCCGACGTCGACCAGGAGGCGCCGCTTCTCCAGCGCCCGCTGGACGCGCACCAACAGCTCCCCCTCCTTGAACGGCTTGGAGAGGTAGTCGTGGGCGCCGGCCTGCATCGCCTGCACCGCGCTCTCCACCGTGCCGTAGCCGGTCATGACGATCACCTGCGTCGAGGGCGAGACGTCGAGCGCCCCGCGCATGACCGCGAGGCCGTCGAGCGGCTCCATGCGCAGGTCGGTGAGCACGACGTCGAACGGCTCGGCCAGCAGGCGCGCCAGGGCCTGCTCGCCGCTCTCGGCCTCCTCGACCCGGTAGCCCTCCTGGCGCAGGACCAGCGCGGTGGTGGCGCGCATGTTGCGCTGGTCGTCGACGACCAGGATGCGGGCCGGGGACGCGTCGCTCATACCCTCAGTGTAGCTCCCTAATCGAGCGGGAGCACGACGAGGAACTCCGCCCCTTCGCCCGGCGGGGTGTCGGCGAGCGAAATCGATCCGCCGTGCCCTTCCACGATCCGCCGCACCACCGCCAGGCCCAGCCCCGTGCCCTGCGCCCTGGTGGTGAAGAACGGCTGGAAGATGCGGCTCCGCGCCTCGCGAGGGATCCCCGGCCCGCTGTCGCGCACGGCGAGCAGCACGGCCGGGTGCTCCCGCAACGCAGAGGGCGCCGCGCGCACCGTGAGCGTTCCGCCCCGCTGCATGGCCTGCAGCGCGTTGCGGAAGAGGTTGACCAGCGCCTGGCGCAACAGGCGCCCGTCGGCGGGGGCGGTCTCGACCTGGATCTCCATCCGCACGTCGACCGGATGGGAAGGCGCCTCGGCGCGCGCCGCCGCCAGCGCGTCCTCGAAGAGCGGCCCGAGGGGAGTGGCCGCCTTGGCGGGCGCCAGCGGCCGCGAGAAGTCGAGCAGGTCGTCGACCATGCGGTTGAGCCGGCTCGCCTCCTCGCCCACGATGTCGAGCAGGAGCTTGACGTCGGGCGCCGGACGGGCGAGCAGGCGCCGCAGGCTGCCCAGCGAATTGAAGATGACGCCGAGGGGATTGCGCACCTCGTGGGCGATGGAGGCGGACAGCTCGCCGACCACCGCCAGCCGCTCGCGCTCCACCAGTTCGGCCTGGGTGCGCGCCAGCTCGGCGTAGCTGTGGCGCAGGTCCTGGTAGAGCCGCGCGGTCAGGATGGCGAGCGCGATCTGGCCCGCCATCGCCGTGGCGCGCTCCACTTCCGCGGGAGTGAAGACGCGCTCGCGCCGCGTCTCGTCGAGGACCACGACGCCGAGCGGCTCGTCGCGCGCCACCAGCGGGATCGCCAAGAGGCTCTTCTCGCCGAAGGCGCGGATCAGCTCCTGGAGCACCAGCGGCGAGGAAGCCGCCTCGGTGATCTGCACGGGCCGCCGCTCGCGCAAGACCCGCGCCGCCAGCGACGTATGCGAGTCGATGGGGATGCGAAACGACCGGAGGCGCTCCTCGAACTGCGGAGGCCCGGCGGCGAAGCGCAGCTCCCGGTCCTTGGTCTCGTAGAGCATGATGAAGCAGTGCGAGACGTCGAGGAGCCGGGTGAGCGTGCGCGCCGCCTCCTCGAAGACGGGCTTCAGCTCGACCGCTCCGACCAGGCTCTTCGACAGCTCGTGGAGCCGCGCCATCTCCTCGGCGCGGCGGCGCTCCTCGCCGTAGAGGTGGGCCGAGCCCACCGCGGCGGAGATGAGCTGCGCGGCGTGCATCGCCAGGCGCGAGTCCTGCCCGGTGAAGGCCCGCGCCTCGCCGCGCTCGATCAGGCAGAGCACCCCCAGCGGCTTTTCCTGGAGCCGCAGCGGCACCGCCAGGGTCGAGCGGCAGGCGAAGTCGGCCAGCAGCGCCGGATCGATCGCCGTCGGGTCGGAGGTGGCCTGGGGCTCGAGCGTGCGGAAGGCCGCCGCGCTCATCGAGGCGGCTCCCAGGGGGATCTTGCGGCCCACCAGCGACCCGCCGGCCTGCGGATCGGCCGCGGCCACGCAGACCAGGTGCTCGGCGTCCGGGTCGGCGAGCATCACGTACGCGGCGCTACAGCGGAGGAGCCGGCTGGCCACGCGCGCCCCCTCGGCGAGGATCTGCGGCAGCTCGAGCGAGCCGAGGACGGCCTGTCCCAGCTCGAGCAGGAGCGACAGCTCGGAGACGCGGCGCCGCGACTCCTCGAACAGCTCTTCGTTCTGCAGGTCGACCGCGATCTGCGCGCCGATCGTCGACAGGAGCGCCAGTTCGTCGGCGGCGAAGGCCGCGCCCCGGCTCGCCAGCAGCACCCCGAGCACGCGATCGGAGATGCGCAGCGGCACCGCCACGCCATGGCCTCCGGTTTCGCCGGCCGCCTCGCGATCGACGGGGCGCAGCCCGTGCGGCGGCGTCTCCGAGCGCGGCGGCTGGCGCACGGTGCGCCCGGCCCCCTGCGCGAAATGGATCACGTCGCCGGTGGCGGCGGCTTGCGTCCAGGGCAGCGGCGAATCGAGAGGAACGCGCGTGCCCGCCGCCGCACCGGCCGCCTCGGGCCCGCGGGAGACGACCAGCCGGAGCGCGCCCTCCTCGAGGCGGTGGATGGCGATCGAACCGAGCGCGAGCGCCTCGGCGGTGGCATCGAGCGCCGACTCCAGGGCGCCCGCGGTGCCGAGCACGGCGGTGGCGCGGGCGACGTGGTTGATCAACTCCAGCCCGCGGTTCTTGCGGGCCAGCTCGCCCAGGCGGCGCGTGGTGTCGAGCGCGGCGCCGAGCTGCTTGCAGAAGAGGCCGAAGGAGCCGGCGAAGGTCGAATCCAGGCCTTCCCCGAGGACCGCCAGGGCGTAGATCGCGGTGCCCTCCACGGGCACCATGGCCGCCACCGCGTGTTGGGAGCCGGCGGCCTGGAACTGCGCGCGCGGCCTCCCGGAGGCGGCGGCGAGCAGCCCGGGGACGTCGTCGATGAGCCGCGCCTGTGGATCGGAGCGTAGCCCCAAGGACTCCGCGTCGAACCATCCGGCGCCGCCCGCGGCCAGCACCTCGGTCATGGGATTGGCGCTGCCGGTGAGGAGGCGGAAGCGGCCCTGCGCGTATTCGCAGAGCGTGGCGCCCAGGCCCAGGGCCGCCAGCCGATCGACGGCGCCGCGGAGGATGGCGTGCTCGCTGTCCTCCTTCTGCAGCCCGGCGGCGGCGTCGACCAGCGCCCGGACCAGCCGCGCCGTCCGGCTCCGCTCCCGGTCCGGCTCGACGACCAGCAACGTCGCGCCCGGACCCCCCGCGGGGAAGGGCGCGGCGCGGACGCGTACCGGGATCCCGGTGCCGTCCTTGTGGACCGCCACTACCTCGAACTCCTCGGGCAGGTTCTCGCCCCGTAGCTGGGCGGCGCGCAGGGGCTCCATCCGGGCGCGATCGTCGCCCGCCTGGATGAGCTGCATCGGGTCCATCGCCAGGATCTCCGCGGCGCCGCGGCCGATGAGCGCGCAGTAGCGCGCGTTGGCGGCCACGATCCGGCCATCGCGGGCCAGGACGGCCGCGACTGGCAGCGCCTCGAGCAGCTCCTGCAGCATCAGCGCTCCTTGCGCGGGAGGCGCCGGTCGCCCACGCGCAGCGTGACCCGCTCGCGATCGAAGTACTCGAGCAGCGGGATGGTGAACTTGCGCGTCTGCCCGGCCAGCTCCTTCATTCCCTGCGCGTCGATCGAACCCTTCTCGCGCAGCCATTCGAGCAGCCGCGACTTGAGCCCCTGCAGGGCCGCCGCGGAGAACCAGAGGTCCTCGGAGACGCGCTGCGCCCGCCCTGCCGCCTGCAGGGCCTTGAGCAGTCCGGCGGTGCGCTGCGGGGCCTGGCCGATGAGCGCCGGCAGCTCGTCGAGCCGCGGCGGGGAGAGGCCCGCCTGGTCGAGCAGGCGCGCCAGCCTCTCCTGCGCTTCGGCGTCGGGCCCGCTGAGCGGCGCGGCGGCGCCCGGCGGGCGCACGCGCTCGGCGTCGGCGCGCAGCTCGCCGCGCTGCTGCAGGTCGGCGAGGGCCTTGGCGAAGAGCCGCGGCGGGGGCGAGCCGGCGCGATGGCGCAGCTCCTCGCGGGCCACCGACGGGTCGAGCTCGGCCGCGCGTTCCCCCAGCCGGGCGGCGATGCGCGCCTCGAGCCGCCGCGCCAGCTCGCGGTGCGCGTAGAGGCGCGCGTCGCGGTCGAAGAGCAGCGCCAGCCCCGACTGGGCCAGGCGCTCCAGCGCGGCGGCTGCCGACTTGAGCGAGAACCCGCCGCGCGCGGCCAAGAGCCGCGGCGAGGCGCCGTCGAGCCCCGCCTCGAAGAGGAGCCGGCCGGCCTGCACTTGCGGATCGCCGCTCGACAGATCGCGCAGGGCCTCGAGATCGGCGGCGCGGCGGCGCCGGCGGCGCGGACCGACGGAGAGGATGCGCCCGCCCCCCAACGTGCTGGCGTGCTGCCGCATCGTCGCCTTCGCCGGTGGACCGGCGATCGCCGAGCCGCGCCCCGCCGGCCCCTTGCCGAGCTGGCCGCGGATGAGGAAGCGCAGGCCGGCCAGCGCCGCGACCGGCCGGCCCAGGCGGAGCTGCGCCGGCGCCCGCTCTCCTGGCAGCAGCATCGGGCGGTCGACGAGCGCGACCGCGGCCGGCACTTGCGCGGTTCCCACGTGGGCCAGGACGCGGGCCCGATCGCGCAGCGGACGCGCGGCGCCCGCCAGCAGCTCCAGCTCGACGTCGAGGACGTGGGCCTCTAGCGGAAAGCCGGCCGGCACCAGCGCCGATCCGCGCGGGACCTCGCCCACCTCGATGCCGGCCAGGTTGGCCGCCGTGCGCTGGCCGGCGCGCGCCTTGTCGACCGCGGCGCCGTGGACCTGCACGCCGCGCACCCGCACGCCGCGCGGCCGGGCGCCCGCGACGTCCACCTCGTCGCCGGCCGACAGCTCGCCCGCGATCAGGGTCCCGGTGACGACGGTGCCGAATCCCTTGAGGGCGAAGGATCGATCGAGCGGCAGGAAGAGGAGCCCCTGCGCCGGCCGCGCCTCCAGCGACGCCACGGCGCGCGCGATGGCGGCGAGCAGGTCCGGCAGGCCGGCCCCGGTGCGCGCCGAGCACTCGACGGCCTCCGCGGCTTCCAGGAAGGTGCCGGCGGCCAGCGACGCGATCTCCAGCTTCAAGAGGCCGCGGTGGTCCTCGCCCAGCCCGGCGAGCAGGTCGCTCTTGGTGATGGCGATGACCCCCCTCTGCACGCCGAGCAGCCGCAGCACGTCGAGGTGCTCGGCGGTCTGCGGCATCGGCCCCTCGTCGGCGGCGACGCAGAGCACCGCCACGTCGATGCCCGCGGCGCCCGCCACCATCGCCCGCAGGAAGCGCTCGTGGCCGGGCACGTCGACCACGCCGGCGGTGCCGATGCCGGGGAGATCGAGGTGGGCGTAGCCGGCCTCGAGCGTGATCCCGCGCCGCTTCTCCTCGGGGAGCCGGTCGGTGTCGATGCCGGTCAGCGCCTTGACCAGCGCGGTCTTGCCGTGATCGACGTGGCCGGCGGTGCCGACGACGACGCGCAGCGGGTTCACGCCGGGTCCCAGGCCATGCCGGGCGCGATCTTGCCGCGGTCGAGCATCGGCTCGCCGCGCAGGATGGCGATGGGCGCCGCGCAATACAATGTCGAGAAGAGGCCGGCAGGGCGGTGGTTGCCGCTCCTCTTCATGCCGCCGAAGGGGAGCCGGCCGCTCGCGCCCACCGTGGGCCCGTTCCAGCCCAGGCAGCCCGCCTCGAGGCGCGCGGCGCAGCGCTCGAAGGCCTCGACGGTCCTGGTGTGCACCGAGGCGGCCAGGCCGTAGGGCGTGTCGTTGGCGATCGCCACCGCCTCCTCTTCCGAGCGGGCGGCGAAGACAGCCAGGTCGGGTCCGAACAGCTCCTCGCGTTGATACGCGGAGGCGCTGCGCTGGCGGACGCGATGGACGCCGGCGGAGACGTAGCAGCCGCGCAGCCCGCGAGGCGCGAGCCGGCGCGGCACCAGCACCGCCTCGGCGTCGGCGGCCGCGCAGCCCTGCTCGAACTTCTGCATGGCGGCTTCCGATGCCAAGGGGCCCATGAAGATGCCCTCGTCGAGGGGATGGCCGACGACCAGCCTGGCGGCGACCTTGGCCAGCCGCGCCGCGAAGGCGTCGGCGCGCGCCTCGGGCCCCTCGACGATCACGCGGCTGGCGGCGGTGCAGCGCTGGCCGGCGGAGACGAAGGCCGCGAAGGCCGCGTCGTACAGCGCCTTCTCCTCGTCGGCGTCGGCGAGGACGATCTGCGCGTTCTTCCCGCCCAGCTCCAGGGCGAGCAGCTTGGTCTGGCCCAGGGTGGCTTTGCGCAGCGCCTCGCCCACCGCCCAGCTCCCGGTGAAGAGGACGCCGTCGATGCCCTCGTGCGCGGCCAGGCGCGCTCCCACCGCGGGACCGCCCTGGACGAGGTTGAAGGCGCCCGCGGGCACGCCGGCCTCGACCAGGCAGCGGGCGTACAGCTCGGCCGCGTGGGGCGCCACCTCGCTGGGTTTCATCACCACCGCGTTGCCGCAGGCCAGCGCGGGAAGGACGTGGCCGTTGGGGAGGTGCACGGGAAAGTTGAACGGGCCGAGGACGGCGAGGACGCCCAGCGGCTTGAAGCGGCACTCTGCGGCCGCGGCCGCGCCCAGGGCGCCCGCCCAGCGCCCGGCGCCGCCCGCGGGGGTCCGCTTCGCCGCCTCGCCGGCCGCGAACCCGGCGACGAGCTGCATGCCCTCGTCGGCGGTGACGGCCGCCTTGGCGACGGCGGCGGCCACCTCGGTGCGCGCGTCCCAGAGCGCCTTGCCCATGTCCAGCGCGATGGCCTTGGCCAGCTCGTCGCCGTGCTTCTGGAGGGCGGCGCCTGCGGCCCGGATGATCGCCAGCCGCTCCTCGACCGTCCGCGCCGCCCAGGCCGGCTGCGCCTCGCGCGCGGCGGCGACGGCCTTGTCGATCTGCGCCCCCGACCAGGCGTGCCGCGAGAGCACCGCGTCGAGATCGGCGGGCGAGCGGTTCTCGATCACGCCCTCCGGGCGCTGCGCCTCCTCCCAGCGGCCGCCGATGAGGTCCATGGCGCCCGTCACTACCACAGCTTGCGGCGGCGGCTTTCCTCGACCATCCTCTCGACGTGGAACGGGAAGAGCTGTGCAAGAAGATCGCCGAGGCCCTGCAGAAGCGGCCCGAGGTGTTGGAGGCCTACCTCTTCGGTTCCCAGGCGCGCGACGAGGTGCAGCCCCACAGCGACGTCGACGTCGCCGTCTACGTCGAGCCGGAAGCGCTGAAGCGGCCGAGTCATTGGGGGCTCCAGATCGAGATCGCGTCGGACTTGATGACCGCCGTTCATCGCAACGACGTCGATGTCGTGCTGCTGAATCGATCGGATCCTTTCCTCTACCATCGCGTCCTGCGAGACGGCGTGCGGCTGTTCGCGCGTGACTTGCGCGCCACCACGGTGAGGGAGGGACAGGCACTATCGCGATACTTCGACGACCTCGCCCGCCAGGACGCGGCCTGGGCGATTCGGAGCGCGCGCATCCGCAGCGGGGAGTTCGGACGATGAGCCCCGGCACGCTCGACCCGGGCCTGGTGAAGCGCCATCTCGACGCGATCGAGGAAATGCTCGAGCTGCTCCGCCCTCAACGGGGCAAGCCGCTCGAGGACCTGACCGGCGATGCGATGACGATGTATGCAGTGGAGCATCTGCTCCAGCTCTGCGCGCAGAATGCCCTCGACATCGCGACGCATCTATTGGCCACCGCCGGCCGCAGCGCGAAGGACTACAAGGAATCGCTGCTCAAGCTGCGCGACGTCGGCATCCTTCCGCGCGAGTTCGCCTCGCGGTTTGCCGAGGTGGCTTCGTTCAGGAACGTCCTGGTGCACGCTTACCTGGACGTCGATCCCGCGATCGTGCACCGGCATCTCAACGAGCGGCTGGACGATTTCGTAGAGTTCGCGCGACACGTATTGGAATGGCTTGACCGTCAGAAGTAGTGGAAACGCGGTCTTGTCTTCGCGGCGTCAGAACCCGCCTTGACCTGCCTGCCCAGCGAAGTAATGGCCGTACGCACCTCGGTGCGCGAATGCGCTTGGCGCGATACCGTTCGGAACGAGCTTCCGGTACTTGATTCGGTATTGTTTGCTTCGCGCTTCCGCGATCGCGACGTCTCCGAAAGCCCATGGCGCCAAGTGAGCCATTAGCCCGAAGATGAACAATATCTCGGCGTCGTCGTCTGCGTTGGCCGTCTAAGCGGCGGCCAACATCGGCTCACCATCCAGGCCGATCGATCGTTCTTCAAAGGCCAGCGCTACCGAGAGTATCGCTGCGGTATCGGCTGCATTCTGCATGGCGATCTAATCAAACGGGATCGTGTGCAGCCTGTCCCCCGCGTTCGCGCGCAGCAGCTCCCGCACCTCCGCCGGCACCGCGATGGACGCATCGCTGAACCTGCACATCGCCCGCACCGCGCGGAATCGGTTGCGCCCCTCGCCCCGCTCGACGGCCACCAGGCGCTCCTCGACCACGCCCGGCCGCGGCTCGGCGTCCTCCGCCAGCGGCTGGGGCGCGAGCTTGCCGCGGCGGAAGCGGCGGATGGGATCGATCTCCCTCGTGGCCGCCGAGTAGTGCGGGCCGCCGTCGAAGGGATCGATGCGCTCGTCGTAGCGGAAGCCGATCCGGGTGAGGATCGAGCGCGCGCCTTCCGTCTCCGGCCCCACCTCGCCGATCGACTCCTGGATCTTCTGCGTGAAGAGCGTGGCGTAGATCTCCCCGGGCGGGAAGAGCTGCTGGATGAACTCCTTGTTCTTGCGCGAGAGCCGGTCCGCCTCCTGGTAGTTGAGCCCGGTGAACTTGCGGCCCAGCGCCTCCCACAGGGGCGAGCGGCCGTCCTCCTCCAGGCGCGGGAGCAGCTCCACCAGCACCCGGTCGCGGAACCGGCCCGGGTGCATCCCGACCTGGAGGAAGCGCACGTACGAGAGCTGCTTGCCCGGCTTGTCCTGCCCTCGATACCTCGGGGCCACGACCAGCCCGCCGATCTCGGTCGGGCCGTCGAAGTTGTAGCCGATGGAGAGCACGCGGTGGCGGAAGTGCTTGTTGAGGCTCTGGCTGTAGTGCTCCTTCTCGTAGACGTCGAAGTAGATGTGCGGCGCGTCCCGGGTGCCGTGCTGGGCGATGATCAGGCTGGTGCCCGCCAGCCGGCCGCTCCGCGCCTCCTCGAGCACGAACAGGTACTCGCGGTCGAAGGGATTGCGCACCCGCCCGTCGAAGGAGCGGATGGAGCGATCGATGAGGGCGGAGAGGGCCTTCTCGTCGTCGGGGAGGTTGACCGTGTCCAGTTCGCGCGCCAGCTTCTGCAGCTCATCGAGGTCGGACTTCTGCGCGTCGCGGATGACGTACATGCCGGTTGCCTTTCGTGCGGGTCCGAAGACTTCTCGATCCGCTCCCGGGCCGGCGAAGCCGGCCCTCCGCTCAATCGGGGCTGCGCCCCGCCCACCGGTGGTTTCGGACCCTTTCAGTCGCACATCTCGAGGATGAGCGCTTCGTATAGATCGACGGCGCGCTCCAGTTGCGAAAGCTCGATGCGCTCGTTGGGCGTATGGGCGTTTCCCGTCGAGCGCCCGGGGCCGATGACCGCCGCCTCGCAGCCGGCGCGGGCGAAGACTCCGGCCTCGGTGCTGGTCGGCTTGGCGCGCGGGCTCGGGTCGAGGCCCAGGCGCCGAAGAGCGCGCCCCGCGGCGGTGACGAGGCCGGCATCGTCGGCCAGCGCCATGCCGCCGGCGTTGCGCTCGACCTCGACGAGAAGGCTCATCTCGCCGCGGCCGAGGCGCCCCATCCATTCCGCGGCGCGGCGGCGGAAGGCCTCGATGAGCGCGTCGGCGTCGTGCTGGGGGAGCAGGCGCGCGTCGAGCGTGGCCGAGACGCTCCGCTCGGCGCTGGCGATGACGTTGAGGCCACAGACCGCGCCGGCCGGATCGAAGCGGGCGTCGGCGCGCGGCGCCAGACCCATGACCAGCTCGCGCCACAGATCGGCCAGCGCGCCGGCGGTGGCCAGCGCGCGCCAGAGGTTGGGGCGCGGGGCGCCCGCGGCCATCAGCCGGGCATCGTCGGGCGCCGGCCGCCCCTCGTCGCGCGGCGAGGAGACGACCAGCGTGCAACTCGCCGGGACCACGTTGGCGCCCGTGCCGCCGCGGACCTCGAGCACCGGCGTGCCGCTGGCGCGCGACCAGGCCAGCGCCTTGTCGATGGCGTTGGCGCCGAGGTGCGGGGCGCTCGAGTGCGCCGCCTTGCCGGCGAAGGTCAGCTCCTCGAGGCCCAGGCCCTGCGGCGAAACCTCGCGCGCCTTGGCGTCGGCGACGGTGGCGCGCACCACGGCGTAGCCCTTGTGCGCCGTGATGAGCTGCAGCTCGCTCGGCTCGCCGCAGAGGACGTGGCGCGGCTTCACGGCCTGGAACAGATCGCTCCCGGCGAAATGGCGGGCGCCGCGCAGCCCCACTTCCTCGCCGAAGGTGCCGAGGAGCCAGAAGGGGCGGGCCATGCGGCGGCCTTTCAGCCGCAGCGCCGCGGCGGCCTTGCAGAGCGCGTCGAGCTTGACGTCGGCGCAGCCGAGGCCGAAGAGGACGCCGTCCTTCTCGGTGAGCGCGAACGGATCGCCGCCCGTCTCCGTCCAGCGCGCGGCCGGCCCGGGGGGCACCGTGTCCAGGTGCGTGACCAGGAGCAGGCCGCCGGGGCGCGCGTCGGCTCCTCCCGGGCCCGCGAGGCCGTTCTGCTGCTCGGGGGAATCGCCCTGCTGCAGTTGCACCGGCAGCCCCGCGTCGCGCCAGAGCGGCTCGAGCACGTCCAGCGCGGCCAGCGTGCCGCTCGCCGACACGGTGTCCGCGCGGACGAGCCGCCGGGCGGCGTCGAGGAAACTCGCGGGCAACGGCATGGGCGGCCGGTTAGACACCGCGCGGCCATCGGGGTCAACGGCGCGGCGCGGCCTTTTCCGCCTCGCGCCCAGCCGGGCCGCACGGCGCTCGCGCCCCGGCTGCTGGCGGCCGTCGCCGAGGTGCGCTAACCTGAGCACTAGCCCGCCCTCACCGAGTCGTCGGATAGGCGCGCGAGTCAAGTCGGGCACGAGCCCATGCCAGGACCAGCGGGGCTATGGGCTTAAGCCGCTGACCGCTCCATACCAAGCGAGGCTCGACATCAATGGCCGAGGTTGCATGGTGCGGAATCGCGTGGAAACTGAAATCCACTCCGTCAATCCGGAAGAAGAAGAGGTCGTCTTCACGCCAGAGACTTACGCCCGGAGGTCGGCAGGCGTGTGCCCAGAGGGCCAGTTCTGCGATCCTTGCCTTGAACGCATAGAACTTCTTCCGCGAAAAGCCTCGCCTTCGCTCTGACTCGATCCAAGCGTTCAGCACGACGCCCGCGGCAAGTTGATATCGCAATTCTCCTTTCGTCGAACACGACCTGCGAATTGCGGCGAGCGCCTCGTTGACGTCGGGCTCTGCCACGTCCACCGTCGATATCGCCTTCGTACCTCGTATGACTTCGTCCAGCTCTTGCGTCGTAGGCCACTCCGCTGGAACCTCGAGGTTGCGAACGACGGCTCGGATGTAATCGGTCAGCTTGCCCTCGAGGCATCGCGTGTCGAGGTCAGTCATCGACACAACGCTTGCGTTCGCGGGAAGGTCTGTGCGGATCTGGTACTTCGTATCTACGAGGTACAACGCCAAGACTTGGCGGGCTTGCGTTGCCGCTACGCGCGCCCAGGAGAACGCCCCCTCTGAGTGGAATCGGTATCCGATCCAGAGGTCGTTGCCGCTCGCCCGCATTGGACGGCAGCCACCATGCAGCAGTGACAATGGATATGGTTCCAAGTCTGGGTAGGCTTGTACCAATGCTTCGCTAACAAGACATGCAGAGAGGTAGCGAGATGTCGCCAGGCTCTTAAAGGAACCCCATCGCGCCAGATCCCGCCAACGCTTCTTGAAGAAGGCTTGCGCAATTCGCTCCAACTCCTCCGTGCCACGGCTAAACAGCGTGACGAATTCTCCCTCGGGAGTTCCGATGAGATCGAACTCGTCTTCCCACGCCCGGCCGTGCCATCCAAGGCCGTCCGATTCAAGCTGAATGCGATGGCGAAGTGTCCCACGCGGCTGAAGCTCACTCTTGAGGAGCGTGCAACGGTACTCGATCCCGTCGTCTACGATGACCTGCGGAACCAGCAGGCCTTCCACTCCCACATCCACCTGGGCGAATACGGGCCACGGATAGAGTTCCCGAAGCCATCGTTCCTTCTCCGGCTTCCCCCGATGGGTCGCAAACCAGCGCGCGAAATTGAGGTTACGAAGCCGCATGCACCGTGCTCGGGTTCGCCGCAGGGCCTCCCTGGGCGGGGGCGCATGGCGTGCATGCTGCCTCAGGATGGGCAGCCGAGTCGATCGCACTTGCCGCAGGCGCATCCTTTTTTTCGCCCTTGTTTTGCAGAACCTTGCGATGATCGCTATGTTTAGAGAACGCATGGAGGCCGTCGCCCGCCCCTACGTCGAGGACTTGCTCGCCAGGGGCCGCCATACGTTCACGCGCGAGGAGGCAGAGGCCGCGCTTGGAACCTCGCCGGTGGCGACCTACCACGCGCTGCGCCGATTACTGAAGCGCGGCTGGCTGGCGATGCCCAGGCGCGGCTTCTACCTGATCGTGGACCCGGAGCATCGCAAGCTCGGTGCCCTGCCGGCGACCACCTGGATCGACGACCTGATGCGCTTCCAGCGCGCCCCCTACTACGTCGCCCTCCTAAGCGCGGCCGCCTTGCACGGCGCCGCGCACCAGCAACCCAACGAGCTCCAGGTGGTCACCAGCGTGGTGCTCCGGCCTCTCGCCGTGGGCCGCGTTCGCGTGCGCTTCTTCTTCCGCCAGAGGATGTCCCGCACCGTGACCGAGCGAATGAAGACATCGAGCGGCTACTTCCAGGTCTCTACGCCGGAGACGACCGCGTTCGACCTCGTCCGCTACCGCAGCGTCGGATCCATCGACGCCGTGGCCACGGTGGTCTCGGAGCTCGCCGAGCGCCTGGACGCGGGCAGGCTGGTGGCGCTGGCGAGGAAGACGGACGGGCCGGCCGTCCTCCAGCGCCTCGGATACCTGCTCGACCGGACCGGCCACGAGGAGCTCACCGCTGGGCTTTCGCTGCTGGTCGAGCGGCAGAAGCCGAAGTTCGCCCTCCTCGAACCGAGGAGCACCGACGAGGTGGCGGAGCGCAATGAGCGCTGGCGCTTGGACATCAACACCAGCATCGAGGTCGAGACGTGATCCCGTCCGACGTCATCGCCGAGTGGCGAGAACACACGCGCTGGGCCTCAGACGAGCAGGTCGAGCAGGATCTGGTGCTCTCGCGCGGGCTCGTCGAGATCTTCGAAGACGCAGAGGTGGCCGCTACCTTCGCCCTGCGTGGCGGGACCGCGCTCCACAAGCTGCATTTCTCGCCCGCAGCTCGCTACTCGGAAGACATCGACCTGGTCCAGCTCCAACCCGGCCCGATCGGTTTGGCCATCGATCGCATCCGAGCGCGCCTCGACCCCTGGCTCGGCGAGCCAAAGCGCGAGACCGGAGAGGGCGTGCGGCTCGTCTACCGCTTCGAGTCGGAGATCCCGCCCGTCGTCCGGCTGCGCTTGAAGATCGAGGCCAACACGCGCGAGCACTTCACCGTGCTCAGAACGGCCAAGAAGGTCTTCGGCGTCGAGTCGCGGTGGTGGCGCGGACGGGCGGACATCACAACGTACGAGCTGGCCGAGCTGCTCGGCACCAAGCTTCGCGCGCTGTACCAGCGCAAGAAGGGCCGCGACCTGTTCGACCTCCACCTCGCTCTCGACGCAGGGGTCCGCCCCCGAGAGATCGTGGAAGTGTTCCTCGCCTATGCAAAGCACGGCGGCCACCACATCACACGCGCCATCTTCGAGGAGAACCTCGCCGGCAAGGCCACGCAGCCAGCGTTCACTGACGACATCCGCGCGCTGCTCCCGCCCGGAGTCGAGTTTGA
>Ga0247727_10009381_pt1 | contig 17771 bp, 17 predicted proteins | sample WisWelCaveWW1625_FD_202498 | JGI IMG/M metagenome (GOLD analysis project Ga0247727, IMG submission 202498) | Biofilm microbial communities from Wishing Well Cave, Virginia, United States - WW16-25 | ecosystem: Environmental > Aquatic > Deep subsurface > Groundwater > Cave microbial mat | place...
TTGTGGTGCCGGGGAGATTAACTCCCAAGGGCTTGTGGCTCCAGCGGAAACGCCGGGCGGGGCCGCCCCCCGCCGCGGAGAGAGTACGGGGCCGGGGCGACGGGGGTGTGGAGAACGGGAACGGCGGCGGAGGGCGGGGCAAGCCCCGCCCCTGCCTAGGCGTATTTCTTCCGGATGATCCGGCTCTCCACGATGCCCCAGGTGCTGGAGGCGGTGATGTAGAGGCAGAGGCCGGCGGGCATGTCGTAGAACCCGGGGAAGAGCAGCATGACGAAGGGCATCCACTGCATCATCGCCTGCATCTGCGCCTGCTGCTCGTCCGCGGGCGGGGTCATGATCGCCTTGCTGGCGAAGAACCAGGTGGCGGTCATGACGAGCGGGAGGAGGTTCAGGTACTGGAACGCGTTCGGGAGGAAGAAGACGCCCTTCACGAAGGGGAACAGCGCCCCGCCCCCGATGTGCTCCGCCTGGGAGAGATCCGGGATCCAGAGGAACGCCGCGTGCCGGAGGTCGAAGCTGTACTGGAGCATCCCGTAGAGGGCGATCCAGATGGGGAGCTGGAGGAAGGTGAGCAGGCACCCCCCGGGCAGGATCGGGATCTCGTGCTCCTTCCAGAGGCGCATCTGCTCCTGGGACATGCGCTGCCTGTCGTTCCCGTACTTCTCCCGGAGCGCGTCGAGCTTGGGCTTCACCTTCTGCATCTTCTTGGAGTACTCGATGGTGGACTTCATCTGCTTGCGGGAGAGCGGGAAGAGCAGGCCCCGCACGAGCACGGTCAGCAGGATGATGGACAGCCCCCAGGAGCCCACCAGCGCGTGGAAGCCCTTGAGGACGAGGAAGAGCACCTGCGAGATGAGGTCGAACCAGCCCGGGTCGCGCACGGGCTTGAAGGCCCGGTACTCCTCCCGATCGAGGACGGACGCGTCCTCCCGCCCCAGGCGGATGGCGTCGGCCGTGGGCCCGACGTAGAAGGTGAAGGCCAGCGTCTTCCGGGCCCCCGGCGGGGGGACGCCCCCCGGCACCGGGATCGTGAGGACGGGGGACGGCTGGACGAGGACGGGCGTGCCGTCGGGGCGGACCGGGGGCCGGAGCCCCTCCCAGCGGACCGGGGCCGCGGGCAGGCCCTCCCCCGCCGGGGGGTCCTCGGGATCGAGGATGGCGGCGAAGTAGGTGGTGGCGGAGGCGACCCACTCGACCTCCCTCGGCTCGAGCACCTTCGGCTTCTCGGAGACCTCCCCCCCCGTGACGTTCAGCGGGGACGCCGTGTTCCGGACCTTCGCCCTCCCGTAGAGCAGGTCCCGGGGCCCCTCGGGCTCGTGGACGAGCGCCGCCCCCCGCACCGCGACCCCGAGATCGAACTCCTTCAGGTCCGGGTCGTCGTTCCAGAGGGTCAGCTCCATCCGGAGGTGGAAGGAGCCGGGGTCGCTGGAGGGGAGGTACCGCTTCTCGACGACGATTCCCTTCCCCGGCGTCTTCTCCGACTCGAGCGCCCGGGCCCGCCAGACCACGGGGAACTCCCCCGGCTTCGAGACGAGTTCCCAGTTCCGGGCCTCCAGGTCCACAAGGTTGAGCATGTCCTGGTGGCGGGAGACGAGCGTGACGCCGAGCGCCCCGGGCCGGTCCTTCGCGGCCTCCTCGAGGAAGCGCAGCGCCCCCGCCTCCACCTCGGGGTCCGAGCCGGGCCTCGCGGCGATGCCCCTCAGCCACACCTTGCCGAGCGTGGCCCCGCGGGCGTGCAGGACGCCGCGGAGACGCCCCGAGTTGAAGGCGACGTCCTCGACCGCGGGCGGCTCCGGGTTCTTCCCGGCGGCGGGGCCTCCCCCGTCGGCGGGGGCCGGCGCGGGCGGAGCGGCGGCGGGACCCGCGGGCGCGGCCCCGTTCCCCGCGGGGGCCGCCGGCGCGGCGACGGTGGGCCGGTCCGCCGGGGGAGCCGGCGGGACGGGCTTCCGCGGCGGCGCGGGGAGCAGGAACTCGATGAGGACGATGGCCGCGATGCTGAGCCCCAGCGCGAGGAAGAGCCTCCGTGTGCTGGTCAAGGGCGGGGACGGGGCCTGTTCATGGCGAGGAGGGCGGAGATTATGTCACCGGTCCCGTCGAACCGGCACGAAGCCCGCGGGGTTCAGAGGTTACCGGCCGACGATGAGCCTGTCCGCGAGGTAGTTCGGCAGCCCCGGGATGGCGTAGATCTTCTCCATCGTCGTCTTGATGTCGTACTCGAGGCGGAAGAAGGTGACCTTTTTCCCGTCCCAGACGGCGTAGGAGGCCCGGGGGTCGCCGTCCCGTGGCTGGCCCACGGAGCCCACGTTGATGAGCGCCTTGTGCCCGGGCTCGGCGACCCAGGACTTCCCGCTCCCGTTCTCCGCCGCGCCCGGGGAGAGGAACCGCAGGTCCTCCGTGTAGACCCCGGGGATGTGGGAGTGGCCCACGAAGCAGAGCCAGGGGAACATGGAGAAGACCTCCTGCATCTTCTCCGGGTTCTTCACGTCCGAGGGGACCATGTACTCCTTGGTCGGGACGCGCGGGGAGCCGTGGACGTAGAAGACGTCGTTCTCGAGCACCGACTCGCGCAGGTTCCCGAGGAAGTTCCACATCTCGTAGTTCTCCGTGCGGTCGAAGTCCGGCGAGTTGAGCTGCTCCTTGGTCCACTCGAGCGCGGCCCGCGCCTTGGGGTTGAAGTCCTCCCCGTAGAACAGCACCGCCTCCTCGTGGTTCCCCATGAGGCAGAACCGCACGTTGCGGGAGAGGGTGAGCGCCTCGCGGGGATTGGGCCCGTAGCCGATGACGTCGCCCAGGCACACGACGTCCGTGATGCCCTGGGACTCGATGTGCCTCAGGACCACGGTCAGCGCCTCGACGTTGGCGTGGAGGTCCGAGATGATGGCGGTCTTCACTTCTTCCCTTCAGCCGCGGCGCCGCCGGGCAGGAGCGCCTCCTCGACGAGCATGACCGGGATGTCGTCCCGGATCGGGTACTTCCGCCCGCACCGGGAGCAGAGGAGCCAGTCCGCGCCCCCCTCGGAGAGGAGGCGGACCTCCGCCTTGTCGAGCGGGCAGGCGAGGATCTCCAGCAGCTCCTTGTCGATCATGGTCCCTTCGCGCCGTACCGGCTCCGCCCGCCCCTACCCGTGACTCCAGAGGATCGTCGGCCTTCCCCGGGGGGTCAAGGATTCGCCCGGGCCTCGGCCTGGAGCAACCGGCCCTTGTAGGATACCCCTCCGGGCGCCGAGAACCCCGTAAGGGCGCCATCGCTTCCCACGACCCGGTGGCACGGGACGAAGGGGGCGAGCGGGTTGCGCGCCATGGCCCGCCCGACCGCCCGGGCCGCCCCCGGGGAGCCCGCCCGGCGGGCGAGGTCGCCGTAGGTGACGGTGGTGCCCGGCGGGATCCTTCGCAGCTCCCTGTAGACCCTGCCGGCGAACGGTGGCACGCCCGAGAGGTCGACGGGGGTCTCCGCGAGCCCCGAGGGATCCCCCCGCATCCACCGTCGGAAGGCCTCGGCCCCGGCAACCTGCACGGGAGGGGCCTCGACGGCGTCGGGGAAGCGCTCGCGGAGGCGGCGGACGAGGGTCTTCCCGTCCCGGCCCGGCAGGAAGGAGGCGACGACCTTCCCCTCCCGCGAGGCCAGCAGCGCCTTGCCCCCGCCGCCTTCCAGGAGCGCGAACGTCACTCCCACCGGATGATCCTCGTGTCGATCCACCAATCCCTCCCTTCGTCCCCCGAGTGACTCTGATCCCCTTCCAGCTTCAGATTCACGTGGACATCTGCGGCACCTCCGAACCCCACCAGCGACCAGAGGATCCTGCCCTCGAGGACTCCGGCCCGGACGATGGCGGTGCCCGGGATGTTCCCCTGGGGCTCCTCCTTCCACCTCCCGCCAGTCCAGGTGTCCAGCCACGCGGTCATCAGGGTCCCGTCCCCCGAGGCCTGCCCCCGGAGGCGACGCGTCCCCTCGGGCAACGCCTTCTCGGGGTCGGACGGGGCGAACAGGACCTCCACGCCAGGAGGACAGGCCTCCGAGCCCCTCTTCTCGAGGGAGAAGTTCATTCCATCGCTGTCGAAGTAGCCGCGCAGCGAGTGACCGTCCTCCCCGCCGGAGACCGAGGAGAAGCTCGGATGGTTCTCGAAGTTTCCCTCCGCCTCGTCCACCCGGCCGTCGAGAATCTCCTTTCCGATGGAGGTTCTGAACCACCCAGCGATCCGCCGCTCGATCCCCTCCACCTTCCCGAACATGAAGGTCCCGTGGATCTTCTCCCCCGGGACGATGCGGAGATCGACGCCCGGCTTCCCCTTGAGCGCCTCGGCGATGGGCCGGGCGCCGCCGTCGGCCTCCTCCTCCGAGGAGAGGAGAAGGAGCGGAGTGTCGCCCCAGGAATTGATGTGGTTCATCGTCGGGACGCCGAGGTAGTTCTTCCCCGGGGTGAGCGTGCAGACCCCGGCGACCTTCCCGTCCCGCAAGGTGGTGTCGATGGCGATGGAGCAGCCTACCGACGCCCCCACGAGCCCGATCCGCCCGGCCGGGCAATCCGCGACCTCGCGGAGGAATTTCACCCCGGCCATGGCGTCCTGCCACATGGCCTGGAAGAGCAGCGGGTCCCGCTCCTTCACCCGTAGGCCGAGATCGACCTCCTTCTGCACCCGGCTCCCGCCGTAGCCGCGAAAGTCGACGGCGAGGAAGTGGTAGCCCTCGGGCCGCTTCTCGGCGAGCAGCTTCCAACTGGTACGGTCCGCGGGGTACATGTGGAGCCCCACGATCCCGGGCATCCCCTCCTTGCCCTTGTACCAGTCGGCCTCCAGCGTGAGGCCGTCGCCGGTCCTCAGGTACACGACCCTCGGGGCCGCCGGCTTCTCCTCCTCCCCCGCCAGCGCCGCGGGGGCGAAGGCCAGCAGGGCCGCGAGGAACGCCGGGGAGACCCTGACCATGGACCTCTCCTACCGCCTCCCGCCGAAGACTCCCTGGAAAAGCACCGAGGTCGGGTACTTCTCGGCGTCGCAGCGGATCGTGAGCGAGGAGCCGACGACCGGCGTCACCCCGAGGAGGTCCCAGGGGATGCGGGCCTCGAGCACGGGGCCCTTCACGAGCGCCGTCCCCGGCAGCGACCCCTTCGAGCCCCCCATCCCCGCCTTCCCGGTGAGATCCCCCTGCAGGAAGGCCCGCAGGTAGGTGCCGTCCTCCGAGGCCTCGCCCGAGAGATCCACGCGCCTCTCCACCGGCACCCCGTTCTCCTCCTGCAGCACGACGAAGGTCACGAGGATCTTCGGGGGGCAGGCGGCGGCGGGGGCCAGCGCGACGGAGACGTTGATCCACCGGGCGTCCACCCGCAGGTGCAGCGCCGAGCCCTTCGCCTGAGAGACGATGCCCCTCGGGAGGTCCTCGGCGACCCCGTTCACCGCCTCCGCGGGGTCCACCCGGCCGTCGAGGATCTCCCGGGAGAGGTGGATCCGGAGCCACGCGACCGCCGCCCTCCCGAAGCCGTCGGTGCCCGCCAGCAGGCCCGTCCCCCGGACGCCCTTCCCCGGGAGGGTCCGGAGCCCGGATTCCGGGTTCGATCCCACCGCCGCGGAGAGCGGGCCCGCCCCGGCGGCGGAGTCCTCCTCCGCGGAGGCCGCGAGCACGGGGAAGGCCTTCCACGCCTCGGTGCGGTCCACCGGGCCGTACCCGGGGACCCCGAACTCGGGCGTGAGGACGAGCACCGCCGCCACCTTCCCGTCGGCAGCCGCCGCCTCGAGCGCCGCGACCGCGCCGGCCCCGGCCCCCGCGAAGGCAATGCGCGCCGCGTCGCACTTCCCCTCGGTGCGGATCCAGGCTGCAGCCCCGGCCGCTTCCTTCCCCTGCCGGACGGGGAGGGGCGGCGGAGGGGCGGGCTTCCCCGGCGGCTTCCCCCCCATGCCGGTACGGGGCGGGGCCTTCCCCGGGGGCGGAGGAGGCGGCGGGGGGGGGATCTCGCCCTTGGCCTCCACTACGAGGAGCCCCCACCCCTCCGGCCGGGCCCACGCCAGCGGCTTCCACGAGGCCCTGTCCGCGCCGGGCGTGGCGAGCGCGACGACCCCCGGCATCCCCTCCGCCGCGGCGTACCAGTCCGCCTCGAGGGTCACGCCCTCCTTCGTCGTGATCGTCACGGCCGTCGCCCCGGAAGCTCCTTCCCCGCGTGCGCCCGGCGAGGAGGCGCACAGGAGCACTGCGGCGAGGAGCGGGATCGTGGCGAGCCGCATCGGAAGACCTCCGGCCGGACGTCCGGATCGTACTCCTCCACCGGCAGCCGAAGGAGGACGAGGACGGCGGAGACTCCGCAGGGGAAGCGCAGGCAGGAGGGCGAGGCCTTGCTACCTCCGTTTCGCGACGCAGAGGGGCAGGACATCGCCCGCAGGCAGTTCGCGGCGGACGTCGGCAACCTCCACCAGTTCCGAGGCCAGGTTCTCGCGGAACATCGCAACCTCCACGGGATCCGGGGCCCGGAAAGCAGCGGGGAGTCGCCGGAGCGACTCCCCGAAGGTAACAGCTCCCGGGCACTTCCTTGATCCCGGGAGGAGGTGATTGACCGCCACTCTACCACTCCCGTGTCGCGTTCGGGCGAGGTGATTCATGGCATGCCTCACAGGAGGGTCGCGGAGCTCGCCCCCCTACACCCTCCCCGGCGTCTCCCCGAGGAGCCCCCGCTCGAGGAAGGAGACGTAGGATCCGTCCCCCACGACGACGTGGTCCAGCACGCGGATGCCGACGAGGTCGGCGACCGAGCAGAGCCGCCGGGTGATCTCCACGTCCTCCACCGACGGCGTCGGGTCCCCCGAGGGGTGGTTGTGGACGAAGACGAGCGCCCCGGCCGACTCGCGGATGGCCGGAGCGAAGACCTCCCGCGGGTGGACGAGCGAGGCCGTGAGGCTCCCCTCGCTCACCCGCTCCTCCCGGAGGATGCGGTTCTTCCCGTCCAGCAGGATGGCCCAGAACTGCTCCTTGCGGAGGTCCCGGAGGCGCCCGTGGTAGTGGTGGAAGATGTCCGACCCCGAGCGGAACCGCGCCCCGGGCAAAAGGCGGATCTGCGACACCACCCGCCCGAGCGCGAAGGCGGCCAGCACCCGCGCCGCCCGGGCCTCCCCCAGCCCCGGCACCCCCGCCACCTCCCGGACGGTGCGCGTCGAGAGCCTCCGCAGGCCCCCCGCCGCCTCGAGCAGGCCCTGGGCCACCTCCACCGCCGAGCGGCCCCGCGTTCCCGTGCCGAGGAGGACCGCCAGGAGCTCCGCCCCCGACAGCGCGTCGGGCCCCAGGCGGGCCAGCCGCTCCCGCGGCCGCTCCTCCAGCGGGATGCCGACCTGCGCCCCCCCGGGCAGGTCCTCCGGTGCCGCCGCCGTCGCCGTCGCGTCCATGGTCGCCGCCTCCTGGTCCGGAGTCTGGGACGCCGGGCCGAGTACACGGGAGGCGGCTAATCGGGGCCGATGACCTCGGCGGTGAAGAGTTCCACCCGGGCCCCGGGATCGCGCCAGGAGCCGGGCGGGATCCCGGCCTTCCGGCAGACCGCCTCGAGGAAGCCCGGGCCGTCCAGGCCGAGCTCCCCGGCCACCTGGGGGAGCAGGAGGCCCGCCTGCCCGCCCTGGCGGATCCGGAGGCCGTGGACGCCGACCCGGAGGTCGCGGAGGGGGTCCTGGGAGGGGACGAAGGCGCCGAGGACGGACACCTCGACCGAGATTCCCTCCAGCTCCTCCGGGGCCACGGGGGGGAAGCGCGGGTCCTCCAGCGCCGCGGCGAGCGCCACCGAGGCGAGGGTCTCCCCCAGCGGCCGTTCCGCCAGCAGGTGGCCGATGCAGCCGCGGAGCTCCCCGTCCCGCCTCAGGCGCAGAGTCACGAAGGCAGCGGCCGGAGGGGCGAAGGGCCCGTCCGCGGGCGGCCCGGGGTCGGGCACGCGCTCGCGGACGGCGTGGGCCACGGCGCGGCGTGCGTAGTCGAGGATCCGCTTGCGTTCGCCGTCCGAGAAGGCGGTTGCGGGCAATGGGCATCTCGGCGGAGCAGGCTCCGCCTCTACAGAGGCACGTTACGGCCCTTCGATCAGGATCTCGACCCGTCGGTTGCGCCTCTTGCCCTCGGCGGTCCCGTTGTCCGCCCGCGGGCGGTGCTCCCCGTATCCGGCGCAGGAGACGCGCCTCTCGTCCAGGCCGCCGTCGCGGATGAGCCAGTCGGCCACCCGCAGCGCCCTCTGGAGCGAGAGGTCGAGGTTCCCCAGCGGGAACCTCTCCTTCGTCTCGGGCCGGGCGATGGGCGCGCTGTCGGTGTGACCCTCGACGCGGACCGCCTCGCGGCGCCCCCTGAGGACGTCGGCCACCTTCCCCAGCGCCTCCTTGCCCTCGCCGGTGAGCGCGTCCGTCCCCAGGCCGAAGAGCACCTCGCCCTGGACCACGAACTTGTAGCCGCCCCCGTCGGTCTTCTCGACCGTGACGGTCCCTCCGGCGTCCTGGAAGGCCCCCTCCAGCTCCTTCAGGCGGGCCTCCAGCGCCTCCCGGGCCTTCCGGAAGGCCTCGTCGCTCCCCTGGAGGCGATCGTTCTCCGCACGGGCGGCGGCCAAGGCCTTCTCGGCGGCGCCGAGCGATTCGCGCAGCGAATCCCCCGTGCTCCTCTGGGCGGCCACGACCTGGTCGAGGTCGTGGATCCGCTGGGTGAGGGCGGGGTCGGAGGCGCAGCCCCCCAGGCCGACGAGGAGGGGGGCGGCCCAAAGAAGAGGGGCGGCCCAGAGGCCGCCCCCGGCGATCCTGTTCATGTCCGTCCTCGTCGCTTGTGCGTCGATGGCGCGTCGTTCCCGGCGGGAAGCCTGCGACTGCGGACTACTTCGTACCGAACTTCTCGCCCCACCACTGGGAGAACCCGGTGGAGGAGGCGGTCGCCCGGTCGCTCTTGGCCATGTCCCAGGTGACGAACATCGCCCCGAAGATGGCGAGCGCCGAGGCGGCGAGCGCCACGCACCAGCCCACCTCCAGGCCCTGCTCCTCCTCGACCGGCGCGGGCCGGGAACGTGGCTTGGCGGCCTCCTTGGACGCCCCGCCGCCGCCCTTCCTCTTCCCCGCCGGGGAGATCTCGGTGGTGGAATCCTCGGACTCCAGCGGCTCGGTGGACATCCCGACGCCCTCGTCCACGAAGGTGTCCTGGGAGGAGATCTCGGCGGTCGCCATGCCGGCCTCCTTGGAGCCGACGTCGTCCCCCTCGTCGAAGATGAGGTCGTCGGTCAGCGTCTCGGACTGCCCGCCGCTTCCGGCGGAGAGGTCGATGGCCGCCGTGGCGTCCTCGCTCCCGGTGACGGGCTTGGTCTTGTCGAGGTTGTCGATGTCCGAGCGGCGGAACTTCATCTCGGAGCCCTCGCGGAAGGCCCGGATCTCGCCCTCGGAGACGAGCTTCTTCAGCCTCTGCTCGTCGATGCGGAGGCGCTTGAGCACCTCGTCGAAGGAGTAGAACTCGCCGCTCTTCGGCATGCCGCCTCCTCGTGCGGGGGCGCAACCCCCGTGGCCTACTTCCCGCCCTCGTTGCCCGCCTTGCCGCCCTGGGACTTCAGCCAGTCGGCCCGCAGCTTCCGCACCTGGACCTCCTCCGGGGACTCGTCCCGGTAGGAGTCCAGCTTCAGGTCATACTCTATGTTCCGGGCCGCGACGAGCTCAATGTTTTTCCCGCTCGCCTGGTACACGGCGAGCCGCTTGAGCTTCGTGTCCACGAGGTAGAGGACCGCGGCCCCGGTCGAGCTCGTCCCGGTCACGGCGATCATGGTCCGGTCCCCGTCGGCGGTGCCTCCCCCGGCGCTCCGGGCACCCCCGACCGAGGAGGCGTCCCCCCCCTCCGCCAGGACCCGGGAGCCCCGGTCGGCCCGGAGCCCGAGGAGGAAGGCGCAGGCGACCAGGAGCACGACGAATCCGGCGCGGTAGAAGCCGTTCGATGGGCCGTTCATGGGCACCTCCTGGGGCCATTGTAGGCGGCAGGGGCCCCCGGCCAAGGGACGGTGAGGCGGCCCGGGGAGGCCATGACGGTGGCGTGACCCGCCCTAGGCCCGGTAGGCCGGCAGGATGACCTCCACCGTGGTCCCAGCGCCGGGCTTCGAGCGGATCTCCACCCGGCCCCCGTGGCTCTGGACGATGCTGTGGACCATGGAGAGGCCCAGCCCCGTCCCCTCCCCCACCTCCTTGGTCGTGTAGAAGAGGTCGAAGGCGCGGGCCACCTGCTCCTCGGTCATGCCGACCCCGTCGTCCTCGACGAGCAGTCGCACCTCGGCCGGGCCCGCCGCGCCGCGCACCGCGACGGCACCCCCTCCCCTCCCCCGGGCGGCGACCGCGTCGGCGGCGTTCACCACGAGGTTGAGGACCACCTGCTGGAGCTCGTAGGGGTCCCCGAAGACCGGGAGCCCGTCGGCGGGCGCCTCCACCGTGGCCCGGAGGCCCTGCTTCTCGATGCGGTGGCGCGCGAGCGCCAGCGCCCTCTCCGCCACCTCGGCGAGGTCGCAGGCCCGGGGAGCCACCCGGTGCGGGGTGAACTGAAGGACCTTCTGGACCGTCTGCCCCATGCGCTCCAGGCCCTCCTCGACGAGGTCGAGGTACTCCCGCCGCTTCTCCGGGGGCAGATCCTCGCGGCGGAGCGCCCGGGCGGCATTGATCATGCCGCCCAGCGGGTTGTTGATGTCGTGGGCGATCCCCGCCGCGAGCGTTCCCATGGCCGCGAGGCGCTGCGCGGTGACGAGGGTGCGCTCCGCGTCGCGGGCCTTGCGCAGCGAATTCCCCACCTCCTCCTCCCGGTCCCGGCGGTAGGCGTCGAGCTCCGCCATCATGGCGTTGAAGGCCCCGGCCACCGCCCCGATCTCGTCGCGGCCCCCGGCGTGGAGGGGGACGGGCCGGGAGAGGTCGCCCCGGGCCACCCGCTCCGCCCCGCCCGCCACCTCGCGCAGCGGGTCGAGGATCCAGTGGCGGAGCGCCAGCACGGTCACCGCCATCCCCGCGGCCGCGCCGAGCAGCAGCACGAGGTAGACGGTCCTGAGGCGCCCGAGGTCGCTCTCCAGCGGGCGGAACCGCAGGAACCGCGCCTCGCGGAACCGCCCGTCCTCGAACACGGGGATGAGGAGCCGGTCCCCGTCCTGGAGCGGGCGGTCCCCGCGGCTCCGCGCCCTCTCCGCGAGCGCCGACACCTCCTCCCGCAGCGCGACGGTCTCGGCGGGGCCGCGCGGGGCCGGCCCCTTCCCGGGCCGGAAGTCGTTCCCGGCGTCGAGCAGCGCCGTCTCCTCCACGAAGTCCACCTCGCGGGCGAAGCGCTCGAGGTCCGCGGGGTCCACGCGGGAGGCCCACTCCCGGACCAGGCGCTCCGCCATGTCCCGGACCCGGCGGTCCGCCGCACTCCCGGCGCGGGCGTCGAGGAAGAGCGCCGCCATGACGGCGAGGAGGACGGAGAGCTGGACCAGGAGGGTCGCCGCCACCAGGCGGGTGCGGAGGGACGTCTGTCTCGTGGCTCTAGCCTCCGCCGCCCAGCGTGTTGATCAGCTGGAGCATGGGGAGGAAGACGCTGAGCACGATGACGAAGACCGCACCGCCGAGGAGCACGATGAGGAGGGGCTGGAGGATGGACACGAGGCCGTTCACCGCGTTGTCCACCTCCTCGTCGTAGTTGTCGGCGACCTTGATGAGCATCTTGTCCAGCTCGCCCGTCTCCTCGCCCACGTCCACCATGTTCACGACGATGTCGTCGAACACGCCCGAGGAGCCCAGCGGCGCCGCGATGCCTTCGCCCTCCCTGATGGAGTCCCGCACCCGGTCGATGGCCCCCTGCACGATCATGTTCGGGATGGCCCCCCGGACGATGTTCAGGGCCTCGAGGATGGGGACGCCGGAGGAGATCAGCGTCCCGAAGGTGCGCGCGAAGCGGGCCACGAGGGTCTTCCGGACGATGCCCCCGAAGACGGGGGCGCGGAGCTTGAACCGGTCGATCCAGCGCTTGCCGGCCTCGGTGCTGGCGACGAGGCGGTAGACCCCGTAGAGGAGCGGGACCGCGGCCACGAGGTAGGCCCAGCCGTAGGACTTGGTGAGCCACCCGGAGAACCACTGCATCGCCTGGGTGAGGGCCGGGAGCTTCAGCCCCTTGGAGCCGACCTCCTTGAAGATCTGCTCGAACTTCGGGATGACGAACATGATGATGCCCGCGAGGATGAGCCCGGCGAGCGTGAGGACCACGACCGGGTAGATCATGGCGCTCTTCACCCGGTTGCGCAGGCGGATGCTCTTCTCCTTGAACTCCGCCAGGCGCAGCAGGATCGTGTCCAGCACGCCGCCCGCCTCGCCCGCCTTCACCATGTTGCAGTAGAGGGAGTCGAAGACGGCCGGGTGCTTGGCGAGCGCCTCCGACAGCGGGCTCCCGGCCTCCACGTCCTCGACGACGGCCATGAGCGTGCGCTTGAATAGCCCCGGGTGCATCTGCCCTTCGAGGATCTTCAGGCACCGCACGATGGGGAGCCCGGCGTCCTGGAGGACCGAGAGCTGGGTCGTGAAGCGGGTCAGCGCCTCCTCGTCCACCCGGTCGAGGAAGCGAAACCCCCCGGCCCCGCCGCCCTTCCGGGCGGGGGCGGAGGCGTAGGTGCCGAGAGCCGAGTCGCGCGCGCCGGGAGCCCTCGCAGGCATGGATCGCGTCTCCGCCGTCCTCGTTCCGGACCGCCTTCCCGGGGGATCATCCTACCCGGCCCCGGCGCGGCGGCGGGGCGAATCCGGGGGCGGGCCGCCTACAGAGTCTCGTAGGTCTCCCGGAGGACCTCCTCCACCGTGGTAACGCCGTCGTAGATGCTCAGGAGGCCGCTCTCGCGGAGCGTCCGCATGCCGTCGCCCCGGGCCCGGTCCCGGATGTTGGCCGTCGGGGAGGAGTCCATGATGAGCTGTCGGATGGGCTCCGTGACCAGCATGATCTCGAACAGCGCCACGCGCCCCCGGTAGCCCGTGAAGTGGCAGGCCTCGCAGCCCTTGCCGTAGTGGAACTTCCGCCCCACGGCGTCCGCGGGGCCGAGGCCCATCTCCATGAGCACCTGGTCCGTGGGGTCGTAGGGGGTCTTGCAGCCCGTGCAGATGCGCCGCACGAGGCGCTGGGCCACCACCCCCTCCAGCGTGGCCGCCAGCAGGAAGTTCTCCACTCCGATGTCCACCATGCGGGTGACGGCCAGCGGGGCGTCGTTGGTGTGCACCGTGGAGAAGACGACGTGGCCCGTGAGGGAGGCCTCGATGGCGATCTGCGCCGTCTCCCGGTCGCGGATCTCCCCCACCAGGATCATGTCCGGGTCGTGGCGCAGGATGGAGCGCAGGCACCGGGCGTAGGTGACCCCGATCTCCTCGTTCACCTGGATCTGGATGAGACCCTCGATGTCGTACTCGACCGGGTCCTCGGTGGTGATGATCTTGGTGTCCACCGCGTTGGCCTCGCGCAGCGCCGAGTAGAGCGTGGTCGTCTTCCCCGACCCCGTGGGCCCCGTCACGAGGATGATCCCGTGGGGCAGCTTGAGGAGGCGGCGCACGGTGGCCACCTCGTCCTCCCGGAGCCCCACCTGCTCCAGGTCCAGCGAGACCACCGCCCGGTCCAGTACCCGCATCACGCAGGACTCCCCGTAGAGGGTCGGCAGCGTCGAGACGCGCAGGTCCACCGGCCGCCCCTCGATGGTGAGCTCGATGCGCCCGTCCTGGGGGAGGCGGGACTCGGCGATGTCCAGGCGCGCCAGCACCTTCACCCGCGCGATGAGCGCGGTGGCGAGGTGCACCGGGGGAGGCTCCAGCTCGTAGAGGACGCCGTCCACGCGGTACCGGACCCGGAACTCCGCCTCGAAGGGCTCCAGGTGGACGTCCGAGGCGCGGTCCCGGATGGCCTGGGAGAGGATGAAGTTGAGGAGCTTGATGACCGGGGCCGAGGAGGCCTCCTCGACGGCCTTGTCGAGGTCGGTCGGGGCGTCCTGCCCGGGGCGGCGCTGGGCCGCGGCCGCGTCCTCCCCGGCGGCGGCCCCGGCCTTCGCCGCCGCCCCCTTCCCCGCGTAGGCCTTCTCCACGGCCGCCTGGAGGCGGGCGGGGTCGGCGATGACGCCCTTCACCTCCATGTTGGCGAGGAACCCCACGTCGGTGAGGACCGCGGCGTTGGCCGGGTCCCCCAGCGCCACCACGAGCGTGTTCCCCTCGACCGCCACGGGGAGCACCGTGAAAGTCCTCGCCGTGGAGGCGTCCAGGCGGGCCACCGCCGCCGGGTCCGGCGGCCGGGCGTCCAGGTCCCAGGCCTCGAACCCCGCCTGCTTCCCGAGCGCCACCTGGAGCTGGCCCGGCTGGATGTGCCCGATGCGGACGAGCGTCTCGCCGAGCAGCCCCCCGTCGCGCCTCTGGGCGGCGAGGCCCTCCTGGATCATCCCCTCGTGGAGGGCGCCCGACTCCTTCAGGACCTGCCCGAGGAGGCGGCGGCCGCCGGAGCGCCCCGGGAGAGCCAAGGCCTACTTCCTCCCCGCCGCCGCGGCGCCGTCGGCCTCTCCGGAGGCGGTCTTGAAGGCGGCCATCTTCTCGCGGAGCTCCTTGGGGTTCTGGGACTTCTCCAGGGCCTCCGTCTCGCCGATCTTCCCCTCCCGGAACAGCTTGAAGAGGCTCTCGTCCAGCAGGAACATCCCCAGGTTCCCCGAGGTCTGGATGGTCGAGGTGATCTTGAAGGTCTCGTTCTTGCGGATGTGGTTCTCCACGGCGGGGGTCATGATCATGATCTCGAAGGCGGCGATCTGGCCGACCCGGTCCTTGCGGGGCATGAGGACCTGGGAGATCACGCAGATGATGGACACCGAGAGCTGGGTCCGGATCTGCTCCTGCTGGTCGGCGGGGAACTGGTCGATGATGCGGTCCACGGTGCGGGCCGAGCCCGTGGTGTGGAGGGTGGCCAGCACGAGGTGGCCGGTCTCGGCGGCCGTGACCGCCGTGCGGATGGTCTCGAGGTCGCGCATCTCCCCCAGGAGGATGACGTCGGGGTCCATGCGCAGGACGCGGCGGGTCGCCTCGGCGAAGGTCCCCACGTCCACCCCGATCTCGCGCTGGGTCACGATGGACTTCTTGTGGGGGTGGTAGTACTCGATGGGGTCCTCGATGGTGACGATGTGCTTGTCCATGTTCATGTTGATGTAGTCGAGCATGGTCGCGAGCGTCGTCGTCTTCCCCGAGCCCGTGGGCCCCGTCACCAGCAGGAGGCCGCGCGGCCGGTGCAGGAGCTGGCGCACCGTGTCCGGGAGACCGATCTGCTCGAAGGACATGATCCGCGTCGGGAGGAGGCGGAGCACGATCCCCACGTGGCCCCGCTCCCGGAACACCGAGACGCGGAAGCGCCCCCGGTCCCCGTGGGCCATGCCGAAGTCGGTCCCGCCCTTCTCCTTGAACTCCAGCTGGTTGCGCTGGGGCGTGATGGCCTTCATCATCTCGTCGGTGTCCGGGGGGGTGAGCGGGGGGCCGTCCATGATCCCCATCCGGGAGTTGACCCGGAGCGTCGGGGGCCGGCTCACCCGGATGTGGATGTCGGATCCCTGCACCTCGATGACCTTGTCGAGAAGGCGCTGGATGTCGTAGTTGGCCAAGGTCAGGCCGCCTCCGTCCGGTTCTCCGCGGTCGCGGAGAGGACCTCGTCGATGGTGGTCGTCCCGGAGAGCACCTTCCGCACGCCGTCCTCCTGGAGCGAGACGAGGCCCCCCGAGAGCCGGGCCTGCTCGCGAAGCTTGAGCGTCCCGGCGCCCTTGAAGCAGAGCTCCCGGATCCGCGAGTCCATCTCGAAGAGCTCGAAGAGCCCGACCCGGCCCTTGTACCCGGTGCTGCGGCAGGCGTCGCAGCCCCCGGCGCGGAACAGCGTGTGCCCCTCGAGCATGGAGGCCGTGAGCCCCACGGCCCGCATCTCCGAGGGGGAGGGGGCGTGGGGCTGGCGGCACTCGGGGCAGAGCTTGCGCACGAGGCGCTGGGCCATGATGGCCATGACCGCGGTGGACACGAGGAAGGGCTTCACCCCCATGTCCACCAGCCGCGTGAGGGCCGAGGGGGAGTCGTTGGTGTGCAGCGTGGAGAACACGAGGTGGCCGGTCAGGGCGGCCTGCACGGCGATCTCCGCGGTCTCCTTGTCGCGGATCTCCCCCACGAGGATGATGTTCGGGGCCTGGCGCAGCATGGACCGGAGGATCCGGGCGAAGGTGAGCCCGATGGGTGCGCGCACCGGGCACTGGTTGACGCCCGAGAGGTAGTACTCCACCGGGTCCTCGGCGGTCAGGATCTTGACGTCGGGGCGGTTCAGCTCCTTGAGCGCCGCGTAGAGCGAGGTGGTCTTCCCGGAGCCCGTGGGCCCCGTCACGAGGAAGAGCCCGTTGGGCCTCTTGATGAGGCGGCCGAACCTCTCGTAGTCCTCGCCCTCGAAGCCGAGGTCCGTGAGCGACACGAGCCCCTTCTCCTTGTCGAGGATGCGCATGACGATGGACTCGCCGTGGTAGGCGGGCATGACCGAGACGCGGAGGTCGATCTCCCGGTTGTCGATGGCCAGCACGATGCGGCCGTCCTGGGGCTTGCGCTTCTCGGCGATGTCCATGCGCGCCATGAGCTTGATGCGGCTGGTGAGCGGGCCCTGGATGTCCTTCGGGGGCCCGGCCACCTCCTGGCAGTAGCCGTCGATCCGGTACCGGACCCGGACCCGCGTCGCGAAGGGCTCGATGTGGATGTCCGAGGCGCGGCCCCGGAGCGCGTCGGTGATGATGGCCTCCACGAGGCGCACCACGGGTCCCTCCTCCCCGTCGAGGTCCGACTGGGAGGCGGCGGCCGCCTCGGCGGCGGCGGAGCGCTTCTCCCCGATCCCGTAGTACTCGGAGAGGGCCTTCCGGACCCCCTCGGGCGTGGCGAGCACCGCCACCGACTCGACCCCGGCCCGGAAGCGGAGCGCGTCGAGCGCGCCGAGGTTCACGGGGTCGTCGAGCGCGACGAGCAGGGTCCCCGTCCGGTCGCGGGCCACCGGCACCACGCGCAGCTCCTCCACGAGCTCCCGGGGCACGGCGGCCAGGATCTCCTCGGGGGGGCGCGCCTTGGGGGTCTCCAGGTTGACGAAGCGGAGCCCGTTCTGCAGGCAGAGGGCCTTGACGACGTTCTCCGGGGTCGCGAAGCCCAGCGAGACCAGGGCCTCGCCGATGCGGACCTTCTTCTTCTGCTGGAGCTGGATCCCGCGCTGGACCTGCTCGGGCGTGATGCCCGCGGTCTCCACCAGGATCTCGCCGAGGAGCTTCCGTCCGGCCATGGGCCTCCGCCGCCGACTGTCCGCCCCGCCCCTCCCCCGGCGCGCCCGCTTCCCGGGCCGGCACCGTAGAGCGGGGCGCGGAAGCCGTCAACTATATCCCGCGCACCCCGTTTTCCTCCGCAGGCCCGCTCCGTCCCGCCTACCATCCCGTCATGGAGAGAAGGGCGGCGCGGGCGGCGGCGGCCCTCCTCTGCGCCGCCGCCGCCGCCGGGTGCTGCGGCCTCGTGCGCGCGGCACCGGGCACCCGGGGCGACCGGGACACCCCCGAGCGGGCCTTCGCCTTCGTGCGGGACGCCTTCGCCGAGGACCGCACCGGGGACCAGTACGACTCCTTCCACCCCGACTTCCGGGAGGCGCAGGGGATCACGGCCTCCCGCTACGAGATGGCGAGGACGCTCCGGCCCGGCCTCTTCGAGGAGGCGGCGGACCTGCTCCGGGACGCGCGCATCGCGGGCCCCCCGGACCGCGGCACGGTGGCGACGACGGCCGGCCCGCGCGCCGCGGCGCGCATAGCGCTCGAGGCC
>Ga0247727_10009382_pt1 | contig 17770 bp, 14 predicted proteins | sample WisWelCaveWW1625_FD_202498 | JGI IMG/M metagenome (GOLD analysis project Ga0247727, IMG submission 202498) | Biofilm microbial communities from Wishing Well Cave, Virginia, United States - WW16-25 | ecosystem: Environmental > Aquatic > Deep subsurface > Groundwater > Cave microbial mat | place...
GCCGTTTATCTCAAGCACATTCCACCCGAACGCCTTCCACTTGTCTGCTGCAGGATCAATGTTCATCACTTCTGTGGTCTTGCCGGTTTCCTGCACTTGGTTTTTGTCCAAAATCGCAATGAGATTGTCAAGCTTGTGAAATGAAGCCCCCATGGACGCTTCCCATACCGCGCCTTCCTGTGATTCGCCGTCCCCAATCATGACGACCACCTTATGCGCATCGTTGTCCAGCTTGTTCGCCAGCGCAAGCCCAAGAGAGAAACAAATACCCTGCCCCAATGATCCTCCTGCGTACTCAACGCCAGGAGTGGCTAACTCAGGATGGCCTTGCAGCATCCGATTAATCTGCCTGAAGCCGTCAAGCTCTGATTTCAGAAAGAACCCTTTTTCAGCAAGCACCGCATACAATCCAGGGGAAGCATGCCCCTTGCTCAGCACGAACTTGTCCCTCTTGCCGTGTGGGTTTTTTGGGTCAACCCGCATCTTGTAGAAATACAGTGCAACCAGCGCATCAATCTCGCTCAAAGAGCCGCCAGGATGCCCTGACTGCGCTTTGTAGGTGATGTCCAGAATGGATTTTCGCAATTCTTTTGCCTTCTGCTTGAGCGCGATGAGGTCTGCGTGCATGGTATTGCAGGACTTCGGGATATTTTTAATGCTTTTGATAGCCTTACCTGAAAAACCGCGCAATAATCCACACAAGAAACGACAAAAGCGCAACACACCAAACATAAAACGGCAGGACAAAAAAAGCCGTGAGAGTCCTTCCGGGGTTTTCCTCGCTTGCGATGCTTCCAAAATAGAACAAGACAATCACAATCCCAAAAGCAAAAATGTAGAGAGGCAATCTTCTGATGTGTTTTTTGAGAATGTCATCCATGAAAATAAAGATAAAAAGAAAAAATAAAGGCTTACTTCTTGACCTCAACAGTCTTCATGCTCTTCCACGCAAGCTCGAACAGCTCTTCAAGCGCGGAAGCGAAGAATGGCGTGTTGACCCAGATGCCGACGTCATAGGTTGGATGCACTTCCTCATCATCCATTACCATAAAGATAATCTCATTCTTGTCAACGATGCAGAATCTTGCTTTAGTGTCAGAGTGCTTGACTTCAGCAAGTCCTTTCAGCTCTTTCACCACGTGCTCATTTTCCTTGGTGATTGGAGCAACAATCCTAATCCTTACTCCCCTCTTCTTGAGCTTTTCAAAAGTTGGCAAGAACCCTTCAACCTTTCGAAGCAATCCCTGCGAAGTTGTCATCAAGGTGACAGACTCCTCAGCATTTCGGATAGTCAACTCAAGATGGTTGTACAGGTTATGCCTCCCTCGCAAGCTTCCGGAAAGGTCAGCAGGCTCGACAAGCTCAACGCCTTGGGTATGCAAAGTGTTCAACTCCTCAATCACATCAGTGTTTCTGAGATCAGTGAGCTTTTTTACAGATTCCTTTGCCTCTGTCTCGACATTCCTCTTGACCCTTTCAAGAACTTCCTTTGGAGGAACTGCGATATACTTGATGGGCTTTCCAAGCTTCATTATTACGAATCCCTTCTTTTCAAGGGACTCAAGAACGTCATAGGATCGCGAGCGCGGAACGTTCGCGATGTCAGAAAGCTCGCCAGCTGTTGAGACGCCTCTGCTCAGCAGAGCTGTCCAGATCTTGACTTCATAGAGGTTCAAATTAAAGAACCTTCTCAATTTTGACAAAAATTCTTCTTTTATTATCATGCGATACACACCCCCCTTTATCATTAACTAGGGGATACTTCTTCTTCACTACTATTAAAACATTACTGTTTTTACCCACCATGAGTAGTTTCACTTACTGAGGGTAACGTATAATCACAACTCTTTAGTTATAACAGATAAAGATAAGACCTTTATAAAGGTTTCGCAGAATCCTTCATAGACCGGACCAGTATCCTGTTTTTGTCTGCTTCTACAGCCGCTCCTTGTAGAGCTTCTCAACCACCGTAGGGTCGGCAAGGGTAGTGGTATTGCCCCAGTCTGTATGCCCTTCGGCAATCACCTTCAAAATGCGCCTCATGATCTTGCCACTCCTTGTTTTTGGCAGGTCATCCGCAAACTGTAGCTTCTCTGGCTTGGCAATATGGCCCATATGTTCCGCAACATGCTTCACAATGGATTTCTTCAATTCATCTGATTTCTCATTGCCTTTTTTTAACGTAACAAACGCATACAATGCCTGCCCCTTAATCGCATCGGGAATGGGCACAACTGCAGCTTCAGCGACTGCCGGATGCGAGACAATGTGGCTTTCCACTTCCGCTGTTCCCAGGCGATGCCCGGACACTTTGATGACATCATCGGTCCTTCCCATAATCCAAAAATACCCGTCCTCATCATAGCGCGCAGAATCCCCTGCGATATACTGTGAGCCGTCAAACATCCCAAAATAAGTGTGCTTATACCTTTCTGGATTTTTCCAAACAGTTCGCAGCATGCCGGGCCACGGTTTCTTGATGACCAAATACCCGCCTTCATTCATTCCTGCTTTCGAGCCGTCTTCCTTAAGTATCTCTGGCTCAATCCCAAAAAACGGCAATGTCGCAGAGCCTGGCTTCAAGGGAGTAGCTCCAGGAAGTGGCGTAATCATGATTCCCCCCGTCTCTGTCTGCCACCATGTATCCACAATAGGGCATCTCTCGCCGCCGATAATGTTATGATACCACATCCACGCCTCAGGATTAATCGGCTCGCCAACGCTTCCCAACAACCGCAGGCTTTTCATGTTGCACGATTTTGGAAACTCATCCCCCTGCCTCATCAATGCTCTAATCGCAGTTGGAGCAGTGTAGAAAATTGACACTTTGTATTTCTCAATGATGCGCCAAAACCTGTCTGCTTTCGGATACATCGGGCCTCCTTCATACATAACCACGGTTGCGGCATTCGATAATGGCCCGTATACAATGTAGCTGTGCCCGGTTATCCATCCAATGTCCGCGGTGCAAAAATACACATCATTATCCTTGATGTCAAAAACATGCTTGAATGTCGAATGCACATAGGTCAAATAACCTCCTTGCGTGTGCAATATCCCTTTTGGCTTTCCTGTTGTTCCTGATGTGTACAGGATAAAAAGCGAGTCTTCAGAATGGAGATGCTCTGCAAAACATTCATCAGAAGGATTCAAGCGGGAATGCTCTTCATGAAGCCATACATCCTTTCCCTGCTTCATCCCCACGCTGTTGCCGCATCTTCTCACCACAAGAATTTTCTGGACAGTGGGGCATTCCTGCGCGGCCTTGTCAACATTCTCCTTCAGGTTAATCGCAGCATTGTTCCGGAAGCTGCCGTCAGAGGTAATAATCATCTTCGCATCGGAGTCCTGCACCCTGTCGCGGATTGCATCCGAGCTAAACCCGCCGAAAATGACAGAATGCACCGCACCAATCCTTGCGCACGCAAGCAGCGACATCAAAAGCTCAGGAATCATCGGCAAATAGACGCATACCCTATCTCCTCTTCCAACACCGTTTGCTTTCAATATGTTTGCGAGCTTGTTCACTTCAGAAAGAAGCTGCGAGAACGTGAACATTTTTGTCTCGCCTTGCTCGGATTCCCAGATGAGCGCAACCTTGTTGCCTTTGCCTTCTTCAATATGCTTATCGAGGCAATTGTACGCCACATTCAGATAGCCTCCTTCAAACCATTTGTAGAATCCGCTGTCATTGCGCAGAACACTATCCCATTTTTTGAACCAGTGCAGCTCATCCGCTTGAGATGCCCAGAAGCCAATGGGAGCTTCAATGGATTTCTTATAGAGCGCTTTATACTCCACAAGCGACTTTACAGACGCCTTAACGCTAAAGTCAGACGGCGGGACAAACAGCCTGTTTTCATGGAGAACTGATGTGATGGACTCTTCCACTCTGCACCTCTTTTTATCCTGCTTGTTAAAATGATATTTTTATAGTTTTGCTAATACTGCAGTTTAAACCTGAGGAGCGCACCAACCCCGCCAATGCCCTGCAGCTGCTTGCCTGCGTCATGCTCAACGCTCACAATCATGATGTTTCCGCGCATCTCCTCAACGGCTTTCATCATACCCTCAAGCTCTGCATATGTCCCTTTCTCTCTTGATTCAGAAATAGCAGCATCTGTCACCAGCAATAAGCGCGCGGCTCCCATCTCAATCGCTTTCCTGACATCCTGCCTTCCATAGGACGCAACTCCATTTTTTCCAATCTCTGCCAACAGTTCCTCAACCGCATGCGCCTCTTGAGATGCGCGCTCCTGCTTCAATGCTTCCTTCACTTCCGGCCGTTTCAAAACTTCAGCGATGCCGTTTTCCCCGACAGACGAGCAGGTTGCAAGCACGAATTTTTCCCGCAATTCATCATCAGCGCCCTTAGCAAGCTCCTCTTTCCAGAATGCAGGGCTTGCAACCACAATTCTTTCCAACGAATAGCGTTTTTCATATTCCTCAATTTTTCCCAGGATTTCAGAATAAAAATTGCCCGCAGCGTTTGCCGTATCACCTTTCTTTTGCACATTCCCCTTGAGATGAAGCAGGATCTCATACCCATAGCTCTTGAGCAGCGCAAAATGCGCCTCTTCCCTGTCCATAACCACAATAAGCACACTGCTCTTCCCTGCGCTTAATGCCTGCTCGAGCTTTTCCCGCTGAAACTTGAGCCAATGCCCCTTAACCAAGGAAAACTCCGTTTGCGGTTGCAGGGAAAACGTATGGTAAGTGCCAAGTGGAATGTCCTCCGGCCCTTCTACAATAGGCCCTCCAACACGAAGCTCTGTTGCTGTTGCCTGGAACTCAACCTTTTCAGCTCGAATAGCCAGAAACATGGGTTTTCTCACAGCTTCCTTGGCGCGCTCGTCCTTTCCTCCGGAAGCCACCTTACGCAATGTCCTGCCCTTTACCACATCTCCTGCATCGATAATCCCTTTCAGATGCCAGAGGTCATCCTGCGTCTCCACAAGTAATTTTACTTCCCCCTTTCCGAAGTCGGCAAAAAGCTGTTTCATTCTCTGAATTAAAACACAAACATTTATATACGTTTAGTTGCAGTTTTTTACAGCAGTGTAGTGAAATGCCAGTCCCCAACCAGAAAGCCCAAGGAAACTTCAACGCAGCTATCCTTATCGCGATTGTTGCCGGCTTAATCATGCTCTATATCATGTTCCTTCCTTCTGGAGATCGTGAGGACCTTCTAAAAGATGACGATTCTTCCTCTGATGTTTCTGATGAAGATCGCATCCTGCTCCTCGAATCCGTAGGCCAGCTTGCGGTCGGCGAGAATTTGGAGGACAGGAAAGACATTCCTAACGTGTTCCTCTTTGAAACAACAAACGCGAAAGAGCTCGCAAGGGAAAACTCGTTCATCGTGCGCAGGGGTTGGTTTGACAAGCAGGAGAAGGAAATGACGTTTGCGCTTTCAGACCTTGCAAACACTGAGAACGCCTACCTCACCTTCAATGTGCGGGCATACAAAGGCACCCTCGCCATCCAATTGAACGGAGAAACCATTTTTGAAGGAGAAATAACCACTGCGAATGTAGACCCCATTAAACTGGATAAGCCATTCTTGAAAAGCCAAAACACCATTCTCTTCCAAGTGTCTCCTGTTGGCTTGAAATTCTGGCGCACCAATGAATACAGTTTAGAGAGCATCAAGATAGTTGGAGACATCACCGACAGGACAAAGCAGGAATCGCAAAACATCTTCACATTGAGCGAGGCCGAGCACGAGAGCTTGGAAGAAGCCGAAGTGCAGTTTGTCCCCTATTGCAGCGCAGAGAGCAAGGTTGGTGTTTTGGATATTTTTGTCAACAACCGCAACATCTTTTCCGCAGTTCCGGTATGCGAAGACCCCTATAAGCAGATCATCCCTTCAGGAGTGCTGAACGAAGGCCAAAACACCGTTGTCTTCAAGACAAACAGGGGTAGCTATTCTGTGGAGCAGGTTTTCATCGATTTTGAATATGAAAAGACAGAAGCAAAAACATTCTTCTTTGAAATCAACTCCACCCAATTTGAGGACATTAGGGATAGCAACGACCCTGTTGTGCTGACACTCGAATTTGTCGATGACAATGAAGATAAGCGCGGCATCATTGATGTGAACGGCAGAATCAGGTCATTTGATCAGGAAATCGAGCAGGATGACTCAGACAAGTTCCTCAGCATGGATGTTACTACCTTGATTCAGAAAGGCAACAATTATGTCCGCATTGAGCCTGAGACCGAACTCAACATCGTCGAATTGAAGGTCGAGTGGCAGGAAGACAGTTAAACATTTTACACATCACATTTCAATCATAGTCGTCAAAAAAAGCAGGTGGTTTGAGGGGAATTCTTGGGATATTTATATTAAATACTTTACAACCTAACATATAACTAAAACACCATGGCAGGAGCTGGAGCAGTAGTGGCAAGAGTTGCAGCCGGAATGGCAAGAGGAATGACCAAGGCAAAGCCTTCCCCAGCCTCAATAAGGGCCGTTCGATTCAGGGAAGCTGCGAACGAAGCCAACACAAATATTGCAGTAAGCAACATTGTGCAAAACCAAGGTCAGAGTGGGGTTGAGCCAACAGACGTGCAGCAGCTTAGGGGAGACATCCAAAGAATAGCTCAAACCATGGCCCTGCAACAGGAGGCAAAAACAGCAACATACAAACTTACCCAAGAAGAAATTGAGCAAAGGAAACAGGCATCCCGCGACCGCAGGGCGGCAGAACAGCAAAACACCTCCAATTGGCAGCGCTATATGCAGCAAGAGAGGAAAACCCAGGACAGGCAGACATTGACTGATAGAATGCAAGGCGCTCGGGACAAGGCTGCTGCAGGACTCAAAAAAGCGCAAGGTTTCGGCCAGATTGTTATCAACAGCGGTGCTAGACAATTTAAGGAAGACCCACTCGTTAATTTTTTTCTCCTTGGAGTTGTTGCGCTCTTTCTCCTTGACGTATTCCCATTAAGCAACCCCTATGTTGGCTACAACCTCATCATCACAGACGCATCTCTTTTAGGCATCTCAAAGATATTCTTAAGTGTTGCAGGCATGGGGTTTGTCATACCACTCCTCATTATTTTCTTTTTCAGAAGCCTCGTCTTTGAGCATAGGTTGCGAATGACATTCCTATTGCTCCCAATTGTTTTGGCGCAAATAGCAGGAGCATCTGTTTTTTCATCGTTTAGTTCACTCATCAATTCTCCAAACTTTTACCTCCTCATCCTTTTTGCTGTGGGGGCATATTTCGCTTCACCAAAGAGAAGCTTCCAAACTGTCGCGTCCGATGACATAGCCTTCATCATTCTTGTTTTTGCCTATTCTTTCGTGCTTGGCACAGTGACCTTTTCCTCTGACTGGAGATCCGCAGCCCACTTCGCATACATTGTTTTATTTTCGGTGGCAATCATCTCCAAATATGAGAAGATGGAAGCCAACGAAGACAGCAGCCAATCCTTCAACCTCTCAGATGATAGAAGCGCCATCCAGCGCCAGGCATCGAGTTCAGCATACATCTGGTCTGCAGGCATACTTCTCTTTGATTTCTTCGGTTACACCGTCCTAAAAACTTTTTCTCCGCTTGTGAAAGTTATCCCTTTCCTATTCTTGGCTGTCATTTCCTACACTGCAAGAAAAACACAAAGCAAATGGGCAGGCAGATCAAGCATTTTTATCATGGGGGTTATGGCCATACTCCTCTTTTCATACTCAGGAAACGCCATTGGAAAGGATGGCACCATCACGGCAAGCTTGGATAAAACCTCGGAAGACGCAAAAGGAAGATTAGCGCTTTTGTGGGACTCATTCATGAAAGGCTACCAAGGCAGAATCCAATACGCAACCCAGTTCCAGGGCCAAGTTGAGCAGAACAAGTACGAGAGCTTGGGGGTGTATTTCTTGAATGTGAGGGCGGCGCAGCCCAAATTTTACACACAAGAGCCTGTCATCATCTGGGGGACCATCCGAAGCAAGACGTTTGGGGACATGGCCATTGTAAACCTCAAATGCCTCAGAAAGAAAGATGGCAAGACACTTGAAGCAGGGCAGGCAATCCCCAACATACCTTTCCCCATTTTCCAGTATGAGGAAACAGATGTTGAATGCAAGTACAACAAGAGCACATTTGACCCAGGAACGCAAACCGTAACCTTGGCTGCGGAGTTTAATTTCACCACAACAGCATATCAGAAAGCCTATTTCATGGAGAGGGAGCGCTATAGGACATATGCGAGGGAAAGCATTGACCCCCTCACCCAATTTGGGATAAAAGACAAAAACCCCGCTACCGTTTACACCAATGGCCCAGTTGAGATTGGGATGAAGGTAACTCCCCTCATGACAGTAAGCAATGTGGTAAGCACAGATGAAGGGGGAGTGTCGCCATTTGTCTATCTTACCGTCAGCAACAAGCAGCAGGTTGAAGACAAGGACAAAAAAATAATCAGCAAATGGGAAGGAAAAATCAAGAATATACGGGAACTTGTCCTCCTTACCCCTCCTGGAGTTTCCTTGCAGGAATCTAAAGAGTATCCGGAAAGATTTGACTGCTCCCCCATTCCTTTCAAGGCATACACCATTGAAGACTGCAAAAGTGCCTGTACTCAGGCACAGTTCGCGGTATGCAGCTCTGTATGCAAAGAAAGCGCCTTCTGTAAATCAGAGTGCGAGGTTTCAAAGAACAGGTGCGTTGAAGACTGCTCAATCATGTTCCAGGAAAGCCTTCCAGATGCAAACCCAAGCCAATTCACCGCGCCCTATAACGCATATGCTCTTGACCTTACACACGTCAACTATGTAAAAACCGACGAATACAAAGACATCGGAAGATACCAGACATTTGGCTGCAGATTAAAGACAAGCGCGGATGTGCTGGATAATTCCCCCATCACCACGCGCTATTTCAGGGTCATTGCCAGATATAATTATCTTTTGGAAAATAATGTCCCAGTTATTATTGAAGCATCCCCGTACAAACCGGATGACAAAGCGCGGGAGCCAATCTACGCGCTTTCCTCACAGTTTGAAAATAAGAACATCTTAACGGCAGTTGCAACTGTAGAGAGCGGCTTGAAGCATTGCTGCAGGGACTCCGGAAAAACCTCATTCAGAGAATGCACTCCAACCGATGAGCTAAGTTGCCCCGCTGATAGGATACTCAACAGTGGCTCAAGTGTTGGCATCATGCAAATCAACAAAATCAATGAGGGGCTCGCTTCCACAGCATGCGCATCCGGACAAAACATCTATCATAAAGAATGTAATATAAGGATTGGAATGAAGATTCTTAGTGATTCGTATAAAAAATGGGGAACAACAGGAATCCCTCCGACTTTAGTGGATAAATACTGCAAAGATTCCACTCTTGCAGCAAAATACAAGGGATATAGGGGATGGGATGCGGCATTGCGGGCATATAACGGGCTTGGTTGCAGTATCGGCGCAGACACTGATTATGTCGAAAAAGTAAACAAAGCAATCCAGAAAGTGAATGAGGGCATCATTGTTTCAGAGGACATCAACACGTTCTATGGCGCTCGCTTGGGATCTGGAATGCAGCAAGGGGAATGGATAGAAACCCCAGCTTCTTCAGATATGTCTTCTCCAGACATGCAAGGCTATTCTTCAGCCTCTCAACCGAACCCGCCCAGAAGCCTCGTTGCAACACAATCACAAAACAAAGCCATCATCACTTTTGAGCCGTCAACAAGCGCAGGAGTGAATAGCTATCGGATAACAAGGCAGAAAATTGGAACAGAGAACTATGCCGTAATTTGTGATCAGACTGCAATATCGGGAAAAACATCATACCAATGCGACGACAATGCCATCGAATCAAAAACAACATATTCTTATCGCGCTTATGCATATGGCGGAGCAGGAAACACACCATCAGAATATTCCTCTTTTTCATTCACCACAACAGAATTCGCCCAAATTTAACCCAATCTTTTTATAATCCAAAGCAAAAGACTGTTTATGAAAAAGCACATAGCATGCTCCGTTTTCATCCTGCTTCTATTGGTTTCCTGCGGCAACAGCCAGCAGCAAAAACCTCTGCCGGAAGTGCGCAGTGGGATGGACGGGTTGGCAATGGAATTCGTCAAGAATGCCCCGCCTGCAGTCATTTTTGAAAGCACATCATTTCCTGCCATATTGCGCGTGAAGAACATCGGTGCGTACTCAATTTCAAAAGACGCAAGCGCTATACTTTCTCTAGCAGTCGAGCGCGATTACACCATCATCACTACTCTAGAGACATCATCTCGCGTGGAGCAGGGCTCAGATAAGAACGAGGCGAAATTCTCCGTTGAAGGGAAATCCATTGTCAATACCAAAGGGGATGAAGAAGTCATCAGTTACACTCTCACAGCAGGAAAGCTTGAGCCGCAGAGTGAAACCCACATCTCAAACGTCATCGCAAGCATCTGCTACCCATATTCCACAGAGCTCGTCACCAGTGTCTGCATTGATACAGATCCAAACGGCCTTCGCCCAATAAAGAAAAGCTGCTCCCAGGAAAACCTCCCATTTTCAGCAGGCCAGGGGGCTCCGGTCGCCATAACTTCCATTGAAGTGTTTATGCTTCCAAGCGCAGACACACAGCAAATAGTCCCGCAATTTTACATTACTATTGAAAACAAGGGAAAAGGTGAAGTTGCCCATCGCAACACCTTCCAGCAGCTTTGCCAGCGTTCCGCAAATCCGACACAGGGGTCAATAAGCTACCAGGATTTCAACACTTTATTCATTACAGCATCCCTTTCCAATGAAAAACTCACCTGTGCCCTCAGAGATCAGGCATCAAAGCTCGACCCAAACGAAAAAGAAGGCATCGTGCGCCTTAAGTCAAAAAAAGATGTTGTGAGATGCTTCGGAAATCCCGTCAATATGCTTTTGGAAGCATACACAGCCCCTCTTAAAGTCCAGCTTGATTACGGCTACACCCAATCTTTGGCAACAGAATACACAATCAGGAAGCCGGTGAGATGATGAGATTCCCTGCACTCCATGCGCTTGTGCTTATTTTTGTTATATCTTCTCTTAGTGCCTGCAGCATCCAAAAACAAACCAGCAAAGACCCCACACGCACAGGCTCCGAAGGGTTGCAGCTCACTCTCATAGATAACCTTCCAAAGGAAATTGTTGTGGAGAAAGATGAGCAGCCAATCATATTCTCTATTGATGTGAGGAACAAGGGAGCATATCCGGAAACTCTCCAGGGGGCAGAATTCATAGGATTTGTCTGGTTTAGTGGCTACGACCCCAAGGCAATGCCCATTGAGCCTGTTGGGATCGCACTGACGCCAATTGAAGGAAGAAATCCAGCCAATCCTGCGGGAGGGCAGGCTCTTGTCGATTTTTCTGCAAAAATTCTTCCACAGAATCTAAATGTTGGAAAATACTCCCCGAAACTGCTGGCGAATGTCTGCTACCGTTATCAAACCGTCGCAAACCCGGATGTGTGCATTGAGCCAGACCCGCTGGCAACTACGCTCTCCAGAGTAACCCCGGTATGCAGGGCTAAGGATGCCTCTCTTGGTACTCAAGGCGCCCCTGTAGCAATAGACAAGATCGAGCAGACAACCCTGCCCAACGAAATACAATTCAAGATAACCATTAAAAACGTCGGGAAAGGGGAAATCGTCGACCCTGCGGCATCATGCAGCTCCCAAGGCTCTGCTCTGCTCACAAGGCAAAATCTTGACAGGGTGAAGGTTTCTTCTGTAAAAATTGGTGCAGAAGGGAAAGAGCTTGCATGCCGCCCACTTGATGAGAACAATATTGCGCGCATTATTGACGGTACTGGCTACATCATCTGCACGTTAAGCAAGAAAGACATCACCCTAAAAACCGCATACGTCACCCCCCTCACCATTAAATTAGAATATGACTACAAGCAAAGCGTCGAGAAGCAGATTACTATCAATAAAATTGCCTTCTCTTAGCAAAAGCATGCTTAAGAGAAAACTTTATATAATAACCAAAAAATGAAGTAACCACCCTTGAGGGATATTCCATATGAGACGCACACAAGTTTTTATCGTGTTTGGCATTGTTCTCCTCCTCCTTGTTGGCTGCAGCAAGCAGTCATCGACAGGCACGGGCTCAAAAACACCATTTATTGGTGGCTCCACGGGAATGGTGATAGATTTTCAGGAAGGTAGCCCGCCCCCTGAAGTGACTGATGATAACTCTTATAGTTTCTTTGCAATGGTTCGTGTGGAAAATAAAGGAGAATGGCCAGTTCCAAGGGAAAATGCCAAAGTAAGCTTGGAAGGATTCCTCCCAACGGATTTTGGCGTTTCTGAAAGCGATTTGATAAACAAATTTCCACGTGACAATCTTGAGCCAAAGAGGCGAGACCCCAACGGCAATATGGTTGACGGCACAATCACTTTTATTAGCTTCCCAAGCGAGGACCGCGCATTAGTCCCTAAAAAATTCACCGGCAATGTTGAAGTACCATTTAGGGCAAGCATCTGCTATGCCTATGGCACAAACGCGCAAGGAAATATTTGTGTCCTAAAAGATTTACTCAACAAGCAGAAAAACCCCCTTTGCGATCCTAATGCGGGCAAGGGAGTGGCAAGCTCAAGCTCGCCTGTCCAAATCTCCGGCTTTAGGGAGGCTGTTATCGGAAAAGACAAAGTCTCATTCAGCTTTGATGTTGTTCATTCTGGTAGCGGCAACATTTTCAAGATAGACAATGGTGTGGCAAACTGCCCCTTCGACGCCCGCGAGATGAGGGTCAACGAAGATTTTGTTAAGGTCTCAGTCACTGCAGAAGGGCTCAACCAGATGAGTTGCAATATGGATGGCGGAGTGTCCAATGTGGGTTATGTCAAGCTTGTCAGTGGGAAAAGGCTTGTTACATGCACGGTTGACCTCACTGGACAGCACAATACAGACTATGAGAAGATTGTGGACATCAAGGCAGAATTCAACTATCGCGAATCCAAAGACACAAAGGTGCTGGTAAAACATCTGGTGTCGTAAGTTCTTTATTATTTATTTTCTATTCAAATTTATGAAAAAGAAACATCCACACTTATTGCTTATTATTTGAGCCGATAACAGCAGCATGTGCAAGCAGCGCCTCCAATTGCAGGTATTCATCAGAGCCTTCTGTCATCCTGAACTCAATCTCGCCACACTTCTCAATGAGCATCATTTTTGTCCTGTCGTTAGCGGATATCGAGAGAATTTCCTGCTGTATTTGCTTCACCACATCAATACCAGCCAACCCATAGCTCAGCATGGTATCCAGCAGCTTCTTTCTCGCATCCTCAAACTTTCCTTTGAGCGCAAGCTCGAGCACTTCCTTGATTTCCTTTGGCTCTGCAAATGATGCAAGCTCGTAAATGATTTTTTCCGTAATGTGCGTCTCAAGCGTTGCAGCGCTCTGCATGATGTTCTCCAATCTCCTGCAGTCCCCACCAGAAACAGTGAAAAGGGCATCTCTTGCCTTCTCATCAACCTTCAGGCGCTCTTTTTTTGCGATGATGTCTATAATGGCAAATATCTCGTCCTTATCCAACGGCTTGAAGCGGAAAATAGCGCATCTGCTCTGAATAGGATCGATAATCTTTGAAGAGTAGTTCGCAGAAAGTATAAAGCGGCATGTTGCGGTATAATTCTCCATCGTCCTACGCAAGGCTTGCTGGGCTTCTCTTGTCAGCGCATCACACTCATCAAGATAAATAATCTTGAATGGCACATTGCCAATCGCCCTTGTCCGTGCAAAATCTTTCACCTTGTTGCGCACCACATCAATGCCGCGCTCATCTGACGCATTAAGCTCCAAAAAATTCTGGTGCCACTCGTTGCCAAAGAGCTGTCGCGCAACAACCAATGACGTGGTGGTTTTTCCAACCCCTGCAGGACCGGTAAACAGGAGATGGGGCATGTTCTTGCTCTCCACAAAAGCCTTAATCCTCTTAACAATGTCCTTCTGCCCCTTAATCTCTGAGAAGCTCTCAGGCCTGTACTTTTCTGTCCAGATGGATGATTCTGCCATAGCTCAGGCGAATAGGGAGCCGTTTAAATAATTAGTGGCAGAAAACAAAACGAGTCAAAAGAAGTAAAAATAATAAATAATCTTAAACAATATCCTCTTCAGCTACGACAAGGAAATCGCCAATCGCAATGACCGCGCTGAAAGGGATCATGATGCGCCCGTTGGAGTCCTTTTCAAGTTCCATGCGCTCTGTGGCTGCCGTTGGGTTCTCAAGGACCATGTGGATAAGCTCTCCCGATCTTGTTTCAAACGTGATGTCTGCAAGCTCGCCAAACCTTTTGCCGGTCTTGCTCACAACAGTCTTGCCAATCAGTTGCTTCGAGAATTTTTTTTCGTCTTCTGCCATGGTTGCCTACCTCACTATGATAATGCCTTTTTGATACGCTTTCTTGGTGGTGAAGTCCTATTTAAATGTTTTGATTTGTCTTTTACAGCCAAAATCCTCGAGAGAAAACTTTATATAGCTAAAAAGAAAATGAAACTCCGCTAAGGTGGTAACGATATGAGGGCACGGTGGGATTCACGCTTGATTTTCCTGTTTGTAGCCATCGGCTCGGCCGTTGGCTTGGGTAACCTGTGGAGATTCCCCTACCTCACCTACAAATTCGGAGGCGGCGCATTTCTCATCCCTTACTTGATTGCGCTGCTAGTCATAGGCATCCCCCTTATGATTCTCGAGTTCGCCATCGGCCAAAAAATGCAGAAAGGCGCCATCGGCTCCTTTGGAACCATCGGCAAGCGGTTTGCACCCATAGGCTTTCTGGCCATCATTGCCGGTTTTGGGGTAGTGGCGTACTATTGCGTAGTGATGGGGTGGTCCGTAATCTATCTCATTGGCTCATTTTTCTCTCCCTTGCCTTGGGAAGCCAATACGCAGCAGTATTTTTTCAACAACGTGCTTCAGATAACAGATGGCCCTTCTGCCATGGGCAGCATTGGGGTTGCGCTTGTTATTGCACTGGCATTGGTTTGGATCAGCATCTATTTTTGCGTTTTTAAGGGGGTGAAGAGCATTGGCAAAGTCATCCTCATCAGCATGCCTCTCCCCTTCATCTTGCTCCTTGTCCTCTTCTTCCGCGCAATCACCCTTGACGGTGCAGTAGAAGGCATCACCTACTATCTCAAACCGAACTTCTCCCTCTTCCTCTCAACAGATTTATGGATGGCCGCGCTCACCCAAGTGTTCTTCTCACTCTCCCTTGGATTTGGCATCATGATTGCGTATGCTAGCTTTAACAGCAAAAGCCAAAGCATCACCAGAAACGCAGTTACCGTTTGCCTTGCTGACACTGCACTAAGTTTGCTTGCCGGTTTTGTCGTATTTGGCGTCCTTGGGCACATGGCCCTTGTGCAGAATGTCCCCATTGACAAAGTTGTAGAATCAGGACCCTCGCTCGCGTTTGTGGTATTCCCAGAGGCATTGAGCCTCCTTCCTTTGGCAGGACTATTCTCATTCATCTTCTTCCTCACATTGTTTTTCCTCGGCCTTGATTCCGCATTCTCCCTTGTTGAAGCAGTTACCACAGTAGTTCGTGACACATGGAAAAAGATTGCCGTGGGGACAGTGGCGTTCATTGTTTCTGCTGTTGGTTTTCTATCCGGATTAATATTCACCACAGGGGCTGGCCTCTATTTCCTTGACATCATTGACCATTTCCTCAACAGCTATGTGCTCATCCTTGTTGGCATTTTGCAGTGCATCGTCATTGGTTGGGTATACGGCGCAAAAAAGCTCAGGATGTACATCAACAGTGTCTCTTCATCGAGAATAGGCGTATGGTGGGATTACTGCATCAAATGGGTGGTCCCAATAACTCTCTCCCTTTTGCTCCTCATTCAATTGTATAGGGACATTCAAACGCCATACGAAAGCTACCCCCAATCTGCGCTCGCAATCGGCTGGGCCGTTGTCATCATCCCGATAGCAATCGCTGCTGTATGGGGACTCTCACAGAAGTCAAAAAGTTCTGCATAAGCGTTGGATTATAGCACTCTTTTCTTAAGCCACAAGCAGCGCATTTTCGCATCGAGCCGCAATATTCAGGCAACAAGGTGTTGCTCAGCAATTCCTGAATTTCCTCAACCAATCCAATAATCTCTTCCCTCATAAAAGGATTCATCATAATATTTCTTTTTTCATTCCCATCCAAATAATGCACTACTGCTTGCTCCACAGGCTTTCCTTGTATCTCTTCAAACATGAGCGCATACGCAGCAGCCTGGATGCGATGCCCTGGCCACACACCTTCTTTTGGCATCTTCCCCGTCTTGAGTTCCACAGGAACAGCATACTCGCCATAATCATGCACCTGATCAACAATGCCAACGAGCTGCAGCTCTTCCGATTCAATGCGGACTTCAGAGTGGATTTTTGGCGTGAGTTTCTCCCATAGTTCTTCTCCAACGAACCCCGTCTTTTCAAAAAAGGAAAACGTGTTCATTGCTCTCGAATTGGCTTCTTGTAAGAGAGAAGGAAATGCGTTTTCATACACAGAAGGAGCCCCAAGGTTCAAAGAGATAAGAGATGCCTCCATACACAGAAGGAGCCCCAAGGTTCAAAGAGATAAGAGATGCCTCGTGTTTCATGATAATTTCCCTTAAAATGGAAGCGTACTGCCCCACATAGAGCCTCACAACTTCAGGAGCATCAGCGTCTTTTCCAATAGAAACTACAATCTCTTTTTCGGCAAGAGTCGCTTTCTCCAATGCCTGATGCCTGATTGTCCCTAGAATAAGCGGCTGCCGTAATGGCTCTTTTAACTTAAACACCTTTTGAAGAAACACTTTGCGCGGGCAATAGAGGTATGTTGAAAGCAAAGACACAGCCAACTTCATGCACTTCTAGAAAAAAAGTACTTTATATATCTTAGCCGAGGATGTCCAGTGCTTAGCGATGCCTGGAACCGGATGAAGAGCCCCTATGAGTGCCAAAGCCGCCTCCTCTCCTGTGGCCTGCGCCCCTTCCCCCAAAACCCTGCCCTCGTGGGCCGCCGCCTCGGTTGCCATACGACTCCCCACGAACAAAAACCACGCGCTCAAACTGGGGAAGCTCTGCTTTTAAGATATGCAAGCTTCTGTCGCGAAGAACATTATTGAAATTGTCATAGTCCCTCTCTGTTAGCATGGTTACCGCATCCCCTTCTGCGCCTGCTCTTGCGGTTCTCCCAATACGATGTGTGTACTCATCAGAGGTATTGGGAACGTCATAATTGTAGACATGGGAAATGTTCTTGACATCCAATCCTCTTGCAGCAACATCTGTTGCAACCATGACATCAATATGGGATTTTTTCAGCTGATCAAGGACGTGAAGGCGCTTGTTTTGGCTCAACCCCCCGTGAATAGCCATTGCCTCAACCCCATTCTTCATGAGATTTTTGGCAACAACATCAGTCTCCCTTCTTGTTGCGCAAAAAACCATTGCCAATCCAGGAGTCTTGTGCTTAAGGAGATGCACCAAAAGCGAAAATTTCTCTTGCTGCTGGACATTGAAATACACCTGCCTCAACAAGGAGCGGTCGACATGGGCATTGGTTCTGATGGTAACAGGATCATGCAGATGTCTCTTGATGAGTGCATTCACGCTTGATGGTATGGTTGCACTAAATAGAAGGGTTTGGCGCTGCTTGGGAACTTGGGACATAATGCGCTCAACATCCTCAACAAATCCCATCTCAAACATCTTATCAGCTTCATCAAGCACAAACACCTTGACCTTATCAAGCCTCAATGTTCTCCTTTCCAAATGATCAAGGATTCTTCCA
>Ga0247727_10009383_pt1 | contig 17763 bp, 15 predicted proteins | sample WisWelCaveWW1625_FD_202498 | JGI IMG/M metagenome (GOLD analysis project Ga0247727, IMG submission 202498) | Biofilm microbial communities from Wishing Well Cave, Virginia, United States - WW16-25 | ecosystem: Environmental > Aquatic > Deep subsurface > Groundwater > Cave microbial mat | place...
CCCCACCAAAATTTATTTACGCCTAACTGTTTTTAAGTTTTCCGAGCTGTTTTGAACCCTGAAACATATGACAAAATTTTTTTTCCTTATGACTTAGACTCTTTTCCTTATGACTGAGGCTTTTTTCACCTTTGTTTTGAGTTTTGAGCTTATTTCAACGGTATTTTTTATTTCTGATTGCCCTCGTAAGGACAATGTTTACACCCGCTTTCACAGCAGTAACCGCGTTTGTGATGATACGTTTCTGTAAAGACAATGAAACCATCTTCATTGAAATAGTAATCGACTCCTTCAACGATTTTATTTAAATTATCTTGTGCCTCTTCCGGTTTTTCTTCGGACATAAAAAAATCCCGTAACTTTGTAACTTCAAAAGCAAAAAAGAGTTTACAAAGACACAGGGAGTGTCAGCTAACCTCATCAATCTTTGCCCTCGAAGATTTCTGAAAAGTATTTTCCGGCAGGTCTCCTGACTAGCGTGCAATTTTCAAACCGCCTTCCCGCAGCCGAATGACGACAGTGGCATTGATGATTTGATTTTCACGCTTACAGTTGCGGGGACAGTTACGGATTCAAACCGTATTCCCTTTTAATTACCTAAATCGTAAACCGAAAAAAAATATTCTTAAAGAACTGATGCAATAATAACCATCATAGCTCTGAATAGCAATTCAGCACACGTCAGCGGCTTCGTTTATAAATACCCATTTAATAAATTTAATCTCTCGTTCACAATTTCGATATTTGTAAAATGAAATTTTACGAAGACACATTATCCGGTTTCGGAAAAGACCCGAGAGTCAAATGCAAAGTAATCGCTCCAAATGAATTCAAACAATTACCGGAACTTGTTAATGGAGAAACAATAATCCCGCGCGGGCTTGGAAGAAGCTACGGTGATGCTTCTATCAATGAAAATAATTTTGTTCTCAGCTCAACTCTGCTCAATAAGTTTATCAGCTTCGATGAAGCAAAAGGTATTTTGCATTGCGAGTCGGGTGTGAGCTACGAAGATATCTTAAATGCTTTCGTTCACCGCGGATGGTTTCCTGCAGTAACTCCCGGCACAAAATACGTTACGATGGGCGGAGCAGCTGCAAGCGATGTTCACGGAAAGAATCATCACAATGAAGGCGGCTTCTCGAATTTTCTTCTGAGCTTTAAAATTGTTCTGGCAAACGGAGAGATGAAGCATTGTTCACGCCAAGATAATTCACATTTGTTCTGGGCAACAGTTGGTGGAATGGGTTTAACAGGATTCATTACCGAAGTTGAAATTCAATTGAAGAAAATTGAAACTCCTTTTATTAACCATAAAGCAATCAAGGTTAATAACATTGAAAAGCTTTTCGAGGAATTTGAAAAACATGACGACGATTTTATTTATTCTGTTGCTTGGGTAAATATTTCTGCAAAAGGACGCTCACTTGGGAAAAGCTTATTGCTTCTTGGAAATCATGCGTCTGAAAAAGAACTGCCGTCATCTTTTGCAAAGAAAAAAATTAATCTTGAAAAAAAACTTCCTGTTCCACTTGAGCTTCCCTCTTTTACTTTGAACAATCTTTCGATAGGAATTTTCAACTCGCTCTATTATATGTTCAGCTCAAACAAAAATAAGTTTATTCATTACGACAAATTTTTTTATCCGCTTGATTCAATCATGAACTGGAATAATGTTTACGGTAAACGCGGGTTTCTGCAATATCAATTTATAATAAGTCCGGAGCATGGACTTGAAGCAATGAAAAAAATTCTTAATAAGCTTATCGAGCACAATGCGTTTTCATTTTTATCCGTTCTGAAAAAGATGAGCGACCAGAAAGGTTTGCTTTCATTTCCGTTTAGAGGATACACTCTTGCGATGGATTTTCCAAAGACAGAAAAAGTTTTACTCATGTGCAAAGAGCTTGATAAAATTGTTCTCTATTACGGCGGCAGAACTTATCTGACAAAAGATTCTACTCTCGATGAACCAACTTTTAAAAAAATGTATGATGGAAATTGGCAGGAATGGATTGAACTAAAAAAGAAGTATGACCCCAAAAACAGGTTCAATTCAAACTTAGCAAGGAGAGTCGGCTTATGTCTCTCTTAGTTCTTGGAGCAAATTCTTTAATCGCTCAATGCACTGCGGAATGTTTCGCAAAAGATAAACACGAAATAATTTTCGCCGGAAGAAATGCCGGACAAATGCAAAAGCTTGCCAATGATTTTGAAATAAGATTTCAATGCAAAGCATACGGAATTGAATTCGATGCATTGGATTATAATTCACACAAAACATTTCTCGAAAATGTTCTCAAGCTCATTCCACAAGTCGATTACGTTCTTCTTGCATTCGGTTATCTCGGTGAACAAACAAAAGCGAACGAAGGATTCGATGAATCGAAAAAGATTATCGAAACAAATTATACTGGAGCAGTCTCGATAATTCATTTGTTTGCATCGCATTTTGAATCTCAGAGAAAAGGAAACATCATCATCATTTCTTCAGTCGCTGGCGACCGGGGAAGACAAAGCAATTATCTTTATGGCTCCGCAAAAGCAGGGTTGAGTGCGTTTGCTCAGGGTTTACGTAGTCGTCTTTTTAAATCCGGCGTTCATGTGCTCACAGTTAAGCCGGGATTTGTTGATACACCAATGACTTACGGAATGCCTCTGCCTAAGCTACTTGTTGCATCTCCAAAAAAAGTCGGAAAAGATATTTACAAAGCTGCTTTGAAGAAAAAAAATATTTTGTACACACCGTTCTACTGGAGATTCATCATGATGATTGTTAAATCGATTCCTGAATTTATTTTCAAGAAACTTAAATTATAATTTTATGAACAGAGGACCTATTTCACAATTCATGGAGAAACATTATCTACACTTCAATGCAGCAGCTATGATGGATGCAGTTCGTGCCTACGAAAAACACATGAACGAAAACGGAAAGATGATGATAACTCTTGCCGGAGCAATGAGTACAGGTGAGCTTGGAATTTCTCTTGCTGAAATGATTAGACAAGATAAAGTTCAAATCATTTCCTGCACTGGTGCAAACCTTGAAGAGGATTTGATGAACCTTGTTGCACATTCACACTACGTTCGTGTTCCTCATTACCGCGATTTGACTCCGCAGGATGAATTGAAGCTTCTTGAAAAAGGATTGAACCGGGTTACAGATACATGCATCCCCGAAGAAGAAGCGTTCCGCAGATTGCAAAAACATATTTACTCGCTTTGGAAAGAAGCTGAATCAAAAGGCGAAACATATTTTCCTCATGAGTTTATGTATAGAATGATTTTAAGTGGCGTGCTTGAACAATATTACGAGATTGACACGAGGAACTCATGGATGATTGCAGCTGCTGAAAAAAATCTTCCGATGGTCGTTCCTGGCTGGGAAGATTCAACGATGGGAAATATTTTTGCTTCTTACTGTATTAAGGGAGAGTTGAATCCAACAACGATGAAATCGGGAATTGAGTACATGATTTTTCTTTCCGATTGGTACAAAGAAAATTCTTCAGGTAAGGGTGCAGGATTTTTTCAAATCGGCGGGGGCATCGCTGGTGATTTTCCGATTTGTGTTGTTCCGATGATGTATCAGGATTTAGAAATGCACGACATTCCTTTCTGGAGTTACTTCTGTCAGATTAGTGATTCAACAACAAGCTACGGCTCTTATTCCGGAGCAGTGCCAAACGAAAAAATCACATGGGGAAAACTTGATGTGAACACTCCGAAGTTTATTATTGAAAGTGATGCAACAATCGTTGCTCCGTTAATGTTCGCATGGCTGCTGGGCTGGTAGATTTAATCCTTCTTACATAATTTAATAAAGGTTAAATTTTTTCTTATTGATAAATCAATACGATTGGTAAATTGCAGAGTAATGTGGGTTCTTTTAAATAGGATTTTTATTGTCATATAACACAGGCACTCATAACGCTTCTCAAAAATTTCTGCTTATCCTGCTTTTATTAATGGAGGCGGCGTTCCTCTTTCTGATTCTTTCATTCAAATACTTTTCAGCTTATTCGCTTCAACAGTATTTCTCCGGAGAAACTTTGAATTATTTTTTCTCATCATTCAATTTGTTCTATCCGGGAAATTTGTTTTGGATAATTATTTTCTTCATCAGCTTTATTTCAATTGTTCATCTCTTATTCGTCAAAACAAAACCATCTTCGATTGGTTTAATTCTGATTTATGCTCTTATCTGCTTTGTGCTATTCAGCATTGCTGTATTGATTCACGATACTCCTTTCTTTGACGAATCTAAAAACAGAATTATTCAGCTTAATTCAAAAGGCATCAAAGTTTTAATTCTCGGATTACTGACAACACTCAAAACATTTCTTAGCGTTTCGCTTTGTGTGATTTCTTTTTCAGCTTTAAAGAAATATTATTTTTTCAGAAGTCTTTGGCTGACATTGTTTGCAGGACTTGCGTTTTATTTTACAGCCCTGATGATTACTTCAAACTATTTTGATGACTCTGACAAAAAAGATTTAAACTCAGATGCGGGCATCCTGCTTGGAGCTGCGGTGTGGGGCGGTAATCGACCGTCACCTGTCCTCCGTGAAAGAATAAACAAAAGTGCTGAGCTTATTAAAAATAAAAACATCAAACAAATTGTTTTAACAGGAGGCGGCTCACCTGGAGAAATGACCGAAGCAGAGGTTTCAAAGAATGAACTTATCAAAAAAGGAATCGACGAAAAAATTATTATAACTGAAAACCAATCAAACTCAACTCTCGAACAAATTTATTTCGTCAACCAAAATCTCTACCACAAAAAAAACTGGAGCAACATTATTCTCATCAGTGACAGGTTTCATTTATATAGAGCAAGCCAGATTGCATCGTTCTATAATATGAAAGCTTACACAATCGCATCGGACACTCCGCTTTCTACTGAGAGTGAATTCAACTTTAACATCAAGGAAGGCTTTGCTGTAATTTTATTCTGGCTGTTTGGAATAGGATGATGAAATGACAAGAAGACAGCTCCGGCAAAAAATTCTCCAGATACTTTACGCACATCACATGACAGAGTATCCAATCGAGCAGATATCAAAAGACCAGCTTGATGAGATAAAAGAATCTGTCGATAAAAAATTCTGCAAAGAACTTATATCATCAGTTATCGAACACGATAAAGAATTCGATGAGCTGATAAATTCCAAAATTAAAAACTGGGAGCTTGAACGTCTTGCCTTGCTCGATACAATAATTCTCAAAATGGGACTCGCCGAATTAATTTATTTCGAAGACATTCCTCCGAAAGTTACAATCAACGAAGCTGTTGACCTTGCAAAAGAATTCAGCACAAGAAACTCAGGAAAATTTGTAAATGGTATTCTTGATGCAATGTTCATTGTGTTAAAAGAAGAAGGCAAGATTGATAAAAAAGGCAAGGGACTCATCGAGCAATCTATGAAAAAATAAATTGACGAAAGAAAATAAAAAATGGCTGACTAAAGATGTCATTAACTGGTCATTGTTTGATTTTGCAAATTCTACTTTTGCAACAATCATCGTCGCATTTGTTTATGCTATCTACTTTAAAAAAATTGTTGCTAACGACCTGCCAATCGGAGATTTTTACTGGTCTTTGTCGATAAACATTTCAATGATAACTGTTGCATTGTTAAGCCCTTTGCTTGGTGCAGCATCAGACCAGTTTGCAAACAAGAAAAAATTTCTCATTGGATTTACTTTCCTTGCTATACTTTCGACTGCTCTGATGTTTTTCATACGCGAAGGAATGTTGTTTCAGGGAATGCTTCTTTTCATTCTTTCCAACATCGGATTTCAGGCAGGGCTTGGTTTTTATGATGCTTTCCTAAAAGAAATTTCTTCAGAAGAAAATTACAACAGGGTCTCTTCATTTGGTTACGCAATTGGTTATGCAGGTTCACTGCTTTCTCTTGTTGCTGTAATTCTTTTAAAAGATGAGCCGCGAAATACTTTCATAGCTTGTGCCGGAATGTTTTTAGTTTTCAGCTTGCCGATGTTCGTTTGGCTGAAAGAAAAATCTTTGCCGCTGCCATCAAAAGAAAATTTTGTTTCGGTTGGAATAAAAAGATTAAGAGATACTTTTCATCATCTCGTACAGTATAAAAACCTAAGAACATTTCTTCTTTCATATTTCATTTACATTGACGGAGTAACAACAATTATTTTCTTCTCCGCAAATTACGCTCAGACAACTCTCAGCTTTTCCATAACCGAGCTTATAATATTTTTTGTTGTCGTTCAAATCACTGCACTTATCGGCTCGTTTCTTTTCGGAAGCATCGCTGATAAATTCGGCACGAAGAAAACCTTGCTGATAATAATTGCTTCATGGATGGTTCTTACGCTTGCAATCTTTTTCATCACGGATAAAACTCAATTCATAGTTATCGGAGGATTTGCGGGAACACTTCTCGGCTCATCGCAAGCACTTTCAAGGAGCTTAATGGGAGAGCTGACACCGGACAATAAAAAAGCCGAGTTCTTCGGCTTCTTTAGTTTGTTTGAAAAGACATCTACAATTTTAGGACCGCTCACATTCGGGCTTGTTTCGTGGCTTACCGGAAATCAACGCTACGCAATCATCTCAATAATTTTCTTTTTCTTTTTCGGCTGGTTCATGTTGAGAAAAGTTGAAGAGAAACCCGCCTGATTATTTTTTCCCGATATAAAACGCCACACCAAGCAGAAACTCAATGTAGTTTATCTGTCTGTCTTTGTTGAGATTTGAATTTAATCCCGGGTCAGATTTATCCAGCAGTTCCATTTTATTTACCTGGCTGCTTGATTTTGATTCCTTGCCGAGAATGTTTGTGAATCTATACCTCGGTGAAAAAACAAATCCAAACGCTTTATTAACCCTGAACTGAATTCCCGGTGAAAAAGCAAAACCAAACCGCGTCGATTCTTTTATAGTAAAGCTTATCTCTCCAGGCGTGCCGGCTGAAACAGTTGGTGTTTGTTTATATGTTCCGTATAAAACGTTTATGTCTAAGTCAACGCCAAGATACGCAGTCCATCTCGTTTTATTAACGAAAGCATATTCGAAGCCGAGACCAGCATGGAAATTACGTAACGCAATGCTGGACTTGCCGGCAACCCCTTGAGAATAAATCCTGTTGCCAGATAAAGGATAATTAATAATAATGTTTGAATCGATGTAAGCAACGGAATTATTTTTTCCCTGAAATTGTGTGAACCCAAGAGACAGGTAAGGTCTTAATGTTCCTTTCTTATTTGTCACAAACTTTACATTTATCTGTCCGCCGAATCCGAATTTCACTCCATAGCTTTTTAATGAAAAGAACTCGCTGATTTCACCGTATAGATTCGGCAGCGGCTGAGCAAAGCTTCCGAGGAACTCAATGTTCACTTGCTCCGGCTTGAATTTTTTTGTTGTCGTTTTAAACTGTGAGTAAACAGAAACGGAAAAAAGAATTACGAAAAATAAAATGAACTTTGCAGATATTTTCATGTTGGTTAGATTGGTTCTACAAATTTAATAACAATTTATTGAAACAAATCATTCAATTCGTAAAACATTTTGTATTACAACTTTAAAATTTATATTCGGGAACATGCTTGACTACAAAACTCCGTTAAATCCTGCGAAGGGAAGGATTCTGATTTCCGAGCCGTTCCTCAACGACCCGAACTTCAAACGGACAATTATCCTTTTAACCGAGCACGACGAAGAAGGAAGTGTTGGCTTTGTTCTGAACCGTCCCGTTAATCTTACGTTCAACGAAACACTCGATGATTTCCCAGAGCTTGACAGCCAAATATTTTTCGGGGGACCGGTTCAAATCAACACGATGCAGTTTATTTACCGCGGGGATTACAATATCGAAGGAAGCTACGAAATTATTTCCGGCTTGCATTGGGGCGGAAGCTTCGAGCTGCTGAAGATATTAATTGAGTCCAATCAGATTGATGCGAAGGATTTTAAATTCTTTATCGGATATTCCGGCTGGTCGGAAGGTCAGCTTGAAGAAGAATTGAAAATTAATTCATGGCTTGTTGCAGAAACTTCAATCGAAAAAATTTTTACCGAAGAGCCCGATAATTTATGGCGTGATGTTTTGAAAGACATGGGGAAAAAATATGCAGTCATCGCCAGCTTCCCCGAAGACCCGAGCGTTAATTAAATAGTGAAATAGTGAAGTAAGCTATTTTATTAAAACCATCTTCTTCATCTCTTGGTATTCAATTGATAATTGCTCATTGAAAATTGATAATTGGTAAAAGTAAACTCCGCTTGAAAATTTATCCGCATCCCAATCTGCTTCGTAAGTTCCGGCGTTTAATTGTTCGTTCACTATTGTTTCTATTTCTCTGCCGAGCATATCATAAACAACAAGCTTTGCAAACGAACTCTTAGGCAAAGCAAATCTTATTTTTGTTGATGGGTTAAACGGATTCGGATAGTTTTGCGAAAGAAAAAACGATTGTGGAACTTCTGAACTGATTTGAATTATTCCAACAAGACTCGTGTCTCCATAGAGAACCCCGTTTATTAAACATCCTTTCAAAGCCAATTCAGTAAAATACATAACTGCTTGATTTCTTTCACGAACCCGCCCAATACCTTTGGCATATTTTCTGAAACCGCCTGCCTCAAAATAATTTGACCATGTGAAAAGTTTAGCCTGAAAGTTTTGATTAAATATGTAGTATGAACTTGTATCATATCTATACCAATTATAACAACAATATGCTGAATCTCCCCTCGATGAATTTAAACTATCTGATAAACATTCGGAATGGTTTTGGTTATTATAATTTAATAAGTTTCCGTTGAGTGAATCAATTCTGTAATATATATAAGCTGTTGAAGAAAGATTGCCATTATATAGATAAACGTCATGCTTACCAACAAAATATTTATGTCCATTTGTATCTACGGTATAATTTATTTTCATCGATTCGTATCCCGGACCCATATTCCATGTATATCTATACCATGTCCATCTATTACCTACTTTCAGGGGAAAGTACTTAAACACATTCGTATCAAGAGGAAGCGAATGTGATACTAAAGGCAGTAAGAATAATATTATTAAAATTATTTTTTTCATTTCACGTTCCCTTCACACCGCCGCCATTCCCCGCCTACGCGAGGACAAGCCCCGCATCCTGCACAACCGCTCCGCCTTCGGGGACATCGACAGGGAATGTTTGCGTTACAAATCCCGCAAGCGAAAATTCAAGAGTTCCTTCACCCGTAAAATTTGTTACCAGCTTGTAAGTTCCGTTTGCAATTGTCACAACCGAATCGCCCGCTTCGAGAAGCGAAACATTCACGTCCGGTAACGGATTTCCGCTTCCGGCATCGGTAACATTTCCTGTAATAGTTGCCTTCTCCGTGCTCACATACACCACGCCATACTCACGGCACTTGCGGCGTTTACTTTCGGGTGTTTCATCGTCATGAGCCGTCTCAACTTCATTCCAGATTCTAAGGATTACAGCATCGGCTTCGGGACGCTCAGCACCAACATCTTCCTGTGCATTATCGTAAGCATCTTTGAGTGTGCTCTGTGCAATGTTCTCGGTTTTGTAATTATTATATTCTGTTACCACTTCGGCAATGGTTGGCATACTCATCGGCGCACCGCCGGCAATAATTCTTGCGGCATCGCCATCAATCAAACGCTGACCCCAAAACGTAAGAAGCGGCTCGCTGTCGAGCGGCGGAACTTTGTCGGAACTCACTTCAAGCTGATAAAATGCTTTATGCGAATTGGGAAACACTCCGCGTGCCACACCGTTAATAAACGACTGGAAAAAATGCGAGACGAACATTCTCGCTTTTGCCTGTTTCGTCTCTTTCGATGCTGTCGAATCGGTTTGTGCCTGCAAATCGTTTGCCCGCGTCTGCATTAGTGATGCAAACAACGGCTGGGTTGTATCAAGCCGGGTGATGGTGTTTGGTGTGATAACTACAAGACCCGGAGCTGTGTTGTCTTTTTTGGTTTTAGCTGCGTTCAAAGCGATGAGACGTGCAGCATCTGTTTTTGGAAGTCTTCTTTGTAGTGACATAGAATTAAGATTAGTTGTTTTTTAATTAAAATTTGTGGTTTATGATTGAATAGTTGTATTTTTACGTTATTTTCTGCCTCATCCTGTTCAGGATGACCCCCGCCCGAACTTTTTTCTGCCTCATCCTGTTCAGGATGACCGTCCCCGAAACTTTTTTATGCCTATCGCTTATCCGTAGTCTCAAGCTTTAGCTTGAGGAATTAATGCTCAACCTAAAGGTTGAGGCTACAAAGGCTACAAAGACGGATACTGCATTTTTAATAACATAACCGTTTAAGTTTAGAAATCCAACGCTATTTTATCAAAACCATTTTTCTTGTCTCTGTGAAATCTCCAGCAGATAATTTATAATAGTAAACTCCGCTTCCCAAATTACTTCCATCGAAATCTACTTCATAAGTTCCAGCGTTTAGATTTTCATTCACAAGCACAGCAACTTCTCTGCCGAGTAAATCATAAACTTTCAGTGTCGCAAAGCTGTTAACTGCTAACTGAAAACTGATAATTGTCTTCGGATTAAACGGGTTTGGATAATTCTGCTCAAGCAAAAATTGAGAAGGAATCTTTTCGGAAATTTTGATAATGCCAATCGGAGTAATCGAATATTTAAAAACACCTCTGCCTCCGGCGTAGCCGAGTGTGTCACTTAAAAATCTGAATCGGTTGATAAGCTCACCAAAAGTATTATTCGTCCAGTTCAATCCTCCGTTTGAAGTTTGATAAGTAAAATTCCCGCCGCCAACCCAGCCGGTAGTTTCATTCACAAAACCGATTCCCTGCTGATAAACAAAAACATTCGGGAGAACAGGAAACTCAGTCCAGTTAATCCCGCCGTTTGTAGTTTTCAAAAAGAATGATGCTCCGCTTTCTCTTTCGATAGAAACAAATCCAATTTGTCTTGTTGGAAAAGAAATCTTCCAGCACCATTCATTGGTTCGTGAAGCTGTGTGAACAATGCTCCAGCTTGCTCCGCCGTTTGTTGTGTATAAAATTCTTGCCATCCTGTTTTGAAAAGTATTTCCGACTCCCCCGGCAACAAATCCAGTGTCTGGGTTGAAGAAATGACAATCAATCAAAGAATAAACTTGAGATGAAAGATTTATAACTGACCAATTCAAACCGCCATTTGTTGTTTTCACAACTTTGGCATCACCCCAGTAAACTCCGCAGCCGTAAATAATATTTTGATTCACAACCGACATCCCGCATAATCCCGACGGTCTTGGATTTATGATGTTCCCGATTCTTGTCCAGTTCAATCCTGCATTCGTTGTTTTGAAAAGCAAGTTTGTATCAAGAGTGCCCGCGTAACCTGTCGTTGGATTTATAAAAGCTAAGCTTCGGAATCGGACATTCGGTAAGTAAAGCTGACGTATCCATAAAGCACCTCCGTTTGTTGTCGAATGAATTTCACCTTCGAAATTAACACACCAGCCGGTGTTTGCGTTAATAAAAAAAATATCTTGAGCACGATTTTGTTGAGGTGAGTTTGGGAGTAAACGCCACTGAGGCTGGGCAAATAGTGAAATAGTTAAATGGAGAGATAGTAAAATAAGAAGTAAATAATTTTTAATCATGCTAAGTGCATTGATTAAACTTTTTCCACTTCTTTCTTCCCTAAAATTCCTGTCGGCTTGAATAATAAAATCAGAATTAATATTCCGAATGCGATTGCGTCGCGGTAGGTTGGTGAGATGTAGCCGACAACAAACGTTTCAACCAAGCCGATAATCATTCCGCCGAGAGCAGCACCGGGAATATTCCCTATTCCGCCGAGCACTGCGGCAACAAAAGCTTTCAAGCCGGGAAGAATTCCCATCAGCGGGTCGATGCTGGGATAATTCAATCCGTAAAGAATTCCTGCCGCACCTGCAAGCGATGAGCCGATGATGAATGTGAAAGTAATCACACGGTTGATGTTAATTCCCATTAAACTTGCTGCGGTTTGATTGTATGAAACTGCACGCATCGCAGTTCCGATTCTTGTTTTCATCACAATTATTCTCAGCACGAACATCAAAACCAATGCAGTGATAAGAACTGCAAGCGGGTTTGTTCCAATCACTGCACCGGCGATGTTAAGCACGGGTTTGTTTTCGATTAGAGTTGGAAATGATTTCGGGTCAGGACCGAAAACTAACTGACCTGTGTATTCAAGGAACAGAGAAACTCCGATTGCTGTGATTAAGATTGCGAGCTTAGGAGAATTACGCAGCGGTTTATATGCAAGCTTCTCAATTGCAAAGCCGAGAAGTGAGCATGCAACCATCGAGCCGAGAAGAACAACAAATGAAAGAGGCAAAGCAGCAAGTCCCATGTCTGAAGTTATTCCGAGAGCATTGCCGAGATAAAATCCTGAGAACGCTCCAATCATAAAAACATCGCCGTGAGCAAAGTTGATGAAACGGAGAATTCCGTAAATCATCGTGTACCCAAGAGCAATCAAAGCATAAATGCTTCCGAGCGAAAGACCGTTGAAAAGTTGTTGAACGAACTCTTGCATTATGGAGCGATGGTCTCTTTGTATTTAAACTCTCCGCCTTTGATTTCAAGAATCACTGCGGGCTTAATTGCATTTCGCTGTTCGTTCATTGTAATTGTTCCGGTCACACCTTTAAAATCTTTTGTCTTTGCAAGCTCGGTTTTAATTTTATCACCTTCAGTTGAACCTGCACGCTTGATTGCATCGAACAAAATCAATGCAGCATCGTAAGCAAGGAAACTCATTGCATCGGGCATTGAATTATATTTTTCTTTATACTTCTTTACAAAGTTTTGAACCACAGCGTCCGGGTTCTCGACAGAAACGTGCGTTGAAAAGAAACATCCTTCCAGAGCATCTTTTGCTTTTCCTTCAGTGAGCTTTTCGGATTCCCATCCGTCACCGCCGAACAGCGGCTGATTGATTCCGACTTCCCTTGCCTGAATCGCAATCAATCCAACGTCAGTGTAATAACCCGGAATAAAAACTCCTTCCGGATTTTTGGATTTAATTGCCGTCAGCTGCGCTTTGAAATCTTTATCGCCGTTTGAATAGGATTGAACCTCGACAATCACACCGCCCATTTCTTTAAATTGTTTTTCAAAAAGGTCAGCGAGCCCCGTGCTGTATGCGTTTTTTAAATCTTTGAGGATTGCAACTTTCTTCAGCTTCAAAGTATTCATAGCAAACTTGCTCATCACTGTTGCCTGAAACGGGTCGATGAAGCACACGCGGAAAATATAATCTCCGATGGCTGTAACTTCGGGATTGGTTGAAGCGGGACTAATCATCGGTATTTTATTCTGCTGGCAGATTGGAGCACCTGCTTTGCTTCGCGATGATGCAACTTCACCAATCACCGCAACTACTCTGTCTTTGGTTACTAATTTTTGAACAACCGTTCCTGCTTCAGACGGTTTCCCTTGGTCGTCGTAAGTTATAAGCTCGATTTGTTTGCCAAGAACACCGCCCTGTTTATTTGTTTCTTCGACTGCGAGCTTCAATCCGTTGTTGGATGAAATCCCGAATGTTGCTTCGGAGCCGGTGAGTGAACCGTATTCGCCGATAACAATTTTATTGCCGCCGCCTTTGTTGCAATTGATAAAAGTAAAAATTGTTAATGAAAGAATTGAAAGAGTTACGAAAAGCTTTTTCATAATTGTGAAATTAAATTTTGGAAATGAAGTGCGTAATAATAGTTATTGAGTGGAAGATATGCAATTAACATTGAGAGTGGTGGAGTTAATAGTTGGCAGTTAATAGTTTAGCAGTCGGTAGATTATTTCATCAAAATCATTTTCTTTGTTTCCGTGTAATCACTAGCAGTTAGTTTATAATAGTAAACCCCGCTTGCAAAACCACTCCCATCAAAATCAACTTCATAAGTGCCGGGTTGGAGTTGTTCGTTTACAAGTGTTGCAACTTCTCTGCCGAGTAAATCGAAGATTTTTAATGTTACATATTGAACATTGATAATTGAAAATTGAATATTGGTTGTCGGATTAAACGGGTTGGGATAGTTTTGCGAAAGAGAAAATTGAATTGGTATTTCATTTGAAATTGGTTGTATAAAGGTAAACCCGCCGTTCGTTGTTTTAATAATAATTCCATTACCGCCTGCAGCCCAGCCAGTTAATGCATTTACAAAATAAATTGTACTCAAATAATTACTAGTCGGTGTAGTTGTATTATACCAATTATCACCTGAATTGATAGTTTTAAAAATGTATCCACCTGATGCACAAGCCCAACCCGTTTTAGCTGATATAAAACTCAAATCGGACAATGTTCCTGCAACTATCGTTTCACTCCAATTATTCCCGCTATTAAATGTTCTATAAATAGTTGCTCCGTTTTTACCTATAATAAATCCCGTATCTAAGGAAGGAAAAAATACATCTAACATCCTATTGCTATAAGCAATTTCAGCATATTCTGAATAAAGAGTTGTCCAGCTGCTGCCTCCATTCATTGTCTTTGCTATGAAGACCCAAGTATGCTGAGGAAAAGGCGGAGTAGGGGTTGGCTGAATCGTTGTTACCCATCCTGTTAGTGCATTTATAAAAAATAATGCTGTAGTGGTAAAAGGTGGGATATTACCTGTTTGTGTCCAATTATCTCCACGATTTGTTGTTTTAAAAACCCGAAATGCTTGGGTTGCATATAATGTGTTATTATCTGCAATTGTAAAATGTGAAAGCCCATTGTTAAAAACCTTAATCCAATTCAATCCGCCGTTAGTAGATTTTAAAACAGAATCAGAAAAGCCGGATCCAGCTACCAAACCGGTATTTTGGTCAAAGAATCTTATACTTGTTAAATTATACGTATAAGGTCCAGAAATACTTAACCAGTTATTACCTCCGTCGGTAGTTTTTAATATAGTTCCTCCATTACAAGCTGCATAGCCGGTATTAGCATTTAGAAAAAAAATATCATTAATATTCGCGGTTGTCCCACTGGATTGAATAACCCATGACTGTGAATAAACATTCATTAAAATAAATATAGGCAGAGTAAATATTAAAGTTTTCATTTTCACACCTCCATTTGCTTATACAAATATACTACACAAACTCTCCGATTAGACAACCATTCCAATTCTTTCCAGGCAGTCAAAAAAAATCCCGCCTCATTTCTAAGACGGGATTGAATTACTCTTACGTTTCACGTTTCACGTTTCACGTCTTCACTTTTTCACAACTAACTTTTGTCCGACTTCGATTGTATCGGATTTGAGCTTGTTCCATTTTTTTATGTCTGAAATAGTTACATCATATTTGTCGGCAATCTTTGCGAGAGTTTCGCCTTTCTTCACAGTGTGGTAGGTTGTTTTCGATTTCGTTTCCTTTTTCTTTTCAGATTTCGGTGCTACAATTTTCAAAACCTGTCCTGAATAAATTTCATCGTCACTTAGGTTATTCCAATCTTTAAGCTGTGAAACCGTTACACCGAACTCATCTGCAATCGCAGATAGATTGTCACCCTTTTTAACTGTGTATGTCGATGATTTCGTAGTTGATTTCGTTTTGGATTTTTCTTTTGTGCTTGCACTCTTTCCCACAGTAAGAACCTGTCCTGAAACTATGACATCACTTTCAAGGTCGTTCCAGTCTTTGAGCTGCGAAACCGTAACATTATACTTGTCGGCTATCAAAGTCAGGTTCTCACCTTCTTTAACAATGTGCTCGGTTTTCTTTCCGCTTGTTTTAGTTGAAATTTTCTTGTCGGAATAAATTTTCAGTTTCTGTCCAGCCATAATTTTATCGCCGCTGATGTCGTTCCATTCTTTTAAATCCGAAACTTCAACATTATAATTTTCCGCAATCGTAGTTAAGTTGTCGCCTTCTTTAACAGTGTATGTTTGAGCAGAACCGGTTTTCTTTTTCGTGGTTACTTTTTTCTCGACGGTTTTCTTCTCTTCAACTTTTTCGGTTTCATTTTCTTTAGTATCGGTTTGATGTTCTTTATTTATAAGAACGTCTTCTGTGTTCGTGTTGTTCGTTTCTTCTTTCTTTACTTCTTCCTCAGTAACAACTTCTTCTTTCGTTCCTTCAATCTTATCTTTGATGCCGAACATCTCTTTATATTTTGCCGAAGTTATCCAGACCGAAACGCTGTCACCCGATTTCGGATATTTGCCGTAGGAAATATTATTCCAGATGCGGATGTCCGAAGGACGCACGCTGTATTCTATCGCTACCGTGCTTAAATTATCCTGAACATTAAGCTGATGGAAAAGAAGCTCGCGGTTTGTCTGGCTGATTATTCGCTGCGGGTCTTCAACGCTGTAATCTTTCACCTTAACATAAGTATAACTCTCTGAGGAATTAATTTGTCCAGTTCCTTCATTGCCGTCAAAGACCGGCTTGAAGCCATGCTTATCGAAATCATTTGCACTCTCATAATTCTTTTCGAATTCTTTGAACGAGCCCTTCGGAATTTTAATCAGGTAGCCGTCAGCAAAAACCGGTGTAACATCCTGAAGCATCTGCGAATTTAATTCACGGATTGTTTCAACATCTGTGCTGCTCAAATCTGCAATTCGCTGAGTTGATAATTCAGCTTTAATGGTTACCCTATCATATTCAATCGGCTTGCCGTATTCAACATCATTGAAACCGTAGGATTTTGGATTGAGTGTAATCAATCCGCATGCAATATATTGCGGAACATAGTTGCGGGTTTCTTTCGGCAGGTATCCGCGAATGTCCCAAAAGTTCGACGAGCCGGCTTTTTTCATCGCAGAAGTAATTCTTCCCGGACCGGCATTATAAGATGCAAGAGCAAGATACCAGTCGCCGAGAGAATTATATAAATCTTTGAGATGCCGTGCAGCAGCATCGGTTGATTTTTCCAAGTCCTGTTTGTCATCTGTGTATGAATCGTAATAAAGTCCATACGCACTTCCGGTTGTCGGCATGAATTGCCACATCCCCACTGCACCTGCCCATGATTTTATTTTCGGGTCGAGTCCGCTTTCAATCATAGCAAGATAAACAAGCTCTTCGGGTGCATTGTTCTCGCGGAGAATGTTTCTCATCAAATTAAAATATTTGCCTGCACGATAAAGCCACTTGTCTAAGTATTTTTTTCCGCTGCCGGTTGTGAAGAATGTAATGTAGTCTTCCACTGCCTGATTTTTTTCAAACTTGATTTGGTCGCTCGGCGGTAAATCGTTCGGGTCGAAGCTTGTTGAATAAGTTTTCTTCTCAACTTTTTCAAACTCAACTCCGACTCTTGCAGCAAGCTTGAAAACTTTGCTCGCTTCGTCGATGTCTTTTACTGCGGTGATGTAATCCTGGCAAATGCTTTTGGTAATCTCATCGAAATCTTTTTTCCAGTTGTAATGCGTGCCGAGCGTTTTTGAATCAATCTTGTAAAGCTGCTTCACAGCCGCTTCAAATTCCTCCGCAGAAGATTTTGGATCGGCTTTTTCATTGTGCTGCAATGCTTTTGTGTAATGAACTCTTGCATTTTCCATCGCCTGGTAAATTGCAGTTGAGTCCTTGATTTTTTTTGTAAGCTCTGATTCTTCCTCAACATTCGAACCGGAACATCCCATCAATCCGATGATGAATGCTCCAAAATAAAATGAAACAAAGATGAAGATTGGCTTAACAAATCTTTTTGTCATGTTAACTCCTTTCTCGGAATAAATTAAAAATTGCTCCGCAATATAAATTGTCATGAACGGGAAGTCAAGTTATTTATGAGATGAACACTGTATC
>Ga0247727_10009384_pt1 | contig 17761 bp, 18 predicted proteins | sample WisWelCaveWW1625_FD_202498 | JGI IMG/M metagenome (GOLD analysis project Ga0247727, IMG submission 202498) | Biofilm microbial communities from Wishing Well Cave, Virginia, United States - WW16-25 | ecosystem: Environmental > Aquatic > Deep subsurface > Groundwater > Cave microbial mat | place...
TGGTTCCCGAACGACATCGGTCTCGCATCGGGTGTTGTGGGAGCAGCTGGCGGTTTCGGGGGATTTCTCCTGCCCATCGTTGCTGTAACGATGAAGGGGTTCACCGGGAGCTATGACCTGGGTCTCTGGCTCTTCGCAGGATTTGGGGTTTTCGCCTGGGGAACGGTGATCCTCGCGTTGCGGGCTCGGGCGTCCTCTCTGGCAGGGCCCTCCTCCTGATCGGTTTCACGATTGACAGTCGGGCGAAAAAAACGATGTTAAATGTTCAATGTTAAATGATAAATTGGTCATTCATTCAACATTCATCATTTAACATTCTACATTATTGGAACCATGGCCACTCCCTTTCACAGCATCGAAGACGCAATTCGGGACATCAAGAAGGGAAAATTCGTCATTCTCGTCGATGACGAAGATCGCGAGAATGAAGGTGATCTCGTCATTGCCGCCGAGGCCGTCACACCCCAGGCCGTCAATTTCATGGCCAAACATGCCCGTGGGTTGATCTGTCTCGCCCTGACTCCCCAGCGAGTTGAAGAACTCCATCTTCCGCAGCAGGCGGTTGAGAACACCGCCACCTTCGGTACGGCCTTCACCGTGTCCATCGATGCGAGGAAAGACATTACAACTGGAATCTCTGCGGCGGACCGGGCCACGACGATTCATGTGGCGATCGATCCGAAGTCCAAGCCCGGCGACCTGGCGCGGCCCGGCCATATTTTCCCCTTGAAGGCGCAGCAAGGCGGCGTGTTGAAGCGCGCGGGGCAAACAGAAGGCTCCGTCGATCTGGCGCGGTTGGCCGGGCTCACTCCCGCCGGCGTGATCTGCGAAATCATGAACGAGGACGGCACCATGGCGCGCGTGCCGGAGCTGACGAAATTTGCCAAAGTGCGCAAGCTGAAGATGGTCACGATCAAGGCGCTCATCGAATACCGCATGCAGCGCGAGACCTTCGTGCGGCGGATGGCCAGCGCGCGGATGCCGACGATGTTCGGTGATTTCGAGGCGGTGGCGTTCGAAAGCGAATTGGACGGTATCACGCACATTGCGTTGGTGAAGGGGCGCGTGGAGGGAGGCGACCCCACTCTGGTGCGTGTGCACTCGGGCTGTTTGACTGCCGACGCACTGGGATCGTTGCGGTGCGACTGTCGAGATCAACTTCATAAGGCGATGGAAGTGATTCACAAGGAAGGACGCGGCGTGCTGCTCTACCTCAATCAAGAAGGGCGCGGCATCGGTCTGCTCAATAAGATCAGGGCCTATGGGTTGCAAGATGAGGGCAGTGATACGGTCGAGGCGAATTTGAAGCTGGGATTTAAGGCAGACCTGCGCGATTACGGCGTGGGGGCGCAGATTCTCGTGAATCTCGGGCTGCACCAGATCAAGCTCATTACGAACAATCCACGCAAAATTGTCGGCATCGAAGGCTATGGGCTGCAAGTCGTCGAACGCGTGCCGATCGAAATCCAGCCGCATGCGGCGAATATGAAGTATCTGCGAACGAAGAAGAAGAAGATGGGGCACATTCTCAAAAAGGTATAACGGCTGCTGAAAATGGCCCCCAGCTTCGTTCTCGGCTCAAAACGATCCTCAACGTACCCCAGAGGGTACGCCTCCGGTCGTTTCTCGCCTGCGGCCTCGCTGGATGACCATTTTGAGCAGCCTGCAAGCATCGTTTAGTAAGGCGGCAAAGGAAGTCTGTTAAGGTGGCGTTTGAAGCGTTGGGGGTCTGGGGCGTAGCCCGGATGGAAAGAATCGGTACATGAAGCTTCGAAAAGGTTCACACGATGCGACGGGATTGCGGTTTGGGATTGTTGTCGCGAGGTTTAATAAGTTCGTCACGAGCAAGTTGCTGAGTTCCTGTGTTGAGGAGTTGACCAAACAGGGGGTCAAAACCGATGACATCGAGGTGGTGCGGGTGCCGGGGGCGTTCGAGATTCCCTTGGTGGCGCGGACAATGGCGAAGTCGAGCCGATTTAGTGCGGTGATTTGTCTCGGGGCGGTCATTCGCGGCGACACGCCGCATTTCGATTACATCAGCGCGGAGGTCAGCCGCGGGATCGGGCAGGCGGCGCTGGATGCCGACGTGCCGATTATCTTCGGCGTGCTGACGACGCATACAATCGCGCAGGCGATCGAGCGGGCTGAGTCGGCCAAGTTCAATCGTGGTGGAGCTGCGGCCAGGTCCGCGATCGAAATGGCGACGGTCATGCGTCTGTTACGGGTGGGTGAGGAGACTCCGGTGAGCGTGAAGCGTGAAACGTCAGATAAGACACGGGTGCCGCGAAAGCGCAAGGGTTAGGGCTAGCCATGGGATCACGCCATCAAGCCCGGGAGCGCGCGCTCCAGATTCTGTTCCAGTACGACATTCACGGCAGGCCGGGCCTGTGGCTGGATGTGTTCTGGGAGAAGAACGAGGCCACGGATGAGGTGAAGGCCTTTGCCGAACGGCTCGTGGCCGGGGTGTTGGAGAAAAAGAAAGAGTTGGATGCCCTCATCGGGAAATACGCCACCAATTGGAAAATCAGTCGCATGCCGATTGTGGATCGTAATATCCTGCGCGCCGGCGTCTATGAACTGCTGTGGATGGGTGACGTGCCGGCCAAGGTGACGGTGAACGAAGCCATCGAATTGGCGAAAAGTTTCGGCGACGACGACGCGTCGAAATTCGTGAACGGCATTCTGGATCAGGTCTTGACGAAGGAGTCCCGCTTGGAAGCCAAGCGTGCTGAAGCTGCAGGCGTAAAAGGTAAAAGGTGAAACGTGAAAAGTGAGACGTTAGGGGTAAGGGGTTAAAGCCAAGAGGAAGGAAATGGATCTTCATGCTCAGCACTCAGCACTCAGCACTCAGGACTACAGATGATCGATAGATACACCCGTCCCAAGATGAAAGCCATCTGGGAATTGAAACGTAAGTATGAGATCTGGCTCGCGGTCGAGCTGGCAGCCTGCGAGGCGTTTGAACGGGCTGGCCAGGTCCCGCGCGGGACCGCGGCTCGTATCGGAAAGAAAGCCACGATCGATGTGAAGCGGATCGCCAGGATCGAGAAGGTGACGAAGCACGATGTGATCGCCTTTCTCGAATCGCTTGCAGAATCGGTCGGCCCGGAGCATCGGTTCCTCCACATGGGGTTGACTTCGTCGGATATTGTGGACACCTCCTTGGCCGTGCAGATGACCGAGGCGCTCGACCTCATCCTTGACGATCTTGAAGAGCTGATCGCCGTTTTGAAGCGGCAGGCGCTGAAGTACAAGCACACGGTAATGGTCGGCCGCTCGCACGGGATACATGGCGAACCGATCTCGTTCGGCTTCAAGCTGGCCATTTGGTACGAAGAAGCCTGCCGGCACTGGGAGCGGTTGATACACGTGCGGGCGGAGATCGCGGTCGGCAAGCTCTCCGGTGCGATGGGTACCTTCGCGCATCAAGGGCCTGAAGTGGAAGCGTATGTCTGTGCCAAGCTGGGGCTCATGCCGGACCCTGTCTCCAATCAAATCGTGCAGCGTGATCGCCATGCGGCCTATGCCTCGGCGTTGGCGCTGTTGGCTGCCAGCATCGAAAAGTTTGCGACCGAGATTCGCCATCTGCAACGGACCGAGGTGCTCGAAGCGGAAGAGTATTTTTCGGAAGGGCAGAAAGGATCCTCGGCGATGCCGCACAAACGGAACCCGATCGCCTCGGAGAATCTCTGCGGGCTGGCGCGCGTGGTGCGGGGCAATAGTCTCGCGGCGATGGAAAACGTCGCGCTGTGGCATGAGCGCGACATCAGCCATTCGTCCGTCGAGCGGGTGATCATGCCGGATAGCACGATTCTTATCGATTATATGCTGGCGCGGATTACCGGCGTCATTAAGCATCTGGTGGTCTACCCCGCCAATATGAAACGCAACCTCGACCACACCGGAGGGCTGGTCTATTCGCAACGGCTGCTGCTGTTGCTCATCGAGAAGGGTGCGCAGCGGAAGGAGTCATATGAGGCCGTCCAGCGCAATGCCATGGCCTCCTGGAAAGGGGCGGGGGGCTTACAGGAGTTAGTCGGCAAAGATCCCTTCGTGACGAAACATCTCACGGCGACGGAGATTCGATCCTGCTTCAATCCGAAGTATTACCTGCGCCATCTCGACAAGATTTTCCAGCGGGTCTTCAGATCGGGGGCGCGTAAGCCGGTGAAGGGAAGGAAACGATGAAGCCATCTATTCCCGCTCTCGCGCGTGTTGTGCTGCTGGTGTGTGTCGTTCTGGCGATGGTGCTGGTCGTTGAGGCAGCCGATCGCGACAAGCTTCTGAGCGAGCCGGGCGTCTATGGCACGTTTGCCGCCTTTAGTCTCGATGCGGACTGGGGGAAGCAGGATCCACAGACCAGGATAGTGCAGTTGACCACTCTGAAGGGGGTGGTCGAGCAGCATCGAGAGAAATTGGCGATCGATGTCTATCTTCTTCGCGGACTATCCGATCACGCAGACCTGCTCTTTCGTATTCACGCGACCGAGCTGCGCGAGACCCAACAGTTTCTCCTGGATCTTCAAGGCAGTCTCTTTGGTAAGCACTTGACCGGCAGCACGATCTTTTCCGGCCTGACGAAGAAGCTCAACTATGTGCCTGGCATGCCGGATAACCTCAAGGCAGAGCTGAAGATTCCCGGCGAGCCAGGCCCCAAGCCCTATGTAATCGTAATCCCGATCCGGAAGGATGCGGACTGGTGGTCCCTTCCGCAAGAGCAGCGCGCGGCGATGATGCAGGAGCATACCGAAGCTTCGTTGCCCTATAGCAAGACAGTCAAGCGGAAGCTCTACCATGCGACCGGCCTCGACGACCTGGATTTCATCACCTATTTTGAAACATCGCGGTTGGAAGACTTTCAGAGTTTGATTCTGGCGTTGGCGAAGGTGAAGGAGTTCCGGTATAACCGGCGGTTCGGTCATCCGATCTTGTTGGGGACGGTCAGATCGCTGGACGAGATCATCGAGGTGTTGGCGCAGTAGCGCGCGACAAGCGAGCGGGGCGCGACGAGCGGGAAAGGCGGGATGGGCGAAATGAAGCCAGTTCTGAGTTATGAGTTTTGAGTTCTGAGTTTTTGTTTCTGGATGAGAAGCGAACGGGCGAGAGGGACGATGGTTCGCAGGGGACTGGCTCTGCCGTCTGACTTCGGCGAGCTCAGTCGAGCCGCGGCGGTGCCTGTCCCGATGCTCGCGAAGTCCGAAGTGTTCGGAACTCCGAACTTCGAGTCGCGCTTTTCCCGCCAGTCTCGCCCGTCTCGCTTGAGTCAGGCATCGGCGATTGCAGCAGAAGTGTTCATGAATATGCAGGTTAAGGAACAACTATGACAGCAGGAACGCTACTCTACGAAGGTAAGGCCAAGAAAGTCTTTGCGACCGACAAGCCGGATCAGGTCGTCCAGTACTTCAAGGACGATGCGACGGCATTCAACGCGCAGAAACGCGGGACCATCGTCGAGAAAGGCGTCATCAATAACAAAGTATCCGAGCGGCTCTTTCGGTTGCTGGAACAGGCCGGTGTGCCGACGCATTTTGTCGAGCGGCTGAGCGACCGGGAGCTGCTCACGAAGAAGGTGACGATCGTGCCGGTCGAAGTGGTGGTCCGCAATGTCGTGGCAGGCAGCTTGGCGAAGCGGCTGGGATTGAAAGAGGGTGATCCTATCGAGCCGGCCATCGTGGAGTGGTATTACAAGAACGATGCGCTGGGCGATCCCTTGATTGCCGATGAGCATATTCGATTGATGAAGCTGGCGACATCGGAGCAAATGACGGAGATCAAGAGGCTCGCGTTGAAAGTGAATAGCCTATTGCGGCCGTTCTTCCGTGAACGACAGATGATCCTGGTCGATTTCAAATTGGAGTTTGGGCTGCACCACGGCAAGCTGATCCTGGCCGATGAGATTTCGCCGGACACCTGCCGCTTCTGGGATCAGACGACGAAGGAGTCGATGGATAAGGATCGGTTTCGGAAGGATTTGGGGAAGATTGAGGAGGCGTATCGGGAGGTGCTGAAGAGGGTGTGCGGTTAATTGGGCTTGGTTTATTGAGAGCGGGGCCTGTCGTCGATCATCGCTCGTCCTCGCACCCCGCCCGGTGTAGGGACCCCGCTGCGGGCGAGCGATTGATCGACGCCACCCGCAAGAGTAAAGGTCTCGCAGCTTTCCCTCACTGGGGAAAGGAAAGAAGGAAGGAAAGGAGTGAGAGGGTTTCGGGGATGGTTCATGAGTTATGGGTTGGTGGCGGCCATTTTGGTGGCCACGGCGCTGGTGGCTGTACTGGCCTATCGCCTGGAGGGGTCACGCTGGCGCTGGCCGATGGTGGCGCTTGTTTTGGCTGGGTTCGGGACGGTCGCGGGGATCTTCTGGATCAGAAAATACGTGGATAGACAGACCAAAGCATCTGATCAGGAAGTGAAATAGCGAAGCTCAATTTGACATTGGCGAGATACGCTTCACGAGCGACGCTTCACGGTGAGGGGGAACAGTGAAAGCCAAGATTCATGTGACGTTGAAACAAGGGATTCTCGATCCGCAGGGGAAGGCGATTGAGCATGCGCTCGATTCGCTAGGGTTCAAGAATGCGGGCAATGTGCGAGTCGGGAAGTACATGGAAGTGGATGTGGATGAGAAGGACAAGGTGAAGGCTGAGGCTGAGGTTAAGGCCATGTGCGAAAAGCTGTTGGCGAACACGATCGTTGAGGAATACAGATACGAACTTGGCTAGTGCTGAGTAGCGAGTGCTGAGACTGGACACAGAGAAATTTCCCCGCTCTAACTCTCAGCACTCAGCACTCAGCACTTCCTCCTCAGTACTGGGAGCAATTATGAAATTTGGAGTGGTGGTTTTTCCTGGCAGTAATTGCGATCACGACTGTCAGCATGTCTTCAAGGACGTGCTGGGGCAGTATGTGGAGATGATCTGGCACAAGGAGACCTTGCTCGCAGGGCTGGATGCGATTGTGTTGCCGGGCGGGTTTTCCTACGGCGACTATTTGCGGACCGGCGCGATTGCGCGGTTCTCGCCGGTGATGGGGGCGGTGAAGGAGTTTGCGAAGAAGGGTGGGATGGTGCTCGGCATCTGCAATGGGTTTCAGATATTGCTCGAAGCAGGGTTGCTGCCAGGGGCCATGCTCAGGAACAAGTCGCTGCATTTCATCTGCAAGGATGTGTCTGTGAAGGTTGAAAATGCAGCCACGGCTTTCACCGGCGCCTATGAGTCCGGTCAGGTGCTCAAAATTCCGATCGCCCATGCAGACGGGAACTACTACACCGATCCGGTCACGCTCGCGGCGATGCAGGCGAACGCACAGATCGTGCTTCGCTATTGCACGCCGGAGGGCAAAGTGACGCTGGAAGCGAACCCGAACGGCTCATTGGATAACATTGCTGGGATCATCAATGCCGAGGGCAACGTGCTCGGCATGATGCCGCATCCGGAACGCTGCGCGGAAACGGTCTTAGGCAATGACGACGGGAAGCTGGTTTTTCTGTCGATGCTGGAGGCGCTGAAAGGGAGCAAGAAACCACTGAAGATGGTGGGGGCGTGACCGCTGGTCCTGCCGCTGACCAGCCCGTCCGTCCTCGCACCCCGCCCGGTGTAGGGACCCCGCTGCGGGCGGACGGGCTCCCAGGTCAGCGTCACCCACGTTCACGCCAAGAAACCAAGTGCGATAGGCAACGTACTTAGTACGATGTGGCATTCGGAATGCTGCACGGAATCAGTCTTAGGCAATGACAGCGGGAAGCTGATTTTCTGTAGATGCTGGAAGTGCTGAAAAAGGCGGGGCGGCAGTCAAGGCCTGTCATGGCTGAATAGAAATCGAGGAAAGATTTATGCCTCTACTGGATCTGTGGGGTAGATCGAGAGCGGAACTCGAAGGAAAACAAGTCCAGCAAATTATTGCAATTGCTGGTTCAGGGAAACTGCTTGATGGGGGAAATGCGTCAAAGGAATTCCGAGATTTTCTCTCCCACGTGCCGTCTACTCTTCTTGCTCGTTACGCGGAAGAGTGCCTCAACGAAAAGTTTGAAAGCGGTGGACTGGCACTCCAAGATGTTGTTAACCAAGTTGGCCGAAGGCTTGGTTTCCAAGTTGAAGATGGGAGATACCGCGGCAGCTCAGGTCAAAGTGGACATGATGGCCTTTGGAAATCATCATTGGGCGGGGAGATTATTGTTGAGGTCAAGACAACCGATGCGTACAGGGTAGCCCTCGATGCAATTGCTGAATACAGAAAGAAGCTCATTCAAGAAAACAAGGTAGTTGAGGCGAATTCTTCCATACTCATCGTTGTTGGTAGGCAGGATACAGGCGATCTTGAAGCACAAATTCGTGGCTCAAGACATGCCTGGGATATTCGCCTGGTCAGCGTCGATTCGTTGATTCGGCTGATGCTTCTCAAGGAGACGGTTGAAGATCCGCAAATGCTCAAAAAAATCGCAGGCGTCTTGGTCCCACAAGAATTCACGAGAGTTGATGGGATTATAGATCTGGTCTTTTCTGCAGCAGAAGAGGTTCGACAGGATGTCGAGGAGCCAGAAGTACAAGAAGATCTATCCAGAAGGAAGGACAAAAAAGTTCCCCAATTCGTCCCTGTTGATTTCCATGCAGCCTGCATACGCCGGATTGAGGAGAACCTGAATAGGTCGTTGCTTAAGCAAACACGTGCAACCTATAGTTCTCCTGATGGAGCGTTAGTGGTTGTTTGCGCTGTTTCGAGAGCGCATGCAAGAGAAATGTATTGGTACGCGTTTCATCCTCACCAAAAGGAGAAATTGGAAGCGGCAAAAGAAGGGTATGTTGCCTATGGTTGCGGTTCGGAGAAGATCGTCCTACTCATTCCATTTATGGACTTCACCGGGTGGCTTGAGGGAATGTGGATCACTCAGTTGGAAGATAGATTCTATTGGCATGTGAGTATTCGACAAGAGGGTGAGAAATTGGTCTTGAGAAGAAAGAAGGGATTTGGCGAAGTTGATCTCACGAAGTATTTAGTTCAATAGTTCTTGGCAATGTTCACCAAAGACCTTATCGCGCAACATAATCTGACGGGTGAGGAGTACGATTTGGTTTCTTCTTGGGGGCGAAGGGACGGAGAGAGGCCGTTGAAGACATTGCTGTGATCCATATCATTCGTACTCGGGCCACCACGCAGCAGATGGAAGAGATGCTTCAGGTGCTTGGAACATACGTGAAGTTGGCTGTTGATCTTGAGCAAGGAATTCTTGCCGGTGGTGGGGCACTGCATGCAGATTGTGAGGCGGTCTTGCTTGAGGATGGGAGTCGTCATGAGGATGTGTGGGGTGCGGACTGGATTCCTAGTGCACAGCAAGTCACATTTGAGTCCTTGATCAATATTCGGCCCCGGCAGAACAATCCCTCGCTGGAAATAATGGACCTCACCATCAGGCAGCGGGTCAAGCAGATTGTTAAGCCTTTGTTAGGTGACGTGTGAGAGATAGGGCAGCCATTCAAGGACGGTATCTTCGCGACCCCCTTCCCGTCCGTCTAGGTGGGTTGGCGGCGAATTTGAGCCGGATTAAATCGTTTAGTGCACATGGTGCCAGCCGAGATGCTGTGGAAAGCCTGATCGATGAGAGTAAATACTTTATTGAGTGGACTGCGGCTGATGCTGAGATGCAGACGGCAGCTGAACTTGTCGCTTTGCAAATCCAACTTGCACGTTGGCAGTGTAACTGGAGCCATATTTGGGCAGACCCTGAACAGCGGCGACGTCTTGCAGAGGAATCGAGTGTCTGGTCAAAGCGAGTATTGGAACTGTCCGGTCTCCTGCGTGCAAGTGTCGCGTCCGTATAGCAGGATGCTGAAAAAGTCCGCTGGATAAGAAGAGCGTTATTTGGTTCCTTTGGTTTGTCTTGTTTATTTGGTTCATCTGGTTAGTTTCGTTCAACCAAAAAACCAAATAGACCAAACAAACCAGATGAACCAGACAGACCGGGCTTGTCCCAGACGTGCGGGCTAGTGAGGAACTGACAAGTGGATGACTCTCGCAACGAATTTCACCAGGAGGGCGGGCCGTGATGTCGCTGCGGTGTGTGGCGCCGTCGCCTGAAGTCATGTCCATGTTGTATATGGAGTACCGACGCTCCGGCGCCTGCAAGAAGATGTCATTCCGCAAGTATCTCGGAAGCATCGGTTATGTCGATCCGGCAAAGGACGTGGTCGGGATGGATGACCGCACCTGCTTTCGGGCCACAGCTGCGGGCCCTGAGCTGATTGATGTACCGGCGCAACCGGTCACCGGCTTCGTTCGAGTGAAGGTGTTGCTGGTCGATTTTTCGGATCGAACTGGCAGCTTGCCGCGCCAGCATTACGAAGATCTGTTGTTTTCCAAGGATGTGTATCCGACCGGGAGCATGCGTGACTTCTATAAGGAGGTGAGCCTCGGCAAAGTCGATATCGTCGGGTCGGTTCACGGCTGGTTTCGCATGCCGCAGCCCTATTCGTATTACACCAACGGCGAATCGGGGACTCGTTGGGCTAGTTATCCGCACAACGCTCCTCGGATGGCCGAGGATGCGGTGCAGGTGGCGCTTCAGAACGGTGTGACCTTCGAGCCGCAGCTCGACAAGTTCAACCAGGGGATCGTGACCGCACTATTTATCGTGCACGCGGGGCGTGGTGCCGAAGTGATGCCGCCGTCCACCCGCGGCCACGAGATTTGGTCGCACAAGTGGAATGTGCGAAACCCTGTTCAGGTTGGACAGAATCTCGCAGTGGCGGTCTATCTGGTTGTTCCCAACGACTGCAAAGTCGGCGTGTGCGCGCACGAATTGGGTCACCTGGCCTTCCAGTGGCAGGACTTCTACGATCCCAACTATGACGAGGATGGGAAGGAATGGGATGGTTCGGGCCTCTGGGATCTGATGGCGGGAGGATCGTACAACGGGAACGGGGCGAGACCGGCCCATCCGGCCGGGCTCCATAAACTGCAACATGGCTGGATCAAGTCCACCACGGTCAAGAAATCGCGCAGCATCACGGTGAAGCCCTACACAGCGAAATATGGCCGTGTATATAAACTCGTGAGCCCGAGGTTCAAGCCGAAGCAGTACCTCATCTTGGAGAATCGCAAACGTAGCGGGTTCGACTTCAATCTTCCGGGCGAAGGCCTGCTGGTCTGGCGCGTGGATGAATCGGGCGAACAGGAAGCCTCGGATACGCCGGGATTATATCTGGTGCAGGCGGATGGGCGGCACAACCTGGAGGATCCGGACGACTGGAACCAGGGCGACGCGGGCGATCCCTTCCCCGGCAGCGCCAAGAAGGCTCAATTGAAAGATACCGGGTCGATTTCGACCTCGTTTCCCGGTGCTCGATCAGGTATTACCCTGCAGAATATCCGTCTCGATCCCGCGACGGGCGCGGCCAAACTATATGCCAAGTTTTCTGTCGTGGGGCCAAGTTCGGTCAAGGGAGCACCAAGCAAGTCGGGTAGGAAGATTCGAACGGCTCGGCGAAGAAAATAGGGCCAGACCGGATAGAATCTGTATGAAAGGCGTCAGCGTGCCGATTACTAAAGACCTCCTCGCGCAGCATAATTTGACTGACGATGAGTATAAGAAGATCATCGAGATTCTCGGACGAGAGCCGAATGTCACTGAGTTGGGCATGTTCTCGGTGATGTGGTCGGAGCATTGCTCCTATAAGAGTTCGCGCGTACATTTAAAGAAGCTGCCGACTACGGGACATAGGGTAGTTCAGGGGCCGGGGGAAAATGCCGGCGCGGTAGATATCGGCGATGGGCTCTGCGTGGTCTTCAAAATGGAGTCGCACAACCATCCTTCGTTCATCGAGCCCTATCAAGGTGCGGCGACTGGAGTGGGTGGGATTCTACGCGACGTCTTCACAATGGGCGCGCGTCCCATTGCCCTGCTGGATTCGCTTCGGTTCGGCGAGTTGGGGACGGCGAAGAATCGTCACTTGATGAAGGGTGTCGTGGCAGGGATCGCGAGTTATGGCAATTGCATGGGTGTGCCGACGGTGGGCGGCGAAATCGTCTTCAACGATATTTATTCGCAGAATCCGCTCGTAAACGTGTTTTGTCTCGGCATTGCGCACAAGGACAAGATCTTTCTTGGAACGGCGGCCGGGGTCGGCAATCCGGTGATCTATTTCGGCTCGAAGACGGGCCGCGACGGGATTCACGGGGCGACGATGGCGTCCGATTCCTTCGACGACCAATCGGAACAGAAGCGGCCTACCGTGCAGGTGGGCGATCCCTTTACCGAAAAGTTGTTGTTGGAAGCCTGTCTCGAACTGATGGCGGGCGATCTGCTCGTCGGCATTCAGGATATGGGGGCGGCCGGGTTGACCAGTTCGTCCTGCGAAATGGCGTCGCGCGCCGGCAACGGGATCGATCTGGACCTGACCGAAGTGCCTCGGCGTGAGCCGGGCATGACGCCCTATGAATTGATGCTGTCGGAGTCGCAGGAACGCATGCTGATGGTGGCGCAGGCTGGCAGGGAAGACGAATGCATCCGGATCTGCAAGAAGTGGGATCTCGACGTGGCGGTGGTGGGACGGGTCACGGGCGACGGGATTCTCCGCGTGAAGGATCAGGGCAAGGTGGTGGCAGAGATTCCGGCGAAGTCGCTGGCCGATGACGGGCCACGTTACGAGCGCCCCTATTCGCCGCCGGGCTATCAGGACATGCTGACCAACCTGAACTATGATGCGCTTCCCGATGTGAAGGATGTGGATGCAGCGCTGTTGTCGCTGTTGGAGTCGCCGACGATTGCGAGCAAACGCTGGGTCTATGAACAGTACGACCACATGGTGCGGACCAACACGATGATCCGGCCTGGCTCCGATGCTGCGGTGGTTCGGATCAAGGGGACGAACAAAGCCATTGCGATGACGGTGGACTGTAATAGCCGCTATTGCCTGCTGCATCCCTACGAAGGGGCTCGCATTGCGGTGGCCGAGGCGGCGAGGAATCTAGTCTGCTCCGGCTCGGAACCGATCGGGCTGACGGACTGTTTGAATTTCGGCAACCCAGAGCGACCTGAGATTATGTGGCAGTTTGTGTTGGCGATCGAAGGGATGAAGGATGCCTGCGAGTATTTCAAAGTTCCCATCGTCAGCGGCAATGTGAGCTTCTACAACGAAACCAACGGTCTCTCGATTTATCCTACGCCGATGTTGGGGATGGTGGGTCTGATCGATTCAGCCGATAAGACGATGACGCAGTGGTTCAAGCAGGACGGCGATGCGATTCTCCTCCTGGGCAAGACGAAAGAGGACTTGGGCGGCAGTGAATATCTGAAAGTGCTCCATCATCGGGAGCAGGGATCGCCACCGTTCCTCAGTCTAGAGACGGAGAAGGCCCTCCATGACTTCATATTGAAAGTGATTCGTGAGGGAGTCGTGCAATCCGCCCATGATTGCTCAGATGGCGGATTGTCTGTCGCATTGGCTGAATGTTGCATTTCTGCCCCGGACGCCAGGCGAGGAGCTGTGGTAAGATTGCCCCTCGATGCCTTGCGGCGGGATGCCCTCTTGTTCGGTGAGAGCCAATCACGGGTGATTTTTTCGGTGAAGCCCGATATGGCCGACCAGGTATTGAACCGCGCCTGGGACTCCGGTATTCCCGCGATGAAGATCGGAACGGTGGGCGGCGATCGTTTCGTCATCGATGTGGAGAAGGGGCAATGGAGCGAGGGTTGCCGTATCGACCTCCCGGTCGATCAACTGCACGACCGGTGGGCCTTTTCGATTGAACGAACGCTCAACGAAGCGTGAGGGGTTAGGCGTAAGGGGTAAGGGGTCATGAGTCAGAACCAAGAATTTCTTCCAATCGTCTCACGCCTCACGCCTCACCCCTTACCCATAATCACCCCCGATAAGTTCCACGACGAATGTGCCGTCTTCGGCATTTACGGCCACAAGGAAGCGGCAAATCTCACCTATCTTGGGCTGTATGCCCTGCAACATCGCGGACAGGAAGCTTCCGGCATCGTCTCGAGCGATGGCGAGCAGTTTTATGTCCATAAGGGGAAGGGGCTTGTCGCGGATATCTATAATACCCACGTACTCGAGCAATTAATCGGTTCGATGGCGATCGGTCACAATCGCTACTCCACGGCCGGGGGGAACGATCTCAAGAACATTCAGCCGCTGTCGGTCAACTTTGCATTTGGGAATCTGGCGCTCGCCCATAACGGCAACCTCATCAATGCCCAAGTGTTGCGTCATGAACTCGAAGCGTACGGCGCCATCTTTCAATCCACCTCGGACAGTGAAGTCATCATCCATTTGATCGCCCATTCGCGAGCCGATACGTTGCTGGCCCGCATCATCGATGCGTTGAGCCAAGTTCGCGGAGCCTTTTCGATCGTCTTGCAAACGGACGACGGGATTATTGCGGTACGCGACCCGCATGGGTTCCGGCCACTCTGTCTCGGCCGGCTGGGCGATACCTACCTTGTGGCCTCGGAGACCTGCGCGTTTGATCTGCTCGGGGCCGAAGCTGTCCGCGAGATCGAGCCCGGCGAGTTGGTCGTGCTGAACGACAAGGGTGTGACGAGTTATAAGCCCTTTGCTCCGGTCAGTCCCGCCATGTGCGTCTTTGAATATGTCTACTTTGCCAGGCCGGACAGCAAGATCTTCGGCGCGAACGCGGTGTATGGCACGCGCAAGGCCTTGGGTCGGCAATTGGCGAAGGAATCGCCGGTGTCGGCGGATATCGTCATCCCCGTGCCGGATTCCGGGGTGCCTGCCGCGCTCGGCTATGCCGAGGGGGCGGGGATTCAGTTCGAACTCGGGCTGATCAGGAATCATTATGTCGGCCGCACCTTCATTGAGCCGGAGCAATCGATCCGCCACTTTGGCGTAAAGGTCAAGCTCAATGCCGTGCCGGAGGTGCTGGAGGGGAAACGGGTCGTCGTAGTCGATGATTCACTGGTGCGGGGCACGACGAGCCGTAAAATTGTGAAGATGCTTCGCAATGCCGGGGCCAAAGAAGTGCATATGCGCATCAGTTCGCCGCCGATCGTCTCGCCCTGCTTCTACGGCATCGACACGCCCACCAGGAAAGAATTGATTGCATCAAGTCACACCACCGAAGAGATTCGGAAGTACATCACGGCCGATAGCCTTGCCTATTTGAGTCTGGATGGCATGCTGAACGCCTCCCCCGGCACACCGGGCCAGTACTGCAACGCCTGCTTTACCGAACGTTACCCCATTCCCCTGACCCGCGCTGAGGAGTTGCAGCTGGGCCTCTTCGAGCCATCCCTCTAGCAGGCTGCTGAAAAAGGAAGTGAGGGGAGCGGCCAGGCGCCCTCCTTGCTCGCAGAACGCGCACGATGAAACTGTGCTCGTCCGATGCGCGCAGTCGAGGGCGGCCTTGGCCACTCCCCTAAAGAGAGGTAGAGAGAATTAGAAAGCCCTCGCTTGGGATAAAGCGCGTCTTGGCGCGCTGAGGGTTGGGTGGGTGGAATATCGCGCGCAGTTGGGATCATCCCAGCCACCCCTTAGTAAAGTAGGAAGTGATCGCTCGCCTGCGGCCTTTTCCTCCATCTACGTGTGACTTACTCTGCCAGCGTGCCTACTCAGTGGATCGCTGCGCCATTGCCCCTGAAAAAATCTGCATGGTAGGATAGCACCGCAGTGGCAAGCTGCGTAATGTTGAATGATGAATTATCAATGTTGAATTTTCAGACTGGTCAGAAATTGAACATTGAACACTGAGCATTGAACATTGAGGAGCAGGAGGCCATCATGAAGAAAGCATGGTTTGCACTTTTTGCGCTGCTGCTCACCGTTCTGGCCGCCCAGATGGTCTTTGCTGAGGGTCTGTTCAAGGTCGGAGAGAAGGCGCCTTCGTTTGCGTTGACGGCCATCACCGGTGAGACTGTGGGGCTGGAGTCCTATAAGGGGAAGGTCGTGGTGCTCGGACTGTTTCATATCTGCGATCCCTGTATGATGCAGGGGGCGACGCTCCAAAAAGTTTCCGAGATGACGAAAGGCAAAGACGTGGCCGTGCTCGGCGTCAATTCTTCCGGTAACTCAAAGAAAGAAGTCGGCGAGTTCTTGTCCGCCTTCCCCGTAAAAGTCGCCTATCCCTATCTGCTTGATCCGAACAAGGTAACGGACAAATTGTATGGCGGAGGGAAGTTTATTCCCAACGTGTATGTGATCGATCAGCAGGGCGTGATCCGGTGGCAGCGCGTCGGCAATATGGATCTGGCGGGTGAAGAGGCGATTGTGGCGGAAGTTGAAAAGTTGTTGGCGGGCGGAAATAAAATGTAAATGCGGCGGCGGCCGGGCTGTCTCCCTGCTCGCAGACCCCTCACCTCAGAAGGTGAGGGGTCGATGCGCGCAATAGGAGACAACCCGACCACTGCCGCGAAGAGAATCGCCTGCCTGGGGGAAGAGGAAGGTGGAGAGCATGGATGAGATGGAAGAGGGGAAGCAGAAGTTTTTAGAGGTGGTGAAGGGGACTGATGCCGCTGTGCAGGTCGTCATTCCCGTCACGCCTTCTAATAGTATGTTTCTGATCTCCCTCACGAAGGGGCCGAATCGAAAGTTCATTACGATCTCAGAAGATGACATCATTGATTTGCCCAACGAAGCCGGTATCTTGGCTAAGGTGACGAAAACCGTCAAAGATGCCGTCGCGGCGCTCTGAGACAGCGCGACGAGCGAGAGGGGCGCGAAGTGCGAACAAGTACAAAATGATTAAGATTGTCCAGGCGCGTCTCGCTTGTCTCGCGACTCTCGCGCTTCGCGCCCGTGTATCATGAAGAACCTGCTTCCAGGCATCTGGCAATGGTCCTGGTTCTCTGAGGAGAAGCAGCTCGATTTCAATGGGCTCTTCCTGAGGGTCGGGGAACACAAAATTCTCATTGATCCTCCGCCGATGACAGGCGAAGCCAGTTCCGTGATCCTCCGCAACGGCCCCGTCGATTACATTATTGTGACAAATCGTGACCATGCGCGTGAAGCGTCAAAATACCAAGGTGAATTTCACTGCCAACTACAAGTACCGGAGGCCGACGCACCGCAGATGGATCTCATGCCGACCAAAACGTTCAAAGACGGAGAATTGCTCACGGGCGGAATCTGGGTAATCCAGCTGAAAGACCAGAAGTCTCCCGGCGAATCAGCCTTGTTCATTCAGCAGGGGAAGGGTGTAATGATTGTCGGCGATGCCTTGATCGGGAAGCCGGCCGGCTCCGTCGGTGTTCTGCCCGCAGAAAAATACGCCGATGTGACGAAGGCCCATGAGGGACTGCGTCGTCTTCTCAAGTACAATTTCGATAGTCTGTTGGTCGGCGACGGTGCGTCGATTCTCACCGGCGGCAAGCAGTCGGTCGAACGGTTGCTCCAGACTTCATCATGACGCTACGCAACGGACTCTCCGAAGAACTCAACCGCCAGGGGAACGAGCATTTTTCACGCGGGCTCTATACCGATGCCTATACCTGTTATGCGAAAGCGTTGGAATGCGACAGGCTGACCGGGGATCAACGGGCGTTGGCCGCCACGCTGGGAAATCTCGGGAACATTTGTGCGGTCAGTGGGCGCCGGGAATCGGCCCAGACCTATTATCAAGAGGTGTTGGAACTCCAGAAGATTCTTGGGGACGAGAAGGGGATTGGAACGACGTTGGGCAATTTAGGAAATCTCAGAGCCGATGCGGGCGAATGGGATCGCGCCAAGGCCTACTATCTCGAAGCGCTGGATCTTATGTGCAAGACTCACGATGATGCCGGCAAGGCGGTGCTGTTTTCGGATCT
>Ga0247727_10009385_pt1 | contig 17761 bp, 15 predicted proteins | sample WisWelCaveWW1625_FD_202498 | JGI IMG/M metagenome (GOLD analysis project Ga0247727, IMG submission 202498) | Biofilm microbial communities from Wishing Well Cave, Virginia, United States - WW16-25 | ecosystem: Environmental > Aquatic > Deep subsurface > Groundwater > Cave microbial mat | place...
AGCATTTTGAAGACACGCTGCCGGTTTTGCGCCGATATAAAGAGTATGGGCACATAGCTGTAAATGCGCAACGCTTCGCGCAACTCTTTTTCAAAAGCTTTCGCCGTCAATGCGTCTTTCTCAATCAAATCCCACTTGTTGACGCCGATGACGATTCCTTTGCGCAAACGCGCCGCTTCGCTGACGATGTGCAAATCCTGATCGACGGCTTTTTCCGTGGCATCGAACAGCAGCAACGCCACGTGGCAACGGCGAATGCTTTCGCGCGTGCGCAGGGTGCTGTAAAATTCAATCGCCTCTTTGACGCGCGAAGTTTTGCGCAAGCCGGCGGTGTCGATGAGCACGATGTCCTGCGTTTTGTAGCGCAGTCGCGTGTCAATGGAATCCCGCGTGGTGCCGGGAATATTGGTGACGATGACCTGGTCATGCCCCAGCACGGCATTCACATACGACGATTTGCCGACGTTGGGGCGGCCAATCACCGCCAGTTGTAAAACGCCGGCTTCTTCTTTCTCTTCCGCCTCCTCCGCTTTCGGTTGGCGTTTCGCCGAAGCGGGCAACAGCGCCACGAGCCGATCTAAAAAGTCGCCGACTTGTCGGCCGCTCACCGCGGAAATCGGCAACGGATCGCCGAGGCCGAGATCATAAAAATCCGCCAGCCTCGGCTCGTGATGGGTGTCGTCGATTTTATTTACCACCAGCACGAGCGGCTTGTCGCTGCGGCGCAAAATGCGCGCGACCTCGGCGTCAGTGGCGGTCACGCCGGTTTGCGCATCAACGGCAAAGATCAAGCAGTCGGCTTCGTCAATGGCGTCATAAACCTGTTTGAGCACGGCCTGCTCGATGACATTATCGCTGTCGCGAAAATAGCCGCCGGTGTCCATGAGCGTGAATTCATATCCCGTCCATTCGGCCTCGGCATAATTGCGGTCGCGCGTGACGCCCGGCGTCTCGTGCACAATCGCTTCGCGCTTGCGAATGATGCGATTGAACAGCGTCGATTTGCCGACATTGGGCCGCCCGATGATGGCGACGAGGGGTTTCTTTTTCATGAGGATGCTGTGAGGATTTTTGTCGTGCGATTGCCGCCATCTAATTCGACGCGCAATGGAAATTCATATAATAAGTTGCGGCCAAGCAAAGCTTTGCGAACTGGATTGACCAAGCAAAATGAACTGTGCTGCCAGTCACGAACGCAATACGCAGAAAAAATTTTCGAGATTCCTTCTCCAGTTTCGTCGATTATCACGACTTGAACCGGTAAAACATAACATTTATAAGGTAGCCCCAAGTGTTTACCAGATTCCGTATCTTGGCCGTATTGGTTCTCAATTATATTTTTACTGCGCAGCAGGCTATAATCCACCATTATATTTCCCGAGCCGGTATCAAAGTCGGCATCAAGCTTGAGACCTCTCTTTATAATATCCTCCTGATTCCAATTTTCCGCACCAAACGCTATTGAAAGGCTCGGATAAAAATCATTATCATCATTATCAGGAATGGCAGTCCAATACGATTCCTCAATCAAAGGGTTCGCAATAAAGGTCCAAGGTGCATACCCCATCTGCCTGCCTAGCGCTCGTCTTTTTTCGCGAGTTGGATATTCATTGAGCTTTGATGACCACTCGATAATTTTCCCCCCACAGATCAGCATCCATCTTGCGCGACGGCTGGCAAGCTCATCGTAAATCCAATGCTGATACTTTTCATAGGCCAGAAGTTTAAGTTTCTCGCCTTCCTCGTCGGAGAGGGCAAGATAATCCTCAAATGAAATTAAAAATCTTTCGTCTTCGAGCAAGGTTTTGGGCGACGCGAAAACGCTATCTCTCGTGCTTTTGTTCGCAAGTCGCGCCAGAATAATTTCGCGGCCTGCTGACGGCAACGCATCAAGCGTTTGCCAAATTTGTTCGACATCGGTTTGGACGGCAGTCATAAACGCCTCCGAATTGGTTAAAGTTTAAGCTTGAGCAGCCCGCAACGATTCTTCAATAAATGATGACGAGTTTTTTTAAATTAGACCAGTTTCTTCTGTGATATTGCGAATATCCTGGTTGAACGGTCTTGGCCATTCAATTCCACGCGAATCGGAACTGACTGTAATCGACATCGTTGGATAGAAATCATTCCTGGGAAGCGCAGCCCAGAAAGATTCCTCGACAATTGGGTTAGCCACGAAGACGAAAGGAATTAAGCCGAAATGATGGCCGCTCTTATAAAGTTTCTCTCGCGAAGGATATTCATCAAGGGTTTCGCCGGCTTCAAGAATATCGCCACCGACAACGAGCATCCATTCCGCGCCTCGGCGTTCCAACTCTGCATCGATCCAATCTCGATATTTTTCATAAGCGGAAGAATGAATTGCATCTCGTTCATCATCAGACAGAGCAAGATAATCCTCAAATGAAATCTTGAAAATCGCGTCATCCAGGGATGATCCGGACGAAATTTTGGAGAAATTTTTAATCGGCTTTTCAAACCCAAGCCGTTCCCGAATAACTTCACGGCCTTCCGGCGGCAGCGACTCAATGGTCTGCCAGATTTGTTCAACCTCGGCATTGATAACGGCCATATTCACCTCTGGGATTTAGTTGTTGGCGTCATTCTTGAGCTTCCGTTTCAAGTCCGTTTGAGATGAAAAGATTCTTACAGAATAACATTTACGACGGGTTGACGCGTTAATGAGGGTGCTTCGAAAAACGTCTTATTCTATCACCTTCACCGCCGTGACAAAATACTCGGTTTCGCCAAACCAGTTGGTCGGCACGCCTTTGTGTTGCTCATAGCTCAGGACGACGCGTTTGCCCAGCGAAAACGAATGGTTGATGCGCGCGGCCACGCTGTCGTCGCGCACGCTGAAGAAGAATTTCTCCTGCGACATACCGGGCACATTTGCCATTGCCAACTCTCCTTCCCAAGTTTTAAACACCCAGCCTTTTTTCGAAAATTTTTGCAAAGAACCGGCGCGTTCGCCGCTGGAATAACTCCACGTCAAAGTGAGCCACGTGTAACCGGCGAAAAGCAATACCGGCGTGACGAGAAAAACGCCAAGCCAACGCAGCTTGCGGGATTTTTGGGGCTTTGTTTCCATTTTCCTTCCTCAGTTACTGACCTAAAATTTCAGTGGTCCGTTTGCGACCGTCCAACGCGATACGTAATGGCAACTCGTAAAGCAAATTTCTGCCAATCAAAGCCTGGCGAGTGCGATTAACCAAAATCAGGGAGCTTTTTGCCCAATCACGAACACAAAAAACATCGATGACACCAGCAATTAATTTATCGGTCTCGGTCATAACGCCGACCAAAATCGGCACAATGTGAAAACGATATTGGCGCTCCAAATGAGAATGAGCATGTGCCTCATCGACGTTTTGGCTTGCAATAATGCTATTTTCAACGAGCCGGTCGTAATCAATCAAAACATCCGGTGATCCGGTATCAAAATCGGCGTCAGTTATTAGCCATCCATTCGCTTTGAGGTTAGAAGGATTTTCATTCTCGGCGGCGACAGTGATCGGTAAAGTCGGGTAGGAGTCATGATGAGGCAAGACCGTCCAAATTGATTCCTCAATCATTGGCCCTCTTACAAAGACAAAAGGCATCAGGCCGTATTGTTCACCAACCGATCGTACCTTTTCCCGTCTTGGATAATTGCGTAAAGTCGGTGATGACTCAATAACTTTTCCGCCACAAACCAGTATCCATCGCGCTTGAAATCTTTCAAGCTCTTGCGCGATCCACTCTGCATACTTTTCATAAGCAGAAATTTGAATCGCATGCCGCTCCTCTAATGGCATGGCAAGATACTCATTAAACGAAATGGCAAAAAGATCTCTTGCAACAGGCGCGGGCGGCAAAGCCAGCACTCGGGCGTTGCCATTTTTCTTCTCGCGGACAGCAGCGACACGTTTCTCCACTCGATCAAGCTCTTCCGAGGAGAGCGTATCGAAAGTATCTAAAAACCGGTCAATAGGCGGATGTTGCGTTTCCATCCTGGCCTCCGTAAAATTTAAATTTCTTCACTTTATAAAAATCATTCTTATACGGAAGAGCGGCCCAATCCAATTCCTCAATCAACGGCGCAGCCGCAAAAACAAAGGGAATTAAACCATATTGCTCACCAATGGCTTGCAATTTTTCATCCGTTGGATAATTTTGCCAGGTCGGACCTGATTCAATAACTTTCCTGCCGCAAACCAATATCCATTTGGCGTCGTGCCGCTTCAGCGTTGGATCGATCCAATCCAAATGATTTTCATAAGCCTCGTCTTGAATCGCGTCGCGCTCATCATCCGACATGGCGAGATATTCGTCAAATGAGATGGCGAAAATATCTCGCGGCGCCGATGGCGAAGCTGGAATTTGTGCGTTGCCGTTTTTCTTCTCGCGCACAGAAGCGAGACGCTTTTCCACTCGATCAAGCTCTTCTGATGAGAGTGTATCGAAAGTGCCTAAAAGCCGATCAAGCGGCGGATGTAGAGTTTCCATATTGCCCTCCGTAAAAATCAAGCCGGTTCATTTGATAGATCAAATTCAAACTCAAACGCTTTTGGCGCATCAAATGCGGTGATTTTGCCCGTTTTCAAAAATTCAAAAATCCCGCTGAAATCATTTTTCAATGGTACAACGGGCACGCCGAGTTTTTCCTGCAACTCGCTCAGTTTCCAATCGTCGAGGAAAATCTGTTTGTCATTCAAACAACTTTTCGGCAGGAATACCGCGGCGCCGAGGTCGCGAGCTTTCGACTCGGCGAAAATATCCTGTCCGGTGAGCAGGCCGGAAACGCGAATGGTATCGCCGTAAAATTGGTTGCTGACGACGGCCAGTTCCGGTTGAAAATTTTTGATTCCCTGCAAGCGCGGCAAAATGTTTTCGGCGATAAATTCACCGGCCAATGTGGCGGTGACGAGGGTGACCTTCGTTGGCTGCGCGAGACGTTTGGGTAGGCGCTTCACCTGTCGCGCGTGAAAATCATCGACGAGATCGCGCAACATGCCGACGCCGTTTTCCATTTGCTCGAAGGCATCGTAACGGCTCGCCGGCGGAATCGGCTCGCCGGCCATGAGGTAAAATTCGTCGGAAGGATAAACGAAGTGCATGCCGAGGCGTTGGTAAAATTCCGCTGCGCAGGCGTCGGCAATACGGAGAAAATCTTTCGCGTACTCTTTCGTCACTGGCTTGACCGCCGTGAGGCCCTCACGATGACGGGTCAATCCCACGGGCACGACGGCGACGCTGCGCAGATGCGGATGATAACGTTCAAGATCAGACAGGGTTCGGCGCAACACTTCGCCGTCATTGAGTTCCGGACAGAGCACGATTTGTGTGTGCAGCTCGATGCCGTTTTGCGTGAGATAATCAAATTTTTCCAGCAACCGATCGTCGAACTGGATGCCGAGCAAAAATTTTCGCATCGCGGGCTCAGTGGCATGAACGGAGATGAAAAGCGGCGTGAGGCGCTGACGCACGATGCGCTCCAAATCCGCGCGGGACATGTTGCTGAGCGTGACGTAATGTCCCGATAAAAAGGAGAGCCGAAAATCTTCGTCGCGAAAATACATCGTCGACCGCATGTTTTTCGGGTTTTGATCGACGAAGCAGAAGATACAGTCATTGCCGCAGCGGCGGATTTTCAGCGGCGCGAAATTGAGGCCGAGGCTGTCGTCGGTGTCTTTTTCAATATCGAAAATAATCTGCTCGTCGCCGCGACGGACTTCCATTTCTATCGCATCGTCAGCGGTGAGAAAGCGATAATCGAGAATGTCACGAACGGGCGCGCCGTTGATGCGCTGAATTTCGTCGCCGGGTTGGAGGCCGCATTCGAGGCCGGTGCTGGCGCGGTCAATTGCAACAATTTTCACAATAATCTTTCAAATTTGTAACACGACAATCTGAAGAAGCCATGCTCAGAAGGATACCACACGGATTAAAAAACCACACGGAATTATCAAAGAAAATCGGGGCGCCGCGAATCGCCTAAAAACACAAAACGCCCCCCGCTCTTTCCTTCCGCAATTTTATCAAGGAAAATCGGGGAGCGTTAAAATATACGAATTTAAACAGTTGCAGTCAATTCAATTTTCCGGAACCGCGCTGGCCTCCGCCACTGCCGGCAGCATTTTAAGCGATTTCGGGAACCAAAGTTTTTTGTCTTGCTTCGAGCGCGTCGATGGCTCGCACAATATCCTGATATTCTGCGCCCTCCGGGGTGAACCGAGCTTTGAGTTTTTTTAGTCGCGGCAAAATTGCTTCGGAGGCGCCCTTGAGTGCGTTCAACGTAAACTCATCAGCAAATCTTTCGGCGGATTTCACCAGCGCCGCTTCAGCTTCTTGTGCCTTCCCCAGTTTGATAATAATCGCCGCCGCTTGCTCCCGAACCTGGGCATTTTCGGATTGAAGCAATTGTTCGGCGAGATCAAAAATTTGCGCAGCGTATTCCGGAAATCCGGCCATAAGTTTTTTCAGGGCCCATAACGCACCGTCGTGCCCTTGTCTTGCGAAAGTCAGAAGATGGTGAATAGACGATCTTGTCCCGACAAAACCCAACGCTCTTAGCGCACTGTTTTTCACTTCCGGATCGTTATGATGGATCTGTTTTAACACCAGCGATTCCCAGGTTGGCGATGCCAGCAGAGTAATTCCGTATAGGCCGAGAAGCTGATAATAGGGTTCGTTTTGTTGAAGAAGATCTTCGACGATCTGCGGCGCCAGCGTCGGATTATCTGCACAGACTGTGCGAACAAGCTCATACCCTCTTCGTGCAGAGGGAGGGGCTGTGCTAAGGATATCCTGAAGCCAGGAATCTTTTGATTTCATGCAAGTGAATTTTTATGATTTTGGAAAGATGCTTTTCGGTGCTACGCGGTTCGATCAGCGTCGCCCGGATTTTGATCGCTTTCGATCACGACCGCCTGGGCTTTCGTCTTTTGCTGATTCACGAAAACATTGATAATCGCGGCGACCGGCACGGCGAGCAGCAGGCCCCAGAAGCCGAAGAATTGCGCGCCGACGAGGACACTGAGGATGACAATCATCGGGTGCAGGCCGACTTTTTCGCCGACGATTTTGGGGGAGATGACGGAACCCTCTAAACCCTGCACAATGGCGAAAACGAGAGCAGCTTTGATCATCGTGGCAAATGGGTTGGCCGTAAACAACGCGACGACCAATGTCAAGATCAAACTGATCAGCAGGCCGATGTACGGAATGATGTTGAGCAGGCCGCTCATTAAACCGACAAATAATGCGTACGGAACGCCGACGATGGCCATGCCGATTCCGGACAGAATGCCGACAATCGCCATGACAGTCACTTGCCCGCGCAGGAAGCCGCTCATCATGTCGTCGGCAATTTGCACTTTGTGCCGGACATTGGCGCGGCGCTCTTCGGGAAAAAGGCGCAGAATAAATTGCTCCCAAAGTTGTTGGCCGTCGTTGAGGAAATAATACGTGAGCACGGGAATGAGAATGACGTTGAGCAATTGCCCTAATACCGCCGAAGTGGTGGCGGTGAAATTGAGCGCGCCACGCAAGACGGTGCCGAGCACGGCTTGCAGCTTGCCGGGCAAATCTTCGAGCAGCGCGTTCTGCAATTTTTGCAAATCAACCGGCAGACGCGAGAGCGACGGCAACACGGTATTTTGCAGCCAATCGCGCACCTGCGGCAGCGCGGTAACGGTTTGATTGATGAGGTCGCCGATTTCGCTGACGAGCTGCGGCACGAGGAAAATGCCGAGTATGGTCAGCCCCAGCATAAAAACAAAAAGAACGAGCAGGCTGGCGAGCGCGCGTTTAAGGCGGCGTTTTTCCAACCAACTGACGAGTGGGTTGAGCAAATACGCCATCGCAATGGAAAACAAAAACGGCCCCAGCACGCCGGCGAGCTGCTGATAAATCCAGATCGACATCAGCGTCAGCCCGACGATGAAAATGGGCTTTGCCGCCGGTCGTTCGCGCATGGAAAAATAAAAAACGGCCAGCGCGATAAAGCCGACGAATGGCGTCAAAATTTCGCGAAGGCTGTAGAGAAATGCCGCGAAAACGATAACGCCGGCGAGCGCAACGATGCGCTCAACGTAAGTTTCAGGTGTCTGGTGCATGACGTAAGCGCAGCCGGGCTTTCGCGGAACAAGCTTTCAGTTTTGCAGGAGGTTGCTGCGAAAGTCCGGCTGGTTCACTTTTTACTTACAAAATTTGCAACGCAAAGGAAACCACATTGCTTATGCCTGCTTCTCACCCCATAGTAAGAAAATTTTCGTGCGAGTCAAGCATTTTTTAATAAATTTTTGCGCTCGCTAAAGCACAAAGAAAAACCTGGAAAACATAACACCGGACTTGCCTTTACGATTTTTTCGATTAAATTTCTCAAGGTTGGACGGTTTGCCGGTCAGCCAGTTGCCTGGTTAGTTTGCCGTTAACTCCGGCGAACCGGCTGACTGGCAAACGCTTTATAAAAACCTGGATTGTTAACTAAACTTCCTGCTATGCCACTTCCCACTCCATTCTACTCCCGCATGGCGCCGTTGTGCCAGAGTTATGATTGGCGCAACTGGGCCGGTTATCTCGCCGTCAGCGTTTATGAAATGTCGCACGAACGCGAATATTACGCTATTCGCAACGCCGCCGCGCTGATTGACGTGACACCACTGTTCAAATACGAAATCAGCGGGCCGGATGCCGTGCGCCTCGTTGACCGCATCATTACGCGCGAAGCGAAGAAATGCAGCGTCGGTCAGGTCATGTACACGCCGTGGTGCGACGAGCACGGCAAAATGGTTGATGATGGCACCGTCGCGTGCTTGTCGGAAAATCATTTTCGTCTCACTTCCGCGGATCCGAATCTGCGCTGGTTTCAAGATTGTGGCTACGGCATGAATGTCAACGTTGTCGATGTGTCTTCAGATTTGGCGGCGTTGTCGGTCCAGGGTCCGAAGTCGCGCGAGGTTTTGCAGCAGGTCGTGACGGGAACGGACATCGTGAGTCTGAAATATTTCCGTTTGACCAACGGACAAATCGCGGGATTTCCGGTGACGATCACGCGCACGGGTTACACCGGCGATCTCGGTTATGAACTGTGGGTGGCGCCCAAACATGCGGAAAGTTTGTGGGATGTGTTGATGGAGAAAGGGCGAGGCTACGGCATTCAACCTGCCGGCATGGTGGCGATGGATATTGCCCGCGTCGAAGCCGCGTTGTTGCTCGGCGACATTGACTATGTTTCGAGCCACAAGGCCATCACCGAGGCGCGCAAATCATCCCCGCTCGAAGCCGGTTTGGAATGGGCGGTTAAATTTGATAAAGACGATTTCGTCGGTCGCAAAGCGCTGCTTGCCGAAAAACAACGTGGCCCGAAATGGAAATTCGTCGGCCTCGAAGTGAACTGGGACGCGCTCGAAGCATTGTACGCCGCCGCGGATTTGCCGCCGCAAGTTGCCGGTCGTGCCTCGCGCGTTGCCGTGCCGATTTTCAAAAGCGGCAAACAAATCGGGCAAGTGACCAGCAGCACCTTCTCCCCGATTCTAAAAAAGTTCATCGCCATCGGCACCCTCGACAGCACCTGCGCCGCGCTCGGCACGAAAGTCGAAATGGAAATCACCGTCGAATTTTCGCGCCAACACGCGCCGGCGACGGTTGTGAAGACGCCGTTTTTTGATCCGGCGAGGAAGAAAGCGTAAAAGAAATAAAAGACACCCAATTACTTTTTAAATTTCTGCTGCAATTTCCGGATGGCCACTTCGGAAAGCTCGGTATAAAGCTTGATCTTCTCAACGGGCTCGCCTCGTTGCAACATCAGACGGGCAATTTTCAATCGCCCTTCTCTTTTCCCTTCTCTTTTCCCTTCTCTTTTCCCTTCTCTTTTCCCTTCTCTTCGCCCGCCTTCGCGAAGCTGCGCTTTTTCTTTTCTGATTGATTCGATCAACATATTGACCTCCTCTTTATCTTGATAAATTCGTTCAAAAGCATGATAATCAGATTCCGCAATTCTGCCATGAATGAAAAGTTGCTTGAGCCAATTTAGAAATAACGATAGCGCCTCTTTGTCCTCCGCTCTTTCAACGAGCGCTAAAATTTTACTCGTTAGGAGATCGAAATCATAGTGCGCCTCGGCTAAAAATAACGTCGAAACGATGTTGCCCATCTGCAACAACATGCTTCGGGTAAACGCATTCTCGATGATCGGAAAATACCTGAAGTGCAACGTATGCTCGCCGAGCAACTCATGACCTTCGATGAGGTCAGCGAGATTCAGCGGTGAAGTCCAACGCCGCTTGCCGTTGTAGAGCAAAATCGGAAACACTGGCGGCAGTTTCCGCAATCTTTTCTCGGAATCAATGAGATGGCGGTAAAAATCCGGAATGTAACCGGCCATTTGCACAGCCACAAAGCGCGCGGGCGCGGATTTGAACTCAAGCAAGATCACCACGTAAAGATCACGGCCACGCAACTTCACCTTGTAAAGCAGGTCGCTAAAAGTTTTCTTGTACTTTCTCGAGACAAAAGAATTTTTGACCAATTCGCAAGCTGAAAAGTCCAGATCTTTTACCCACGGTTCGTGAACAAACGAGGTCATCAACTGGCGAAAAATCTCTTTATTCGACAAGAGCTTCGTATAACCGCGATCATCAATTTCTTTCATCGACCGTCTCGATTCCTGAACAAGCGCCGGGGCGACTTCGGAACTGTGCTTCAAAATAGCACTTTGTCGCGAAAAAGTCAAGAGCCATGATACTACAAAAAACCTTGATTCCCTCTTTTGTTTCCTGTTGATTATAAGCTAAATATTGACTATTTTGACTTGTATGTCAAAAGTCTTCATTCCGTAAATAGCCATATTTGAGAAGGATGCTGCTTATGACAATTTATGATTTCGGCACGATTGTTATGATTCTGCGCGTTATGGGCAAATTGCCAAAAGCCGATTGCACAAAAATAAAAGGCCTGTTGCAGGATATGTTCAAACCATAACAAGCTTTAAGTTCCTCGACATCTCTCAACCTCAGAAATATGCCCCAAACCTGCGACGCCATCATCATCGGCGGCGGCCACAACGGCCTCGTGAATGCCGCTTATCTGGCCAAAGCCGGCAAAAAAGTTCTCGTCCTCGAAAAACGCTATCTGGTCGGCGGTGCTTCGGTCACTGAAGAGGTTTTTCCAGGATTCAAATTTTCCGTCTTCTCGTATGTCGTCAGCTTATTTCGCCCGGAAATCATTCGCGATCTCGAATTGCCCAAACATGGCTTGACGATTCTGCCGCTGACGAGCACACTCACGCCGATGCCGAACGGCAATTATCTCTATCGCGATTGGGATCATTACCGCACGCGGCGCGACATTGCGCGGCACTCGCAGCGCGACGCCGAAGCGTATGACGACTATGGCCGCACGATGTATTTCATGGCGAAAGCCGTGAAATACATGCTTGGCATCATACCTCCCGATCCGACCACGCTCAATCCGAGAGATTTAATGAGGCTCGCGAATCTTGGCAAACACATTCTTGGATTAGGCGAAGAAAATATTTACACGTTGACGAAGTTGATGACGATGAGTTCCGCGGATTTTCTGGAAGAATGGTTTGAAACCGATGTGCTCAAAGCGACGCTGTCATCGAGCGGCATCATCGGCACATTTCTCGGGCCGCGCTCGCCCGGCACGGCGTATGTGTTGCTTCATCATTATATGGGTGAAATCGACGGCTCGTTTCGCGCGTGGGGTTTTGCGAAAGGCGGCACCGGCGGCATTGCCAGCGCCATTGCCAATGCGGCAAAATCTTTTGGCGCTGAAATCCGCTGCGAGGCACCCGTTGCCAAAGTGATCACGAAGAACGATGCTGCCGTTGGCGTCACGCTCGAAAATGGCGACGAGTATTATGGAAAAATTATCGTCTCGAGCCTCGATCCCAAACTCACCTTTCTCAAACTGGTCGAACCTGCCCTTCTGCCGGATGATTTGGTGAGCGCGATTCGCAATTTCAACATTCGCGGCTCTTCGGCAAAAGTGAATCTGGCGCTGGATACTTTTCCCAACTGGTCGTGCATGCCCGGCTACGGCCCGCATCTGCACGGCGCCTTTTCCATCAGCCCGAGCGTCGATTATCTCGAGCGCGCGTATGACGACGCCAAGTACGGCAATTTCTCGCGGAAGCCGTATATCGATATCATCCTCCCGTCGATGATTGATCCCGACATGGCTCCGCCCGGAAAACATGTGATGTCGTGTTTCGTGCAATACGCGCCGTACAAACTCCGCGAAGGCACATGGGAGCAAAAACGCGAAGCGCTCGGCGACGCCGTCGTCAACACGTTGTCGGAATATATTCCAAATTTCAAAAACATTATTTTGCACCGGCAAGTGATGACGCCGTGGGATATCGAACAAACCACCGGCCTCTCGCAGGGCAACATCTTTCAGGGCGAGTTGACGCTTTCGCAACTCTTTTTCCTGCGCCCCGCCGCGGGCTGGGCGAAATATCGCACGCCGATTCGCAACTACTATCAATGCGGCTCCGGCACGCACCCCGGCGGCGGCATCACCGGCGCACCCGGAAGATTGGCGGCGCTGGAGATTTTGAGAGATCACCGGTAGCAGGAGGAAACAGGCAAGCGTGCAATCGATGATTTCAAGATTTCAAAATAGGCAATGCACGAATGCGAATGCGTGTGGACGAGTCTCTATCAGCGCTATTCGGATTTGCTGGGTGAAGAGTTTGGCAAAAAGCTAACCACTAAAGCGTATAAAGCCAGCCGGAAGCTGGCAGCATAATCTTTTTTATTTCATTATTCCAACAATCCAATATTCCATCAATCCAATTGCCGGTTACTGTTTCGGCGTCGGATGCGCGATCTTTTTGCTCATTTCGGCGAAGTTGAAGCCCTTGAACGTCGGGCTTTCGGCGTTGTGGCACTTGACGCAGGTTTTCTTATCGGGCCTGCTGATCAGGCCCACGGTTTCGCCTTTGATTTTGCCGGTGTCAATGTCTTTCATCACTTGCATGGTTTTGTATTCCGAGCCGAGGCCGTGACAGACTTCACAGCCGACGCCTTCGCCGGGTTTAAAGCCTGGCGCTAATTGCGCGGCGGCAACGCCGAACGCGGTGTCATGACATTTCACGCATTTTTCATCTTTTTGCGAATCGGCAAGGCCTTTTTTCTGCGCGATTTCTTTGGCCGCCGGCGTTGCCAAAGTTGCAAAGGCTTTAGCATGCGCGCTCGCTTGCCAAATTTTATAAGCCGCGCCACTCTTCGGCGTCATGTGGCAAGGCATGCAGGCTTTCGCGCCGATGTATTTAAATTTACTCTGTCCACACAACGCGGCGGGCATGACAAGCAATAGCGAGGTCACTGCACAGGCAAGTTTATTCATAATTTTTTCCTTCAGGGCCGAACAGCACGCCGAGGAGAACACAAAGAAAGATCAGCGCCAGTTTTATATTGGACATCAACTCCCCTATTTTTCAGAAACTATATTGACAACCCAAATTGATACCCAACTGCCGTTGTTGATCGTTTGACAATATAAAATTTATCTTTTATATGTCAAGATGGTAATTCGTCAATATTGTCATCGCGAGCACCATTTGATTTTTCCAAAAATTTCTCCCGGAAGAAATTTTTTGCCCTCGCGAGGCGCTCTTTGTCCCGCTTTTCGGGACTCCGTAAAGCGGAGCCGAAGCGATCTTCTCGCAAGCAAAAGACTGCTTCGCTGAAAAGCGCTCGCAGTGACGGTTTCTTAGTTAGCGGCGAAGCAATCTCTAAAAAAGCTTTGAACACGGATGACCCGAAGCACACGGATTCTCGCGGATTTTTTATCCGTGAAAATCCGCGTCATCCGTGTTCAAAAAAGGTCAGGCTTTTTTTCTAACTTTGGGCCAACAATGGCTAACAACCCGAACGAGGCGGAGCCAAATAGGTTTAAAAACAATTATTCCAACGGATGAAAAAACGACCAACGGATAAAGCCATTGCTAGCAAAATGCCTGCCCTGCCGCAGGCCAAGGATTAGGGCAAAATTATTGGTTCATGAAGCCACTGTAAATTATCTTGCCTCAATTATTTTGCGCAAAACCCTTCTTAGTTCGGGACCGCATCTCGAAGCTGAAAGTCAAAGTCGACCACACATCAACCGGACCGAGTTTCATCATCGCCGGCGTAAATTTCCATTGTTTCGCGGCCGCAATGGCCGGCGCATTGAACATTTCCACCGTGCTTTTGATCACCACCACGTCTTTGACTTTGCCGTGTTTATCGATCCACACTTTGACAAAAACTTTCCCTTCGATGCCGGCTTTTCTGGCCAGCTCGGGATAAACCGGCTCCACGCGTTTAATCACGACCGGCGGTTTTTCAAACGGCACAAAGTCCGGCGGCGGGCCTTCGTCTTCAATTTGAAAATTCAAATCGCTTTCCGAAGCCACGACTTGCGTCTGGCCGTTGCCCTGTCCTTCGCCAGTCCGCGGACTGACGATCTGACTCAATTCGGTTTGCGTGGCGATGGTTTGCTCGGGATCGACCAACGCATCGGGAACCGGCACCGGAATGCCGATGCTCGGTTTCACCGCGGCGGACACTGCGATTTGCGCCGACACCGCTTGCCGCGTATCGGTAATCGACGGCGGCGGGCTCAGCTCGCTGTATTTCATGATGTGCACGACGCGCATCGGCGGCTCCTCTTTTTGCAGATAGACTGAAGCCCAGTAAGCGCCCAGCAGCGAAAAATTAAACGCAACCGAGATGATGAACGCCTGCACGGTTTGCGAGTCGTTCGCGCCCATCGCCACGCGTGCGACATACACGTTGCCGTAACTCACCGCCAGCAGCGCGAGATCTTTTTTCGGCCGCGGCTTCCCTCCTGCTGCGAATTTTGCCACCGCGCCGCGCGGCGTGGATTTCGACATTTGGCCGCCAGTGTTGGAATAGACTTCGGTGTCGAGCACGAGAATGTTCACGTTTTTGCCGGAGGCGAGGACGTGATCCAAACCGCCGTCGCCGATGTCATACGCCCAGCCGTCGCCGCCGATGATCCACACACTTTTTTTCACGCGATAATCGGCGAGGCTCAATAAATTTTTCGTCGTCGAGGAATTTATCGTGGTGAGTTTTTTCTTGAGCTTCGCCACGCGGTCGCGTTGATCGTAAATGCCACTCTCGTTGGATTGATCCGCAATCAAAATCTCTTGCACCAATTCCGTGCCGATTTCCGCTTCAAGCGAACGCAGCAAATTTTCGGCTCGCTCATCAGATTTCTCCTATATAAATGAGAAGCGCTACACTTCTGCTCATCGCAAAGGCAAATACCGCGCTATCTTTCAAGCGCTATAAGAACAAGGTAAATGTGCGTGACAGCTTATCGAGATTTTCTTAGTTTTAAGAATTTTAGGGCAGGTTATGCAAAAAGTGGGAAAATTTTCACAGTACAAATGGATCCGTTTACTTTCGCTTGTTTTTCTAAAGTTTTCTTCTTACTATTGCAAAGCTATCGGATTTTCAGACGCAACTAAAATACAGTCCCTATGGAACTCTTCACAGCCACCGCTCTCGCGGACATCTCATACAACATCATCGCTTCCATCTTATACGACGCCGGCAGATACGACGCCGGCAGATTTGGGCTGAGCTTTACCGGCGCTGCGGAGCTTGAAGATATTTTTGAGCAGGCGTTGAAAGATAGCCTCAAAGACCTCAAGAAAGAACCGGCGCGCGAGCTTCGGCAAGTTTTCAAAACCCGCGAGGTGCAGGAGAAGATTTGGGCGTTTCAACACCACGGCGAAATCATCCCAACGGAGTTTTTTGCTGCCGTGTTTGAAAAGGTGGTTGGAAAAACCCACGCCAGGCTACTGGCGAAAAATCTCTTTGTGCATTTCCGCCAGCGCCTCGCCAAAAAAGAAACGCTGGCGCGGGAAATTCAGCTTCTGGCGAATGACCTCTTGCTCATTCAGGCGCAGAAGCATGATGCAGAAACGCGAAAACTTCTGCATGAAATTCTGGCCGCCATCAAAAAACAAAAGAACATTGAGGCGACCATCGGCTATCAGGAAATCCCGCCGTTGCCGGAAGATTATGTCGCGCCGCAGATGGCCCTCAGCGCGGTCAAATCGCAATTGGCGCAAAAGCATGTCGTGCTCATTTGGGGCGCGCCTGGCGCCGGCAAATCGGTGCTGACCACGGCGCTTGCGAGAGAAGCGGCAACAGCCCAGCGTCCGGTGTTCTGGTTTCGCTTCCAACGCCTGCTCACCGATCTCAACGCCGTGCAAAGCAATCTCCTGCTGTTCTTGCAAGACGAAATCGGAGAGCTCAGCGAAAGTTTGCCGGCGCTGCTGTCACAATCGCAGGCTTTGCTGATTTTCGATGATTTGCAGCACGCTGATGGCGACGAGCTGCAGCGTTTTCTCGCTACCGTTGCTTCCCTGCTGGCCAGCAGCGGCAACAAGAATTGTCAAATGCTGTTTACCAGCCGCGAACGTTCGGCGTTTTTGCCGGTGGAGAAAATCGTGCTGTACCGGCACGAGGGGTTCGCGCCAACCGAGGCCGAAGCGCTCATGAACGGCAAATGGCAGCTCACTTTGAGGCCGGCCCAGCAAAAGCGGGCGCTGGAAATTCTCAATTGCCATCCGCAATATTTGCAGTTCTTTCACCAGTGGCATCTGCTGGCACAACCGGATGAAGAACGGCTGGCCCGGATACTTTGCGCATGCCCCCAGCGAAGATGAGAACCTGCAGGACTATCTTATGCGCGAGCTTTACGAAGCTTTGGGCGGCGCCGAGAGCAACGCAAACAAATTGCTGCTGGCCGTGGCCTTTTACCGCATACCGGAGCGCAAGGAATTCATCGAGCGGCTCTTTGGGGAATTGCAAGGAGAGAAGTTTGGCGAAACCCTGCCTCTGGTGCAAAACCGCAAGGGCTTGTTGCAATATCTCAGCGAGGCACAGCGCTACACCTTGCACGACGTTTTGCGCGAGTTCTATTATCAACAGGCCGAGGCGAAAAGTCGCTTGCACGCCTGCTGTGCGGCCTGGTATCAGGAACGCCTCCGCAGCGATGCCGATCTCATCGATTATATTGAAGGCGCGCATCACTTTCGCAAAGCCGGCGACCACCAAACGGCGGCCACTTTGCTGCGGCCGATCACGCACCATTGCACCACGCATGGATATTACTGGCAACCCTTACGCCATATCTTAGAACGCCTTGATCTGAAAACGATTTCTGACGAAGAGCTTATCTTCGCGACCGTCCACGATCTCGGCAATCTGCAACATAGCATGGGCGAGTGGGATGCGGCACTTCGGAGTTTTTCCCAGTGTTTGCAGATGTCGTCTCAGCAGAATTCGCATCACATTGTTTATAACTCGCTGGGAATAATCTATCAAGCCAAGGGAGAATGGAACAAAGCCATCGAATTTTACCAGAAATCCCTTGAACTTAGCGAAAAAATTGGGGACGTTCATGATATGGCCCAGACTTACGGCAATCTGGGATTGGTCTACCAAGACAAAGGCGAATGGGACAAAGTCAGCGAATTTTATCAGAAATCCTTTGAAATTAGCGAAAAAATTGGGGACGTTCGTGGCATGGCCGGGACCTACTGCAATGTGGGCTTGTTGTATTTTCAACAACAGCAATATCCAGAGGCGATACGCCCAATGTCACTAACATTTCCTAGCCGCCTGTGCTTTGAGTTTTTTAATATATTGCTTTCGGGCCTTTTTTCGATCACCTTTGAGAACCGGGTAAGGCCGAGGCCGAGTTCTCACGGCGCGCGGCT
>Ga0247727_10009386_pt1 | contig 17761 bp, 20 predicted proteins | sample WisWelCaveWW1625_FD_202498 | JGI IMG/M metagenome (GOLD analysis project Ga0247727, IMG submission 202498) | Biofilm microbial communities from Wishing Well Cave, Virginia, United States - WW16-25 | ecosystem: Environmental > Aquatic > Deep subsurface > Groundwater > Cave microbial mat | place...
TCTTTGATACATTGTACTTGGGCATGGGTTCATCCTCCTTTTTAAGGTTAAGAGTTTTGGTCAACTCTATTGTAGGAGAACCCTGCCTGTTTTTTTATCGAATTTCAACTAACTTTAGCATTCAACCCAAGCCCTCAGGAATATCGAACATTTGAAAATTCGCAGAATCTAACAACTTTGTCGAAACTTCGTTTAACAACATCGTCGAAACCAAGGTTAAATTACGGTGATTCGCTATTTTTTCAGGTTGAAAGTTGTTGTGCTTGACCTTCTGAAAGTAAAACCGTTTTTTCTTTGCGCGTGAATTCCCATTCATCCAGCAAATGATTCACTAACTCATGATTCCATTTAGGATAAAATGAAGCGGTATAATTAATAACATCTCCCACCTTCATCCAATGATAAAAACTGGATGTTTGTGGAACATACCCTAATCTGCCCTTCGCATCATCGCTAAGATCCCAGACTTCCTCTCCAAAAACAGTGATTGTTCCTGACTGAGGACGCAAAAGTCCAAGCGCACACTTGATAAGCGTTGTTTTACCGGCCCCATTTTTGCCGAGGAGGCCCACTACCGAACCTTTAGGTAAATCGAAATTTAATCCTTTAAGAACATGTTTTGATTTAAAACTTTTTGAAACATCTTTCATACTTATTAATGTCTCACTCATTGATTTTCTCCTTCCATAAAGTATCCAGCATTTCGAGAACATCTTCCCGCGGTAATGTAAGTTGATGCGCATGGATAATGACTTGTTCGAGCAAAGGCTGGATAAATCTTTTACGATCCTTATAATTTTTAATCGGCCGAGAGGTGGCTACAACTTGCATGCCTTGCCCTCTACAGTTTTTTAAAACCCCTTCACGTTCCAAAATAGAATAAGCCTTGGAGGCTGTCATTGGGTTTATTTCTAACTCCTTACCGACTTGACGAATGGAAGGCAGAAAATCTCCCGATTTTAGTCGTCCCGACACTATCAATGTGTTAATTTGATCTAACAATTGACGGTAAATGGGTACGCCCGAGGTGGTGATTATATGGAATAAGAAATCGGCTTTTGTCATAGTGCATTACAAGAATAATTCACAAATGCACATTTGTCAAGGGAAGAGGGAAAAATAATGCTGTGTTTATTTACCTTTCACCCAAATTAGGATCCTCTTTATAAAACTCCATCACTTCTTCCCAATCAAACCTCACGTACTTGCCTATCCTGACGTGCGGGATGGCTTCTTGGCCGAGGCGGGTGCGGCGGTAGATCCAACTCAGCGGCACATTCAGCCGCTTTGCTAATTCCTTGGCGGTAATCAATTCCCTTGGATTCATTTTGACCTCGAATTTTTCATAGGACATGCTTTTTGTCCGATTGTGTCCGTTTGATTGCAAACGGACATTTGAAATGTCCACTAAAATGAGAATTTCGACAACCACAATGAAACATCGACAATCCCCGTCAAAACCTCCCCTTGAATTTATGCAAAATTCTTCATCATCAAATGTCCGTTTATGTCCGTTTTAAAAATCGCCAGCGTCAAACATGGATAAACAGCGATTATTGAGGGCGATTAACAAACGCACCAAAATCAGCGGACATGGACATCGATTTTTAAAGTTAAAATCACTGACTGGATGCGCCTCGCCCGACCCGCGCACCCCAGCCCCCATCAGAAGGACCCATTCTACCCCGACGCCCTGCGGGGTCGGGGTTAATTCGCCCCCACTGTTTTGATTCGCTTTGCGAATGCAAAACGGTGGGGGCTCATTAAAAGGTGTGCGGAGAAGGAATGATGGAGGCATCCCTATGTTATGCACATTTTCATAACAAAGTCCGGACAGGAGAGATTTAACAAGAACCTTTTCCAAGACCCCTCCGTATATCGTTGCCCTTGCTCAGACATTTTCTTTGACAGGCACTTCCATGTTTTTTCGGTATTTGTTAAGGACGCCTTCCATTTCCCTCTCGACATTCATATTTGACGTCCTTGTGAAATAATTTTGCGCATCTGTATACTTCATATAATACGTGGGCTGTTTGAGAGCGCTCCTTAGTTTATGCGCTTCTTCGTTCATAATATGATCTGTTTCGCTGTCGCTCTCAAACACCCTCCCGACTCTTATTTTATGATAGGCCCCGGCGTTGCCCCAAAGCTGCTCGGCGATAATGAATATTCTCGCCTTGGCCAACGCCAATTCTTCGTTGAGCCGTTTATATTCCGGCTGTAGGGCATTAATCCTTTGGCCACTTACCTCGTTCCCGTTATCCTTGATCGCCTGATAGGTTGCGCGCAGCTTTTCCTCAAGATTAGCGATGCTTTCGGTGACCGCTTCCAAATCAAGTCCGGCATTCTCCGCGTCTCGGTCGGCCTCCTTGACCTGATCGTCGGAAATGGGCTCGCCGCATAACTTCCTTTGCCTGAGTTCCTTGGCCTGGATCCGCATAAGATCGCGCTGTTTTTCGTATTCGATCTGTTTCAACTCCAGGGCCACGATCTGCTCGGCGATTTCTTCGGGGTTGTTGCTTTGATTGTTTAAAACTTTTAGAAAATTTAATTTCATTTGAGCCTCCAGTCGTTAATTGACATTTATGATTTGTTGTCTGCTTCTGCATTCCACTTATCGGCCAACCTTTGAAGCGTCACATCCCAAGCCTTATCGCGTTCCATTGAATTTTGGTTGGCTTCACTAAGGATCTTTTTGGATAATTTGTCCCTTTTTGCCATAACAAAATGCCTCCTTTCTTGGTTAAATTAAACTGATAATCCTGCCGTTAAAAATCCTTAGGACAAGTTCCGTTTGCGGAGGTAAAAGCCCCTTTTTCAACAGCCGGTCAACCAGCTCCTGGCGTCCGGCCTCCAGCAACCGATACCAGCGCTTTTGAAATTCTGCCTTTTGGTTGGGCTGAATGAATTCATACATCAGCTCTAACTCAGCGATTTCTCGTTTAATCCATGCTGGTTGCTTTTCCATGATTACCCTCGTCTAACGCGCGCCACATCAATCCTTATACCTATCGGAAAAAATGTCAGTTTCCTCAGAAACGTCAGAAACACCCGTCTGATTGGCTGAGATTTCTGGCCTTTCTGAAATTTCTGATGTTTGTTCCAGCCCGTATCTCTCCATTAAGCGCGCAAGCATATCATCATCCCAAATAATCACCGCTGCCCCATCATGACCGCGGGCCTTCTTAAATCCCATGGCCGTCAACCGGCGGCCCACACGCTGGTAGGTGACCTTTATCTTTTCATGCTTTCCTTCGTTAAACCGGTCGGTAATGGCCTTAACCGGTAAAACACCGTGAGCCACTTGATCTTTCAGCGACATCAAGGTATTTAAAATCTGCGCCTCCAGGCTGTCGGCCTTCTCAATCAGCCGGTCAGCCTCAAAGCCGCTGACCAGGGCCATGAAATCAACTTCTCGTTCCGGCCTTACGAAACGAATGATCTGCAACAGCGGTTTTAAAATATCTCCCAACCGTCCGGCCGCGGGCTTAGGGATGTCCGGCAACGTGTCATAAAGATGTCTTGCCCGGAAAGCCAATAACCGGCATTTAAGAGGCAACGCAAGTTCGGGAGTTACTGAATTCTCAAATTTTCGGGAAGTTTCCGGCATGTTGATATTGATTGCCCGGGTCTCAAGGATGCGGTGGATCGCTTCATTAGTTCCAATAATTGTCGGCCCGAAAATGGAATAATAGGTGATGTCACGGTGCGCTCCTTTCTCTGGATAAAGGACGCGCGGCACTTGAGCGCCTTTCTCAAAACGGTGTAATAAAATATCCTCGCTTTGGTTCTTCTCAGCCTTCTGCCAAATATTCATCACATCAAAGAATAATGTTGCTTTGAGATTATTGGCGACACGCACAAGATAGGCATCTCGAAGCGATTCCACATGAATCCCCCGATAAGCCGCGTAAACCAATGACTTGCCTGTCCGGCTCTTGCCTCGTTCGGGGACCGCATACAAGCAAACGATGGGAGTATACTGAAATTGCTCCAGCAAATAGGTATGTATGTCCCAGGCAGCCAACAAACCGTAATGCCCTTCATCCGGTAATTGCGAAATCGATTTGTGATACTCAACCAGCGCATCGAACAGATTGCGATTGACCTCCTCCACGGGTAATTCCTTTTCTTCCTCATAAATCCTCACCACTTCTTGCGCAGGACAAAGCAGCCAGGGAAGCTGTTCTCTGGGTGGAGGAACATAGGTAACTTTGTCCCCATCAATCTCTGACGCGATTGTCACGCTTTCATTGGTCTTAAGCAGAAAAATCGGCTTGCCTTCATCCTCCACAATATCGACGAGCCCTTCATGCTCTGCGGTAAGAACGATTTCTTTTTGGTCATCACTCTTATTATCTTTAATCATTTGCCCACGATATTTATTGATTAAATCCCGATAACCGCGAATGTCCGGATCCTTAAGGCCAAAGCGTGGTTTAATCACATAAGCCAAATACGGCTCGGCCTTGGCCTTGTCCATTTCAGCCAAAAGCTGTAATACGTTATCCATCAAAGCGGGTAATTTTGTTTTTGGTGTGTCGGCGGGAATTTGTCTGATTTTAGATTCAATCAGCGTGAGTGATTCATCAAGTAACTTTTGATAATCTTCTTTTGCTTTTTCCTTGAAGAAATCATTAACATCCTGTCCGTCCGGCAAAGAAACAATACGTGCCTTGGGACCGAGAAATTCCGCTGTCTTGCAATTAGCCTTTGTCCCGGCCTCATCGCCATCGAAAGACAAATAAACCGTTTGGCAATGTTTAAATTTTTCAACCCATTCTTCCTTAAAGCTGCCCGCGCCCAAAACACCGCAGGCATTAAATCCGTTATGTAAAAGTGTGAGAGTATCAATCTCGCCTTCGCAAAGAATGACCTCTTTCTCCCTTACTGCTTCCTCATTGTAGAGGTGTGTTAGCGGGATCTTTTCTCTAGTTTTCTGTGCTTCTTTTCTGGATAACCCCGGCCTCTTATGTAAATAACCCGGCCATGATAAAAATGCGGGAAAGTTATATAACCCTTAAGATACTCTTCGCCATTTTCATAAGTCAGTCCGGCCTTGAACAAAATTTCTCTGTCAGAAGTAAACTGAGTTCCTCCGCTACAAAAACCGATTTTATATTTATCGATCGTCTCATCGGTCAATCCTCGACCTTTCAGATAATCCCGGACATCGGCCGGAAGATTCTGATGATAAAGGCTAGCGGCCTCGCTTAAAGCGTGATAAATATCTTGCCTTTTTTGCTCTTCTTCAAAATCCTCTTTTGTCGTTGGGATTGCGATCCCTGCTCGTTCAGCCAAGGATTTAAAAGCCTCATAAAAGCTAACCTTCTGATCGAGCATTACAAAGGTAAATACATCACCGCCGACTCCACAGCCGAAACAATGAAAATATTGCCCTTTAATATTCACAAAGAAACTCGGTGTCTGCTCAACATGAAAAGGACACAAAGCCTTGCGCCCGCTGTCGAGCTGAACCTTTTCTCCAATGACCTCTTCGATGGGATTGCTTAAGCGGATCTGTTCTTTTAGGCTGGATAGTTCTTCCATATTCATCTCATTGTCCTTTTGTTTAGGTATTAAAAACCATCGTCTTTAAATCCTGAATGGCATTCCTGAAAGCCCCGATGCTGACCACGCCGTCATTGAAAAACTCAACTACCCAAGTCTTTCGGTCGGGCTGATCATCAAAAACGAAAGTAACCCTTATCCCGACCTTCTCTCTGTCAATGATCCTCATACCTTTGGCCTTAAGAAATGCCGCTAAATAAAAATCACTTGTCTTGTACGTTTCCATGGTCTTCCTCTTGTTGAACATTCTGCACCGGCGCAATTGCCGTCCTCTTGGCAATGATGTCATCGGCGATAATGCTCGCCAATATGCCAAGGCCCTCTCTTAATATGTCCGCAGAACAATCGTCCATCGCTAGGCGTTTTCCCTTATAACAAAAAGATCATCAAATTCATGCCCACGGAAAACCTTAAGGATCCTTACCCTTAATACTGGTGAAAGATTACGCGAACCGTCCATCAACTGCGACATATATCCGCTACTGATACCGAATTGTTCGGCAAGCCAGTTCTGCGATTTATTTTTCCGGAAGAGTTTTTTCTGGATTACATTTGTTTTGAGATAAACTTTCCTGGCCTCTCCTTATATTGAAAACATCTGCAAAATTCATTAACAAATGTCTTTCTCGAAACGAACAATAAGACATGAAAAAAACTTCCACCAAGAAATACATCCTCGGAAATTTTTTAAGGGAATTGCGCGAAAAGAAAGGAGTGAATCTTAAGGAAGCCGAGCAGGCAATGGGTGTATCTAACGCCTACATTTCCCAACTTGAGACTGGCACAAAAAAAAACTCCCTGATCCGGATAGGCTCCGCGCAATCGCGAATTACTACAACGTTTCTGTAACGGAATTGTTAGCGAAGGCGGGCTACTATGAATCTAAAGAGGTTGAAGAAACCTACGAAAAAAAATCGAAAAGTCTTTTGCGCATCTCATCAACAATCCGGATATCTCAACCGGAATAACTATAAAATCCAAAGATCTGCCACTAGACGTAAAACGATTTGTCCTTAATATGCAAGCCCACTGCAACCGGCTCACATTGACAGGACGTCCGTATATTGAAGGTATTCTTTACGAAGAAAACAAGGTCAAGAGGCTCAAATGGAAGACCGACAACGTTGTCCGGGAATCATACCAAGTCGGGAAGGGACAATTTATCCGTTACCGCGTAACAGTAACCTGCATAGAATTCGAGGGACTTCCTTCACCAGAGCCGTATAACGACGAACTTGTCAAAGGGTCAGCAAAAATTACCCAGACCGCGACAGCCGAAGGAGAGTTTGTTGCTCCTCTCACGGAATACCTCTTGGGTTACGAAACTTATCTTTTAAACAAAGCTACGGACAATGCTTTAATAAAAGCGCTCAAAAAAATTAAGGGCACTGATTGGAAACTAAAATTCACTCATCTCTGGGATAGCTACTAATGAACGTCATCCTCTACGCCCGAGTCTCGTCGGAAAAGCAAGCTGAAAAAGACCTCTCCCTTCCCGCCCAACTCAAAGCCCTGCGGAATTATGCTCTACATCGGGAATGGACGATCATTCATGAATACGTAGACGCGGCCGAAAGCGCACGCACGGCCGACCGGCAGCAATTTCAAGAAATGATCGCGACCGCCAAACAAAAAAAGTCACCGTTTGAAGCCATCCTCGTCTGGAAACTTAACCGCTTTGCCCGCAACCGTGAAGACTCTATCGTATACAAATCTCTTCTGCGCAAAAAAGGCATCCAGGTCATATCAATAAACGAAAAATTTGAGGACAACGCTACTGGTAAATTGATGGGAGCTATTATTGAATCAATGGACGAATTCTATTCCGCTAATCTGGCGCAGGACACCGTGAGAGGCATGAAGGAAAACGCCAGCCGGGGCTATTGGAACGGCGGGAACATTCCCTTTTGCTATGAAATCGAAAAGATCACCGTCGGTAAGAACATGAAAAATAAACTTAAAGTCATCCCGCATGAAGCTGAGATCGTCAAACGTATCTTTGCCTTATGTTTTAAAGGTCATGGCATTAAAACCATCAGCAAAATACTCAATGACGACGGCCTGCACAAACGATCCGGCAAGCCGTGGAATATATCGACGATTACCTATATGCTCAAAAATGAAATTTATACCGGAACCGTTATTTGGCGAGACCATAAAAATATAAATCAAATCATCAAAACGCCGAATGCCCACGAAGCTATCATTCCAAAAGCCGATCTGGAGCGGGCAAAAGCTCTTCTCATCAAAAGGACGCGGGGTTTACCGCTCCTCCTCGTGCCCTGGCCTCGGATCATCTTTTAAGCAGTCTGCTCCGATGCAAGAGATGCGGCCATTCCATGGCGGCCTGCGGGGCTAAATCCGGCCAATACCATGATTACACTTGCCAGAGTTACGTAAAGATGGGGCGGCAACATTGCAATCAAAAACTCCTGCGCGCAGACAAGCTGGAATCCTTCATTGTCAAAATATTACAAGAGCGGGTTTTGACCGAAGAAAATATCAAGGACCTTCTCCTTCAAGTCAATGAAAAACTCCAACTCTTCAACAGCGAGTCCGGACAACAGATTATAACCTTTACAGAATTCATCGAAGACAAACAAGGAAAACGCCGGAATCTCTATCAAGTTATTGAAAAAGGCCAGCTGGATTTCTCAGACGTAGCCCCGCTAAACGAAGAGATTGAAACGTTAAAGGCAAGAATTCAGGAAATTGAACTGAAAAAGACCCGGTCCCCAGAACATTCAGATCACCGATGAGGAATTGCGGCCGTATGTGCTGGATTTACAGGAAACCCTGATGAAGGGCTCGATTGTGCAGAGGAAGTCCTTTATCCGGACGTTTGTGAAGCAGATAGCGATCGATTACCCCCACGTTGAGCTCGAATACACCATCCCACTTCCCGTCCCAAACAAAGAAACCCCTTCGAGCGAAGAGGTTCTTTCATTGCAACAAATTGGTAGCCCCAGCGGGATTTGAACCCGCGTCTAATGGCTGAGAACCATTTGTCCTGGACCGGGCTAGACGATGGGGCCGATTCAAAGCTTTTCAATAATAACATATTTTATTTTTTGGTCAATCAAATCATTGACACTGATTGGGTTCGCGGATAAAATGAAACCGTGTTGATTTTTATCAATAGACCCGATTCTCGTCGTAACAAAATCAAAAAAAGGAGACCGCGCGAAGGTGGCAACTCACATTGGTATCGGCTTTAGCCAGAAGTCCAGCGCGGCTTTAGCCGCCCAGGAAGCCTCAATCCTGGCGAAAAAGCAGGCGCAACAGCAATATTTCGATTTAGCGATCGTCCTGAGTACTGCCCACTACAATCCTGCGGACACCCTGGAAGGCATCCGCCAGAACTTCAAACAAACCAAAATCATCGGCTGTTCCACCGCCGGTATTATCCTGCCCGAACGCGTTGAAACCCAGGGGATCGCGGTTTTCGCCATCAAATCCAGCGAAATAAAATTCGGCGTCGGCTCGGCCAAAAATCTAACGCCGGGGAATTTCTACCAATCAGGAAGGCAGCTGGTTCAAAATACAATCCTTGATTTTGGTCCAAACCGCCGGCAATTGTTCATCCTTCTGACCGACGGACTTTTAGAAAATAATTCCATCGTTCTGAAAGGGATCCGCGAAGCTTTTAATAATGTCGTGCCCATCGTCGGCGCCGGAAGCGTCGATGACTTTCGCTTTCGGAAAACCTTCCAATTCTGCCAGGACCAATCCTTAACGAATTCCGCCGTCGGCCTGTTGATGGGCGGTGAGATGAAAATCGGATTTGGATTAAAACATGGCTGGAAACCTCTCGGCAAGCCCCGGATCATCGATCAAGCCCAAAGACATATCATCAAGACCATTGACGGCCAAAAGGCCTCCAGCGTCCTTGAGGAATATTTTGGTGAAAATATCCGGAAACTTAGTCCGAAACAATTAAGCCGGATGACCATGTTATATCCTTTTGGTATTTATATTGAAAATGATGGGGAATACTTGCTAAGATATGTCCTGAACATCTTGGACGACGGAAGCATTGTCTGCCAAGGGGATATCCCGGAAGGCGCGCGCGTCCATATCATGCTCGGCAACAAGGATACCTGCAAACAGGCCGCCATGGAAGCGGCCCAAGAAGTCCGTCATCTTTTATTGGGAAAATTACCGAAATTTTTTATCGTCTTTGAATCATTGGCAAGACATAAACTCCTCGGCAAAGGAACTCTTTTGGAAATCCAAATGATCCGGGAAGTCCTCGGCTACACGACACCGATGATTGGCATGTATTCTTATGGAGAAATCGGGGCTTTGAAATCCATTGATTACATGGCCGAACCTTATTTACAGAACCAGATGATCATGATTTTGGCCATTGCCTAAAAAAATATTCTTTTTAATATGCCTGACAACATAGATCCCATAACTATCTTTAGCCTGCTGAGCCTGACGGCCTTTCTTATTTCCGGATATCTTGTTTTTATCGTCATCGAAAAAAATAAAAAAATAAGAAACCTAACCGCCGCCTTAGATAAAATAACGCATTCTTTCAATAGTCTGGATGAGCAGGCCAAACTGATTGTCCGAACCGACCTGGAACTCAATAAAGCCCAAGAAGAGCTCGACAAGCGGCTTATCGGGCTTAATGCCTTGCAAAAAATCTCCCGGCAGATCACAACCACCCTGGATGCCAATGAAATCTTCAACCGGCTGGATAAATCCCTGGCCGCCGATCTGGGTTTTGAGAGAATTCTTATCTTGATGCTGGATGAAAACAAAAATTTTCGCTGCCGCTTACAGATTGGGTTTTCGAAAGAATTCACCGAGCAGGCCATCGCCAATCTCACCAAAGACCAGGGTCTCATCAATGATTTAAAAGAGGGCCGTCCCTTTTCTTCGCTCACCTCCACCAAGCAGCATAAGGAAAAAATCAAATCTTTACTCGGGGTAGAACATTTTTTGCTCAACCCCATCCTGGCACAGGACGGATTTACCGGCGTTTTATTCGTCGGTAACCAAAATCCCGATGTCTTCATTACCGAAGGTGATGAAGAGTTAATATCCATTTTGACTAACCAAATCGGCCAATCTTTGGAAAACACCCAACTTTTCGAACAGGTTTACCGTTCGCGCCAGGAATTGGAATTAAAGATCCAGGCCCGGACAAAAGAGTTGGCTTCCGCCCTGGAAGAAGTTCAAATGATCAGCAAGAATAAATCCGATTTCGTTTCCGCCGTCTCGCATGAGCTGCGCACTCCCTTAACTTCCATCAAAGGTTACGCCTCAATTCTTATGACCGGGAAAATCGGCGACATCCCCCCGGAAGTCAAAGAGCGCCTCGAAAAAATCAACAAGCATTCCGACAACCTGGTCAAATTCATCAATGACCTTTTGGATATATCCCGAATTGAATCCGGTCGCGTTGAGATGAAATTGATCCGCCACGACGTCGCTTCCATCATTGATAATCTCCGTGATTTGTTAACGCCACAGATGAAGGATAAAAACATTCAGTTTACATCAGAGCTTCCCAAAGACATCCCCGATCTTTTTGTGGATATCAGTCAAATCGACCGCGTCTTTATCAATCTTTTGAGCAATGCCATTAAGTTTACACCCCTAGGCGGGACCATCACCATCAGCGCCAAGGCGCAGAATGATTTTGTTCTCTTTGAGGTCACGGACACCGGTATTGGGATGAAAGAAGAAGATTTGTCGAGGCTGTTCAGCCAATTTTACCGAGTCGACAATGAAATCAACCGCAATGTCAAGGGAACCGGGCTTGGACTTTCTCTGGTCAAAAACATCGTGGAAGCGCACAAAGGAAAAATCTGGGTGACCAGTAAAGTCAATGCGGGGACGACTTTTCACTTTACTTTGCCCATCGTGAAATAAGGACCGTGATGCTTAAACATAAAATATTAACCGTCGATGACGACCCGGACATCTTAGACGTCCTCTCGCTCACTTTATCGGAATTGTACGAAGTGATCCAGGCGGAAAACGGGCAGGCGGGTCTGCAAATGGCGCAAACAAGCTCGCCGAGCTTGATCATCACGGATTATGCCATGCCGATCATGGACGGCCGGCAATTTTGTCAGGCCCTTAAAAAAGACATTCTCCTCAGGCACATTCCCGTGATCATGCTGACCGGTAAAGGCGAAGTCCAGGATAAAGTCGGCGGCATTGACGCCGGCGCGGATGATTACATCGTCAAACCCTTTGAACCAAACGAGCTCCTGGCGCGGATCAAAATGATTTTGCGCCGAACCGAGCGCAGCCTCGATGCCAACCCCTTGACCTATCTTCCCGGCAATGTTTCCATCATGGACGAACTGCAGATCCGCGTCAGCAGCAAAAAACCCTTCGCCGTGGGCTACGTCGACTTGGATAAATTCAAGGCCTACAATGATAAATATGGTTTCGAGCGCGGCGATGAGGTCATCCGAGAGACCGCCAAGAGCATTATCAAGGCGGTCAATGCCATGGGCGACAAGAACACTTTCATCGGTCATATCGGCGGCGACGATTTTGTGTTTGTTTCCGAAGACAATCAGGCGGACGGTATTTGCCAGAAGATCATCGAAGAGTTCGATAAGACCGCTCCCAGCTTTTATAGCGATGAAGACCGGGAGGCCGGTTTCATCCTAACCAAAGATCGGCAAGGAAATGAGATCAAGGCGGGTTTTCTTTCTATTTCAATTGGGATCGTCAGTAGCGCCACCCAACAAATCAATCACATCGCCCAGGTGGGAGAAATCGGCGCGGAACTAAAGAAATACGCGAAGGGAATTGAAGGCAGTGTTTACGTGCGGGACAAACGAAAAGCATAATTTCATCAAATTCTACAACCAACTGCACCCAGCAGCTTCGCACAAGTCAAGGCTCCCCAAAGACGCGCAATCACACGTGCCCGTGCAAGCGGACCAACCAGGCCCACCGATCAATTGACAACCAGCCGCGGTACAAAAAGATGACCTGCTTAACAAGCCAGAGCATCGACACCCACCCCCTCGGCATGAACTGCCAAAATTCGGGTCCGATGATGGGGGAGCTTGTCCCATAATCCCTATCGCAGTTTTATTATAAAAATCACCCGCTATTTTACCGGCTTTCGGCAATAGCGTTGAGAAAGCTACCAAGGCAACCACCGACACAATGGCGAATAAAAGCAAATACTCTATCGCCGTTTGGGCTTGGGTTTTTGGGGGACGCGGGTTCGCCAATCTATAATCTCGGATTCTCATCTTTTCATCTCGGGTCAATTCAACTATAACACAACGCAATCCCGACTTCAATTCCGGAAATCAAACATTCCGGGAATCAAACCGTACCTTTTAAATGCTTGACCAAGTCTTTGGGATCTTTCGACCCAAAAAAATAACTCGCCGTTGCCAAAACATTGGCACCGGCCTTCAGCACGGCAGGGATGGTTTCGGCGTTGATCCCGCCGTCCACGGCAATATCTTTGTCAAATATTTGTCGCAATTGCTGGATCTTCGCAAGCGCCACGGGCATGAATTTCTGTTTTGCGAAACCAGGATTTACAGACATAATCAAGACACCGTCAATTTCATTTAAAAGGGCCTCGATACATACCGGGGTCCCGGGATTTAAAACCAGAAAGGCCTTTTTGCCCTTCCCCTTTATCTTCTGAATGTCCACTCGGGCTTTCTGCGCATCGATAGTGTCGACTTCTTTGGGGAATTTTCCCAGTCCCCGGCAGGCTTCCCGCAACGGCCCATAGCATTCGGCGTGAATGGAAATGATATCAGACCCGGCATTGACGAAATCATCGATATACATTCCCGGGTTTTCGATCATCAAATGGGACTCGATGGGAAGTTTCGTCAATGGACGAATAGCCTCGATGATCACCGGCCCGATGGTTATGTTCGGGACAAAATGGCCGTCCATGACGTCCATATGCAAGCCGTCGACACCGGCATCCTCGCACTTTTTGATCTCATCTTTAAGCCGGGAAAAATCCGCGCAAAGGATACTGGCACTGATCTTTACTTTTCTATTCATGCTCTCCCTTTCGATTAACCATTATACTCAACTCCTCTAAAAGAAACCACTACAAAACCGGACGAAAACTTAAAGCCCCGGCCAAGGTGATCCCCGACAACGAGATCGCGACATACAACAAAAAGATCACGTACGCTGCCCGCAATGGCAGATAGATAAAATTGTATCTTCTCAACCCAAATATCGCCTGGACGGTCAAAAAAAGAACGACGGGACAAAAGAACAAGGAGGTCCGCGGGATCGTGAAGGGATATTTTTTGAGGACCCCTAAAATAAATAATTCAATGAACACGACCAAAGCGACCGTGTTGATCGAATAAAACCGGCACCGGTCCTTCTTGATATTTTTAGAGAACCCGTAAAACAAATTGATGAACCCAAAAGCGACGAAAAATATCCCGATCTGTTTGAACACCTTCGGCCGCTCCACAAACCAGCGCGAAAAAAGATTATTGGTCCCCTCGCCTAAGGTTTGAAAGAATTGCGGCAAGGAATCCGTATAAACAAAATAATCGGAGAGCGCGTCTTTCGCCGAGTTGGCAGCCAAACGCACATCGAAATAATAAGCGAACGCACCGACAACTATGATCGAGGACAGATAAAAGATCAACGGGCCGATGAATCGCCTGTCTGCCTTTGCCGAATGAATAAGATTGAACAAAGGAAAAACAAGGAACAGGTAAGCCGGATAAGAAAAGAAAACAAGAAACGGCAAGGAAACCAAGATCAAAATATATTTCAAGCCTGGGCCAGGCTCTTCCAAGTTCTTTTGGTGATACAGAAACAACAAAAACGTCGCCGCTGCCAAAACATCCATCGAGTACTGTTTTAATTCAGCCGCGTAATAGATCAAGACCGCGGACGCGCTCCACGAGAGGACAAATGTAAAATACGCCCCTTGCTCCTTGAGCTCATACCGGGCAATCTTCAACCAAACAAAAAAAGCGGCCAGCATGCTTAAAAAAGGAAAAAATCTCAGGCTTAATAAATTAAAATCAAAACAGCGGGAGAAATTCTGGATCAGAAAGAAATAAATGCGCGGGAACGTTTGGGCGGATAAAAACTCTCTGCTGAAAACTTCCTGTGAAGTAAACAATCGCAGATTAAGCAGGACACATTCTTCATCATTCCAAAGCGGTCGCTGGTAGAGATAATGCGCAAACGCCAGTAAAACATACCAGATCACAAAAGCGATTGCGCCTAAAGAGAAGGCCCTTTCCGGGGAGAGTTGTCCTAAAAGCCGTTTAAAGGCAGACATTCTGCGGTAGATTGTTTCGACTCATGAATATATTTATGCGCGGGGAGAGGGTCGAACTCTCACGGGTTGCCCCACACGCCCCTCAAACGTGCGCGTATACCAATTCCGCCACCCGCGCGATTTTGCTCGGTAAAAATACAGCCTTATTATACATACTCTAAACGAAACTGCAACTTTTCTGAGGGCACTTTAGGCGCTAAGGGCCGCTTGAATAAAATTGGAGAACAATGGATGAGAATGGTCCGGTTTGGACTTGAATTCCGGATGGAATTGGCAAGCGACAAACCAGGGATGATCTTTGAATTCGATGATTTCCACTAAATCCTTTTTGGTGTTGATGCCGGCGAAAACAAAACCTTTTTTCTCGAAGGCCTTTTTGAACTTATTATTAAATTCATAACGGTGGCGATGGCGCTCGGAAATATTTTCCTTCTTATAAGCCTGAAAACTTTTCGTGGATTTTGATATTCGGCAAGGATAAGCTCCCAAACGCATCGTGGCTCCCATGTTCTCAACGGTCTTTTGTTCATCCAAAAGACTCACCACCGGGTAAGGCGTATCTTTATCGAACTCGGTGGAGTTGGCGCCTTTCAGGTCACAAACATTCCTGGCAAACTCCACGCAAGCCATCTGCATCCCCAGACAGATTCCAAAAAACGGGATCTTCTTTTCGCGGGCATAACGGACCGCCTGGATTTTTCCTTCGATGCCGCGGCTGCCGAAACCGCCGGGAACGAGAATTCCCCGCACGCCATCGAGAAATTTCTCAACCTTGCCCTTTTCAATGCTCTCGGAATCCACTTTTTCAATCGTCACGCGCGCGTCATTCGCGATGCCGCCATGAACCAAGGCTTCATAAATCGACTTATACGCGTCCGGAAGCATAATATATTTTCCAACAACAGCGATCTTTACTTCCTTTGTTGGATTCTTGACGCGCTTGATAACAAAATTATTCCAATGACTTAAATCCTTCTCTTCGCTCTTTATGTTGAGCCTTCGTAAAATAAGATCGTCTAATCCTTCCTTGTGAAACGCCACCGGGACTTCATAGATATGCTTGACATCGGCAGCTTCAATCACGGCTTCTTTGTCCACGTTACAAAAAAGAGCAATCTTTTCTCTTTGATCCTTCGTGATCGGTCTTTCGGTCCGACACAAAAGAATATCAGGAATGATCCCAATCTCCCGCAGCCGCCCCACGCTATGCTGGGTGGGCTTTGTCTTATGCTCACCGGCCGATTTAATATAAGGCAGCAAGGTCACGTGGATGTTGAGGGCATAATGCGTTCCCAGTTCCCAGCGCATCTGGCGGATGGCTTCGAGAAAAGGCAGGCTTTCGATATCGCCGACCGTCCCGCCGATTTCAACGATGGTCACATCCACATCCCGGTCATGCGAAACTTTACGGATGCACCCCTTAATCTCATCGGTGATATGCGGGATGATCTGGACCGTCTTGCCCAAATAATCTCCGCGTCTCTCTTTGGTGATAACAGAATAATATATTTTTCCCGTCGTAATATTATTGTCCTGGCTGACTTGCGCATTCGTGAACCGCTCATAATGACCCAAATCCAAATCCGTTTCGGCACCGTCATCGGTAACGTAAACTTCCCCGTGCTGAAAAGGATTCATGGTCCCGGGATCCACATTTAAATAAGGATCACATTTGATCAACGTTGTCCGCAAGCCCCGAGTTTCCAAAAGTTTTCCGATGGAAGCCGCCGCGATCCCTTTCCCTAAGCTGGAAACCACACCGCCGGTCACAAAAATAAACTTGCTCATGCGGCACAACTCCCCTCTAAAAGATATTTGCTGGTATTCTTCGGGATGGGGACCGGATACTGGCCGCTAAAACAGGCGTGGCAATAATCCTTGGAATCTTTCACAACCTTCAGCATCCCTTCCAAACTCAAATATTCTAATGAATCGACCTTGATAAAATCGGCGATCTCTTTCACCGTTTTATTGGCGGCAATCAATTCTTTTTTGCTGGGAAAATCAATCCCGTAAAAACAGGGATGCTTTATCGGCGGGCAGCTGATGCGCATATGGATCTCTTTGGCTCCGGCTCGTCTTAACTCTTCAACACGGCTGCGGCTGGTGGTGCCGCGGACAATCGAATCCTCCACCACGATTATCTTTCTACCCTTAATCACATTCTCAATGGGATTTAATTTGATACGCACTCGGAAATCCCTTAAAAACTGCGTCGGCTGAATAAATGTGCGTCCGATATAGTGATTGCGGATCAGACCAATCTCGTAGGGAAGATTTAGCTGTTGGGCATACCCTAATGCCGCGTAAGTGCCTGAATCGGGAATCGCCATGACAAAATCCGCCTTAACGGGATGTTCCATGGCTAACTGCGCCCCCAATCTTTTTCTAACCTCGTAAACATTATCGCCAAAGATATTGCTGTCCGGCCGAGCAAAATAAACGTCCTCGAAAATACAATGAGATTTATTTTTCTTCGCATCCATTGGCAAAAATGTCGACTCAATGGTATTGCCCTTGATAAAAACGATTTCGCCTGGCTTAATCTCTCTGATAAATTTTGCCCTGGTTAAATCCATGGCACAGGTTTCACTGGCCAAAATATAACTGTCATCTATCTTTCCTAAACACAATGGCCTAAACCCTTGCGGATCGCGCGCGCCGACAATCACATCGCCGACTAAAAATATTAAAGAAAACGCCCCCTGCAACTGCGAGAGAACATCAAGAAACCACGTTTTCAAATCGCCGTTTCTTCCCTTGGCGAGAAGATGGACAATGATTTCGGAGTCCATCGTCGTTTGGAAAATCGAACCTTCCTCTTCCAATTTCTTATAAAGATATTCGGTATTGGTTAAATTGCCGTTGTGGGCCACGGCCAATGGCTTGCTTTTATGGGTCACGAGA
>Ga0247727_10009387_pt1 | contig 17759 bp, 11 predicted proteins | sample WisWelCaveWW1625_FD_202498 | JGI IMG/M metagenome (GOLD analysis project Ga0247727, IMG submission 202498) | Biofilm microbial communities from Wishing Well Cave, Virginia, United States - WW16-25 | ecosystem: Environmental > Aquatic > Deep subsurface > Groundwater > Cave microbial mat | place...
CGACCGGGCGATTGTCGCGGCGCGCACGGCCACGCCGCCGAAACTCGACGGTTTTCTCAACGAGCCGGCCTGGCAGCTCGCGCCGGCGGCGGCCGATTTTCTGCAGCGCGATCCTCACGAAGGCCAACCGGCGACCGAACCGACGGTGATTCGCATTTTGTACGACGATGAAGCCTTGTACTTTGGCTGCATGATGTACGACAACGAGCCGGATAAAATCGTCGCGCGGCTCACGCGGCGCGACAACGAGATCGAATCCGATGCCGTCTCCATCCGCCTCGACAGCTATCACGATCACAAGACGGCGTATGAGTTCACCGTTTTAGCTTCCGGCGTGAAAGTGGATATTTTGCAATTCAATGATGCCGAAGACGAAGACGATTCGTGGGACGTGGTGTGGAACGTCAAAACGCAAATCCTGCGCGATGAAACCGGCGTATCGGCCAACGGCCCCAAAACGCCACGAGGCTGGTCGGCCGAGATAAAAATTCCGTTCAACATTCTGCGTTACTCGCCGGCAAAACATGGCAAGAATATTTGGGGCATCAACTTCATTCGCCGGATTACCCGCAAGCAAGAGCGGACGTTTTGGGTCCTGGTGCCAAAAAGCCAAAGCGGTTTCATCTCACGTTTCGGGCATCTGATTATCGAAGGCAATTTGCCGAACCCGCGCCGGCTCGAGCTTCTTCCCTACTCTGTTGGCAAAAGCAAATTCACCGACAAAGCGTTAGTCGAGCCGCCGGCCGGCACGCGTGATTTTAGCCGCAACGCCGGCTTCGATTTGAAATATGGCTTGAACAACAATCTCACGCTCGATCTCACGGTCAATCCCGATTTCGGCCAGGTCGAAGCCGATCCGGCGGTGCTGAATCTCTCGACCTTCGAGACGTTTTATCCGGAAAAACGGCCGTTTTTTATTGAAGGCACGCAGATTTTGCAATTCTCGACGTTTGGCGGAGGGTTTGGGCCCGGATTGTTTTATTCGCGCCGGATCGGACAAGGCGGTGACGAGCCGACGACGATTTTGGGCGCGGCGAAAATTACCGGCAAAACCGCCAAGGGTTTAGCCATCGGCATATTGCAAGCCGTGACCGACAAAAAACTCGACGAGCCGCGCGCAAGTTACAGTGTTGTGCGGCTGAAGCAGGATCTTTTACAAAATTCCACCATCGGCATGATCGCCACCGCGGTGGCGCGCGAAAACCGCTTTCCCGCCTTCACCGGCGGCGTCGATTGGAATCTGCGTTTTCAACAAAGCAGGTACGGTCTCGATGGCTTTCTGGCCGGCTCACAAACCACGCAAGAAACGTCGCAAAGAATCACCGGTTCGTCGGGGAAATTACGCTTTGGCAAAGACGGCGGCGAGCATTGGCTTTATTCGATGAGCGCCGACTTCACCAGCCGTCGCTACGACATCAACGACGTTGGTTTTTTCCGGCGGCCCAACGATTACGGCGCGAATTTCGAGATGAGCTACAAAGAAGATCAACCGGGGAAAATTTTGCGGCGGTGGAACATTCGCGCCGACCGGCATCTGCGCTGGAATTTCGACGGCGCGAAACTTTTCAACGATTACGGATTGAACGCGCGCTGGGAATGGCTCAACTATTTGGAGATGGGGCTGCGCGGCCGTTATTCGCTTCCCGCCGATGACGATCGTGAATCGCGCGGCTTCGGGCTGTATCGAAAACCGCGCAGCTTCTCGGCCGGCTTTGAATTCGAAACCGATGGCCGCAAGCCCATTATTGCCGAGTTCGAGCAGGAGTATCTGCATGACGCCAAAGGCCAGCGGCAGTGGAGCACGGCGCTTGGCGCGGAAGTTCGCCCGACCACCTGGGCGGAAATCAATCTGCAGCTCGGTTACGGCCGCACGCGCGATCGGGAAGCGTGGGTCGATAATCCAGGTGATACGCTCAGCCTCTTCGGCTTTCGCGATACGAATGAATACGATTTGACGTTGCGCAGCAATCTCACGTTCACCCGCGATTTGACGCTGCAAATTTATGGGCAAGCCTTTGTCGCCAAGGGCCACTACGATCGTTTTGCAAGATTGGTCACGCCGACGACCTTGGTTCCCTACGGCTACAACGGCAATCCCGATTTCAATGAAAAAGCTTTTAACTTGAATGTGGTGTGGCGGTGGGAATATCGCCCCGGCAGCTTGCTTTATCTCGTGTGGACGCAAGCCCGCGCCGGCGAGGGTGAGAATTATTTCACGCGCGTGCGGCGGGATTTTCGCGAGACTTTTTCACTGCCGGCGGAGAACGTGGTGTTGTTGAAGGTGAGTTACTGGCTACAGCCGTAATGCGATTTCTCTCTTGCAATATTTCGTGGCAGTTTGTAAATTTGTATTGGCTATTTGAGGAGTTTGAAAATGGCAGCCCTGGATTTATATCACGACGCAGTTAAGAATGCCTTGATCAAGGATGGTTGGACAATTACCGACGATCCGCTGCGACTCTCGTATGGTGGTGAGGATGTCTACGTCGATCTGGGGGCAGAAAAAATCATTGCTGCGGAAAAGAACGGTCAGAAAATCGCGATTGAAATCAAAAGTTTTCTTGGCCATTCCGAAGTAAAAGATTTACATGACGCGCTTGGCCAATATATCATGTATCGTGATATTATGTTGGCAAACGCCATGGAAAGAACACTTTATCTGCCGTGTCCGAGGCAACATTCAAGAGCGTTTTTAATCCACCATTTGGACGCCTTTTTATGGAACAGGAAAAAATGAATTTGATTGTTTTCGACCCCAAAACGGAGGTGATTATAAGATGGATTCACCCGTAGCAAAATATCGCGCCATCGTGCAAGAGATCATCAATAAATACGCGCAATTTATACCTTCGCATGGCGACATCAGAACCGAAGCCATCATCGATCCCGAGCACGACCATTATGAGTTGATTCAGGCCGGATGGAGCGGCACGAATCGCATTCACGGCAGTGTGATTCATATTGACATTATCGATGGAAAAATTTGGGTTGAACACGACGGCACGAGCACCAGCGTGGTTGAAGATCTTGAAGAAGCCGGCATTCCTAAAGAGCATATCGTGCTGGGCTTCAAATCGCCGGAGGTGAGGCAATATACCGGCTATGCGGTGGCATAGCTTCTCATAACAAAAGCCTCAAGTTGGCATTTTTTCGATCTCTTCCACGGTTAAACCGCTTACTTCGGCAATTACATTCAACTCATAACCTTTTTGCCGCATCGTTCGAGCTACGTCCCGCCTCCCTTCTTTACGCGCAGCGATCGCAATACCGCGATCATCCTGCATTTTGACGCCCGCCGCGTCATATTCCTCCCATTCTTCTTTGGTCATATTGGCCCGATTCGCGATCTCAAACGCTTTGCGGATGGGATCGTGATCGAGCTTCGCCGGAATCACTTCCAACCGGCCGGCGTGCTTGAGAAAGTAACACCATTTCTCAATCATCGTTTCAAGCTCGGCTTCCGTCTTGGTGAATTTGGGCAGCTCGATGAAATAATGCCGAATCTGATCGAGATAATGATTATTCGTGATCGTCTCGCGAAATTCATGGCACGAAAGATAATGCTCGAACTCTTTAAACATGACGAAGTCAACGATGGTGATGGCGATGACTTGATTGAGTTTGGGATAATCTGTGCCAGTTGGGATTTGGCCGACGTAAGCTTTACACGCGTTGTATTGAATCCGTTTTTCAAAGCCATCGGCATACTGCACCTGCATTTCAACGACAAATTCCACGCCGCGATGGTCGCGGCATTTGACGTCGAGATAGCTGCGCTTGAGCGTCGAAATCTTCGGCGCTTGATATGGGTTGAGAATCGTTACCTCGGCGATGGCGTGAATGCCTTCCAAGCCGAGGACGGCGTTCAGAAAGCTGATGAGCACTTCTTTGGCTTTGTCATTGCCAAAAATCAGCTTGAACGCAAAGTCAGTACGGGGGTCGGCGAATTGCATAGCGGATTCTCCATACGAAGAAAAACAATATTCTCGACCTTCAAAATGCCGGCGAGCAATTTTGCAACCTGTAATAAAGTAAAGAGGAGCATTTGAAAAAGCAACGATAATTTTCAGCGGCAGAGGCGAGGCTGCCGCGTTGTCGAAAAGGCGAAGTCGGGCTTGGTCAGGGACATTTTCTAAATTTGAGAAATCGTCGTGACCAAGTCCGGCTTCACAGAGCGTGTTATTTCAGCGTCAGCGCCTTCGCCGCCACCGCGGCGTCCAGCAAGTCGGCTACATCTTTCAAACTCACCGTGCCGTAATACCACGCGCCGCCGGCCATGGCTTCGGCGCGCACGGCTTTGTAGATGTCGAAATAGCTGCGTTTGCCATCCACAAAATTGTAAACTTCCTCCCGCATCAGTCCGTGCAAATTTCCATCAAATCTAACCTTGGCGCGATTGGCAAAATACTCTTCCAGCGTCGCCGCATTGGCAGGAACTTTTTTGCTGGCCGCCTGCTCATCGCTGTTTAACGTAATGGGGCGCGGCGCGCTGCCGTGCAATTGTTGATAGCAGGCTTGCAAATCCGCCGTCATCTCTTTCTCTTTTTTGCTCATTTTCGTGGCGGAATTCTGAACCGTTGCATTGGCGCGGGAGTTGTTTCCGGCAAAAACGCGAACGGAATTCAGCGCGCGCGATTCGCGTTGGACGCCCTGTTCGATCATCAAACGCGCGTCTTTCCAGCTCGCCTCCGGCGCATGCGTCGAATCTCTCAACACACGAACCGCGACCTGAAAATCATTCGCCAATCGTTTCACGCCCTGCGTATACGTTTCATCGATCAAAAGCTGCGCCTTATCGTCTTCGGCAGACGCCAGAAAATAGGCCAATCCGGCAATGAGAAAATTGTTGCGCCGCAGTTGCGTCGGGTCGATGTTGTCGAGATCGTCGTCGGACGAGTGAATGAAATCATCCGGCCAGTTGATCAACGCAATCGCCGGCACGCCGATGGCGCCCTCGACGAAACAGCGATGATCCGACGAGTCGAAATACGGCACCAGCATGGCGTTGTAATTGTCGCGCGTGCCGAACGAAGAATAAATCGGGCGCGAGTACGGATGCGGCAAACCGCCCTGCCGGCCGGCCGCGAGAAAGCCGTTGTTGGTTTGAATCAGAAACGTGCCGACGCTCTCCAGCATCGCGTCGAGATAAGACGTTCGCGAATGCGGCGCATAAATGAGATGCTGCACGCGATTGCCCATCGACTGCTTGGCGCCGGTCATGTCTTGATGCAGATTCACCAAAAATTTTTTCGGCTCGTTTGGATAGTCACGAAAATAACGATACTCCGAATAAATCTCATCCGTCCACCAGAACCGCATATCCCGCAGCGGCGGTTTCATTTTGCCTTCTTGAATCAGCTTGTTGAAGGCGCGCGCCAATTCGAGAATATTGCCGCTGCCGCTGCCGTCGTCGTTGGCCGAGCCTTTTTCTTCCTGCAAATGCGCGGTGATGACGATTTGCTGGTCGTGATATTTCGTGCCGCGAATCCAACCTTCGACGAAACCGGTGCGGCCTTGTTTGGTTTCGCTGATTTCGGTATCGACCTTGGCTTTCAGGACAACTCGCCCGCCTTTGGTGCGCTTGCCGGTGGCGAAGTAATCCTGCATCTCCGGCGTTGCCAAAATTTTGCGCAACGTCTCGCCTTTGCGCGGCGGCAGAATAAACGCAAACGTTCCCTTCTTCCCTTCCGGCGGATCGATCGGAATGCGGCCCCACGCCACTTGATCCGGATAATCCATCAGCGTCTTCCCTTCAGAGATGATGTATGAAACCACACCCACAGCGCCTTTCTCCCACACGGCGTTTTGCACCGCGCGGCCAGGATTGGCGTCGGTCAAAACAATTTTGCCTGCAACATCCAAATCCTTCAAAGCGTTTTTCGAGCCATCGCCAATCCACACGAGTTCCGCGGTGAGGTCGGCATCATGGCTGCCGTCGGCGAGATAAACCGCGTGCTCGCCGATGTCGGCCAATTTGACTTCCACCGGCTCCACCATCCACAGCTCAGCAAAACGCGCCGTATAATTGCGGCCATCCAGCGGCTGCTCGATGAAACGCACGTCCTGCAAGCCCGCCTCTTTCGCCGCTTGCACGACGTAATCCGCCGCTTTGAAAAAGCCCTCCATACCGGAATCTCGATGCCAATGCGTCAGCCAGCGAACATGCTCGAAAGCGCGGTCGCCGGAGATTTCGTTGGCGAGCATGCGGATTTCGGCGTCGGATAAAAAGGGCGTGGTTTGGGCATAGATTGAATTAAAACCAAACAGGCACAACAACAGCGATAAATACTTTCTCATCTCTTCCTCCTTGTAAAAGTTGACACAAAACTTGACTTTTAAAGCTGAATGGCTTATATCTCATTTGACTTATATTTCATTTGACTGAGAGATTCTATGATTCAGCTTATCTACCCCGAAAAGACGCAAAGCTTGTTTACGAACCGTGTGACCGAGCTGAAAGCCCTTGAATTCTACAAAGACAAGCTTCTGCGAGGAGAAGCCAACAAAATCGCTTTTATCGGCACCCGCCGGATCGGCAAGTCAACTGTTCTTTACGAATTCATAAAACGCCATAGCGCTGATCGCCGGCTGCTTTGGGCTTATGTCAATTTGCAGAACCTCGTCATAGAGCCATTGTCATTTTCAAAATCATACATCGGTCTGGCAACCAAGTGGGCGCTCAAAGACGCGACGGATAATTTTCCCCGCTACGAAGATCCGGAATTTTGCATGTTGCAATTGCAAAAGCTTCACCCGCGCGCCGCCGAGCACGTCTATCAATTTATCAAGGCGTCGCAAAATCGGGATATTCCCTTAAAAAGTTTGTTGGAATTAGCCTTTAGTTTTCCACATATTCTGTCGGAGCGCCTGAAGCGGCCGTTTATCGTTATCATCGACGAATTTCAGGAAATAACCGCTTTCAAAAATTTCAAGCAACTGCCGGAGATATTGGGATTCCTGCGCGCCGTTCTCCAGGCGCACAACCGTATTCTCTACGTTTTTGCCGGCTCGTACGTTTGTCTGATGCGAAACATCATCGAAAAATCAAATTCACCATTTTTCGGACAGATCAAACCCTACTATCTGAACAATTTTGACCAAAATGATTCGCGACTATACCTCGGGAAGTTGTGCAAACAAAGCCGGTTTGAACTGCCGGTCGAAGCTGAGAAAAGCGTCATCCAATCCACTGCCGGACATCCATTTTACTTGGAGCTTCTTGCCAATGCACTTGATGAAGCGCAACGGCTCGAAGGCATAGAGTTGACCACGGAGAATACGCAAAAGGTTCTGTTGCTGCAATTGGTCAATGAAAAATCGCCTTTGCATCTGCATTTGCGCTACATCTATGAAGATGCGCGCGGCAGCGCTATTCTGCATGGAATTTTAAAGGCTTTGGCGAAGGCCGAGCCGCTGAGCATAACAGAGATTGCCAACCGCTTGTCCCGTAAAGTTGGAGCCATTCAAATTGCTTTGTCTGAATTAATGAAAGTCGACTTGGTGACTAGAAAAAACAAAAACTATTTCATCAGCGATCCTTTGTTGCGCTGGTGGATCTATTTTAAGTTCTATCATCCCGAAGGCGCTTTTTCGCTGCAAGATCAAATCGTTCAAGAGCTTTCGGATGATTTTCGCGAGAAGTATTTACAAACCACGCTGGAATTAGGCCGAGCGAAAGAATTTGAGTTGTATTATTTCGTGTCAAAAGTGCAAGGCCAACAAGTCGGTGGCGTCACGCTGCCGGCATTCAAAACCCTCATCAAAAACTACGTGCTGCCAAACGGTGATGAAATCGACCTCTTCGCCAGAAACAAGGAATCCTGGGTTTTCGAGCTTCAATGGAAAAACAAGCTGGTCGGCATGAAGGAGCTGCAAAAGTTAAAAAAGAAAATACAGGTTGACCGGTATGTTTTGATCTCGAAAAGAGGATTCACAAAAGCGCCCAGAGCTTATGCCGAAGATTCGTCAGACATCATACTTTGGGGCGCGGAAGTGCTGGCGCAAGCATAACATCAGCTTTCCCATTCCCGCGCGCGTTCCACTGCTTTCTTCCAATTTTTATAAAGCCGTTGCCGCTCCGCCGATTCCATTTTTGGATCGAATCGCCTCTCCATCTGCCAATGATGCGCCACGTCTTCCAAACTCGACCAGTATCCAACCGCGAGTCCCGCAAGATAAGCCGCGCCCAGCGCTGTGGTCTCGGTAACAGCGGGACGAATCACCGGCGTGTTGAGTATATCGGCTTGAAATTGCATCAGCAAATTATTGACGACAGCGCCGCCATCGACGCGCAATTCCGCAAGGGAAATTTTCGCATCGTCTTTCATGGCTTCGGCAAGATCGCGGGATTGATACGCAATTGACTCCAACGCCGCGCGCGCGAGGTGGCTGCGATTGGCGCCGCGTGTCAAGCCGACGATTGTTCCGCGCGCGCTGGCATCCCAATAAGGCGAGCCGAGTCCGACGAACGCCGGCACCAGATAGACGCCGCCATTGTCTTTCACGACCGCGGCCAAAGTCTCGATTTCCGCGGAAGAGGAAATCAATTTCATTTCATCGCGCAGCCACTGCACCACCGCGCCGGCAATGAACACCGAGCCTTCGAGCGCGTATTGAATTTTGTCTTTTCCAATTTGCCAGGCAATCGTCGTCAACAAACCGTTCTTCGAATGAAAAATTTGCTCGCCGGTTTGCATGAGCATGAAGCAGCCGGTGCCATAGGTGTTCTTCAACATGCCGGGCTTGAAACAGGCTTGCCCGAACAGCGCGGCCTGTTGATCGCCGGCGATCCCTGCAATCGGAATTTCTGCGCCAAACAATTCCGTTGTGGTCGCGCCGAAAACGCCGCTGCTGGCTTGCACTTGCGGCAAGATTGCAGCGGGAATGTCAAAATATAAAAGAATGTCGCGATCCCAATCCAGTTGATGAATATTGTAAAGCAGCGTGCGCGAGGCATTGGAGCAATCGCTAGCGTGAGCCTTTCCGCCGGTCAATTTCCACAGCAGCCAAGAGTCGATGGTGCCGAAAGCAAGATCGCCTTGTTGCGCGCGTTGGCGCAGACCGGCAACGTTATCGAGCAGCCATTTGACTTTGGTGCCGGAAAAATACGGATCGGGCACCAAACCCGTCCGTTGTGAAATTTTTTCAGCGCCAAAAGTTTTTCGTACTTCCTCGCAAATCGGCGCGGTGCGGCGATCCTGCCAGACGATGGCGTTGTGCACGGGCTTGCCGGTTTTGCGATCCCACAAGACGACTGTCTCGCGCTGGTTGGTGATGCCGATGGCGGCGATGTCGCTCGCATTTAACTTTGCTTTCGACAAAGCCGTCTTGGCGGTGGCGAGCTGCGTCGCCCAAATTTCTTCGGGATCGTGTTCCACCCAACCGGGCTGCGGATAATGCTGCTTGAACTCCTGCTGCGCGACGGCAAGCATGCGGCCGTCGTGATCGAACACGATGCTGCGGCTGCTGGTGGTGCCTTGATCTAAGGCGAGAATGAATTTCATTTGACTTCCTCGAATTGCTCAATGAAACGAAAAAATTTTTCATCTCCCGCAGAACGATTTCTGGCGCTTCCAGTTGCGGATAATGACCAGACTCGTGAATTTCGAATAACGTTGCATTTGGCCGGTATTCCAATAAGGCGCGGCCAATCGCCGGCACGGCGACCGGATCCTGTTGTCCCCAAATCAGCTTGAGCGGCACGGTCGAAGCTTGCAACGCTTCGAGCCATTCGTGCTCGTGCATTTTTCTTTCTTTGATGTAACGAATCAGCTTGGCGTAATTGCGTTTGCCGTTGTTGTAGTTGATCAGGCGCCACAACTCTTCCAACTCCGCGGGCGAAGGAACTTTGTCCGGCGCGAAGATGCTGCGGAATTGCTGCGCGAAAAGCCGGTACGAAATCAAGCGCGAGAAAATTTCACCGAGCATCGGAACCTGCAATAAACGCTGGCTGAGCACGGGCTGATAATATTTGAGAATCACGCCGCCGTTCATCATGAGAACTCGCTGAATTTGCAAGCTTCCCCCCTGCTTAATCCGGCGCAGCAATTCGAGGCCGACGGAATTGCCCATGTCGTGCGTGAACAGGAAACATCGAGCAATGCCGCAAACGTTTGCCAATGACTCCACCATATCCGCGTGCTCGAAAATCGAGTAACGATGTTGCGCCGGCTTGCCGGAAAATCCGAAGCCAAGGAAATCCGGCAAAATCACGCGAAATTCCTGCACTAATTCCGGCACAAGTCGATAGAAATCGTAAGACGAAGTTGGAAACCCGTGCAGAAAAAGAATAACCGGCGCGCCTTTGGGGCCAAGATCGACATAAAAAATTTTATGGCCGGCAAATTGAAAAGTGTTGCCGCGTTGGCGCCACTCTTCGCTATTGGCAATGGCTAGCACTGGCATGATTTTTTTTTGTCGAAACCGTAATGCATGATTCGCCGCAACCCTCCGGGCATAGCCAAAAGGCAGAATGATTATTTGGCAGAATAATTTTTTGATCATTCTGCCGAGCCATAATTCTGCCTTTCAAAATCTTCGCGGCCATAATAGTTTTTTGGAATAATCTTATCATTACATCGTTCGCTGCGAAGCTGGCTTGCTCATGACTTGCCGCAAGCTGCCTCCCAGCCAGCCGCCCAAGCCGCCGGCGAAAAATGCAATCAATACCGAAATAAGAACCAAGAGCCAAACTTTTGCGCCGGCAAGATTGGCAAAAGAACCGGCCAGCGCCAGCAGTTGCGGGCTTTTTCCGCCAATTGTTTTGATCACGGCGACAACGAGCCAGAGAATCGCTGCGGCGCTGGCGCCCATCCCAAAACCGCGTTTGCCGGAGTTGACGAGCCACCCTGCCGCCGCGCCCGCGACCGCCAGGCCGATGGCGCCAAAAAAAATTCCACCCAGGACGATGAACGCAATTGTCAAAAGCCACTGCATCGAGTGACGCATTGGAGATTTACCTTTTCGGTTTTAAATAAACGGTTTCTTCAATTTCTGCTTGGGGAATGTCTTGCGGATTGGTTGCGAACCGAATGGGGAAATATTTTCCCGCCAGCCATTCGTCGATTTGATCCTGATAATGCGGCGCGCCGGGGTGGCCGCTTTGGCCGCCAAAGTTGACGATGTACCCGCGAATCGGATCGCCCATTTCAACGACGAGACGCATCGAGGGGCCGTGGGTGACTTCCCTTCCGCCGGCGACGTTCAGCGTAAAGTCTTCGCCGTCACGCGGCGCCGGGTCGATGCCAAATCCGGGGAGGCGCAAAATATGATCGGCGTACACTTTGTGATATTTTTCATAACGCCACGCGCTCAGATCGGCGCCAAATTCATCATACAAGCTCGTCACACTGGCGGCAAAAATTTCGCGCACGCGGGCGTGGAGATTTTCCACCGCCGGCGTTTTCGGATTGTCGAACCATTTTGAGTCCGGCTGCTCTTTGACCAAAGCCAGCAAGACGCGGCGCGGCGGATACATGTAGGTTTTGCCGTCGGCGGTTTGAAAGTGTTTCGCCCAAATCCCTTCTTTGAACATTTCCCAGAAAGTGTGATAAATGGTCGGCGCGACGCGATTCGTGTAAAAATTAAAATCCCACGCGCGCAAGCTGTCCAACGCCGCGGCAATCGTGGCATTGGTGACGTTGGCTTTCGCAAATGCCGCGAGGATCACCGGCGTCAACGTGCTCGCGACCACCGAGTGCACGTCGAGCTGCGCGGCTTTCATGTCGTCGAGGGAAATTTTGCGATCGGCGCTTAACAGCTCGCGAATGCGCACGCCGCGATACGGCGCGGCAAAACTCCAATTATAAAAAATCGGATAATTCTCCGGCGTCGGTTTTTGGTTGGCAGATTCCACGAAGCCTTCGGGGGGATTGAAGACATGCGGCAAATTTTCGAAGGGAACAAATCCTTCCGGCCGCATGGCGGATAAAATACGATCAGCGGCCGGCGAGCCGGGCCAGGCTTGGGTCGAATCGTTGGCGTCGCCGGCGCCAAAGGAACGCGCCGCGGTTTTGATCGGCATCAGTCCGGCGGAGTACATGCCGACATTTCCCACGCGATCGACATAAACAAAATTCTGCGCCGGCGCCGCATAATTCCTCAGCGCGGCGGTAAAATCGGAAAAATTTTGGGCGCGGTTGAGATCATGAAAAACGCGATATTCATCTCCGGAAAGATGCCCGGTCCAGCGCATGGCGTAATCCACGCCGTCGCGGTTGACCACCGGGCCGAGGCGGCTCCAACGAATTTTTATTTCTTCCGGCGCTTGTCCCTTGACCGGAATTTTTTCGGCGCTGATTTGCAGCGGCTCGTTTCTGCCTTCGATATAAGCGGATTGGCCCGAGGCCTCGAGTTCGATTTTATAATAATCCAACACATCCCAATCACTATTGGTTGCGCCCCAGGCGATATGGCGGTTGAACCCGAGAATCACGTCGGGCGCGCCGGGAAGCGTCATGCCATACACCTCAACGTCGGGCGCGTGCAAATCGACTTCGTACCAATAGTTCGGTAAACTGTGGCCCAAGTGGGGATCGTTGGCGAGGATCGCGTGGCCGCTGGCGCTTTTGGCCGCGCCGACCGCCCAGTTGTTGCTGCCGATTATCGGCGCTTCGGCAGCGTCGCGATCATGAGAGACTTCGTTCTCGTAGTCCCCACCCCTTGTGGGTGGCTGTTGAAACCAATTATTTTGCCATCCAGCAGTGCCCCACAAGGGGGCAGGGCTACGCGGAATGAACACATCACGAAACAATCCGGGATAAATGGGCGCCGGACAGGCGTTTTCAACCGGAAAAAGTTCCTGCAAAATTTCTGGCGCAAATGCGCCACGTAAACGATCAAACGCCAACTCCGAGCTATGCCACGAAAGCTCGCGCGCCATGTATTTGAGCAAATAGGCGCTGTTTTGCGGCTCCCAACGCGACGGCGAAAAATTCAGCAATTTGTATTCAAGGGGATAATCGGCGGGGGAGAGCTGCGAAAGGAAATGATTGATGCCGGCGGTATATTTCTCCAGAGCTTGATAAGCCGGATGCGACTGATCGACCGCCGCCATCGCGCGGTCGGCGGCGTCACGAAATCCGTTTTCCAAAAAGAAGCGGTCCGAGGGCAGGGCCGCGGCGCCGAGGACTTCAGCCAAACGGCCTTTAATCGAACGCACGATGAGTTCCATTTGAAACAGGCGTTCGCGCGCATGCAAATAGCCGGCGGCGGCCGGCAAATCCTCCGCGCGCTCGGCAAAAACGTGCGGCACGCCGCGCCGGTCGAGCAGAATTTTGACTGAACCTTTCAACGCCGGCATCGTCATTTCTATGGATGAAGCGTGTGTAAAACCGGCCGCGGGCTGCAGAAAGCCGCGCAACGGATCAAAAAATTTCGCCGGCGGCGGCAGGCTGCCGAAGGGGCGATAAATGAAAAAAAGATAGCCCGCAAGCAAAATAACCGGCAACAATATTTTAAGGGTTTTGGGCATGGGCCTCGGAATAATTTGTGAACGTCGCTTTGTTAAAAACTAAGGTTTCACAATCTGAAGAAACGGCGGCAAAAAGTCAAGAGCTTTTCAGGAATTTTCCGGGATTTTTCGGAAGAAGGTTGACAAAAACAACTTTTTAAATTATACTAAGGCAGCATTATTTCATTTTACTTTTCAATTGGACCTCCCCCGATTGAAAAACATATTATTCACGGGAGGATGGGATAACTTTAAGGAGGTTTACTATGTATCGCAAGACGCGGGTATTGACTTGCCTGTTGGTGATTACCGGTGTGTTGCTGTTTGGCGCCGTCGCTTTCGCGCAAGAGCATCCGGAGCATCCGGCCAAGAAAGATGAGAAGAAGGAACATCCGGCCAAGCCGGAAGCAAAGAAAGAGCATCCTGAGCACCCGGACAAGGCGGCGGCAGCAAAGAAGGAGCATCCGGAACATCCCGAGCATCCCAAGGCGGCCGCGGCCATGGTGACCAAAGAGGTGATGACCGAAGCGATTACCGGACACATCAAAATGGATGCCGCGCTGAAAGGCGGGTATTACTGTGTCTATGACGCCAAGTCGAAAATGCCTCTGGCGCTCACGCTCGACAAAGTGCATCTCGACAAACTCGCCAAGGTGAGCGAAGGCCTCTATTTCGCTTGCAGTGATTTCAAAGCCACCAACGGCACGATGTACGATTTGGATTTCTTCATGAAGTCCACGGACGGCGGCCTGATGGTGAGCGAAGTCGCGGTTCACAAAGAGGCGGGCAAGCCGCGCTACGGCTGGGTGGAAAAAGCCGGCATTTGGTCGAAGCAGCCGATGCAGTAAAATTGCGGTTGCAATAAACTCATCGCAAGCTATTGACCGGTCACCTCGAGGTGACCGGTCAATAAATCACTTTTTAAAATTTATCCAGTATTCTCATTCTTATTCCAGAAAGATTCTATGCGGAAAGTTAACTTAGAGCGGAGTTTCATAGCAATGGCGTTGGGCTTGGGAGTTGGGATTTTTCTGTTGGTGAATTTGACTTCCTGCACCAAAGAAACCGCGCGCGCGAACAACACCAACCGCAAAATGCAATTCGCCTACGCGTTCACGGTTAAAAATATTCCCGCCGGCGCGCAAGTCGTTGACCTCTGGGCGCCGGTGCCGCAATCGGATGCGCGCCAAACCATCGCCAATCTCGAAGTAAAATGCGACTATCCTTACTCCTTTGAAACCGAGCCGGAGTATAACAACTCGATCCTAAAAGTGCAAGCCGCCGGCAGTCTGCCGGAAAGCCTCAACGTGGCGATGAATTTCTTCGTGACCCGCAACGGTTATCACATCTTGGAAAACCAGGATAAAAATTCCGGGCAAACGACCGAAGCGATGCGGCAGCGTTTTCTGGCGCCGGATCGTCTGGTGCCGATCGACGGCAAAGTCGCAGATGAGCTGAAAAATATCGTGCGCGACGGCATGCCGCCGCTCGAAAAGGCGCGCGCGATTTACGATCACGTCGCCGGCACGATGAGCTACGACAAATCCGGCACCGGCTGGGGCCGCGGCGACGCGATTTACGCCTGTGATGTGCGCAAAGGCAACTGCACCGATTTTCATTCGCTGTTTATCGGCATGGCGCGCGCGAGCAACATCCCGGCGCGTTTTGTCATCGGCTTTCCGATTCCAGAAAACGCCAATCAGGCAGAAATTCCCGGCTATCATTGTTGGGCGGAATTTTATATCGACGGCATGGGCTGGCTGCCGGTCGATGCTTCGGAGGCGAGCAAAAATCGCGAGAAATGGAATGATCTTTTTGGCGGGTTGGATGCGCATCGCGTGCAGTTCACCGTCGGCCGCGATATCCGCGTTGCCTCGATGGGGCCGGAGGCCGAGCCGCTCAATTATTTCATTTATCCGCAGGTTCGCATTGACGGCAAGGCCCACGGCGAAATCGTGCGGCACGTTCGTTTCTCGGAACTGGCGAATTGAGCAAATAAGGCAAAATGATTAATGGAAAAATAACTTTAAAAACGATCGTCTTGCCATAAAATTATTTTGCCATTTTATAAAAGGCCGGGCAAGCTTCGAGCTTGTCCGGCCTTTTTATTTTCGCACCCGAAAGATAATGGCCACCTCACTGCCGGCTTTGGGCAAACGATCTTCTCGCGGCGTAAATTTCGTTGCGTCGGTCGCGTAGTCGCGCACCGTGTAGGCGGCATTGCCGACTTTCGAGCCGGGACAGGAATATAGACACACCAAACATCCCGAATGCCAATATTTGATTAACTCCTCATTCCCGCCGAACCGGAAATCGAAGCCGCGGCCGCCGGGATCGTCGAGCAACTCGGCCAGCGGCTGCGGCTCGGACAGCCCGTTCCACCACACCAAAATCTCCACCGGCGTTCCGGCAATGCGCGTTTGCGGCGCCGGATGCTTCGAATCATTGCGTTTATCCCAGGCTTCCATCGTCAAATTATTTCCGGCGGCCGCGCCGAGATGTTCGAATGCCGCGATTAAAGTTGTATCCGGCACCGGCGTCGAAAACAACGACTCGCGCGCGGCGCGGCCGTCATCCCAAACCAGCAAATGATAGTTGGGCACGAATCGCAAAAACCCACTGAATTTGCCTGGATGATACGTCGCCAGGACACGCACTTCCTGCCGCAGCGAATCCACGATCATCGGCGTGGAAGCATTCGGCATCATCAGGGCGTTCTTCTGTATCGGCGTGATGGCGCCAAAAAGGCAGATCAACAAAGCCCAAAACATATTTTCTCTCCAAGACTTTTTAATGCGTTGCATTATTTCTTCCCGTTGCAGAAATCATCTACGTTCAAAAGATACAAACATTATGTGTAATTTTCATTTGCTTTTTTCACGAAAATGAATATTATATACGGTCATCACTGAATTTTGATTAGTTCAATCAATCATCGCCATTGAACAGCCGTTCATTTACAAAACAGCGCAGAGGAGGATATTATGCCACCTTCAAAAGCATCAATGAGCAAACACGGGTTGGACATTCACGGCATCAAGAATACCAACGTGGAATACTGGAATCTCAGCACTCCGGCGTTGTACGAAGAGGCGATGCGCCGGCGCGAGGGCATCGTCGCGCATCTCGGGCCGCTGGTGGTGCGCACCGGCCATCACACCGGCCGCTCGCCGAATGACAAATACCTCGTCAAAGAGCCATCGAGTGATGGGCATATTTGGTGGGGCAAAGTCAACCGGCCATTCGAGGCGGGCAAATTTGAAAATTTGCTTAACCGCGCCATCTCTTATCTGCAAGGGAAGGATGTTTTCGTGCAGGATTGTTTTGCCGGCGCGGATCCGCGCTATCGCCTGCCGATTCGCGTCATCACCGAAACCGCCTGGCACAATCTGTTTGCGCGCACGATGTTTATCCCCGGCAAAGTGGAAGAATTGAAAGACCATAAACCGGAGTTCACGGTGGTCAACGTGCCGCGCTTTCACGCCGTTCCCGAAACCGACGGCACCAATTCCGAGGTTTTCATTCTCGTCAACTTTGGCCGCAAGCTGGTTTTGATCGGCGGCACGAGTTACGCCGGTGAAATCAAGAAATCCATTTTCACGATTCTCAACTACCTCCTGCCGCTGCGCGACGTGATGTCGATGCACTGCTCGGCGAATATCGGCCCCACCGGCGACACGGCGCTGTTCTTCGGGCTTTCCGGAACCGGCAAGACCACGCTGTCGGCGGATCCGGAACGCCAGCTCATCGGCGACGACGAGCACGGCTGGAGCGATCATGGCGTGTTCAATTTTGAGGGCGGCTGCTACGCCAAAGTGATTCGGCTCTCCCAAGAAGCGGAGCCGCAGATTTACGAAACGACGCGGCGCTTCGGCACCATTTTGGAAAATGTGACGATTGATCCGGTCACGCGGCGGCTCGATCTCGATGACGCTTCGCTGACTGAAAACACTCGCGGCGCCTACCCGATCGATTACATCCCGAATGCCGAACCGACCGGCATGGGCGGCCATCCGAAAAACATCATCATGCTCACTGCCGACGCGTTTGGCGTGATGCCGCCGATTGCGAAGCTGACGCCGGAGCAGGCGATGTATCATTTTCTCTCCGGCTACACCGCGAAAGTGGCCGGTACGGAAAAGGGCCTCGGCAAAGAGCCGCAAGCCACGTTTAGCACCTGCTTCGGCGCGCCGTTCATGGCGCTGCATCCGACGGTTTACGCCAAGATGCTGAAAGAAAAAATCGCCCAGCACAAAGCGAGCTGCTGGCTGGTGAACACCGGCTGGACCGGCGGGCCGTTTGGCGAAGG
>Ga0247727_10009388_pt1 | contig 17758 bp, 9 predicted proteins | sample WisWelCaveWW1625_FD_202498 | JGI IMG/M metagenome (GOLD analysis project Ga0247727, IMG submission 202498) | Biofilm microbial communities from Wishing Well Cave, Virginia, United States - WW16-25 | ecosystem: Environmental > Aquatic > Deep subsurface > Groundwater > Cave microbial mat | place...
CGACGGCGCCGGCGCGGCGCTCGCGATGCGTTTCGCACTGCGCGATGCCGGTCGCGCCGCCAGCGACATCGGTTATATTAACGCCCACGCCACTTCCACACCATTGGGCGATCGCGCCGAAGCCGCGGCCATTCGTTCGGTGTTTGCGGAGCATACGATGAACGTCGCGGTAAGCTCGACCAAATCCATGACCGGCCATTTGCTGGGCGCCGCCGGAGCCGTAGAGGCGGCTTACACGGCGCTGGCGCTGCATCATCAGATGTTGCCGCCGACGATCAATCTCGATCGCGTAGAGCCGGAATGCGATCTCAATCACGTCATTGGCAAGCCGCGGCCCGCAAAACTCCGTTATGCGCTCTCTAACGCTTTTGGATTCGGCGGCACCAATGCGGCATTAGTTATTGGAAAGTATGAATAGGATGTGCCGGCGCCAACGGCACGAGTCCGGAGGAAAGAATTATTTTACTCGGGGTTCGGCGCTGGTCAATTGTTCGGTTGGCGTGTAAAAGGTAACTTCGATACGACGATTGAGCCAACGACCTAAGGGCGACCGGTTGTTTCCCACCAAGGCTCGCGTCGAATTGTCTACATCGATACGCAAAGGCACCGTCTCTCCCAGCCCCACCGCTAGATCGACGCGATCTTGAAGCTCGGCATAATGTTCAGGCATCCTGGCGCGAATCTCTTCGAGGAAGCGCTCGCGGAATTTTTCAGCGCGCAGCCGCGATAACTTTTCGTTGACTTCCAGCGAACCGATGGAGCAGGCGTGTCCGATGAACCGAACGCGCAGGGTTTTATCATTCAACATTCGCGACAGCTCAGAAAACAAAACCGCCCAGTACAATTCGTAAAGCGGCTCTGCCTTCCCGAATTTTGCCGGTCCATAGATCTGGTGCTTGACTTGCAACTTTGCAGCGTCCAATCTCGCCGTGGACTCGCGTGTTCGAAAATGCCTGCCGGCTTTATCCTGCACTCGCAACTCATAAGCAAATGATTTGCCAATCCAATCGCCGGGACAAGACGTTACCGAAACATCCCAGCCGACAACCTCTGGCAATGTCTGGAGACAAGAATCCGCCGATCCGGAAAGACGTAGCCGATCAGCAGTTTGGGATTGATTGAGCAGCAGTTCCGAAAACGTCAACGGCTCGCTGAACTGGAGATTCATCGAAAATGTTACCGGCGTGTAGACCGAGTCTTTTATTTCCACGTGCATCGGTTGAAAGAGCGCGGCGCTGGTTGAGGTGTCGGCAAGAATGTTCACGCATCGACGTTCCTGCAAAACCGCCTCGGCATCATCGGCATTTGCCGGCAGACGGCGGCTGTCCAATACTTTTCCCGGCAACATACTGATTTGTTCCGGCAAGGCGCCATGTGTGATCAATTCATCGCGAACGGCCGTGCTGCGTGCGTCTGCCAGGGTGACGGATGATTCTTCGGAGAGCGGGTCCGCGTATCCCTGCAATTTAATCTTCCGGTTGGGATTCGCTCTCATGCGTTGCGCCAACGTTTTCAGCGGCGAGGCCAGCGCCCATCTTCTTAAATGCTCGGCCTCGACGCGGGCTTCGCCTTTGTCGAAGAATGCCACGGCGATGAAAGGCACGTCGTTGGACAGATCGTTGATATTAAGAACCACGTTCACCGGCGGGCAAACCACATTGCCTTTGGGGATGGTAGAAAAGATTTTGGACAGATGATTGTTCTGTCGCTCCAACTCGGGCACGGTCTGCACCTCATCAACCATGGCGATTAGCTTATGACGGCCGCTTAGCCCAGTTTGCCATGGAAATTCCAACACGCGATGCTCGCCTAGCGCAAGGCCTTCAATCGCCCGGCTGCCTAGACTTGAGTCGGTTTTCGCATGAACGAGGCTCAGGCCATTTTTCTCAGTCAAGGCGTTCGTAGGAGAACCGGCGGCGCCCAAGAAACGATCATACAGGGCAAGGCGGACGCTATCCACTTTGAGCCGTCCGCGGTTTTCCACGGTGACTCGCAACGTGCCCTGCTCCGGGGTCGTGGTAATCCACGGACTGTGCTCGAACTCAATCGAGGTGACAACCAGGTCCGCATTCTCTTCGACCCATTCCGGCGGAGTCATTTCCGTACCGGTGATCATGAGATTCTGATCGGCGACCGTGAATCGCCTCATACCTTGGTGGCCGGCGCCGGCCAAGCGAACGTGTCTATCCTTATCAAAAGCTACCACCGCCCAATAATAATCTCCGCCAAATAGTCCGGGCAGGCGATAAGCGTTCGAATCCACCTCGGTGAACACCAGAAATCCGTCGCGCGGAGTTTTCTCCAAAAGCGCTGCGAAATCCTTCAGCGCCGTGTTCATGGCGCGCCGTATTTGCAAACTGTCATCGTAGGCCACCAGCAACAGATAACGCGCATTGTCGAACGGATCCGGATCGCGCGACGCTTGCCACTGCAGAAGCGCGCTATCGTCGTAGAGAAACTCATTATGATCGGGAGAGAGCAGATCGAACGACTCGGGCAACACGGGATAATGGCTGAGCGAACCACGGTACGTGGCGCCAAATAATTCATCCTTTGTGGCGCTCGCCACGTCAAGTCTCGCGGCATTGTTGTCGCGTCCCCAGCGTGATCCTGAAGAGTTGAACAGGCCAAAAAGTTGTAGGCCCGCGCCAAACACAAAGTTGTTGAACTGATCGTCGTCGAAGGAGTAACCCATTCGCAAACCGGCGTAACCACTCCACCACAGTTCCGTGCCGAGGGCGGCAGTCACCGGCTCGGATTTCACTTGCGCCACGTCGGCGGCCAATAACACTTGCAACCCATGATGAGTTCCCGAATGGAATGAGGCACCGGCGCGCCACATGCGCGGCAGCGGCGTGCCGTGATTGGCAAACTTCAAATCTTTGCCAAGATTGAGGAGCGAAACTCCGGCGGAAACATAGCCATATTCGCCGAATCCGCGGCTGGCGCCGAGCAGGCGAAACCGCAGCGGATGGACGAGCAAACCAATGTCCGTCGCCACGGTTTGTTCGTGATAAGCACCAAGCTCGCTGCGCAAATACTTCACATTCGCGCCCACGGCAATTGGGCCGGAACCAAAACGTTGGCTCAGCGCAAAAGAGGCCAGCACGTCGTTAGCGCTCACGGCAGGCGCTTTGCCATCGGTGCTGTCAAAATCCGGCATGCCCAGATAGGTAAGACCCAATGCCGCGCTGGTATGACACAAGCCAAGAAAATTCAAACGTCGCGAGGCGACAAACGACGCCTGATAAATGTCGGCAATCCATTTGTTGTAAGTGGCCGACCACTGCCATTGGCGCGCAAAGCCAAGCGCCGCAGGATTCAGATAAATGGCCGGCAATTCATCCACAGCGCCGGTGAAGGCGCCGGCCATGCCCTCGTGGCGGGCGCCAGGCACGAGACGCAAACCCGCCGCGCCGGCACGCACTTGCGCAAGCGACGGTAGAGCCGCAAGCAGAGAAAGAAAAACCAGATACGGCGCGAAGCGCCAATGTGAGTGCCTAGGGTTCATCGACCAGCCGCTTACCTTACGACCACAACTTTACGCCATGATTTAAATTCATTCGATTTGATAGTGACAAGATAGACGCCACTCCCCACCAAGTCGCCGCCTTCCGTGCGACCGTCCCAATTTAAAAGATTCCAACCGGCATCGAAGGCGCGTTCGGCCAGGCGCGCCACCCGCCGTCCGGCAATGTCGAGCAATTCCAGCAACGCGACCCGATTCGAACTGAGCCGAAAATTAATTCCCAGCGGTTCGCCGTTGGCAGGCTCGAACACGTTACGGTCCAAAACCAGGTCGTTGGCGCTCTGCACTACGACGGTAGCGCGCACCGCGGCGCGATTGCCAAAAACATCATGAGTGCGTAATTCAAAAATCACGTTTTCAGAATAGGCCGCCGTGCGCAACGAGGTCTCCTTGAACACCGGATTCAATCGATACCAGACTTGGGGTTGCAAAGAAGACTCGCGGATAAAATCATCGGCATAATTTTCGTGAACTGTGCCATCGGCAAAATACACCAGCACATCCCATTCCGCGAGAGGCGCATGAGTGCGCACCGCCACCTCGATGCTGTCGCCAACCTGGGCCACGTTTGGAAAAACTACGATCTCCGGCAAAGCCGGCGGCCTGGAAGCTTTAGCGACAGCGTACACCGTGTCACTCGCCGCGTTGTTTGAGAGATCAACATCACCATCGACCGCCACGTGCGCCACGTTCACCAAAGCCGTGAGAGTCGAGGGCATGTGTGGTTTTACTACCGCATTGAAAGCGAGGCGCAGCGTTTGACCAGCGCCTAATTCGTTGAAATGCCATTGCGCGGAATCTGCGTTTACAGTCAGGGGCGGCACGCTAAAGCCGCTGGCAACAATCGAATCCGGAAAAACGTTAGTCACGCGAATGTTGTTTGCCGTCGTATCACCAACATTGATGATCCAAATTTGATAAGCATAGGTCTCGCCGGCATCGACAAACTTCGTCGTGTCGCCGGAAGCGACAACCGCCGAGTCGGTAAGGGAAATTTGTTGAATGGAAACGTCAATAGTCTTGGGCGGTGGCAGCGTTTTGTCAATCGCAAAAACCGTATCCACCGAAATATTATTCGCAGCAAACATATCGCCATCAGCCGTCACATAAGCGGCGTTGATCAATGCCATACGTTGCACGGGTATCACCGGCGCGACCATCGCTTTGAAGTCGATGACCACCACCTCGCCCGCCGCCAGAGTGGAGAAAAGCCAAAGCGCTGAATCCGCATTTACAATAACAGGCGCAACGCTAAATTCCCCGGCGACTGTTGAATCCGCAAAAATATTTTTTAGACGAATGTTGCTCGCCGTGGTGTCACCGAGGTTGCGAACCCAGAGCCGGTAAGCAAACGTTTGGCCGGTTCTAACGAATTTTGTAGTATCGCCCGCGACGACGCTGACGGAATCCGTGATAGATAATTGGGCAATTGAGACATCGACAAATCGGCGCGGCGGCAATTCTGCATGAATGGCGATGACTGTATTTTCGATTGAGAAATTATTGGCAAGAAAAGTATCCTGCGCCGCTTCTACGCGCGCAATGTTGACCAGCCTCGTTTCACCCAACGGCATGGCTGGATAAACGGTAGCCAAAAAATCGATATCAATCGTGCCGCCCGCACTCAGTTCGGCAAATTGCCATTTCGCCGAGTCGGTGAGCAAGATGCTGGGAGTGATGCTGAAGCCATGCGCTGTGATGGAATCTGGAAAAACATTGGTCACACGAATATCGCGAGCCGTGACCGTGCCAAGATTGGTGAGATGAATCTTGTAAGTATAAGTTTCTCCTGATGTTACGTATTTCAAGGTGTCGCCATTACTAACCCGTATCGAATCGGTGATCGCAGTCAGGCTAATCGCGGCATCAATCCGTTCTGGCGGCGGAGGCGCGGCTCCGGTAGTGAAAACCGTATCAGCAGAAAAATTATTGACAAGAAGAGTATCGCCATCTGCCAAGACTCGCGCGATGTTGATTAGCGCGATGCGTTGCTCCGGCATAACCGGTCGCGCCGTGGCAATGAAATTGATGACGATCGAGCTATCCAATTCAAGTTCGGCAAATTGCCAAGTTGCCGAATCGCCATTCGTGCTTGCAGGTGCAATACTGAAATCGCTCGCGGCGACTGAATCGGCGAAAACATTTGTCACGCGGATGTTGCTTGCCGTAGAGTCGCCAAGATTGGCGATGCGCAGCCGGTAGCTAATCGTCTCGCCGGGCTTGACAAGTTTTAGGGTATCGCCCGCTACGACACTGAAGGAATCCGTCGTCGAGACTTGGCTGATCGCGACATCGATGTTGTTTTGAGGCGGCGGGGAAATTGCGCCAACGGCGTAAACCGTGTCCACCGAAAAGTTGTTGGCCGTCACCGTGTCGCGTTCCGCCACGAAACGGGCCACGTTTACTAACGGCGTGATTCCCGCCGGCATCGCTGGCGGCACCGTGGCGTTGAAAGTTATGTTCAACGAGCTTCCCCCATCGAGGGCGGGGAATCGCCACACGGCTGAATCAGCGTTGGCGCTCAACGGTTCAATGCTAAAGCCGCCAACACGAACGGAATCGGCAAACACCTCGGTCAGATAAATGTCGCGAACCGTTTCTCTGCCGATGTTGGTCAAGCGAATCTCATAGGAGTACGTTTCGCCGGCTCGAGAGAAATTTCTTGATAGGCCGTTGATCTGCCCGACCGAATCCGTGCGCGAGGCTTGGGAGACGGCGACATCATACTTTAAGTTTTTTGCCGGCACGAAATATCTGCCGACGGCTCGCTGCTGCCAGCGTTGGTGATTCAGCGTCACATCGACGATCCGCCAGGTATTGTTGCGCTCCGGATCCGTCGAGGTATGCGCCATCACGTAGTAATTGTTGATCACCGTGGACAATTGCAGAAAGATGTCTTTCAAGTCATCCGCGGTTGGCGCATGGAGATAGATGCCGCCGGTGGTTATGGCGATTTCCTGCAAAACGGATTGAGAAACGGAATCCCCAATGCCAATTGTGAAGATGGGAATGCCGTAGGTAATGGCACTGTCAATCACAGCGTCTTTGCTTGACACGCTCTGATTGTCAAATCCATCGGTATAGGCAATAATTGCCCGCCGGCCGCTCTCCTCTTTGATAAGCCTAATTGAGGCAATCAGAGCATCGTAAAGCAACGTCTTGCCGCCAGCCGGTTGACGATTCACAGCTTGAGTCAAGGCGCGCCGATCTCTGGTGAACGGTTGTACTATACGAACATCGCTGGCAAACTTGATAACTGCCGCTTGATCGCCGTTGCGCATGTTTTCAATATAAAGGCGCGCCGCCGCTTTTGCCGTCTCAATCTCCTCACGCATGCTGCCGCTGTGATCCATCGTCACGACGGTATTCACTTGAAAAAGCTCACGGGCCGTCACTTCAGTTACCATCACGCCCGGAGTTTGATGGGTGACATCCGGATCACCCGGCACGGAAGGGTTTGCCTCATGATATTCGAGCACCTGCTGCCAGATGTCGCCGATTCGCCGGCCATTATTGGCAATGCCATCGATTCCAATCCAACTGGACGTATCTGCCAAGCCTGTGATCGGCTGCCCCAAATGGTCAACAACCGTAATGAACGAAAGCACGGGATGAGGAAAAGCCGCGAAAAATCCGCGAATATAGGTGCTATCCGAAATGGAGACGCTATTCACACGCACAAAGAGGGTATCATCATACAACTGCGCGGGGGAAGCAAAGGCAAAGGGAAAATTCTGCCTTGCGGCAGTCGATGGGTGGGCGGCGGTTTCGCTTTGATTCTGCGCCAGCACCGTGCCGCCAGACACTACGGCAAAGCTTATCAGTAGAGCCAAGCTTTTGGCGGTGTTTCGCATGAAAAACTACTCCCTTCCGACCTGTATCGAGGCAATGGTTGACATCATTTAGCCGTTCTTTTTAATCGACGAACGAGGTAATGACGCAACCTACGGGTGACAAGCCCACGCGTGACGTCCAGGTCATGCTCCTTCAATCTCTGCGATTGATGAAGTGGGACACCACAACTAATGCGGTATCAATCCATTGTTGCCGGTAAAATATAGACAAACGGGGCAATGTGCGCAAATAAAAGTTTGCCTAAGAATCAGTTTTTCAAGAAAATTACTAACGCAGTGAGCGTGATGCTTCTTACGGAGCAACTTCTCTTCCGACCGGATACAACTGAAATTGATCGTCGAAGAAAGAGGTGCGCCTATAAAACCACTGCAGCCGTTCCTGCGCATTGGCAGCAAACGCGGAGTCGCTCTTGACTTGTTGCTCATACTCGGCTTTAAGCTGCGGATCTTCGGCGAGCATTCGCTCGGCCATCGGCTGCATGACATACGATTCCACGTATTCCGTCGGCGTCAGAATTTCCAGAAAGAATCCCCATTGAAAAAAGGAATCCGGCGAGTTGGGCTCAAGTAGCAAAATCGCCAAATCCCCGAGCGGTTGATCCGTAGAAATACGCACCGAGCCGGCTGGAAACAGTTGCCGGCGACGCTCGACCACCGGCGTGGCCGTGACATTTACACGCCCTTCAAAGGGTTGATTCGCAAGCTTCGCCTCTCGCACACGATACATCTCAACTTCAATCTCGCGAGCTCCGGCAAACCGTTCCATCTGAATGCCGTGCATCGACAGACGCTCGATGACTTCACTCCAAGCCGTGGGAATCCAATAAGCCAGCGGACGACGGACGGTCAGCGCCGGTTGGTTCATATGAAGGTAGGGAACCTTCAAAGTCACCGGTTTGCCCGTCCATTGCACGTAGGGATTGCCGGTCACTTTCGAAACGAGCGTCTGCGATTCGACCGCCAGCAAATCAATCATCGCCGGAGGGCTTTGCGGCACTTGCCAGGTGAGCGGAATATCGTGCGGGCGCAGGCGGCGATCGGCGGCAACTGCCTCGCGTAGTTTTTCGCCATCCCGCGTCAAAGCACGCATAGTGCTTTCGAGCAATAAATACGTTCCCAGCACACGTTGTTTAAAAGGCTTCAGCGAATGATTTTCTACAAGCACGGTGGGCAAATGACGCGCATCGCCGTATGAATTAGAAAAGCGCGGACCAGCCATGTAGTCAATGATCCCTTGCTGAAAATCCTGGCCGTTTACCGGAAACACCAGGGGGCCGGGAATGTGGCCCATTTTCTGAAGATCGAGCTTCACCAATGGAGTCCACGCTTCCTCAAGCCAAGTTGATATGGCTGGGGAATAACCATGCTTGCCAACGTAGCCAAATGTAATGTCGTATTGATAATCCGCGCCGTCGGTCACGTGAATGTCGACATAAAGATCGGGATCCCACTCTTGCAAAGCGCGGATCATCGCGCGCACCTCCGGCGTATCGAGTTTGGTGTAATCGCGGTTGAGATTCAGGTTGAGCGCGTTCGTGCGCCATCCGGTCTCCACCGGGCCGCGTTGATTGATCCGGCCATACGCAGAAAACCGTTCGTGAGCATCGACGCTGAAGATGGGAACGAAAAGTAGGTTGGCGCCATCGAGAAGATCGCGCTTCTTGGCGCGCACGGTCATGTCGCGCAGCAACATCATGCCAGCGTCTTTGCCGTCAATCTCCCCAGAATGGATGCCAGCCTGCGCCAACAACGTCGGTTTATTCGTGGCGCGCAGGGCCGAGGGCATGAAGGCCCGCTCTTTGGAAGCGATGATCATCCAGAGATCACGACCTTCCGGACTTTTGCCGATGGAAAGCATGTGTAATTCCGGCGCGGCTTCGTCGAGCCGGCGCAGCCACTGCACGGTTTCATCGTAGCGAGGGGTGCGAGTAAAATCACTCTGCTCTGCAGGGGTGATCCATGGCTCGTTTTTGGAAACGATGAGGGATTGGCTTTTGCCGTTCCATTTTAATTCGGGGGGAAGAACAGCCTGCTTGGAGGCCTGACTGGAAACCATTTCAGGAAAACCACAGCTTAAAAGTAACATCGGTAACACCCGTCGCAAGATTCGTTGCGCGTTCATCAACCACCTCCGGTCTGTCTTATGCTTGAAAGCCGTTTGCAATTGCAGAATTAATTTAGACTGTATTCCGACACAAAATAATCCTCGATGATTCCGTTTTTTTTCAAACTATCCGCAGTTGCCTGCGCCGCCTGGCGCGTGCGATATTTTCCAACGTGGATGCGATACCATCCGGCGCTGCTTCGGGGCTCCAGCACTCGCACGATCAACCCAGCGCGCTGCAATCTCGTTTTTTCTTGCTCGGCGCTGCGCGATTTTTTCCACGCTCCCACCTGCAGCGCAAAATATCCGGCAACCTCTTCGTTCGCGGCGATCTCCGGCGGCGGCTTCGAAGTCTGGTTTTTTGATAGAATCAACCAGAGACTGGCAGCCAAAACCAGTGCGACCGTAACTCCCAAAAAGTATCGAGGATAGCGTCGATAAGCTTGAGCAAAACGCGGCCAAACCAGCAACCAAAATTTATGAACATTTTGACGAGTCGTGGACAACCAGCGTATTAAGCCTTGCCGCCAAACGACATAAAACGGTATGTGGGTTGGTTTAGGCGCTATTTGCGCGCCGGCAAATTCATTTACAGAAAAGGATGCCGCAATACGACGGACCTCCTGTGCAAGCTGATCAGCTCGGCCGATTTTTTGATTCGCTTGATCTGCAACGTAGAGCAATCGGCGCAGATCTCGATTCTCCGAATAGCCCGCGCCAAAGGCTCGAACGTATACCCACAACGCAAAATCATCGCGTCGCTGATTGGCCAGCAGCTTATCCAAACACAGGCTAACGATCTCTGCGCTGTGCTGTCCTCCTGCCGCAAGATGGCGACTATAAAAATACTCGGCGCGATAGTGGCTCGCCCTGCTCTCGACAAACTTGAGCACGAGATGATCTTCAACTTGCGTATCGTTAGGTTGTTGCTCGAGCAATTCTTCGGCAAGGTCGATCACCTCAAGCGTTAACGTTGGCTGGGCCAGCAGGTAATTCTTGAGAGATGCAAAAATATCATCGCGCCGCGTGGAGCCGTCGCGCCAAGCTTCCCGCAACTGCCGGAGGGCCTCCGGTGACTCAAGATTTCTTTGATAAAGCGTCAAAAATTGTCGGCGGGCATCGCGTTGCAGTGTGGCCGTCGTTTTTGGAGAAAGGAACCCGGCAGCCAACAAGTCTTTTGTCAAATGAAAAACGGCATCTAGCGCCTCGTTATCATTTGCCGTCAGTGCCCGCTGCATCTTATCTTGCAAATGATGATGGCGCGTTCGGCCGTAGTGGCGCAATATCCCATCGACGCCGACAAAAAGCACGGCGGCGCACAAGGCGACGATCGGCACATCGTGAATATATTCGCCGGGCAACACAACGTCATGCAATAACCACAACACGGCAAAGACGACAAACGGCAGCGCCAGTAGGCTTAAAAAAATACGCCACACAAGCCAACGAAAAGCAATCATGTCGTTCTTGAATTTACTTGCTTAACCCTGCGCGTCGGTTGAATCATCTTCAACCGGAAAACGGCGGCGCTCCCAGAAGGGCGAAAACTCCGGCATCAGCTCCATTGGAACGACGACGGGAATACCCTCCTCGGCATGGTCCACCTGTTTGCCGCTAATCGGATCGACATAAATCATTTTCACGTCTTCGGGCATGATGAAATCCCGCGCCGGATAAATCTCTGTCGCGCGTTTCATGAAGTTCGTCCAAATCGGCGCCGCGCCCTTGGCGCCGTCCACGCCGCGCCGGCCCAGGCTGCGCTTGGTGTACATTTGAAAAACCCGGTCGTATCCCACCCAGACCGAGGTTGACAAACTTGTCGTGAAACCGGTAAACCACGCGTCGGTAAAGTCTGTGCTCGTGCCGGTTTTGCCGGCAGCCGGCGCCGTGAAACCCAGCGAACGAATCACACGCGCCGTGCCGCCGTCGATGACGCCGCGCATCATGTCGAGCACCTGAAACGTCGTGGTCGCCAGCAAGCGCCCTTCGCCCAAAACAAACGCGCGATCGAGCACCACGCCATTAACGTCTTCGACCCGTTTGATGAAAATCGGTTTGTAGTAAACCCCGTCGTTGGCAAACACGGCAAACGCCGCCGCCATTTCCAGCGGCGAAATACCTGCCGTCCCCAGCGCCAGAGACGGCACTTCTTCGAGCTTCGCGCTGATGCCGAACTTGTGCGCGGTTTCGATGACTTGCTTGGGCGTGGCTTGCTGTATCAGTTGCGCCGAGATGGCGTTGATCGAACGCATCAGGGCATATTTCAGCGTCATACGGCCGCGATGACGGCGATCAAAATTGCGCGGCGTCCAGAGCGTGCGATTGGGCAACCGAATGGTTGTCACCGTGTCGTTCACGATGCTGATGGGCGACATGAACAACTGCTCTAACGCGGTATAATACACCAAAGGCTTGATGCCGGACCCGACATGCCGATTGGCGGCTACCGCGCGGTTGAACCCTCCCGGCACGTACTGGCGAGCGCCCACCAGAGCCTTAATTTCTCCAGTTGGCAAGGCAATGGCAACCAACGCCCCTTGCAGAGACAGGCCTTGTTTTCCGTTTTGCGCCATCGAAAGCGTCGTTGAATCGATCGGCGCCAAATCGGCTTCCAATTTGACCAAACCGTTTTCGACTTCCTCTTCGGCAATCGCTTGCAGCACGGGATCAAGCGTTGTGTAGATGCGCAGCCCGCCAAAGTGAACCGCCTCTGCCCCAAAACGCTTTTCTGCCTCAGCTAAGACGTGATCGATGAAATCATTGCCCTGTCGCGGCGCTGAAGTCAAGGATAGCGAATCACTCATTGCCATCTGTTTTTCTTCAGCAGAAATGAAGCCCTCGTTGCTCATGCGCCGCAGGACGATCCGCTGCCGCGCGCGGGCCGCCGCCATGTGCGAAAACGGATTCAGTCGATTTGGCGCATTGATGATGCCGGCGAGCAGCGAGGCTTCGCTCAGCGTCAGTTGCGCGGCCGGCTTGTCAAAAAATTGCCTTGAGGCATCCTCGATGCCTTGCGCCGGGCCGCCGAAGTAAATCAGATTGCAATACGCCTCAAGAATCTGCGCTTTGCTGAACGTCGCCTCCAGTTGAAAACTCAGGAGGATTTCCTTGAACTTGCGCAGCCATTGCCGTTCGAAGGTTAAAAAAAGATTCTTCACAAGCTGTTGGGTGATGGTCGAGCCGCTGCCTCGCGAACGAGCGAGCACGTTGAGCAACGCCGAACGCAGAATGGCCACCTTGTCGACGCCATGATGCGAATAAAAGTCGCCGTCTTCTGCGGCAATGACGGCCTTTTGAAAATGTGGGCTGATTTGCTCGAGAGTCACATACGAGCGCCCGCTCAAGCGCAACGCGAGCGAGCCATCGGCGGCATAAATTTCCGTGGGTTGGCCATACACCAGGCTGCGCAGGTCATCGGGAATGCGGGGCAAATCGGCAACAAGCACAAAAAAGCCGACGATAACGGCAAGCATTAACACGGAAGCCACGAGAAGAATTGCAGGCAGGGCGCGCGCCACAAACCTGCGCCAATCAGTCAAATCTGCTTTCATTGAGCGCCGGCCAAAGAAACTCGACAAACCATTCATCGGGAAGAAAATAAAGGCGGGTTCGATAAGGATCAATCGTGAAGGCGACTTCCACGAATCCTCCGGCCATGTGATCGGCAACGGCAAAGCGCAGGAAGCGATCTTCCGGCTCGGTGAGAATAGGGAGCTGGCGCACCAGCCAAGCGCGCGGCTCATCCGGCAATCTCTCGACCGCGCGATGAAACACTTCGGCTTCAAAAACTCGCTCGGCAAAGCGCGAGGTGGAATTCACGTCCATCCGCTGTTCGCGGCCGTGGCGACTAATCATCTCGAGTTGATCGCTTGACAACTGCGACTGATACACGGCCTGATCCTGCGCATCCATTAAAAAAATTTCGAAACTCGACGGCTTTAGCATGCAGAGCGCGTTCTTGGCGCGCCGCTCTCGAACATACGACCACAATTGATCAGGCGCCAGCCATAGCGCCTGAAAAATTTCCGGCAGGCTTCGATAAATATCGGCGAATTGTGACAGTGGCAACAAAGCCTGTTGATGGGTTCGCAGGTAGTTCAGCAACTGCTCAAAATCCGTGAGGCTCGCCAAGTTGCCGCTCCGCCGTCGCTGTTCTTGCTGCGCTGCTTCCACGCGAGTATCGGCCAAGAGGCGAGATTGTGCCGCTTCCCAGCTTCTGCCAATGGCTTGGCGACCGGGATTCTGCCACACCAAGTAGCGGCCTAAGCCCTTTTCGACGATCCCAGCGAACAACTCGGCAAAACACAACGCGACGAGGCCGGCTATCCACCAACGATATTGCCGCCAAATCAGCGTACGATAACTTTCAAGAAGTTTCGACATGTTGAGAAGCAAAATCAACTTGCAGACAACAAAACTCGAAGGCCCACACTTTTTACTTTTTGTTGTTTGCCGTTTTCTTTTCGCCGTTTATCATTGTCCGCCAAGAATCAACGGCAAGCCATCTTTGCCGGAGCCCACAATGACGATTTTGGCATTTGGAGAATTCGCCAGCTTCTCGGTGGCTTCGATGCCCTTCCAGCGCAGCAGCTCCGGGGTGATGCCCTTGGTCACAATGATTTGGAAATCCGCAATACCCTGCGCCTCGATGCGCTTACGGTCGGCTTCCTGCTTCTCCTTGGTGAGAATGAATTCCATCCGCTGGCTTTCCTGCTCGGCCTGCAATTTCTGCTCGATGGATTCACTGAGACGGGCCGGCAGGCCGACGCGGCGCAACGGCGTGGCTTCAATGGTGATGCCGCGCGAGGCCACGATGGTTTGCAGTTGTTCGGTGATATGCAGTGCGAGCACCTCGCGTTCCGAGGTGTAGAGCGCCTTGGCATCGTAACCCGCGGTAACGCCGCGGCTCACCGAGCGAAATTGCGGCTCCAAAATGATCGAGATGTAGTCCCGCCCGATGGTCTTGTAAACCTCCGCGGCCTTCTCTGGGTTGAGATGAAATAGCGCGCTAATTTCCAGTTGCACGGTGAGGCCTTCCTTCGAAGGCACATCCATCAATTCCTTAAGCTCCTGGGTTTTCACCGACATCGTGATGACGCGCGCCATCGGATTCACAAAGTTGATTCCGGACTTGAGGGTATTTTCCGAAACCTTGCCAAAAAAATCGATGACGCCAACTTCCCCGGCCGGGATGACCGTAAAACACATCACCAGCGCGCCCAGGGCGCTGACGATTCCGACAAGCGGGAGAAAACCGGCAACGCTGCGCAACTCGCCGCTGGGCATCTGCCGCATCGTGCGCGCGGAAAAATGCAGCACAAAGGACAAGACGGCAACGGCCACGAGCAATAGAAAAAACATTTTTGCCTCCACATTGGTTATGAATAAACAACATTCCGCTAAAAAATAAATCCGCCAAGATGCGCGCTCACGATGACATGGTAGGAGCTCGGTATTCGCAAAAACTTACAAGGCAGTTCGTTGCACTTATTTCTCTTGATTTTCAGATCAGTTCTTGGCTTATTGCACCCGGCACGAAAAGGAAGACGCTCGATGAAATTAACAATCGGAAACAAGCGGCGGTTTGGACGCGAGAAGCGGCATGACGCATCAACGGGCCTGTTGTTGGGTTGTCTATTTTTTGCGGGCGCGTGCAGCAATGGATCCTCGCAAGCCGGCCGGTCGGCGCCTCCTCCGGATTCCACTCATCAATCGGCGAACGACGCACCTCGCGCCGGATTGCAGCGCATCACTATCGCCGATGTACCGTTGTTTGTTGAGACGGCGCAAACCGATGCCGATCGCCAGCGCGGCTTGATGTTTCGCGAGCGCTTGCCGGCGGACCAAGGCATGCTCTTCGTTTTTCCGTTGTCGCAAATTCAATCCTTTTGGATGCGCAACACTTTTATCCCATTGGATATCGCATTCATCAGCAGCGAAGGCGTCGTTGTCGACATCCAGCATATGAAACCCGTCGATGAATCCATTCTCTATACTTCGCGAGCGCCAGCACTCTACGCTCTGGAGGTCAATGCCGGCTGGTTTGCCAAGCATGATATTCAAGTCGGCGCTCAGGTAAAGTTTTAGAAAGCCCTCATTCTGAGGCGGCCTCCGGCGGCCATTCGGCGCCCAGCCATGAGCTGTAGATTTTCTTCCGCAAGGAGTTGGCCTCTTTGCGACGAGTAACTTTATATTCAGGTACCACGGGCGCCCGTAGCGTAACTTCAAAATTCCGCAACTGATCGTCGCGAAACACGGTCAGGGTGATTTTATCACCTACTTTGAAATCCGCCAACCGCGACTCGAGATCGCTATGACGCACGCGGGAACCGTTCAACGCCAGGATTTCATCGTCGCGATCGAGGCCAGCCGCATGAGCCGCTGATCCGGCGATGACCCGGCGCACCACGGTTTTGTCGCCAATCATCGCCGTCATTATACCCATCTCTGGCTTTTCTTTGTTTTCTTTTTCTATGACTTCAAGCCCGGCGTAATCGAGATATTTCTTGAAATCGATTTCTTTGGTGCCATAAATATAGGCTTCGAAAAATTGCGCAAAGCCGCTGTTCGTTAGCTCTTCGATAATCTTCTGCAAATCCGCATTGGTATACCCCGTTCCGCTCAAAGGAAATCTTTTAGCCATGGTGCGCATAGCGTCATCCAACGAGGCGCGATTCTCGGAGCGGTGGCGGATGTCGAGATCGAGAATCAGGCTGACGTCGGAACCTTTGTCGTAATAATCCACCTCCGAGTTGAAGGCATTCGGCGAATTTTTCCAAAATTTAATCCAAGCATCGAAACTGGATTCGGCCAGCGATTGCACGGTGCGCCCGGGCCGGGATTGCGCGTCGCGAAGCGCCGTGGCCAAGCCGTCGAGGGTTTGATCTACGCTCGTGAACCCGGCGCGGCGCATCAATATTTTCGTGTAATAATCCGTCATCCCTTCAGCAACCCACAATTCCTCGATGTAATTTTCTTTCACGAAGTCATAAGGATGAATGCCCGCCGGCCGCAATTGTTTGACGTTCCAGGTGTGAAAAAATTCGTGCATGGCAACGTTGATAAAACTCCGGTAGCCCGATTCTTCACGGAAAATATAGGGTCGCAAACCGATGATCGTGGAGTTGATGTGCTCCGTACCGCCGCCGCTGCTCGGCGTGCAATGCAGCATGAACGTGTAATGCTCGTAAGGCAGCTCGCCCCAAAACTCGCGACATATCTTTACAATTTTCTTGAGATCGTCAATCATCTTTGAGGCATCCCAATTGCCTTCGCCAAAAATGCTCAATCGATGCGGCTTGCCTTCGGCTTCGAAGTCAAAAACCTGATGCGTGCCGACCTCCAGCGGGCAATCGATCAAGTAATCAAAATCCGGAGCATGAAAGAGATTTTTTCTCCCGGCCACGCCATCCAGTCCGGTGGTGACGTGCCAATCGCTATGCGGGTGCACTTGCAAAGTCAGCGGCAGATGGCGAAACTTCTCGACATACATAAACACCGCGCTGCCGTCGACAAAAGCGTGACGGTCGTCCAGCCCGCGGGTCCGGAGGTTGAACTCATCGGCAAAAACTTTGTAGCGCACGGCGATCTTCGAGCTCCCATTACTCTCCACCCGCCATGTTGACTTGTTGATCTTGCGCCACGTCAACTTCGCGCCGGAGTTGTCGCGCGCCGAAAACTCTTGCACTCCTCCCGCAAAATCAAAAATCACATAGCGGCCAGTGCGCCACACCGGCATCAAAAAATCAATCGACTTGTCGCTCGGCGCGAGACCGTCGATGGTCATTTCCACTTCGAAGAGATGCGTCCAGGGCTGGCTCATGCCGAGCTCATAATGCACACGCTGACCTTGAGCCTGAGCGGGATTCGAGAATACCGATGCAATCAACATCATAAGAATGAAATCGAGCTTTTGAATTTTCATAGTCGTGTATGGTTATCATTCACTGGCTGGTGATTTCATTATAGTCTGGGTTGATTAAAAAAGCAAGGTGTATTTGCTTCCTGCTGTAAAGCCTCGGTTATTTGTGGGATTCCTATTCATCATAGATACGCGCTGGTGTTCTTATCGCCGATAACCCGAAAAGAGTTAACCTGGATAATTCATAAAGAAAACCGCGAAGCCGCGAAGGTCGCGAAGAACAAAACTTTGTTATCAGAGGGGGTGGTAGGCTTTGTTCATGAGTTTTCTGATTTCAATACCCGCTCAGTTTTGCGTAACTTCATGCTTTCAGAAGTTCTTAGCGCCGGCTTCCCCGCTCCGCTTCCTTT
>Ga0247727_10009389_pt1 | contig 17758 bp, 18 predicted proteins | sample WisWelCaveWW1625_FD_202498 | JGI IMG/M metagenome (GOLD analysis project Ga0247727, IMG submission 202498) | Biofilm microbial communities from Wishing Well Cave, Virginia, United States - WW16-25 | ecosystem: Environmental > Aquatic > Deep subsurface > Groundwater > Cave microbial mat | place...
TGGCCGTTCACTTTTTTATCATGCTGCGCCACAATCTCTTTGATGCAGCGCATGCCTTCGTTCGGCAAATTGTCGTACAGATCGATGATCGCGACGCGGATGGGAGATTTTGCTTTCGGCATCGGTTTTCCATTCTGAAAGAGTTCGGTGTTTCATGCTGTCCTCCTTGAGTCGGTTTAAATCCTGATTGCTTACAATTACCTTGCTTCTACAACAACCGCAGAAATTTCGTCACGAGATTTCCCGCAATCTTCCGGCGATAATCCTCCGTCGAACGCACATCCGTGATGGGCTTGACTTCCTGCATCGCGCTCGCGCGCGCATTTTCAATTAACGCCTCGGTCAATATTTGGTTTTGCAACAGGGCCTCGGTTTGGCGCAGTCGAATGACGGTCGGCGCGACGCTGCCGACGCCGAAACCAATCGACCGAATTCGTTTTTCATTATCGACTTCGGCTTTGCATCCCACAACCACTTTGGAAATGACCAGCGCCTGCCGGCTGCCGACTTTTTGGAAAAAGAGCTTTTCATCCGGCGATTTTTTGGGTATACGCACAGCAATTACGAGTTCATCCGGCGCGAGAATCGTTTGCCGATAGCCGGTATAAAATTCATTAAACAAGACGACACGAATGCCGCGATGACTGCCCAATTCGAGTTGTGCCTCACACGCTGCGAGAATCGGCAGCGTATCGCCCGCCGGCGACGCATTCACAATATTCCCGCCGATCGTGCCGCGATTTTGAATTTGCGCGCCGCCGACGGTTTTCGCCGCGTCAATGAGAATCGGGCAATGTTGTTTAACCAGCGGCGATTTGATCATTTGCGTGTACGTTGTGAGTGCGCCGAGGCGCAAATAATCGCCACCGTCATCTATCCCGTGTAGCTCGCTCAAATTCCAGCTATTGAGATAAGCCGGCGCCACAGCGACGCGGTCGTGCAATTGCACCATCAAATCCGTTCCGCCGGCCAGCAGTTTGGCGCAGCCATTTAATTCTTGCAAATAAGCGTAAGCTTCAGGCAACGTTTTCGGTGAATAGACTTCGAGTTTGCTGGTCATCGTTTCAAAGATGCTTCAAAAATGAATAACTTATTGATTACCAAAATGTCTGGCAAACCATTTGAGTTCCCGCTGTTTTATGGGCATTTGTCGGTCATAAATGTCCTTGTATTTCACCTTTACTGTCAGCCTGCTTAAAGCGCGTCTTACTTCATTCCGAAATGATACAAATCTCTTATCGCTTGGATCTCCACTCAGCTTGATGATAACCGCATCTTGATTCGGCGCAATGCATAAGCCATCAAGGTCATCATAGAAAGTGGTCCAGTTGATTCCTTCAGGGGTCTCCGGCATCCAAGAAATGATATCATCTTTTTCTTGGCTTTCGTCGAATGCTATGAACTGTTCAACTATAAGTGGTCCGACTCCGGTATTCCTGATCTTTACTGTAAGCTCGTTTTCATAATCACCAATAGGAATGCTTGCTATCGGCGTCAACGATTTGAAATTGTGACGACGCTGAAGCGCCAAAGCGAGAAAGGTAAGAATGATGGATAGAAGCGATACAATTAGAGCACAAACAGCAGCCAATGTATTAATTTGGTCGGGATAATTTTTGACTAGGTCTACTAGTGTATCCACTTCTTACCTCGCAAATTACATCCGGATTGTGCAGAATAAACAGCTACAATGAATTTAAATACTCCGCAAACTTTTCGTTAAAAAGCGCGCCGGGTCTTTTCTGTCGCAGCAGCCGAACGGCACTTGCGCCATCCATGCCGAGGTGAATTAAAATCAACCCCGCGACTAAAGCGGAACGATTATAACCCATGCCGCAATGCGAAAGCACTTTGTGCCCTTGCTTGACTAAACCGGCGCCCAGTTGCGCCAACGCATTGAGCTTCTCCAAATCCGGCAACCCTTCATCCAAGATCGGAAAATAAATGTACATGAGCTGATTGGGAACCGTCGAAACGCCGATATCGAGTCCGCCATCAAGATCGATGATGACCGTAATTTGTTTCTCCATGATCGGATGCCAATCGTCGATTGCAGGGGAAATAAAAAGCCGTTGGGCATCATCAATCGGAATCAATTCCATAAAATACACATTTCCAAAAAACTAAAAAGCTCATTGACCGGTCGCTGAAGTTAAACGGCTGCACAATAAAAAACGAATTCAGCGACCGGTCAATCTCAGTAAATTTATTTTCTACCTCCCGGCGTGCGTCGCGCAACTCTCCACCGCATCAATAATCCTCACATACCCCGTGCAGCGGCACAAATTGCCGCCGAGTCCGGCGCGAATCTCGTCGCGCGTGGGATTAGGATTCTGATCGAGCAATGCTTTCGCCGCCATCACAATACCCGGTGTGCAAATGCCGCATTGCGTGCCGCCAATTTGGATCATCGCTTCTTGCAACGGGCTCAGGCGATCATCTTGCGCCAATCCTTCGATCGTCAAAATCTCCGCGCCTTCCACTTGGCAAATCGGCACGAGACAGGAGTTGACGACTTCGCCATTGATAAAAACCGAGCACGCGCCACACTCGCCTTCACCACAGCCTTCTTTGCTGCCGGTCAAACGCAAATCTTCACGCAGCACGTCGAGCAGGCGCTTCATCGGAGGCACGTCAACCTGACGCGTCTCGCCATTGACCAGAAACGAATTTTTCATCACATGTACCTTTTGATTTTTTCACTCTAGATCGACCCAAACGGCGGCATGATCGGAAGCTGCGGTTTCCGGCGAGCCGACGGTATGAAATCGCCGGCTTGCATTCCGCGCATAAACTCCTTTTCGTTCCACGCCGACGTTTTGCACGCGTTTCCAGAGGGCGGGTGAAAGAAGGATATAATCGAGTTTTTGCTTGATCGAGACGCCAGTTTTATAAGTGCCCGGCAAGCCTTGATACTTTGGATGTTGCATCACGTCTTTCAAGTTCGTGCCGCGCAGCAGCGGTTGCAGCGGCGCGCTATCAGGGGAGTCATTGAGGTCGCCCAAAACGATGACAAAATCCGAGCGCTGCAAGGCCTCGTGGTAAATGCGCGCCACCTCGGCGGCTTGTCTTTTGCGCTTGGCATTGTTCTCTGCAAACGAGCCATTGCCTTTGCTCTTGAAGTGGTTGCCAAGAATCCAGAGCGCCGTCCCATCCGGCAGCGCCACTTCAAATTCGGGACAGTCACGGTTGAAGATGAGATTATTTCCGCCGGCGTCAATATGGCTTCTGATGGAAAGTATCGGATAGCGGCTCAGCAAACCGATGTCGATGCCGCGCGGATCATTGCCGTCAATCAGCAGATTATGCTCGTAGGGGAGAAAGTCAGGCATTTTTGCCAACACTTGCCGGTTAAAACGATCGAGCGTGAGGCGGTTTTCAACTTCGACCAAACACAGAATATCGGCTTTGACCTCGCTAATGACTCGACCGGTGTTCGATACGGCTTCGCCGTTCACTTCGTCGCGGCCGAGCTCAACCCATCCGACCCAGTCGGAACGGCCAGCAGCGACCACGTCGATCTGTTTAGAGTTTTTGCGGACGACAAATAACTTTTCGCGCACTTCGACAATTTCAAACGGCCGATCAAACTTATGGCGATTGTTGAACTCGTACTTTTCAAGTATATTTTTAATCTGCTCCTTGATGGCGTCGGTGTAACGGGTTTCAGCAATCAGCGAGTTCAGCGTTTCGATATCATTGAGTATGCGCCGTCCGTCCGACCAGGAATTTAAATTCATCACACTGGCGCGAGAAAACAAATTTTCGACGTTATATGTGGAAATTCGCATGCTTTCCTTTCAAGTGTGAGTAATTAGATTGAAGTCGCGGCCCGGGCAAACGTTACGAACCTTCAGCATTCACTCCGGAATTTTCTCGTTTCTTTAAACGGTTCATTCAGAACAAACTCGGGTTTCTTGCCGTCTTTACGCACAATGAACCCTTTTTTCTCCAAACGATTGAAGATGTTTCTAACCCTTCGTTTAAAGTCATCAAAGGCGCCAATGTCAACAATTCGCGCGTTCTTCTTCAGATACAAAAACTTTCCCGCTCGATTCGCGCTGATGGTTTGTTGCGCGCTGTATTGATTGTGTTGGTAAATGACTTGCAGGACATCTTTATAGTCGCTGTTCAAATCGTCATAGTCTGCGCCAAATCTCTCGCGCAAGGGTTCGGTAAAATCTGTTTGAGCCAAGACACGGTCAACCGAATAAACGGGATAAAGAGCGGGACTGTCAGGATGCCGGAAAATGAGGCCTTTATCTTCCAGACCGGCGATGACTTCAAAATGATTATTATCCGGCGTGAGCAAGATGGTGTACCGCTCCAAACGGTTCAGCAACTCAGATTGATAAAAGTAACAAAGCACAACATTCTCATGTCTTGAAAGCCAGCGGTCACGGTTTTTTTTTGTAAATACCCCGAAAAACTATCAAACCAATGTTCCATTTTATCATCTAAGCTTTTGCCTTTGGGAATAAAAAGGCTAATGTCGTTTTCCGAATGAAAAATGTAATACGGCACACCGATCTGGTTGTCCAGGCAAGCGTTGACCAAAGAGGCCATGCCAATGCTGCGTCCTTCCCAGCGATCAAAGGTCTTTAAAATATCTGCCAAACGCGGGTTGCGCGCTTTGGCAATGGGGACGATGCGGCGGAATCTGATTTTTTGCGCCGGGTCGTCGAATACCAGCTTTTGTTCCTGGCGAAAGTTGCCGGGGTTGCGAATCTCAATGCTCTCGTTGGGCTTAATGACGATATTGACAAACTTATCAATGCCGTAATCGCGGTGCGCCAGCGCATTATTCACCGTTTCGCGAATCAATTTCTCGGGATATTCGGGCGTTGGCGTGCCGCTATTGATATGGCTCACACCGACCTGAATATTTTTGTACACGAACCCGACGCTGCGTTCCATCAAAGCCAGAATATTGTCTTTGAGCACCTGTTTGTTTTCGGCAATCTGAATGGGCGAGTCCACAAAACCATCGACCTGGCAACGCGCACCGACGTAATCTTCGAGGTTCCGGCCGCATACCAACATGCCCAGTAAAGTAGGCTTATCCGAACGTATGAAAGCTTTTCGCGACAAAAACGAAAGCGCGGAGTGAATATCAGCTTTTAAGGTCTCGACGCTGACGTCCCGATTCAAACGAATAATGTATTGGTTTAGTTTATCGACATCCAACGCCTCCAATGTTGCGTTATCAACGGTCTTTAACTCGCGGACATTTTCCAGTTCGGCTTTTAATTCGTTTTGGGCTTCTATTTCCGCCGGCGTCAGTTTGTGGTCGCCAGTGATCTTGCGCTTGTGGGCTTCACCTTTGTAGAAAACATATTTCTGTTCTTCGTCCAGCTTTTCCACATACACCACGCATATTTTGCCATCAATAAAATCTCTAATTTCATAAGTTGGAAAAGAGAGTGACAAATCAACGGGTTGGTTTTGCTGATTTCTAAACTGCTTCGGCAATTCCTTCAGGGCGTTTTCGATTTGAGGATTATAACCTTTAAAAGCGTAGCGCCTGTCCTTTTCCGATTCGTACACGCCGATAATGATCATCCCGCCTTCTGCGTTCAAAAAAGCGCATGCGGATCTGTAAAGCTCGGCAGAAACCCCGCCTGAAAAGTCTTTCAGCTCGACTTTATCGGTTTCGATGACTTCGTATTTGTTCTGCTTGATGCAGGCTTCAATTTGAGCCAGTATTTTGTCTATTGTTCGCATGTCTTTTGCGGTTAACTAATCGTCGGTTAATTCAAATAGTCGCAACTTTAAAAAACAATACCCCATATCCGTGCAGTACGTCGAGCAAGTGTATCATCGACGGAATGTCGACTTGACTGACGCAGCGCTTGATTGACGATAACTGAAATTTTCATGATAAATTATTGCAAAGTTTTTTTCTTCAAAAATGAAACTGCTTTGTCTACAGTAGCATTAAAGAAGTGATGAGAATAAACGATGCCATTACGAGTGCGTAAAAATTCTAAATCCGGGTCGAGAGATCCGTCGGAAGGAAATTCAAAACCATCCTTTAAGATAGGAACGATATTTTTTGCAGTTCGATGGGCATGGATAATTTCTCTGCGAAACCAATCTTGTCGATTAGCACACTTTGCCAAGCAACGCGGAGAAAGAATTAACAAAAAATTATCAGCCTTATTTATTTCAAGCCACAAGCTTTGATCAAAAGAGCAAGCACCTAGATCTTCAACATCTAAAAAAACCTTCCAGCCGCGTGCAAGCAATTCATTTCTTATTAACCTCGCTGTTTCCGCCCCACCCTCTCTCCGATAGCTAATAAAAATGGAACCAATACTTTTTTCTGGAAGCGAATTCTCGCGCTTTCCCGTAGCTAAACTTTCAGTATTTTTATCTGTAGTATTTCGAAATAGCTTAGTCAAATACAAAAGCCATCGACTCCACCATGGCAAATATATTGGGAAAATACGTCGTAATGGTTCAAGGACATTATATGGATTAGGAGGAAGAGCGATTCTGTATCTATAATTGGTATAATGTGCAGAGGGTGTTGTTTTTTCTATTTCCTCGTCAAATCCGTCGTCCAGAGGGAAACCTGAAGATATAAAGGCGCTATCAACTTTCTCAGTTTCAATAAGTTCGCGTTCAATTTTGTTTTGAAGGCCAATATTACTCAAAGGTACAAATTCAAATGAGATACCAGTATTCTTGAGAGTGCCGGGGAAAATTCTATACTGAGAATAGAAAGCTTCTATAGCCTTGGCGTTGGCTTCTTCCGGTATATGGCTAAATACATCAACACCTATCAATAAAATTACAACTTTACGTAAACTGGTATCGCTTTTAAAAGTTTGATGAAAAAGATTCGCCAAGGTTTCATCTTCTTGGTATGCTCGCGTTGCAGGATTTTCATCATGGTCAAACGGAGACTTACATAATATAGCAACCATAACCGATCTACAATGTTGTAATAAAAACTCAATGCTATATTTCTCTCGTAATTCTCGCATAGAATAAACCTCGCCCGGTACGTCCCACATGATAAGATCAAGTTTGCGGCCACGCCAAGACACTTTTATATGAAAAATATTATTTTCACCAACCATAGTTGGTCTAAGTAAGGATCCCATGCGCATCATTGTAAAGTCCTCTGATAATTTTTTAAAAGCATAATCACTGACTTCGACTCGCCATTCCGGTGACGAATGCATTAATTGGTCATGAAGTGTGGCAAGATACATTGTTTTTCCCGAACCGGTTAAGCCAACCAAACCGAATGCATCTGGTGCACTAAAAATGTCGCTTTTGATAACTTTTACATGACAGCGAGGACAATTACGGATTGGGGGAACAATCTCTTGAAAGTGTCCACAATGGTCACAACGAAACAATCTTATTGGCATGCTCATTTCTATTTGATCAGGCTAATTGGGATTCGACTGTTTTTAATAACCGCTCCGGCGTAAAAGGCAACTCCGTGATTTCAATATCCAGCGCGTTGCAAATCGTCGCCATCCATTGGCAACTCGCCGACGCCTTTCGCGCCGAAAGGGCCGTGCGGGTAGGGTTTCTCGATGAGAATGACGTCCATCTCCGGCGCGTCCATGCAAGTGGGCAGCATGTAGTTCGTCAAGCGGTCATTCGCCATCTTGCCGTTTTTCATGATCACTTCTTCCATCATGCCGTAGCCCAGCGCCTGCAGCGTGCCGCCTTCAATTTGGCCTTTCGTTAAAACGGGATTTATGGCTTTACCAAAAACTGAAACTCAGATCAAATCATTCTCAAGCAGAATTGTTTCAACTTCGGTGAGAAACTGATGAATCGGTTGCGGTGACATACCTTCCGGTGTCGGCTCGTGTAGATGAGGTTGTCCAAATGGATGCAAATAAGCTCATTAAATGTCACCGTTCTTCTCTTTGCCGGTTAATTTCGCCAATTGTGCTTCCATCGTGTGAATACCGTCGATGGCCGTTTCCCAAGCCATTGCATCTGATTCCACTTCCCAAGCATAATCATGTTGCTGGGTCATTTGTTGTTTCTCGAATGTCTCAAAGCTCATCTTATATTTTTGTGTCATTTGACGATCCGTCAAACGATAACGCGCCAATCGCCGCTGGTATTCGAAAACAACCAAGCTGCGCAACGTATCATTAATATCGGCGGTTTCCCAAGACGCAATACTATCGAGGTGTTGAATGATTTCAGGCGAGACCGTGATCGTGGTGTTCATCGCTTTCTCTCAACAGAAAAGTTTATGGGTTACAGTTCGCGACTAAATATAACACAAAATTTCCAACAAATCAATTTTTTACATAAACGTCGCGACATCCGCCGCACTCACGACTTTACAGGAATTTTCATCGCTGAGTCAGAGATTCCGTATTTAACTCGTTTCGTTTTAAGCGTCGATATGAACAATCTCACGCACTTTTATCGTTTTAAGCGCTTTGCCGACTTTTGGCATAAGCGGACGCAAGGTATCGAAAGTGTTATCCGGAGCACCCAGTACAATGATGGCAAAATTGATTGCGCGTAAATTTTGCTGATACTCTAAATTTCCATCAATTGTCACAAATACTTCGAAATTGGCACTTTGTATCAAACGTATTAAAGCGCCGTTTTTGATACCTGTCCATCCCATTTCTTGCACCCTTGTAACATCATGGCCCGGCAGCTCTCGCTTTAGCCGTTTTGGCAAGCACTCGTCAAGCAACACTTTCATACGTTTGTTCCAGCAGTTTCTTTTTCATAAACTCCAACACGGCCAACGCATGTTTGCGTTTAACGGTTGGGAAATCATCCAGAAATTCGTCAAGCGGATGACCATGCTCAAGATAATCAAAAAGAGTTTTTGCTGGTACTCTCGTGCCTGTAAAGACTGGAATCCCTCCTAAGATTTCCCTATCGCTGGTAATGAGTTTGCGTTGTTTCATGATGCACATCTCCTACACATTTTATGTGTAAAAATTCCTCGATTGGTCTATGCTTGAATATAGCACAATTTCTGAATCTTACAACTTTGCTCCGAACTTTGCTCGAATTTATTGCCAATTCTTCTATTTCGCCCGCGAATTATTAGTGAATTTTAAACTTCAATCTCTGCCCAGAATCGGCGCGCACAATTTGGATTCAACTGCTTTTAAAATCCTCTCCGGCGTGAACGGCAACTCCGTAATCTCAATATCCAGCGCATTACAAATCGCCGCGGCCAACGCCGGTGCGCCGCCATCCATCGGCAATTCGCCGACGCCTTTCGCACCGAACGGACCGTGCGGGTAGGGTTTCTCGATGAGAATAACGTCCATCTCCGGCGCGTCCATACAAGTCGGCAGCATGTAGTTCGTCAAGCGATCATTCGCCATTTTGCCGTTTTTCATGATCACTTCTTCCATCATGCCGTAGCCGAGCGCTTGCAGCGTGCCGCCTTCGATCTGGCCTTTCGTCAAAACCGGATTGATGGCTTTGCCAACATCCGCCGCGGCGACGACTTTCTTGATAAAAACTTCATACGTCGTGGTATCGACTTCCACCTCAACGACATCGCAGCCCCAGCCGTAAACGGGATACGCATCGCCGACGTAATGTTTGTCATCCCACTGATGGCCCGGTGGACTCTCGTAGCGGCGAAAGACTTGCAACGCGCCTTTTTCGCGAGCGTACATTTGCGCGGCTTCGGCGAAAGACATCACGCGTTGATCACCGGCAAAAAATTCTTTATGGCGCAGTTCAATCGGTTGTTGACGCAATTGACTGGCGACAAATTCTTCCAACTGCTCGCGTAAATCCTGCGCGGCTTGCTGAATCACGCGACCAACGACCATGCACGTGCGCGAGGCCACAGTCGGGCCGCTGTCCGGAACTTTCGCCGTATTCGTTTCTTCCATTTCGACGTCTTCTAAACTCAAGCCAAGTTCTTCGGCAACGATTTGCGGAAAGATCGTGTTCGTGCCTTGCCCGATCTCAGTGGAACCGGTCAAAATGCGCACGCGTCCATTCGGCAACAACTCCACGCCGGCCATCGCTTTCATGATGATCTCGCCGCTGCCGGTGAAGCCCGCGCCGTGGAAGAAGAATGACAGGCCGATGCCACATCGTTTGTCCGAGGTCCTTTGTCCGAGGTCCGAGGTCAGTTGTTGTTTGTAACTCCCCCGTTGGGCGAGAAAGTTGGAGGCTTGCACTGCCGCTTGCAAAACTTCTTCGGAGCCGACGCTGTATTTGAGGGTTTGACCGGTGATCGTCGTATCGCCCAGTTTCAGCATGTTGCGCTGGCGCAATTCGAGCGCGTCCATGCCGATGGTTTTGGCGATTTTCTCCATTTGCATTTCATGCGCGAAGCAAACTTGCGGCGCGCCGAAGCCGCGAAAGGCGCCATTCGGCGGCGTGTTCGTCGCCACGCTGCGGGCGCGGATTTTCACATAAGCGCAATTATACGGGCCGAGCGCATGAATCGAGGCGCGTGAAACCACGACGGGGCTCAGCGTGCAATAGGCGCCGCCGTCCATCACGATATCGATTTCTGCGGCAACGAGTTTGCCGTCTTTGGTCACGCCGGTTTTGTGATGAACCACTGAAGGGTGTCGTTTGGTGGTGGCGGCCATGTCTTCGCCGCGATCGTAAATCATTTTCACCGGACGACCGGCTTTGCGCGCGAGCAATGCCGCATGTCCGGCGATCATGCTCGGATATTCTTCTTTGCCGCCGAAGCCGCCGCCGGTGGTGGATTGAATGACGCGCACTTTTTCATCAGGCAAAGCGAACGCAGTTTTCAACGCTTTGTGAACATAATACGGGCACTGGATCGAGCCGATCAATTTGATGCCGCCATCGTCTTCGGGAATGGCGATGACGCCCTGCGTTTCAATGTAAATATGTTCTTGATGGCCGGTGTGATAAGTTCCTTCGACGATGAAATCCGCGCCGGCAAAACCGGAGGCGAGATCGCCGCGCGAAATCAAAATATCTTTGAAGACATTATTTTCGCCGTAGATCGTTTGTTTGCAGGCAAGCGACTCTTCAACCGTCAAAACCGCGGAAATTTCGTCATAAAGGATTTCAATATGTTGCGCCGCTTCTTCCAAGACTTCACGATCATCAGCCGCGAGCAACAAGATCGGCTCTTGCTGATGGCGAACTTTTTTCTCGACTAAAAGCGGCTGGTCATATTCAATCAGGGCGACGGCGTTTTTGCCGGGAATATCGCGATAGTCGGCGACGGTGACGCGCGTCCAATCAAACGCCGGATCGAATTTAATTTCGCGAATAAGGCCATGCGGTATCGTGCTGCGAATGGTTTTGCCATACAGCATGTCCGGAAAATGCAGATCGTCGACATACGGCGCGCGGCCGGTGACTTTTTCCCGGCCTTCGCGGCGGGCAACATTTTGACCAACAAGCATGGGCAGATTGTCCATTTAAATATTACTTAAAACTGCATGGCTTGCAACGAAATGGGAACCGCAACGAAATTACTTAAAACTGCTGGCTTGCAACGAAATGGGAACCACTAAAGGGCTTTTGAGCCGCAACGAAAAAGACCTTTTAACACCAAAACCCGACGGCTTCCGTCCGTGGTGGGAATTCTCCTGTCAAGAAATCAGGGTTTCGACTCAGGTTAATGGCGCAATATAAACAAGAAAAATTGGAAAGTCAACAACAGAATTCACAACAACGACGAAAAACTCTAAGAAGAATTGGATGGCAAAGCTGCAGTGAAGGAAGCTACAATGAGGATGGATTATTGAAACAGATCGGCATGCGTCCCGATAAGACGCTTCACCACTTGTCCATTTCTTTAAAAAGTTCTTCCGGAGAATCGTAGGTGTTCAATTCATCCTTATCAAGTTCCGTTTGCCTGAAGGCGTTAACGGTTTCCCGGTTGGGAATTTTTACATCGAATGGAAATCCTTTTTGAATGTTGATTTGTATATCTTTTGACATTTCCTGATCTCCCTTTTTACTCTGTATCTCTTTTATATTCCAATTGTGAGCTGGAACAATCTTCAACGCCCATGTCATCCCGCTCACCGAGGTAAGTGGGCTGGTAAAGACTACCACCCTTATAGGCATACAGATATCGCACCTCAACGATTGCATTCACCACTGGAACGTCTTGGTTTGGCGGGATTGTGACATTCCCCACCCCAATTTGATTATCACCGTCGAGCACCGCAACCGCAACACTACGCGTATCATTGATCCTGGTGACAACGACAAAAGCGGTGGCGTAGAATTTGAATTTCACCTGAGTTCCGCCACTGTTTGGCCTGCCGGCCGTGTAGGAGGCTGAATGTTTTTTGAAGACAATGCCCTCCGCTCTTGAGGTTTTTAACCTGTCATATAATCGTTGTTTTTCTTCTTGTGTTTTCGCCGTTTCGACGACGACAATCGAATCCTTCAAACCCAGGTTTTCAAGGTGTGCCAGCCTTTGGCTGTAGGGCGTTGACCTTACATTCATATGGTGAATCTCCAGGAGATCAAACGCGAACAGTGTTTCCCCCACGGCCTCACCATCCACTAAATAATTCCGGTCAACTTTACCCGCACTAGTGAGTATAGTGTCCGGGGCGCCAACGGAGACCCCTTTTCGATTAATCGCGGTGACGGTGTCCGCTTTGTGGAGAAGCATTCTCTTCCCGTCATATTTTTCCTGCGCCCACCAGTCATCGTCACGAATGAACTGAGTGACCTGGGATTCTGCAATGAAGTTTAATAATTGACATTGGACGCCCATGTCCTTCGTATCAGCGTCGGTATGAACATACTGTGGGCCTTCTTCGCCGGGTGTGTAACCTTTCGAAGTTTTGCTCTTCACAAGTTCAGCATATATTTTCTTCGCGGCAGCGTAATCTACAGGTGTTTTCGTTTTCGTCCCCGTGGTCAGCGTCGCTCCCCGACGACCATAAGCAAAGTTCACGACAAAGCCGTCGTTCTCGACTTCTTCTATGGAAGCGTTGTACACTTTGTCGCTGGTTCCTTGTTTGAAATACAAGGTCACTTTTTCAGATTTCATACGTCCTCCTCTTGCATTTAATATAAATCCTTTGGCAGGCAAAGTCAAACAAAATTTATAGGCCGCTTTTGAACTACGGATTTCACGGATAATCGGATGGCGCTGATATGCGGATAAAAAGCGGACGCCCCGGCTCACCGTGTGCGAGCGGGGCGTCCAGCGAGAGGAGGAAGGAGTCTCAATTCGGTTGGCGCACCAGCACGATCTGCGCGTGATCGGCTTTCACCACGTCGGCGATGAATTGGCGATAGGCTTCGTATTGCGTGGCCGGCAAACGGCTCGCGCGCATTTCCAGACGGCGCGTAAATTCGAGCGCGCCGTCGCGAGGCATCGTTGCCGATTGATAACTCCCGAAAGCCGTTTCAACCGCAACCGGGGCGGGCGCTGCTTCAATCACGAAACCATTGGGCAAACGATAAGAAATCGTGTCGGTATCAAGAAACGTATAAGACAACGTCACCGGATGCCGGCGTTCTTTTAGCTCGGGCGGGACGCGCTTCCAACGTTCCATCAAATTGGGGCGAAGAAAAAGGCGCGTGCCGGAGCGGGAGGCAAAACGCGGCAACGCGAGTTTAATCGGCAACTTGATCTCGGCGCGTTTGCCATCGACTTCCGAAAAATCGGCGCTGACAATTTGAAAGGCCGGCACATCGATTTCTTCACGCAACCAGTCATCGCGCTCCTGCGGCGTTTTGGTCGCCAGCGTTTCGCGCACATAATCCTGCTGGTTGCCGGTATAACGCGTCCACACTTCCGCCACGCCGTCGCCGGTTGCATTGATTGTCACCAGCGCGCGACGAATTTGTTGATTGTCGGCCGCCCGGCTGCGCGGCGTGCGAACGAGTTTGCCACCGTTCGGTGTCACTAACAGCACGTTGCGATCTTCATCATCCGAGCCGAGATACGCAAACGGCGCGGTCTGGCTGGTGCATTCCAACCACAGCGTGTCTTTTTCCATCGGCACGGCGACGATGACATGATTGAACTGGTTGCTCGGAAAATCGGCGATCACCTCCGGCGCGCGCGTGCCGCGATGAATCAACACCGGATACGATTCGATGCCAACAGCCCGCAGGATCGCGATCATATAATTGGAAAGCGCTTTGCAATCACCGTAGCCGCGTTGATAAACATAAGCCGGATCAAACGGCTGCCACGCGCCGACGCCAAGCTGCACGCTCACGTAGCGCGTTTTCGCCTGCAGATGCTCATAGAGCAAACGCACCTTTTCGCGCGGTGAAGCGGCATTGACACAAAGACTTTGAACTTCGGACAACGCCGGCGGCGGCAGCGTGGTTCGGCCGGCGAGAAGCTCCTGATACCATTTGCCAAACGCTTCCCACGACGACATATCGCCGCGATAACCGGCAATCTCAAACACCGCCGGCGCGGTGAGAACACATGGCATCTGTTCGCTGCGAGGCGGGCCGTACGCTTCCAGCTCGCGTTTCGGCAGCAACGTCGCTTCCCAGCGCAAAATTTTTCGCGTCGCGGTGGAATCGATTTGCGGTCGCGTGTCGATCCGGCGCAGGCGATAACGCACCGGCATGTTCGCCGGAACCTGCAGCTCAAACGTGGCGCGCTCCACCGGCTCGACCTCTTCCTGCGGATACCACGCCGGCCAGTTAATCAAGCCGTTGTGATTCAACTCGTAATCAAACACCACGGTGTAGGGATAAGCATCGTGATAAAACTCCACGACGCGCACGCGATTGTCGTCATACAATGAAAAACTCGTGATCGCGCTGTAATCTTTCACATCGTCTTTTTTGAGGTCGCGGATTTTTTTGCCCTGCGCGTCGAGAATCATGCCGTTCAAATTTTTCAGCTCGCGAAAGCGGTCATACCAGAGCACCATTTTGCCAAACTCGCGGCCATTCGCGTTTAAAATGGTGACGGCGCGTCGCCCGCGCTCGATGGCTTTGCCCGGGTTTTCGACCGTAAACACCGTCTCATCCAGCCGCACCACCGCACTGGCGTTGAGCGCGAGTGGCAGCGGTATTTTCGCAAATTCAAATTCCGGCTTATCGCCCGGCGCGGGATGCGCATGTGCCGCGAATATCGAAAACAGATTTAAAACACCAACGCAAACGAAAAAAATTTTGCCCGTCATTTCGGTCCATCCTTTCCGTCAGCCGCAACGCTTCCCCGTTTCAAAACGACCTGCTCGGCGTGCGCCGCGACCATTTGATCATACAACTCACGCAGCGCGCCGTATTCCCCCGGCTCGAAACGCGGCTTGCGAATCGTGAATTGATTCATCACCTGCAAATTTTTGCCATCGACAAACGTCAGGCGGCGAAATTGCGCGCCTTCCTTCGGCGTCATGATCGTCAAATTTTTCGGCATTTCCTGCACCGTGTAACCGTCCGGCAGCGTCAGATTCAGCGTGTACGTCAGCTTGCGCGGATAGGCAAAATCAACCGGGAACGCGCGCTCCGGGCGCTTGAACGGATTCTCTTTGTGGCGATCAAAAAGTATCGGATTAAAATAAATGTTGTCGCCGGCAATCTGGGCGTAGTCGGTTAATGAAAAATTCACCTCGGATCCCAGCGGTTGGTGCGTCGAATCTTGATTGCTGATTTGGAAGGAATCGAGTTTGGCCTCGGCAAAATCCTTAAACCAATTCTCACGAATATAAGCTTCAGTTTTTTTATCGCGCAATTTGCGCCGATCTGCAAGGGCGCTGTAACCCGCGTCGCTCGACATCAGGCGGCCGGTGATCGCGCCCGCCGCGGTTAATTCTGCCTGCACGGTCGTTACATTCCCGGCGCTTCCGGTCGCGGGAATGTTGATCCAGCGCGGCGTTTTTTTATGAACCAGCCAGCCGTTGCCGTTCAGCGTCGCCACCGGCAATATGCGATGCGGCCGCAACGGCTCCGTCGCGTCCAGCAAATATTCCTGTGCGCCGATTTTCACCTGCGTCAAAACGTGATTGAACTGGCCGAGAATCGGATAAAGCTGAATCGGCTGACCATTCTCGCGCGTGCTGATGAGCACGGGATGCGCCTCGAGTCCGGCGAAGCGCAGCATCGCAGTCAACATCAAGGCGATCTCCGGCCCGCTGCCGCGGCGCGCCTGAAACGCTTTGTCGAGATCCGTTTTGGTGACAATGCCGCGTTCATCGTTCCAGTTGATCGTGGTGCGTACGTAATCATAAAGCGCGCGCATTTTTTGCTCGGCGTTGCTCAAACCGGCGACGAGCTTTTCCGCCTGTTCACGCAAAATTTTGTGCCGCTCGATTTGCCCGCCAAAATTTTCCCACGTCATCAGGTCCTCGGCCAATTTTTCCCACGTGTTCATAACCTGTCGTGACAGCTCATTCGGCCACGCCACCTGCGCGAGCTGGAAATTTATTTTGGCCCGATAATCTTCCGGCGTCGTCATATACGGCTCTTCGCGTAACGCCGGTATATCGCGCATCGCCCAGCGGTGGGTGTTGATTTTAAGATTAAATTCTCTCGCCGTCGCGTAACCTTGCATGGTTGGCGGCCACGGATACGAATCGGTTTCGTTCACGGCCAGCACCACCAACCCCTGTTGCACGCGCACGTATTGCAAAACACTCGGAATCCCGGCGCGAAACTCGCTCCAGCGCGTCGGTTCGCTGGTTTGAAACGTCCAATCTTCAAGAAAATTCCGGCCGATTGTCGAAGTGACCGTATAACGATATTCAATCACACTGCCGGGTTCGAGCGCCGGCAACGTCAACCGCGCCCGCCGATACGTGCCGTCCACATTCTCATCAAAAATTGACTTTTTATCCAGCTTATCTTTGCGAATGGAACCGTTCGCCGCGAGATTGAAAGTTTGCCCGTCGAGATCCGTTACCCGTTGCCCATTCTCTCTGGCATAAAACGTGATGACAACGTCGCCCCATTTTTCAAAAGCGGCCCTGGAGAGCAACTTGATGCGGCGGTGCCGTTTAAAAATCATTTCGAACTGCTTATCAAAAGCAACTTCGCCGATATCGCTGAGAATAACGGCGTGGCGTTCGTGTCCGCCGGAAAAATTTTCATTTCCAGATCGGCGCGCGGCACTTCGCCCCATTTGATTTTGTCTTGAGCCAATAATAGCGACGGCGCCACGAGGGCCATCAGCAAAACTATTCGGTTCAGTATTGAAATAAAATTCCGCTTATTCAAACGAACCGCCGCGGAATCGGCGACGTGATGGAGAGTCCCCATGAAGGAATGGCTCGGCATTTTCTAGCTCCTTTTGTCATATTGAGATTGACGTTTTATTGTTTGTTGCTACTCTGCTCTCATATTAAAGACAACAAAAAGCCGTATTTTCTCCCAGATTTTTTGGCGCAAGAAGGCTTTTATTTATGGATAAATTCCCCGCACGCGAATCGCCTCGGCGACGCGATTCACCGCGACCACATACGCGCCGCGCCGCATGTCGACTTTATGCTTTTGCGCCGTTTTCAAAACTTCCTCAAAGCTATTGACCATCACTTCGTGCAGATTTTCATTCACATCTTTTTCCTTCCAGAAAAAACAGTAATTGTTCTGCACCCATTCAAAATACGACACGGTGACGCCGCCGGCATTGGCGAGAATGTCGGGCAAAAGGAAAACGCCCTTTTCATCAAGAATCTTGTCGGCCTCCGGTGTGGTGGGACCGTTGGCCGCTTCCGCCACAATTCGCGCCTTGATTTTGGCGGCGTTTTGTGCGGTGATGGCGTTTTCCAGCGCCGCCGGAATGAGAACATCACAGGGCAACGCCAGCATCTCCTCCTCGCTGATTTTATCCGAACCGGGA
>Ga0247727_10009390_pt1 | contig 17758 bp, 17 predicted proteins | sample WisWelCaveWW1625_FD_202498 | JGI IMG/M metagenome (GOLD analysis project Ga0247727, IMG submission 202498) | Biofilm microbial communities from Wishing Well Cave, Virginia, United States - WW16-25 | ecosystem: Environmental > Aquatic > Deep subsurface > Groundwater > Cave microbial mat | place...
CGTCCTCGAGATGCGCCATGTGACGAAGCGCTTCCCCGGCATCGTTGCGAACGACGACATCAGCTTCGACCTACGCCAGGGCGAGGTGCACGCACTGCTCGGCGAGAACGGCGCGGGCAAGTCGACCCTGATGAACTGCCTCTACGGGCTGTACCACCCGGACGAGGGCGAGATCGCGATCAAGGGCGGCGACGTCCGACTGGGCTCACCGCGCGCCTCGATCGACCACGGCGTCGGCATGGTGCACCAGCACTTCATGCTGATCCCGGTCATGACCGTCGCCGAGAACATCGTGCTCGCGGTCGAACCGAAGACGGCGGGAATCCTGCTCGACTCGAGCGAGGCGGAGCGGCGGGTTCGCGAGATCTCAGAGCAGTTCGGTCTCGCCGTCGACCCGCACGCACGGATCCAGGACATCACCGTCGGCCAGCAGCAGCGCGTCGAAATCCTGAAGGCGCTGTACCGGGGGGCGGACATCCTCGTCCTCGACGAGCCGACCGCGGTGCTGACGCCTCAGGAGGCGCAGGAGCTGTTCGGGATCATCCGCGGCCTCACCGACCAGGGCAAGTCGATCGTGTTCATCAGCCACAAGCTGAACGAGGTGCTCGAGATCGCCGACCGGATCACCGTGCTGCGCCGGGGCAAGCGGATCGAGACGCTGCCCGGCGCGGGAGCCACCGAACAAGGGCTCGCGCGCCTGATGGTCGGCCGCGACGTGCTGTTACAGGTCGAGAAGGGCCGGTCGCACCCGGCGGAGCCGCTGCTGCGCGTGGACGGCCTGCGAGTCGTCGACGATCGCGGCATCGAGAAGGTGCGCGACGTCTCCTTCAACGTCCGCGCCGGCGAGATCGTCGGCATCGCGGGTGTCGACGGCAATGGGCAGACGGAGCTGATCGACGCACTGACGGGTCTGGCGCACGTCACCTCGGGGAGCGTCGAAGTCGCCGGCGAAAACGTCACCTCGACCAGCGCACACCACCACTCCCAGACAGGTCTCGGCCACATCCCGGAAGACCGGCAGCGGCGCGGGCTGGTGCTCGACTTCTCGATCGCCGAGAACGTCGGTCTGCACGATTACCGCACGTCGCCGGACTCCCGTCTCGGCTGGCTGTTCCCGGGCAGCATGATCGCCCGCGCCCGGCGGCTGATCAAGGAGTTCGACGTCCGGGGCGGAGGACCGCGGACACGGGCGAGTGCACTGTCCGGCGGCAACCAGCAGAAGGTGATCCTCGCGCGCGAGATCGATCGCAACCCCAGGGTGCTCATCGCTGCACAGCCGACACGCGGGCTCGACGTGGGGGCGATCGAGTTCGTGCACCGGCGCCTCGTCACCGAGCGTGACGAGGGCCGGGCGATCCTCCTCGTCTCGCTCGAGCTCGACGAGGTGCTGTCCCTGGCCGACCGCATCCTCGTCATTTACGAGGGGCAGATCGTCGGCGAGTTCCTGCCGACGGCGACGGAGGAAGAGCTCGGGGTGGCAATGACCGGGGGCGGGCGCGAGGCGGCAGCGTGAGACGCCCTGTGTCAATTCCGACAGCCATGTCGGATCATCGGGCGTGCCTCGTGACGTGTGGACGATGGCATCGCAGCACGTTCACCGCAGGAGCCGTGCGTGTGCGCGCCCGGAAGCTGCGAGCGATTGAGGCTGGTGTCTTCCACCCGCCGCTCTGCGGCGGTCTCCCATCGTCGCCGGCACGCGAGCCCGCAGAGAACGCATGAGCAAGCCGGAGACCCCGCAGAACCCCGCTGGAGCGGGGCCGGACGAAGAGCCCGCGGGGTTCATCGAGCGGTACTCGCTCGCGCAGCAGGCGGGCGGCCTGCTCGCGCCGGTGATCACCGCAGTGATCGCCTTCCTGCTCGGCGGTGTCGTCATCCTCATCTCCACCGGCAAGGCACCGTGGGGCATCTACGGCGAGATCTTCAAGGGCGCGGGGCTGAACTGGTTCTTCCCGTGGGTGTCGGGCCTGGAGCGCGAGTTCGCCGCGTTCAACCTCCAGCAGACGCTGATCTACACCACGTCGCTGATCCTCACCGGCCTCGCCGTCGCGTTCGCGTTCCGCTGCGGCCTGTTCAACATCGGCGGGACGGGGCAGTACCTGAGCGGCGCGATCATCGCGGTCGTCGTCGGGTCCAACCTGAGCGGCTTGCCGGGCTGGCTCCACATCGTCCTCGCTCTCGTGATCGGCACGCTGGCCGGCGCGCTCCTCGCCGGCATCGCCGGCTTCCTCAAGGCGACTGTCGGCGCCCACGAGGTGATCACGACGATCATGCTCAACTGGATTGTGATTTGGACCGGGGTCTTCCTGTTCACGCTCACCGGGCCGCTCCAGAACGAGACGACCGGGTCGCCGATCTCGGAAGATGTGGTCGAGAACGCGAAGCTGCGCGTGTTCTGGGGCGACCCGCTGCTGCAGGGCCTGCACGTCGGCTTCTTCATCGCTCTGGGCGCGCTTGTCGTCTACTGGATGATCCTCAACCGCACGACGCTCGGCTTCGGCGTCAGAGCGGTGGGCTTCAACCCCGAGGCTGCGAGGTACGGCGGCATCAACGTCTCGCGGAACTACTTCCTAGCGATGGCGATCTCCGGCTCCTTCGCGGGGCTGGCCGGCGCTATCGACGTGCTCGGCTGGCAGTTCCGCCTCGCGACCGGCGACATCCAGACGTCGACGATCGGCTACGTCGGCATCGCCGTCGCGCTGCTGGGCCGGAACACCGCCGTCGGCGTCGGGCTCGCCGCCCTGCTGTTCGGCGCCCTGCTGACCGGCACCTCGACGCGCAACCTCGACCCAGAGATCTTCAGGCCCGAGCTCGCCTCGAACCTGACGCTGCTGATCCAGGGGCTGATCGTCCTGTTTGTCGGCGCCGACGTAGCGGTGCTCTGGGTGATGCGAAAGCTGCGGCTGCGGAAGGCGGAGGCCGCGTGACCCGCTGGTACACCGGTCCGCGCACGGTCGGTTGGCTCGGCGTCGCGATCGGCGTCGGCGCCGCTCTCGTCGCGCTGCCGCCGTTCCACGTCCGCACGCCCGTCGCACCCGTGCTCATCGGTCTGGCGGCGCTGACGATCGGGCTCGGCGCGTTGGTCCGGGGCGAGCGGAAGGTCGGAGGCTACGCCGTAGCGGCCGGCGTCCTCGGGCTCCTGCTGGGGTGGGGGGCGACGCGCTCGAGCGTCGACAACCTCGAGGGAGTGGTCGTCTGGTCGGCGCTCTTCGGCTCGATGCTGCGTTACGCGACGCCCCTCATCTTCGCCTCCATCGGCGGCATGTTCTCCGAGCGCTCCGGCGTCATCAACATCGGGCTCGAGGGGATGATGCTGACGGGGGCGTTCTTCGGCATCTTGGGCGCCGACAAGACCGACTCGTGGGTGCTTGGGCTCGCCATCGGCATCGGCTCGGGCGGGCTGATGGCACTGGTGCACGCCTTCTTCGCCATCCACCTACGGGCCGACCAGATCGTCGGCGGCACCGCCATCAACTTCCTCGCGCTCGGTATCACCGGCTACCTGTTCATCGACATCTACGGGCAGGAGGGGACGCCCACCGACATCCCGGCCATCCCCAACGTCAATCTCGGGCCGGTGAAGGACATCCCGTTCGTCGGGGACATCTTCGGCGACCTCAACCTCATGATCTGGCTGGCGTTGGCGACGATCGTCGTGTCGTGGGTGGTGATGTTCAAGACGCCGATCGGGCTGCGAATCCGCTCGGTGGGAGAGCATCCGCATGCAGCCGACACGGTCGGAATCAACGTGTACGCGATGCGGTACGGAGCGGTCGTCCTCTCAGGCATGCTGGCGGCCGCCGGTGGCGCGTACCTCACGATCGGGTTCGTGGGCTCGTTCAACGAGAACACGACCGCGGGCCGCGGCTTCATCGCTTTGGCGGCACTCATCTTCGGGAACTGGCGGCCGTTCGGGGCCGCGGCCGCATGCCTTCTGTTCGGCTTCTCCAGCGCGTTGGCGCAGCGCCTCAACGTGTACTCGGAGTCGGCCGGCCTCCCCATCGACGTGCTGTTCCAGGCACTGCCGTATGTCCTCACGCTCATCGCCGTGGCCGGCGTGATCGGCCGCTCCATCCCGCCCGCCGCCGTCGGTCGCCCCTACAAGAAGCAATGACATGACGGCCGCACGCTCCGGCGGGCGTGACGTGCTCGCCGTCATCCTCGGCGGGCTGTCGGTGCTGGCGATGCCGGTGGCGGTTGGCGCCACCCGGTACTCGGGGTCGTACGACCTCGTGCACGCCGCCTTCGCCATCCCTGTCGGGCTCGTCACGGGGCTGTTGGCCGTCCGCCTGTCGAGCGCCCGAGGGCCGATTCTGGGACGGCTCGGGGGAGCGGCACGCGCGGCCCGCACGCTCGGTCTGGCCGGGATCTGGATCGCGGGGGCTGCGCTCGTCGCCGTCGCGTTTTACGGGCTGCTCGCCTACCTCGGCAACCGCGAGTAGGTCGTCTGCGCTTCCGGGCGGGGGCCGGATGGAGGCTTGAGGAGCGCCGCGGCCTCGAAGCGGACGCCGTCAGGGGTGTTTGCGCGACCGGATCCGGGAGCGGATCCCGGTCGTGCGCCAGATCATCAACGCTGTCTCTACACTTCCAGGCCCCATGTTCGCAATCGGCTCGAGCCTGCGCGAGGCCCGCACCCGGCAGGGATTGGACTTCGAGGAGATGGAAGCGCGTACGAAGGTGCGTGCGAAGTACCTGCGCACCCTCGAGGAGGAGCGGTTCGACCAGCTGCCCGGCCACACGTACACCAAGGGCTTCCTGCGCGTGTACGCGGACGCGCTCGGCCTGGACGGCAACATGTACGTCGACGAGTACAACTCGCGATTCGTCGCCGGCGAAGAGGACTACGCACCGCGGACGCGGCGGGTGCCGCCGGCTCGCAGCCGCCGTCAGCAGCGCCGTGAGTCGCGGCTTGTGGTGGTGACCCTCTTCGCGATCGCGGTCTTGACTGCGCTCGTGATAGCCGCGTGGCGGTTCGGGGGGGAGGAGGAGCCGCAGGTCCAGGGCGTCAACGCGGGTGCAGCACAGGCGGCTCGTCCTGCAGGCGCCGGGCAGACGATCACCGTCGAGATCCGCGCCGTGAAGGGCGCGACGTTCCTGGAGGTACGTGCGGGGTCGCCGAGCGCGATTCCGCTGTTCTCGGGCACGCTGGAGCGCGGCCGAACCCAGCGCTTCACGCGCAAGGCTCTCTACCTCTCCGTGCGAAAGCCACGGAACGTGGTGGTGAAGGTGGACGGCGATCGATTCCCGCTGTCTCCCAGCGGCGAGCTGCTCGTCGCGACGGCATCCGGGTGAGCCGTCCCCGCGCGGCGATCGTCGTCACCGGCAGCGAGCTCGTCCGCGGCGAGCGCACCGATCTGAACGGGCCATTCTTCGCGCGAGAGGCGCTTGGGCTCGGGCTTGATCCTGCGCGCATCACGGTCGTCGGCGACCAGGCCGAGGACCTGGAAGACGCCCTCCGTGCCGCTGTGGCGGACGCAGAGCTGTGCTTTGTCTCGGGTGGGCTCGGCCCGACCCACGACGACCGTACCGTCGCGATCGTGGCTTCGGTGTCGGGGCGGGAGCTCGTACTCGACGCGGAGCTCGAGCACCGTATCGAGGAGATCTCGCGTAGTTTCGCGGACCGCCTGCGGCGGCCCTACGCCGACTTCGCGGGGGGCGTGCGTAAGCAGGCGCTGGTACCCGCCGGCTCGATCGTCCTCGGTCCCGCCGGCACCGCACCGGGGCTGGTCGTGGAAGCGGACGGCTGCGTCGTGGTGGTGATGCCCGGCCCGCCGAGCGAGTTGCGGCGTCTGTGGCCCGCCGCGTTGGCGACCGCGCCCGTACAGGCAGTGCTCGCACGGGCGCGGAGGCCGAGCCGGCGTGCGCTGCGATTCTTCGGTGCGAGCGAGTCCGCCGTTGCGAAGGCGCTGGCTGACGCGGGTGGTGACGGCGATGGGGTGGAGGCGACAATCTGTGCGCGCGACTTCGAGATCCACGTCGATCTCATCGTCGAGCCGGATGCCGAGGCGCGTGCTGATCTGATCGCCGCCGGCCTGCGCACCCCGCTCGAGCGGTACCTCTTCGCAGAGGACGAGCGGACCGTGCAGGAGATCGTGCTCGGCCTCTGTCGGGACCGCGGGCTGACGCTGGCGTCTGCGGAATCGTGCACCGGCGGCCTGGTGGCGGCCCGGCTGACGGAGGTGCCCGGGTCGAGCGAGGTCTTCCTTGGCGGCGTGGTGGCTTATGCCGATACGGTCAAGCGGGAGGAGCTGGGAGTGCCGGACGAGGTGCTGGCCACCCATGGCGCCGTGTCGGCGGAGACGGCGGGCGCGATGGCGGCCGGGGTGCGGCAACGCCTCGGGGCGGGCATCGGCCTCGCGGTGACCGGGGTGGCGGGCCCCGGGGGCGGCACCGAGGAGAAGCCGGTCGGCCTCGTGTTCTTCCACGCAGTCGGCCCCGACGGCGAAGAGGCGCTCCGCCTCGAGCTGCCCGGCGACCGTGAGTGGATCCGTACGCGATCGGCCGTGACGGCGCTCCACCTCGTTCGGCGCCTGCTCGAACCGGAGCGTGTGCGAAACCGACACTGATTGGGCACGAAGTCGTATGACTTCGGCAGGTAGCGTCGCCGGGGATGGAACCGTGCGCCTCTTCCTCGCTCTGCGATTGCCGGGCACCGTTCTCGACGAGCTCGAAGCCTGGGGAGCCACCTACCTCCGCGATGGTCGCGTCGTGACTCGCGAGAACCTGCACGTCACGCTCGCGTTCCTCGGGCACAGGCCGTCGGCTGAGATCCCGGCGATCCTCGGGGTGCTGCGCGAGGAGGCGGCCGCGCGTCTGCCCTCGCCGCTCGAGCCGGTGCGCTACCGGGAGACACGCAGCGTCGGCATGGTCGCGCTCGACGACCCCACCGGCGAGGCGCAGCGGCTCGCGGCCCGCCTGCACGACAGGCTGGAGGAGCTCGGCGTCTACCACCGCGAGGCCCGCGCCTGGCTCCCGCACGTGACGGTGCTCCGGTTTCGCCAGCGCCCGCGGCTGCAACCACCGTTGCCGCAGACGGGAACGTTCGTTCCGTCCGACGCGGCTGCTTATCTATCTCGCCTGCACCCGTCCGGCGCGCGGTACGAGGTGCTCGAATCGACCGCGGTAGGAGGGACGACGATATGAATCGCGACGAAGCACTGGATGTCGCGCTCGGGCAGATCGAGCGGCAATTCGGCAAGGGCTCGGTGATGCGCATGAGCGACGCCGCCCAGGTCACGGTGGGGGCGGTCTCGACCGGATCGCTCTCGCTCGACCTGGCCCTCGGCATCGGAGGGTTGCCGCGAGGCCGCGTCGTCGAGATCTTCGGGCCCGAGTCGTCGGGCAAGACGACGCTCGTCTACCACGTGATCGCGGAGGCGCAGCGCCGCGGCGGCATCTGTGCCTTCATCGACGCGGAGCACTCGATGGATCCGTCGTATGCGCGTCGTATCGGCGTCAACATCGACGAGCTCCTCGTCTCGCAACCCGACACCGGCGAGCAGGCGCTCGAGATCTGCGAGCTCCTGATCCGCTCCGGCGCCCTCGACGTCGTCGCCATCGACTCGGTCGCCGCGCTGACGCCGAAGGCGGAAATCGAGGGCGAGATGGGCGACTCCCACATGGGCCTGCAGGCGCGGCTGATGAGCCAGGCGCTACGGAAGCTCGCAGGCACGCTCAACCGCACCGACACCATCTGCCTGTTCACGAACCAGTTGCGCGAGAAGATCGGCGTCATGTTCGGCTCGCCTGAGACCACCCCAGGCGGCCGGGCGCTCAAGTTCTACAGCTCCGTGCGCCTCGACATCCGGCGCATCGAGACGCTGAAGGACGGCGCGGAGGCGTTCGGCAACCGGGTGCGCGTCAAGGTGGTCAAGAACAAGGTGGCGCCGCCGTTCAAGCAGGCCGAGTTCGACGTCATCTACGGGTCCGGCATCTCCTGGGAGGGAACGGTGCTCGACGTCGGGCTGGAGCGAAAGATCGTTGCGAAGTCAGGCTCCTACTTCAGCTTCGGGGACGAGCGGCTGGGGCAGGGGCGCCAGAACGCGACCGCCTTCCTGGCCGAGAACCCGGATCTCGTGCAGTCGATCCTCGCCCGCATCCAGGCGGAGGTGGGGCCCGAGCAGGTTGTGTCCGCGCGGCTGTTGCCGGCTGTGCCGGCGTCGCCGGCAGGGCTGGAGGAGCGCTCCGAGGGACAAGAGATCGAGGAGCCGGTCGAAGTCGGGTAGCGTGATTATGAGCGGCCCGTCTTCGCCGGGGGACGCGCTCGAAGCTGCGGTGCGAGCGTTACGTGCCCGAGATCGCACCGCAGCCTCGCTAGACGCGCGCCTCGATCGCCGCGGGGTGGGGGCGCAGGAGCGGGCGGAAACCGTCGCACGGTTACAGGAGCTTGGTTACGTCGACGACGCCCGCTTCGCCAACGCACGAGCGGACGCTCTGGCTGCCCGCGGGGCCGGCAATCTGCTGATCGCGGACGACCTCGAGCGCCAGGGGGTGCCTGGTCCGCTCGCAGCGGCAGCGATCGCGGCGATCGAGCCGGAGCTGACGCGCGCTTTGACGATCGTCGGAACGCGTGGCCGGGGGCCAAAGACGGCTCGGTACCTGGCGTCGAGGGGCTTCGCCGAGGACGTCGTCGAGGCGGCCGTTGCGACCACCGAGCGCGAGGCGCTAGGATGACGAAGCTTCGTCTGACATTTCACCTGCACACGTAGCTTTTCCGAGACGTCGATCCTGTGAGCCCTGTGACGATCACCCGTATCTCGATCGTTCCGCCCGCACCGCGGGCGGTCGAGGAGGGCGTGCCCGCCTAGCGGTATCGCGCGAACGCCGTGCCGGAGCTGCCGCCTGCAGGCGGAGTGCCGGATGTGAGCAGCCGCGACCCCGGTCGCGGGCAACCGAATTCCTCTCGAAGGAGCCGGCACATGCTCACGGTCGTTGCGGTGGTAGCGGGACTGGTCGCAGGTGCTCTGGTCGCCACTGTATGGCTCCGTCATGCCGGCGGCTCCCGGGTGCGCGCAGCGGAGGAAGAACGGCGGTCGCTGCTCGAGACCGCGCAGCGCGAAGCCGAGACGGTGCAGCGCGAAGCCCGCATCGAGGCACGTGAGGACGCCGTTCGCTACCGGGCAGAAATCGAGCGTGAGTTGCAGGAGGAGCGATTGTCCACCGCGCGCATCGGTGAGCGCGCGATCCAGCGCGAGGCAGAGCTCGAGGCGAAGGAGACCGACATCGAGCGGCGCGACCAGGGAGTGGCCGACCGCGAGACGCACGCCCGCCAGCTGCAGGAGGATCTCAAGGTGGCGCGGGACGACGCGCTCAAGGATCTCGAGCGAGTGTCGGCGATGACAACGCAGGAGGCGCGTGCCCTTCTGCTCGAACGTTCCGAAGATCTCGTTCGTCACGAGCTCGCACGCACGGTCCGACAGCTCGAGGAGGAGGCACGGACCGAGTCGCGCCGGCGTGCCCGCACCCTGGTCGCGGACGCCCTGCAGCGGGTTGCGGCCAGTCACACGGCCGAGACGACGGTGAGCGTGGTCGAGCTGGCCTCGGACGACATGAAGGGTCGGATCATCGGCCGTGAAGGCCGCAACATCCGCGCGCTGGAGCATCTCACCGGTGTCGACTTCATCATCGACGACACGCCGCATGCCGTTGTGCTGTCGTCGTTCGACGGGCTCAGGCGCGAGATCGCTCGCCTCACGCTCGAGAAGCTGATCGAAGACGGCCGGATCCACCCGGCCCGCATCGAGGAGATGTACTACCAGTCGAAGGCGGAGCTCGACGAGCACGTGCAGCAGGCGGGCCAGCAGGCGGTGTTCGAGGCGAATTGCGGCGAATTTCATGAGGAGCTCGTGAAGGTGATCGGACGGCTGCGTTACCGCACGAGCTTCGGGCAGAGCGTTCTCAAGCACACGCTCGAGGTCGTGCACCTGGCGGGGATCATGGCGGCCGAGCTCGGTGCGAGCGTGAAGACCGCGCGTCGGGCCGCGCTGCTTCACGACATCGGCAAGGCGATGACGCATGAGGTCGAGGGCTCCCACGCTCTCATCTCCGCCCAACTCGCCCGGCGCTACGGCGAGTTGGAAGGCGTCGTGCACGCGGTCGAAGCGCATCACTACGAGGTGCAGCCGCAGACGGTCGAGGCCGTGTTGGTGATCGCCGCCGACTCGATCTCCGCGTCCCGCCCCGGCGCGCGGGGCGAAGGCCTCGAGCACTACATCAAGCGGCTCGCGGCGCTGGAGGAGATCGCTTCCTCCAAGCGGGGCGTCGCGAAGGCGTACGCGCTGCAGGCCGGTCGGGAGATCCGCGTCATCGTGGAGCCGAGCGAGGTCGACGACGACGGCGCGGCGCTCATGTCCTACGAGATCGCCCGTGAGATCGAGGACCAGCTCGAGTACCCGGGTCAGGTGAAAGTGATCGTGATCCGCGAATCGCGCGCAATCGAAGTGGCCAAGTAGGGGCGAGGCGGAGCCTCGCCCGCCTTCCGGCCCGACAGGCGGACCCCTACAATGGCCGGTCGATGAGGCGCTACCACGTCACCACGTTCGGCTGCCAGATGAACGCGCACGACTCCGAGCGCATCAAGGGCATGCTGGAGTCGCTCGGCCTCGGTGAGTCACCTGCGCCCGAGGACGCCGACGTGCTCGTCTTCAACACGTGCACGATCCGGGAGAAGCCCGATACGCGCCTGGCCGCCTACCTCGGCGACGCTGCCGCACGAAAGCGACGCCACCCGGACATGGTGATCGCGGTCGGCGGCTGCTACGCGGAGGCGCAGCGGGAGCGGATCTTCGAGTTGTACCCCTTCATCGACGTCGCCTTCGGGCCGGGCTCGATCCCGCACCTCGGCGATTGGATCGCGGCCGGCGGGTACGCGGTGCCACGCGGGAGGTTCGGCACGCACGACCACTTCGCCGCCGACCTGCCGATGCTGCGGGAACGACGGTTCCAGGCGTGGGTGCAGGTCTCGATGGGGTGCAACTCGGTGTGCTCCTACTGCATCGTCCCGGCCGTGCGCGGCCGGGAGCAGAGCCGCCGCCCGGGCGAGGTCGTGGCCGAGGTGACCCGGCTCGCAGCCGACGGCGTGCGGGAGATCACGCTTCTGGGCCAGAACGTGAACTCGTGGGGCCGCGACCTGCGACCCGAGCTCGAGACCGAGTTCGGCGAGCTGCTGCGTGCCTGTGACGCCGTCGACGGGATCGAGCGGATCCGCTTCACCAGCCCACACCCGAAGGATTTCCGGACGCCCGTGATCGAGGCCATCGCCGCCTGCGGAAGCGTGTGCGAGCACATTCACCTGCCGCTTCAGTCAGGCTCGACACGCGTCTTGAAAACGATGCGGCGCACGTACACGCGCGAGCGCTATCTGCAGCTCGTCGAGCGGTTGCGCGACGCAGTGCCGGATCTCGCGCTCGGCACCGACCTCATCGTCGGCTTCCCGGGCGAGACCGACGCAGACTTCCAGGAGACGCTGGATGTCGCCGAGGAAGTCGGCTTCGACAGCGCGTTTACCTTCATCTACTCACCACGGCAGGGCACCGAGGCCGCCGCGATGCCGGATCAGGTGCCGGACGACGTCAAGCACGAGCGCCTGGAGCGCCTCGTCGAGGTCGTCCAGAGGGTCGCCGCCACACGGAACGCGTCGCGGATCGGCGGCGTCGAGGAGGTCCTCGTCGAGGGCACGAGCCGCACCGACCCGTCGCTCAATCGCGGCCGTACGCGCCGCAACACCACTGTGAACTTCGCCGGCGCGGCCACCGCAGGCGACCTCGTCGACGTGCGTATCGAGGGCTCGACGTCGACGACGCTCCGTGGTCGCGAGCTGTCGCTCGTGGCGGCGTGAGGATGCGCGCCCTCGTCACCGGCTCGTTGGGTCAGATCGGCACGCAACTTGTGCTGCGGCTGCAACAGCAGGGCTGAGGATCGATCCGGTGAGGCCGCTTGCGGTCGAGGTGATCGCGGTCTTCGGGCCTACGGCGTCGGGGAAGTCGGCGGTCGCGGAGGCGCTAGCCGATCGGCTCCGCTCGGAGGTCGTGGCCGCCGACGCGCTTCAGGTCTACCGGGAGCTGCCGATCCTCACGAATCAACCGACAAGGCCGACTCGGCTGGTCGGGATTAGGAGCACGGCCGAGACGATGTCGGTTGGGGAGTACGCGACGATGGCGCACGCGGAGATCGACGAGCTCGTGGCTGCGCATGGGACGGTGGTCGTCGCCGGCGGCACAGGGCTGTACCTGCGCGCCGCACTCGCCGACATGCAGGTGCCGCCGGCGGTCTCGGGCGACGCGCGCCGCCGCTGGGAGCAAACGTACGACGCCGACGCCGCTGCAGCATTTACCGAGCTCGAACGGCGTGACCCGAAGGCAGCCGCCACGCTGCATCCCAACGACCGGCATCGCGTCATCCGAGCCCTCGAGTTGAGCGAGATCGGAGCCTCGCTCGCGCCCAAAGGCGACCGCCTTTGGGCTGGCGCGCTGCGCCGGCCGACGCTCGTCGTGGGACTCGTGGTTCCGCCGGCCGAGCTCGAGCGACGAATTCGAGACCGCGCACGGCAGATGTTCGAAGACGGCGTGGTCGACGAGGTGCGGTGCGCGCTTACCGTTGGCGTCTCGCGGACGGCGGAGAAGGCACTCGGACTCCAGGAGATCGCTTCGCTCCCGCCTGCGGAGGCCCTCGAGCGGATCGTCCTGCGCACGCGGCAGTACGCCTCGTACCAAAGAAAATGGATGCGCCGCATCCCCGGCCTCGTCCGTATCGAGGGTCTCCGCGACCCAGAGGCGATTGCGGATGAGATTGTCGCGCTCGACGCCTCACACGCGGGCGACTAACGCGCACGCGTTAGCGTGCCCGCATGCGGTTCTGGAAGTGGGACGCACTCGGAAACATCTACGTCGTCGTCCAGCAGCCCGACGCGGGGAAGCTCGACGCCGAGCGCGTGCGGCGCCTGTGCGACCCAACTGAGGGCATCGGTTCCGACGGCGCGGTAGAAGTGCGGAGTCACGGCAAGACGAGCGCCGAGGTCGTGATCTGGAACCCCGACGGCTCGATCGCCGAGATGTCGGGTAACGGCGTTCGCATCGCCGCGTGCTGGCTCGCGGAGCGGACGGGTGCCCCGGAGGTCGAGATCGTGACGGGAGGGCGCGCTGTCCAGGTGCGAATGCTCGCGGACGGCCGCGCCGCGGCAGACATGGGTGAGGTGGTCGTCGGGCCGGACGAGGTTGTCGACCTCGGCGAACCTGTCGCGCTGACGACCGCATCGGTCGGAAACCCACACGCCGTCGTGCGACTAGACGGGGCAGGTCGCGACGACTTGCTGCGGCTCGGCCCGCTGCTCGGGGCTCACGAGCGGTTCCCGCAAGGAACGAACGTCCAGCTCGTCGAGCCGCTGAGCCCGCATCACTTGCGCGTGCTCGTCTGGGAGCGGGGAGCGGGGGAGACGTCGTCGTCCGGCTCGTCCTCTGTCGCTGCGGCGGCCGTCGCAGTCGCGCGCGGATGGTGCGAGAGCCCGGTCACCGTGCACCTGCCGGGCGGTGAGCTGGAGGTCGTTTTCACAGGGCGCACCGCAACGCTGACCGGGCCCGCGGCCGAACTGGACAGGGGCCAAGTGGACATCTAGCCGGATTCGACCGCGCGCCGTACCATTCTTGTCATGGGGAGAGTACGAGCCTCGGCGCTCGGCCTCGTCGCCGCGCTGGCGATCGTCACGACCGCGGCCGCGGCGAGCGAGGCTGTCCTTCGTGCCAACGGGGTCGCAATACGGGCGCCGGCCGGTTGGGATCTCGTCACACCGGCAGACGCCGGGCCCGTCACGGACCCGCGTACCGTCCTCGTCGCGGGAGCCGACGGAGCGGCACCACGCCGCTCGGAATGTCAGGTCGCAGCGTACCGCGTTCCGGTGGACGGCGCGGTCGTGGTGGTACTGCGCTGGGCGGGGAAGGCGCCCGAGTCGTTTCCCACCGATCGTGAGGTTCTCAGCGACCTTCGATTGCGTCGCGAGTACTTCGAGTGCTTCGACGGACGAGGTGTGTCGGTGCAGATCGCGATCCGCGGCCGCGCCTACCAGGTCAACCTGATGGTCGGTGACCGCGCGACCGTGAAGGACGTCGAGCAGGCGTTCGCGGCCGTGCGCTCGTTCGACGTTGTTCGAGTCGGATAGACCTGGCTCGAACCTTGAGGCGAGATGAGGGCGAGGCAGGCCTCGCCCCTACACGGCGATCTCGAACTCCCGCAGCACCGCATTGAGCGACGTCTTCAGATCCGTCTGCGCGCTCCGCTCGCCGACGATGAGCGCGCACTGCAAGCCGTACGTGCCCGCCGGGTAGTCCTTGTCGCGGACACCGGGGAGGACGACCTTGCGCGGCGGTACGACGCCGCGATGCTCGATCGGCTCGGGCCCGGTCACGTCGATGATCGGGATCGAAGCCGAGAGCACGACGTTCGGCGCGATCACCGCCCCCTCACAGACCCGCACCCCCTCCACGATCACGGCGCGCGAGCCGATGAAGGCCCCGTCCTCGACGATCACCGGCGACGCCTGCGGCGGCTCCAGGACGCCACCGATGCCGACGCCGCCTGCGAGGTGTACGTCGGCGCCGATCTGCGCGCAGGAGCCGACGGTAGCCCAGGTGTCGACCATCGTGCGCGCGCCGACCCAGGCACCGATGTTCACGAACCCGGGCATCAGCACGACGCCCTCGGACAGGAACGAGCCGTACCGGGCAACGCCCGGCGGTACCACACGCACGCCACGGTCTGCGTAGTCGGACTTGACGGGGATCTTGTCGAGGAAGTGGAGCCCGCCGACCTCCATCGGCTCCACCTTCCGCAGCCGGAAGTAGAGCAGGATCGCCTTCTTCACCCAGTCGTTGACGACCCAGCCGTCCCCGGCGCGGTCAGCGACCCGGATCTGGCCCGAGTCGAGCAGACGGATCGCCTCCTCGACCGGCGCCGGCTCGAGGGTGCCCGATTCCCACAGCTCCTCGATCCGCGACGCGAGCTCCATCAAAGGACATCCTCGAGGATCTCGACCGCGCGCGCACACTCCTTCTCCGTCGGGACGAGTGCGAGGCGCGCGTACCCCTCCCCTGACCGGCCGAGGTACGACCCGGGTGCGACGACGACGCCTCGCTCCAGCAGGCGGGCGGCGAAGGCCTCGGAGGTCTCGCCTTCGGGCACCGCGATCCAGACGTACATGGTGGCGCTCCCGCCTGCGATCCTCACTCCCTTGCGGGCGAACAAGTCGACGAACAGCGCGCGCTTCCGCGTGTACGTGTCACGCGCGCGGGCCACGTGCTCCTCGTCCGACCATGCGACGACGGAGGCGCGCTGCACGAACTCCTGCGGCGCGGTGCCGACGCTCGGTCGGTACTTCCGAAGCGCCGCCACGAGCGTGGGGTCGCCCGCCACGAAGCCACTGCGATAGCCGGTCATCGACGACCGCTTGGAGAGCGTGTTGAAGACGAGGAGGTTCGTCCAGTCATCCAGTTGCAGCGCGGACACCGGTGGCTCGTCGGTCCAGAGCTCGGTGTACGCCTCGTCGGAGGCGACGACGAAACTGTGCTCACGCGCCAGCGCGGTCAGCCGCTCGAAGAACGCGAGCGGCGCCGTCGCGCCGGTCGGGTTGTTGGGGTAGTTGACCCAGAGGAGTGCCGTGCGCTTCCAGTCGAACCCCGACACGGCGTCGAGGTCGGGCAGCCACGCGTTTCGCTCAAGCAGGGGCAGCTCGAGGACGCCGGCGCCGGCGAACAGTGCCCCGCGCTCGTACACCGGGTAACCGGGCTCGGTGAAGGCGACGTTGTCACAGCCCTCCTCGAAGTCCAGCACCACAGGCGCAAACGTGAAGATCGCCTCTTTCGACCCGAGCGTCGGCACCACGTGTCGGTCGGGGTCGAGGGTGACGCCGAAGCGCCGCCCCGTCCAGGCTGCGATCGCCTCCCGCAGCTCCGACAACCCAGCGGCGGCGGGGTAGCCCATCCGCTGCCGGACGCCGGCCTTCAACGCTTTGATGATCATCGGGTCGGTCGGCTCATGCGGATCGCCCAGGCCGAGATCGATCACCTCGAGACCCTGTGCACGCCTGGCCGCAGCCGCCTCGGTGAGACGCACGAAGGGGTACGTCGCCTGGCTGCGGAGCACGGGCGAGATCGGCATCAGCACCCAGGCTACAGTGGCGCGATGAGCAGGATCGCGCAGACCCCGGATCCGCCGTACGTCACTGTCATCTTCACCTCGATCCGCACGGATGAAGACGACGGATACGCGGCGATGGCAGCGGAGATGGCCGATCTTGCTGCCCAGCAGCCCGGGTACCTGGGCCTCGAATCCGCGCACGACCTGCTCGGGATCACCGTCTCGTACTGGGCGACCGAGGACGACGCGCGCGCCTGGAAGAGAGTTCAGGAGCATCGGGTTGCCCAGAAGCTCGGTCGCGAGCGCTGGTACGCGGAGTACGCCGTGCGTGTCGCGCACGTGACGCGAACGTACGGGTCGCAGTAGGGGGTTACGCTGCTGGCGCAAGACCGGAATCCGCGCCTGCGGATTCCGGTCGCGCGATGATCCCTACAGCCGTCCGCTGCGCTCCTTCTTCACATCAGGCGTCTACCCGAGAAGACGCCGCAGGGTCTGGTAGGCGTGCACGAGGCCGTCGATGCGGACGTGCTCGTCGCGTCGGTGTGCGAGCGCCGGATGACCCGGCCCGAAGTTGACGGCGTCGATCCCGGCCGCGGTGAAGTCGGCAACATTCGTCCACGCCTGCTTGGGCTCGATCGCAGTGGCGCCCGCTTCGAGCAACGCCGCGACCAGCGGCGACCCGGTCGCGACAGCGCCGGGAGGCGCGTCGCCGATGATCTCCAACTCTGCATCCTCGGGGAGGAGCGACGCCAGGTCGGCGCGGACGTGCTCCGACGTGCGATCCGGCGGGTACCTGAGGTTGATGTGAGCCGTGGCACGATCGGGGATCACGTTATCGGCCAGCCCCGCCTCGAAGCGGGTGACGCTCATCACCTCGAAGAACGAGAGACCTCCGACCACCGCCTCGCGTCGCTCGTAGGAGACAACGGAGGCGAGCCCCTGCACCGCCCGATCGATCGCGTTGTCGGCAAGCCACGGGCGCGCGGAGTGGCCGCTGGTACCACGGAACGTGACCCGTGCGTTCATGCTGCCGACGCATCCGGCGTGGATCGCACCATCGGTCGGCTCCAACAGGAGCGCCAGCGCGGTCTGGTGCAGGAGGGAAGACCGCTGGAGGAGCTCTGGCAGCGGGTTGTGCGTCTGGGGAAGCTCCTCTTTCCCGAACAGGACGAGACCGACGTCGTACCTCCCCGAGCCGTCGACGGCCAGGTCGCGGACGAGCTCGAGCGCGACCGCAAGGCCCCCTTTCATGTCGGTCGAGCCGAGGCCATGAACGGCCTCGCCGTCGATCCGCCCCGGCAGGTTGTCCTGCGCGGGCACCGTGTCGTAGTGACCTGCGAGCACGACGAGAGGCACGCCCGGGCGCAACGGTGGCGCGTACAGGGCGGCGTCCTCGAGCTCGATCTCCGCCGGCCAGTCGGGCGGCACGAGCGCCCGCACGTGTGCGCGGATCTCCGCCTCGTGCAGGCTCTCCGAGGGGATGTCGACGAGCTCGAGCGTCCGTGCCGCGAGTCGCTCGGCGAGAGATGCCACGCGCGGAGGCTATCTGCATACTCCAACGCATGACCGTACCCCCGACCCAGCGCCAGGTCGATCCGCCGCCCGGCACGGAGCCCGAGCGTGGGCTCCTCGTCGCCGT
>Ga0247727_10009391_pt1 | contig 17758 bp, 22 predicted proteins | sample WisWelCaveWW1625_FD_202498 | JGI IMG/M metagenome (GOLD analysis project Ga0247727, IMG submission 202498) | Biofilm microbial communities from Wishing Well Cave, Virginia, United States - WW16-25 | ecosystem: Environmental > Aquatic > Deep subsurface > Groundwater > Cave microbial mat | place...
GTAAGTGGAGCTTTTCCTATATTCTGTATAGTAACACGTGCTGTCACAAACAAGTCCTGTGGATCTTTGAAGGGATCAACAGAGATGGCGTACTGTTCAGAGGTAACTTGCGTTACAATGAGTGTAACACCGGCTATTGCTATGATGGCACCACCAATAATAATTGTAATAAGATTGGTCTTCACTGCATCAAAACTGGTTTTGCTAATTATAAAGTCTAACTAAATCTGGTTTTGTCAAATTGGAGGGAGATCTTTGATTTGTAAAAGTCGAGAGATAAGGCATAATTGAAAAATACATTGAATCAGTATCCAAGGCGTAAAAACTCATTATTCCCTGACAAATTATTACACCATCATAGTCGTATTTTCGACCCACTTTTGAAGAGAAATGGGGATCTAAAGCCTTCACTTGTAATCCATTTTGCCTCATCAAGCTTAAATTTACTATTACAACGCAAACAGAGATATTCATATGATGATTGAGCAAGTATTTTTCCACAATCATTACAAACATAGTTTTCTATAGTCCTGTAGTCTATTTCTATTGTTTTGATCTCTTCATGACATTTTGGACAAATATTGCTCTTGTAAGATTCCTCAAAGGAAACATTACCACATTTAAAGTGCTCTATTAACTTACAATGTTTGAAATTTGAGCTGTTACAGGCGGGGCAGTGAAAGGTTTGCCTGATTTTTACAGAACTGCACATGCTACATGAAATTTCTTTAATGTTCTCAAGTCGAATAACTTTTCCTTTAGATTCTAATTGCTTCATGTGTTCTAACACTTCATCTTTTGTCATGTTACAATATTCAGCAATTCTTGCTAAGCTAATCTGTACAGTTGAATTTAAAAGAGAACCAATTTGTTTTTGTGCTTGTGGTAGTTTATTCTCAATAAGCTTGTCTTCTTCCTCAAGTATCGTCATAGCATTTTTTAGATTTTCAAATCTTATTGGTTTCTCAATATACTGGTATGCCCCATATCGGAGAACACTCTTGATGGTATCATGGGTCTTTTCATATGCACTTTCTATTATTACTTTGGTATCTGGACGCAATGCAAATATTTGTACCATCACAGCATCTGCATTCATATCTGACAAACTATAATCTAGTAGTACAATAGGTTTTTTGCCTGATTTGACAAGTTCTTCAAAGACATCAATGCCAGTTCTACCGCTATTACAAATGTGAATATTTTGATAACCAAGCTTCTGCAAAAAGTCTTGTATTATAGTAGCAACAGTAACACTATCTTCTATTATAAGAATGATTTTCTGTTTAGAAGATGCGGTTGTCATAATGCAGGTTATTTGCTGATTTTAGTTATATTACTGTTTTATGCATAAAATTCGTTCCTGAATTACCGTAGTTATTAGTACAAAAAAGTTTAATTAGTAAAGTCTATTTGCCGCCCTGGCTTGGAATTACAGAAAGTGTAGTTGTAGAAACTACATTATTCACTTTACGAATTTTGTGAGTAATTATTTTCTCGATTTCATTTCTTGTTGGAACTTGTACCTTGACAAAAATGTCGTATACCCCATAGGTTCCCATCACTTCCTTTACGTCATCTATTTTTAGAATATCATTCATTACATCTACTTCATGTCCTATCTTGCTTTTTACTAATACATAGGCTATTTCCAAAATCTATTCGCCTTTTACTTCTGCTCTGCTCCTAAAAACCGGCTTTATGCCAAGTGGAGCATAATTACCTGTAGAACAAGTAAAACACATGGCATCAACTGGCATGCTTACGGCATCTGCAAGATTCTTTGCGTCGTTATACCCAAGAAAATCTGCGCCAATGATTTGCCTTACTTTTTCAGTCATCTCTTCTTCCGTGAGATCTTTACTGTTGTCAAAAAATGTAACAAGCTCTTCTTGTGACGGAAAGTCAATTCCTGCATAACACGGAAATCGAATTGGCGGATATGTAATTACCATGCTGATTTTTTTGGCACCAGCACGACGAAGTGCTTTAATTATGGCTTTTGAACTTGTTCCCCTTACCAAACTATCATCAACCACTACTACATGTTTTCCATTAATCACTTCAGTGATTGGAATTATCCAACGGTTAATTTCTACTCGATCACTTTGATGCGGCTCTATAAAACTTCGTAATGGACCCTTCCTGCTGTATCTATCTTTTAGCAATCCTTCTTCAAACTGGACTCCAAGCTCTTGTGCGTATCCAAGTGCAGCAGGCCTTGCTGAGTCAGGCACTGGAATTACTATATCTGCATCCTTAATTGGAAATTTTTTTGCAAGATACTGGCCTATTTTTTTTCTTGCCATGTAAATGTTAGAACCTTCCATGATACTTGATGGATGGGCAAAGTAGGTAAATTCAAATGAACAATGTGCGTGAGTTTTTTCATCAGAAAACATTTCGCATTCCAAACCCGCGTTGCTGATTTTTATAAGCTCGCCTGGTTTCACATCTCTCATTAATTGTGCACCAACTGCAGATAGGGCAGATGACTCGGAGGCAACTATGTATGTGTTTATGTCTTTTCTAAAACCAACCACCAATGGTCTGAATCCTTTTGGGTCACGTGCCGCATAAACTGCGTTATCATCAGAAACAAAGGTAAAGCAAAAAGAACCAACCATTTCATTTTTTAAAATGGAAAGTGCGTTTGCGAGTTTTCCACTTTCTGCCATAAGGGAAACAAGTCTTTGTGCTGCAACAAGTGTATCACTTGCATTTTGTGGCGTAAAGGTGCAGCCGCCAACCATACCAGCTAACTCTGTCACATTTGCTATAGTACCATTATGTGCAATACAAAGATCTTTTACTTTTAATGGCTGAGCATTTTCCAAATTATTTCTTCCCATAGTGGAATATCGCACATGCCCAATCGCAGCTGGGGAGGCATATTCTCGGGTAATTCTATCAAATTCTGACGCAGCTGCAGACACTAGCCCAAGTTGTTTATATGGTTGCTTTTTTGGGACGGCGATTCCCCATGCCTCCTGACCGCGATGTTGGAGTGCTCTTAATGAATCAATTATCATTGGAACTACATTTGCACCGTCAAGGCTGAAGATCCCTACTACACCACAGTTTTCCTTAACCATGTGCCACCAGTAACCCCAATGAGCTTAACCATTTTTTTTGTGCCTTATCAACCCTTAGATGTATGATCGTTTTTGTAGTTTTTTTAAACACTAAACTTGAACCAACGAATTTGCCGATCACCTCAGATGTGATGCCTTTTTGTTCCAGTAGATCTTTTATTTTTTTAATGTTTTTTGGACTCACTGATATTAGATATCTAGAATGTGATTCTGAAAAGAGAATTTCATCATCTTTTAGCTTTTGCGCTGGTATTTTCTCCATTGTGATAACACAGCCTACCTCATTTGTCATACACATCTTAGATACAGCAACTGCAAGTCCGCCTTTTGAACAATCATGAGCACAGTTTACCAACCCACTGCCTATCAGGTCCAATATGGCTTGCATGTTTGCCTTTGAGGCTTTTAGGTCAACAGATGGACATGTTCCACCAATCAAATTATGTGTGTACTCATAATATTCAGAACCACCAAGCTCGTCTTTTGTCTCTCCTACAATAACAAGCATATCCCCACTACCAATTTTTTGTGGATGAAGCGGTTTTTTCTCGATCAATCCAAGGACACCAATTAGCGGAGTGGGTTTAATCGGACCATCATCAGTCTCGTTGTAAAAGCTAACTTTGCCTCCAACACATGGGATTTCAAAATATTTTGCAAACTCTGTCAAGCCTTCAAGCGATTCTTTAAAGGTCCAAAAGATTTCAGGATCCTCTGGATCCCCAAACTGCAAATGATCAACCATCCCTATTGGGCTTGCCCCTGTGCAAACAACATTTCTGCAGGCTTCTTCAAAGCAACCCATAGCACCCTGACGCGGGTTGACGTAACAGTGCTTTGAGTTACCATCTATTTTTACTGACAAAAATTTCCCATTATCAAGGCGAAGGACAGATGCACCCTGTCCTGGCTTCACTACAGTCCTTATTCCAACCTCATGATCATATTGACCATACACCCAAATTTTGCTTGCTATGTTTGGATTTTCAAGCATACGAAGAAGAATTTCTGACATATCCTTTGGAGTATTTGGTTTTTTGATTCTTTCCAGCCTCTTTAGATACTTTGGTTTTAAAGCAGGTCTATCAAGAAGCGGTGCATTTGCCACTACATTACTTGGAAGATTTGCAATTGTGTTTGTTTCAACCTTTACCTGCATTATTCTGTCTTCTTTTACCTTTCCTATGACAGAGTATGGAACTCGATATTTTTCACAAATTTGTTTCAATATTGAAAGCTTGTACCTGTCTGTTATCACAAGCATTCTTTCTTGAGATTCTGACACCATAAGTTCAGAAGGAGACATCCCGGGTTCTCTGGTGTGTATTCGTGCGACGTCAAGTTCTATACCTACAGAAAGTGCGTCAGCGGTTTCTGAAATGGCGCATGAAAGGCCACCTCCACCTAAATCTTTCATTGCCTTTATGCAACTTTGATTTCGAGCTTCAAGGATTGCTTCAATGACTAATTTTTCAATGAAAGGATCTGGAATTTGAACTGCTGAACGGTTCTCCGACTCGAGTGTATCTGATGCAAATTGAGAACCGCCAATACCATCACGCCCAGTAGAACCCCCAACTAAAACGACAAAGTCGTCTTTATCTACTCTGTTTTTAACAAGCTTTTCTTTTTTGCCAAATCCAATAGCTGCAACATCAACAAGGGCGTAGTTTGTAAAACATTCATCAAATTCTATCTCCCCCCCAACGGTTGGAATTCCAAGGCAGTTACCATAATCAGCAATTCCCCTTACTGCATTTTTGAAAAGCCATCTTGCATGTGAGTCTTTTTCTATATTTCCAAATCTTAGACCATCAAGTATTGCAATCGGTCTTGTGCCCGCAGACAAAATGTCTCTTATGACACCTCCCACACCAGTTGCTGCACCTCCATATGGTTCTACTGCAGAAGGATGGTTGTGGCTTTCTATATGCACAGTAACAACATAACCATCACCAACATCTAGTACTCCTGAGTCATATCCTTGCCCTGAAATAACTCGGGTACCCTTTCTTGGCAGGATCTTTAGGTGCTTTTTTGATGACTTGTATGAACAGTGTTCAGACCATTCTGCAGCAACTATCTGCAGCTCAGCGGGGGTAGGTTTGCGTCCAATCTTTTTTTCAAGAAACACGTGTTCTTGTCGAGTTAGACTCATTGTGCTACACCTAAATTATTCAAAAGAGAATCGAAAATCATAGAAGCTGGTTTTGAGTTTTTGGGATTTATGATTGGTTCTGCAGCTCTTTCAGGGTGTGGCATCATGCCTACTACGTTACCTGCCTTGTTGCATATGCCAGCTATATTATTTGAAGAACCGTTTATTTCTTCACAGTAAGTAAAAACTATCTGATTATTTTTTCTAAGTGATTTTAATGTCTCTTTGTCAGCATAGTATCTGCCTTCACCGTTTGCAATTGAAATTGGGATTCGCTGGTTAAGCTTAAACTTGTTGGTAAAGGGGGTTTTGTTGTTTTTTACTATGATCTCTGTCCATTTGCACATAAAATTAAGGGATGTGTTTTTAAGAAGTGCTCCTGGCAAGAGCCCCGCCTCTACAAGAATCTGGAATCCATTGCAAACTCCTAGTATTGGCATTCCTTTTTCTGCCATTTTTTTTATGTCAGAAATTACTGGGCTGTGTGCAGCAATAACTCCTGCACGCAAACGATCTCCATATGAAAATCCGCCTGGCAAAACTACAGCATCAAGGTTTTTTGGCAATTCTTGGGTATGCCACACAAGTTCCGTATCTAATTTAAAAACATCAGAAAGCACATGGTGCATGTCCCGGTCACAGTTGCTTCCAGGAAAAACGATAACACCGACTTTCACAGCTTTCATAGCTTGCCAGCGTTATTAAATTGAATCGAATGAAATCATTTTTATTCGAATTCATTTTGGTACTAGCTATGGGTCTTGTACGTGACATCATGGTTCGTAATGTAATCACCATAGATTATAACAAAACAGCAAAAGATGTAGCAGTCATACTAGCGGAAAAAGAGATTAGCTCTCTTGTAGTTATCAAAGATGGAAATCCGATAGGCCTAGTAACTGAGCGCGATCTTGCACGTAAAGTTTCAGTCAGTGACAGAAAAACTGCCGATGTACCACTTTCTGAGATAATGTCTCAAAAGTTTAGATGGGTAGAACCTATGACACCAATAGAAGACGCAGTCCAGAAAATGTTAAACAACAACATACGCAGGCTCCTTGTTTTGGAAAATGGGAAGCTTGTAGGAATTATCACAGAGACTGACTTGGCAAAGCACCTGCGAAGTAAGCTTCTAATAGACGGGGCGTTGGAAGACGTGACTGCACTAAAACGTAAGGTAATAAAAACTAGTTAAGACTCTAAACTCTCAACTAAGACTTGGCTTACTAGCGGGTTGTATATTCTGAACTCATTACACAAGTCCATTACAGTCTTTTCAGCAAGTTTTCTGTTCTTTGCCTCGATTTCAAACTTTAGCATTTTAGCCGAACGGATTTTTTTTACGGCAACATTATTTCCTTTCAAAACTAGATCATGTAATATGGTATCCCCTTCTGGGTCACTTATTTCTGGTTTATTTTCTATTATCACATTAACTTTGAAAGATGGCACGTGGTTTGTTTGATTGTAATTAATTTAAGCTTTGGCTAATATAATACTAAATATCATTTAAACAAGCAGGAAAGCTTTCTAGCGGTATAATGAAGAATGTGATTGTTGAGAAAAATACAGGATTATGAGACAAGTAATGATGTAAGATTATGAGACAAGTAATGATGTAAGATTATGAGACAAGTAATGATGTAAGATTATGACACATACTTCCTATTATTAATCGTAATAGATAGTGAATATTCATGCTACTGGATTCAAATACGCGGGAAGGAGTCAAAAATCTAGATTCTTATACAGATGAAGAGGGTCTACTCAAAGTTATCAAAACTGTCGAATTATCTGAAGAAATAACACGACTCACCTGGAATTGGAATAATTATTCAGACCCTATTAAAGATGCACATGAACTTATGGATAGGGCTCAAAAACTTTTTCTAGAAATTTCTGAGTATGAGCAAAGAATGAGTTCTAAACTTGGCAAGTACCAGCAAAATAAAATTGATAATGCGATGGTAGATTTAGGCAAACTAATTCCTTATATGAAAAACAAGATCAAACCTTATGAAAGTTTAGAAAATATAGTTCGTTAAACAAATGCTTTAATCCCTAAAGTGGCATCAAATTTTCATCAAGTTTTTATATCCATTATATAGATGAGTATGGACTAGATTTCATTTTTATTAAAATGATTTATAGATGCATGCATAGATTCATTCAAAATTTTTGAATCAATACTCTGAATTTTGCCTAACCAGAACCGTTTCTTGTATGCGTTGATTTGATTAGAGCTTTGGTTTATGTGATAACATTTTAAACCATCCAAACTTTCCCATTACCTAATGCCAATGTAGCTCAGCCTGGCTAGAGCATCTGCCTTGTAAGCAGAAGGTCGAGGGTTCAAATCCCTCCATTGGCTTTCAAATCATAGACAAAGTTAAGTAACAAATCTTTGGAAGGAAAAAGTATGCACATGGGGTACATCTTGCTTAACTGTGATCTTGGGACAGAAGACTATATCATCGAAGAGCTAAAGCGCATCCCACAGGTAAAAAGGGCGTATGTAACCTTTGGCGCATATGACATAATAGCAGAGGTGCAAGCTGACACTCAAGAAGATTTTGATAAAGCAGTTTCCCTTAGAATAAGGAGCCTAGCCAGAGTCATAAGTACAATGACACTCAAGGTACTAAGCCCCGAAGGATAATTATAGAAGAAAATTACTTTATTTTGAATTGGAAAAGATAGAATATACTGGGATTGTGTGGGCAATAAACCACGGATTGCCAGAGCCGTTGCTTAATCACTGTATAAAAAAACTTGTAGATCATGGCATTAAAAAAGAAGACATCAAGATAACGGATGCCCCTGAAAATGTAAAAGTTGGGACAGTAGTAGTAGACATATGGCCATATCATCTTGAAGTGGGACGTATTCGCACCATCAGAAATGATTCATTTATCAGCGGAAGTGTAATGGTAATAGAGCTAAAGGCAGATGCAGAAGGAAATTACATAGGCTAAAAAATCATAAAAAAAAGTTTCCAAATAGACTTTCGAATAGATTTATTTCGACTGCAAAAAAACCTATTGTGTGAAGAAAAAACCTGTCAATTCAAAGAAAGGCACCTACATTGCAATTGTTGTAGGAGCAATAATTATAGTACTTGTAGTGGCTTTTAATTACTATCTTGATCAGGCAAAGATCTCTGGAGAAAGGTTTGGAAATAGCCTTCAACAAATACAAGAAGATCTTAAAAATCAAGTCTCAGACTATGAATCAAAAATAAGAATGTGGCAGGAAGGGGACCTGACAAAACAAGAAATATTGCAAATTTCTGAAAATCACCTTAAAGGGCTTGAAAACATCCTCTCAAGATATGATGCGTTACTACCACCACAAGCATTTGCCCCTTCACTTAAACTCTTCAAATTATCTGCACATTCCCAGCTTGAAAGCGATAGGCTTCTAAAAGAATGGGTTGAAACTGGAGACAATTCTACTAAGATCCGATCTGATGAGATATTACAACAATCATTTGAGTATGAAACAAGTGCCCTTGCGTCTTATAACATGGCAAAAAAGGGTATTTCACCATAAGTTCTTTAAACTATTAATGTTAGAGGTGTTTTGTTTGATAAAAAAGTGGTGTATGGTAATTTTTTTGCCTCTGCTTTTGATACTACCTAATGCATGGGCTCAGGTTTCAATAATTAATGATCAGCAATACATTGGAGAAGATGGCGTATTTCATATAGTAGGTGAGATTCAAAATGACGCTTCTGTTCCATTAAACCAGATAGTTGTTACAGCTACATTCTATTCTGAAGATGCTCAGACTCTTGGTACGATGAGCGCATATTCCATTCTTGAAACAATACTGCCTCAAAAAAAGGGTCCATTTGACTTGATCTTTTTTGGTAAAGATATCCCACTAATTGATCATTATTCACTTGACATTAAATTCAAACCAACTGACTACAAAGCAGAATCACTTGAGATAGTTTCAACACATGATAGACGAGATATAGTTGATAATTTTATAATAAGTGGCATAGTGACAAATCATGACTACAGAACAGCTAATACAGTTGTGGTGATAGCAACACTTTATGATGGTGATGGTAAAGTTGTTGCGGCAGCTAGAGCATACACCGAACCGCAGTATTTGAGAGGCGGGGAGGAGGCTCCCTTTCTTGTCTCTGTCACTGACAAGTCACAATCAAGAAAGGCAAGAGATTATTCACTTACTGTCGAATCAGAAGAATATACTGTAGTTCCAGAATTTCCACTTGGTTCTGGAGTAATGCTTGCATTCTCTGTCTTCTCATATCTTTTGTTTACAAAAAAATCTGCAGTTATCACAGCAAGCCTTGCTCGTGTAATGAACCTAAAATAGCTTCAAGGCCGTCAAGAATTAGTTTTTTATCCAGTGGAATTGGCACAGGAAAAGAAATTGGAAACGTTATGCTTAACATGTATTGATCAGTATGTGATACGTTTATCTTATGAGCAAGATTTTGCTTGGATGAGATAAATTTCTGCCACTTTGCAATTCTTTCTTTTGCTGCATCCACTTGCGTGCTAAGATGATCTAAGTTCATTTCTTGCTCAGTGTTAAATATCTCAAATTTAACCATTGGAACCATGAGATATCCACCTGGAATTTTTTCGTGATTTTTGTGCATCTGTTCTATTATTTCATTGATTTTGTGTTCTGGAAAAATTTCACCGTATTCTGGATCAAAATAGCCAGCAATGTTTTTGTTCTCATCATGAATCTTGAAATAGCCTTGTTCGCGTTCCAGCCTCCACATCATACCTGATATGTGAAAGTATGAATTAATAATTTAGGGTGCTTTTGGAATTGTAGTTAGGCATTTCCCACAGAAAAAGTCCTTGCCTGTGTTAAACATGGTCGTGCTTTTACACTGTGGACATGGTTTACTGATTCGGTTTATCTCTATTGGCATGACACAGAGTTTGCGATCTAGCTAAAAAGAAACGGGGTCAATATTATGTTAGTATTTTCTCTAAAATCAACTATTATAAATGATAACTCTAATCGTATCCTATGCCAATTCCTCAAACTACCAGGGATTATGTTGAGACCCTAATCGACTATTATGTCAGTGTAGCCTCATCATACAAACAGGTTGCCCAAGCATTTGTTCCAGAAGTTATGAACATAGACGACACCACCTTTGGAATCATTGTGGGTGCTGTTTATTCAGGGTTTTTGCAAACATATACAAACCAAAAACAAAAGGTAACCCTAGAAGACGTTAATGAATTCAACGAAATCATAAAACGTCGAGCACCTAACATAAAAAAGGCAGTAATTGAAGCCAGAACATAGCGTGTAATTGTACGTTAGAGATAAATTCCAAGTATCTTAACGAAAGTTAATGTCAGAAATTGTTCAATACAAAATACAACAGCTTATAGATAATGGTCAGACTGTGCAGATCTCCCTTGTTGAAGACGTCCAGCTTGAGCCAATATCACAAAAGCAGCTTATGCTAGATGCAATCAATAAAAAACTAGATCCAGAACTAAAAGAACAGATTGCTCCAGTAATTGAAGCAATACTACATTCACAGCCCACGATTACAGTCAAAAGTTACGCTCAGACTGCCATAACAATTACAATGCCAAAACGCCGATACGAAAAAATGGGAAGGCCCGCAGTTGGCGAGAAATTAGAAATAAACATAAAAAAGATTTCTTAGACCAGTTTTTCTATTTCTGACATCGAATGCAGCGGCATTGAACAGGTAAAATCTTTGCATACAAAAACTGTTGTTTTTGTTTTGTCATATTCTTTTCCTGCAAAGAAAGGGTATTTTTTAAGACCACCTAAAAATTCCTCATTATCAACTGTTACAAGTATGGATTCTGGAAGAAACTTTTTAGTAAGATAATTATAAATTTCTAAATCTTTTTTGTTCAGCAATGTGACTTCTATTGGTTTTTGTAAATACATATACATCACATTAAGAAGCTGCCCAAAGCCAAATGGATTTTCAGCAGCCATGGTAGAAAGTGATTCCATTATCTTAACTGACATATCAAGAAATTTCTTTTCTTGTGTAAGGTGGTAAAGTCGTAGAAAAGCTCCAGCTGCAACTGAATTTCCAGATGGCAATGAAAGGTCGTAGACATTCTTTGTACGAATAATTAATTGTTCATGGTTATCTGCCGTGAAAAAGAAGCTGTTTTCATTCGAATCCCAAAAGTGTTCTATCAGGTAGTTTGCGTAATATAGTGCAAGTTCAAGATATTTTTTATCTGGGTTTACTTCAAAGAGATCTAAAAGTGCATTGACAAAATACGCATAGTCATCAAGATAGGCCTTTAGTTTTGCCTGTCCGTCTTTGTGCGTTCTCAAAAGTTCACCATTTTTTGTTAGTCTTTCCTCAATGAATTTTACACAATTTTGTGCGGCTTGTAAAAACACCGGTTGGCCACCCACTCTATATCCCTTTACAAAAGCAGAAATCATCAACGAATTCCAGCTTGTAAGAACTTTTTCATCTCTTCCTGGTCTAACTCGTTTTGAGCGAACTGAATTTAGTTTTTCAGAACAACGCCTGACAATCTCTTTTACCTCGTTTTCTGTCTTGCCAAAATGAAATGCTGCAGTAGATGCATTGATGTTATTGTTAAGTATAGTATGACCTTCAAAGTTTCCACCATCTGTTACATCAAAATAAAGGCAAAAAACATCTGCATCTTTTCCTAGAATTTCTTGAATTTCATTTTTTTCCCACACGTAATATTTTCCCTCTTCTCCTTCAGAGTCTGCATCTTGAGCAGAATAAAATCCACCTTGAGGTGAAGTCATCTCACGTAACACATATTGTAGAGTTTGATTTACAACATCAAGATACTTGGGATCTTTTGTTATCTGGTAAGCTTCAGCATAAACTATTGGTAATAACGCGTTATCGTATGACATCTTCTCAAAATGCGGTACAAGCCACCTTGAATCTGTAGAATACCTGTGGAATCCTCCTCCAAGTTGGTCATAAATTCCGCCATTTGCCATCTTTGTAAGAGTTTTTAAAACAAATTCTTGGAATTTTGATATGCCTGAAAGTTTTGAGTATCGTAACATAAAAGAAAGGTTAGCTGCATTTGGAAATTTTGGTGCGTGACCAAATCCACCATTTATTGGATCGCCCATCTGTAGCAGATTCATCGCAGCCTCATCCAGTATAGATTTGTCAAGTTTTGATGGCAGAGAAACTGATTCTGTCTTTAAAAGTGCGTTCATAAAGTTGGTTGCGGCAGCGTCAATGTCTTGTGGTTTTTCTTTGTAAGATTGTGAAAGCTGTCTAAGCAAGCTGCCAAAGCCTGGTCTTCCGTAACTGTCTAGAACTGGAAAATAGGTCCCAACATAGAATGGTTTTTGATCAGGTGTTAGAAATACACTCAGTGGCCACCCTCCACTGCCAGTGGTAAGCTGACAAACCTTTTGGTATATATCATCAAGATCTGGACGTTCTTCTCTGTCCACTTTGATGTTGATGAAATTTTCATTCATGGTTTTTGCAATCTCATCGTTTTCAAATGATTCGTGCGCCATAACGTGGCACCAGTGACATGCACTATATCCTATACTCAAAAAGATTGGCTTGTTCTCTTCTTTTGCTTTTTTTAGTGCTTCATCTCCCCACGCATGCCATTTGACTGGATTGTATGCATGCTGCAAAAGATATGGGCTGGTTTCTTTTATGAGATTGTTAGCTTGCACATATTTCAAAGGTCAGTTTGGCTATTTGTGTGTAATTCAAATGTTAGGTGCTGTTTTTCTTTATTTAATACACGGTCATATTCACTTAATAATAAAACAAAGTCTTCCATGTCTTCATTGATCACTCTTTATCCTTTAATTACAAGTGTTTTTTGGTTTAAAGACAAGCTAAAGCGGGAAATTAATTTTTAGGCTATTTCTTTTTTGGTAAATCAGAACCATAGGCTTGTCCTAGGGGCAGCATTGCCGCAAAAGAGCTCTTTTCTACATAGCCCGGTGCTCATACATTTGATTAACATCCATTTCTAAATCCATGTGTGGTTTTTTATTTGAAAGAATAAAAACATCAACTGCCAAAAATGAAAATTAAAAAATATTTTATGCATGGCAAATTTTTTTCTTAGATAAAACTAAGTTATTACTAAATAAAAAAATCATACAATCAATTATATCGTGTCAGATTCAATTCATGAGTCATGTTTTTAACCAATCACATCCATACTATTATTACGACATTGGAAGATCCTAGTAATACAAAGAGATCCTCTAAGGAAGATAGTAAAGTAATTGTCAATATACCAAAGCGACTTTTGGAGCAATTTGATATGATATGTGAAGTAAAGTATTACTCAAGAGCTGAAGGAATCAAACAAGCTCTTCATGAATTTATCACGAATAGTATGCCAGAAGATCGTCTTTTATCATCTGTGCAAAAGATGGTAGAAAATCAAACTAGATCAGCTTTTTTTAGATTAGCTCAAGAATTTACAGTAGCTAATGATTCAAAATACAAAACTTTACAACAACAAACGCATACGTTGCCAATAGCTGTTTCATCAAACAGATATAATGATACCAACAAGAAGATAGATAACAAATTCAAGTATCACAAATTCATATCGATCTAAGAATTCGAGAGAAGAACCAAGAAGATAAAGCAATTGATAGGTTTGAAAAAGCTTGGCATCATGCACTTAGTTCAAATGTTAAATAAAAGAGAGATTTTCTTTCAGACGTGAACTGTAGAAGATGCCATCACACCGACCAAGCACATGAGACTTCTGAAAATAACCCATCACTTGCAAGGGCTGGAAAATGTCTTATTCCTCAGTGCACATGCAAACAATACCTTGACACCATAGAAGAGATTGACGAAGATTTACTCTAAATATGCAGCAAAAATGAACATGCCACTTTGTGAGGCATCAAGTTGTAATTTCTCATCTAGTTCAACTGGCGGATTTTTCATCTGCGGTTCCATTTGCTTCATCTTTTCAAATTCTGCTTGTTTTTGTTTCATTATATTGTCTGAAAAGTATGGATCATTTCCTATTGCCAAAACAAGCAAACCGATGCTGGCAAGTGCACCAGCAACTACTACCATAGACCATCCTACTGCTCTGTGATTATGAGGATCCTTCATTTGCTTCAAAGCAACGCCACCCGAAATTTAATCTTTTATTCATCAGATCTCAACATAATAGCATGCAGTGCCCTTGTTGCGGTGCCAAAATGGAGAAAGTGCAAGAGCTTGAAAATAGCTACCTTATGAAATGCACACAGTGTGGCTTGAGCGATACTAGGTTAAAGTGACGAATTTGCTTTATTTTCTATCTTGAATAGCTGTAACATGAGCAGATCTAGTGCTTTTTTAAGATGGTCAAATTCGTTTAGGGAGTGCATCTGGGTCTCAACAAGTGTCCTTAGCACTTGAACAAGTGATTTTTGAAAGTTGTCTGTTGCCGAGGCCTCAAGGGCGTTTAATTTTGAAAGCATTATATCAAGTTCTTTTTTTGCCTTCTGGGCTTTAGATTCAGGATCTGACATAGTAAGTATTTTTTGCCATAATATATGAAGATAAAGTTAAAGCACGTACGGTAAAAACAGATTTTGTGATCGAGAAAAGACTTGATGCACTAAACATCATACTCCCTAGTCCTCCAAAACCTGTTGGTTCCTATGTAGCTGTGGTAATAACTGGCAAGCTTGCATTTGTGTCTGGACAGATTCCAATAAAAGATGGCAAAGTAATCTATGCTGGCAAAGTATTAAGGGATTTATCAGTTGAAGATGCCCAAAAGGCTGCAAGGCTTTGTGTAATAAATGCACTTGCGCAGCTAAAAGTAGAGCTTGGAAGTCTGGACAGAATTTCTAAAATTGTCAAAGTATCAGGATTTGTAAACTCACCTCCTGAATTTACAGACCAACCAAAAGTGATCAATGGTGCATCAGACTTGCTTTTTGAAATTTTTGGGCAAAAAGGTCAGCATACAAGAATTGCTGTTGGAGTTTCAAGTCTTCCACTAAATTCCGCAGTCGAAATTGATCTAATAGCAGAAATCAATTAAGTTTTGAATTGAATTTCTTAAGAAATATAGTCATCTTATCTTTTGGAATCACTGCACCACATGCCTTGTCATGTCCTCCGCCAGAGCCTCCAAGTTCGGTGGCAAGTGGATTAACAATTTTTCCCAGATGAATCTTGCACGCTCTAGAACCACGTATTGAGACTGCATAGACACCGTTATCTTCTCTGAACTTGTATGAGACCCCAACGTCTTTGCCTGACATCCCTAAAACAAAGTTAACAACCATACTTGCGCCAGAGTCAGTGACTTCCATATATGCAAGATTTTTCATTGTTTTCATGTTTTCTTTTACTTTTTGAATCACACCAGAGATTCTTTCTGCCTGTATACGCGCAAACTCAAAGGCGTTTGGTATATCATGAGGGTATTTTGATTCACTTAGCTCATCTACAAGATAAAGAAGGTATTCGTTGTCTTTTTGATGGCTTACTATAGTAAATGTAAGAACTGTGGCCTCTAAGAGGGCAAACTGCCTATCAAATTTTTGTAGCATTTTTGAGCCAAGTGGCCTGTCTTCCATATAGTCAGTTATAGCAGCACATGCAGCTATGAAGGCACTGTGGTCATTGAGCTTTGATTTAAAAGCATCATAAACCTGAACTGTGGTGCATTCATCAATGGTATGAATTAGTTTGACTTTTAGTTTTCTTATCTGTTTTTTTATTTTTTCATCCAAATCATGATGATCAATGTATGTTATTGAAACACGTTTTTTTCTAAGGTCTGTTAATAGGTTCACAAATTGTTCTTGGTTTGTGTTGCTTAGTCCCAAATCACAGATGTAAAGGGTTTTTAGGGATTCGTTATTTCTGAGATGTTCAAGCTCATTCATTAGACCTGGATAATCTACTAGTTTTGTTTCTCCACCAAATGCTTGACGTACAAGTGATGCAGCACTTATACCATCTGCATCTTCTTTATGAGACACACATACAATTTTTCTTGCCATTGAATAATCAATGACATTACCACCCTCATTTAAACTAAAAAACAATCAGACAGATTTCTTGGTTTTCATGTAAAGCCTAAACCTAGAAACAAGATTCTGATGTCCTGCCACATCTTGCAAAACAACACAATACATATCATAAAATGATATTCCAAGCAACCCTGCTTCTTTGTCAAGCTGAGCTATCTCATCAAGTATATCTGGGTCTGTTGATTGTACCACAAAATCATCGACGAGCTTTATGAAATCTCGTTCTAATTCGACCATTTTCAATTTAACCTGAAAATTTATGCTATATGGGACAAAGTTGCCAGATTAGACAAACTGCTTAATTTTTTAATTAATTTCAGCTTTAGAGTGGTTTTTGTTACGCATAATTTTAATATCCATTTTTTCAAGTTATTGGTATAGTGGAAACAAGAAACATTGGTCTTCGTAACATAGAAGTGGCTGATACAAAGATTTCTGCAATAGATGGCGTAAATGGCAAACTAATCTACAGAGGATATGATGTTTTGGACTTGGTTAAAAAGTCGACTTTTGAGGAAACCGCATGCATGCTTCTCAACGATGAGCTTCCGTCACAAAGTATGCTTTCTGAGTTTTTTGACAATCTTGTGGCAGCCCGCGAAATCCCCCCCACTGTAGAAAAAAATCTAAAAAACCTACCTAAAGCTGCAAATCCCATGGACGTTTTGCAATCCTGTGTTGCCGAGCTTGCACTATATGACGATGTAAAGTCGGATGATAAGACTGCAAACTACCATAAAGCAGTAAATCTCATTGCCAAGATACCTACAATTGTAGCCTACTGGGACAGGATTCGCAATGGCAAAGATCCTGTGAAACCATCAAAGAAGCTAAATCATGCAGGCAACTTTCTTTACATGCTAACAGGAAAAGAGCCTGATAATGAATTTGCAAGGATTTTTGATATTTGTTTGATTTTGCATGCAGAGCACAGCTTTAATGCTTCAACTTTTGCAGCAAGAGAGGTAGCTTCAACTAGAGCTCACATGTATGCTGCAGTAAGTGCTGCAATTGGAGCCCTAAGCGGCGAGCTGCATGGAGGCGCGAACTTTAAGGTAATGCAGATGCTTTTAGATATTAAGACTGAAGATGGAGTAGAACCTTGGATCAAAAAAAGACTTGCAGAAGGTAAAAAAATAATGGGCATGGGTCATGCAGTATACAAAACCTTTGATCCACGGGCCGAAGTATTAAGGGAATTGTCAAAAAGACTAGCTGAAATAACAGGCGAGCCTTGGTATAAAATTACAAAAAGAGTCGAGGATGTAACAGCTGAGGAAATGAAGAAGGTAAAGGGATCTGACATTTTTCCAAACGTCGACCTTTACAGTGCATCAACTTACTATATGCTAAAAATCCCACCTGATTTGAATACACCAATTTTTGCAGTTTCCAGAACAGCTGGGTGGACAGCTCATATCATAGAAGAAAAGTTTGCAGAGGCTG
>Ga0247727_10009392_pt1 | contig 17758 bp, 12 predicted proteins | sample WisWelCaveWW1625_FD_202498 | JGI IMG/M metagenome (GOLD analysis project Ga0247727, IMG submission 202498) | Biofilm microbial communities from Wishing Well Cave, Virginia, United States - WW16-25 | ecosystem: Environmental > Aquatic > Deep subsurface > Groundwater > Cave microbial mat | place...
GCAGGCCCAGCGCCTCAGCCTCAGTTTGGCTCTGCCGGCCCTCAACGAAGAAAAAACGGTCGGCCATGTCCTGCACACCGTGAAGCGGGCCTTGATGGATGACCTGCCCCTGCTGGACGAAATTGTTTTAATTGACTCCAACTCCACCGACCGCACGCGCGAGATTGCCGCCGAACTGGGCGTGCCGGTGTTTATTCACCAACAACTTTTGCCGGAGCTGGGCGCGCGCCGGGGCAAAGGTGAAGCCCTGTGGAAAAGCCTGTTGGTGACGCGCGGGGACCTGGTGGCCTGGATTGACACCGACGTCGTCAACATTCATCCGCGTTTTGTGTATGGCATTCTCGGCCCGCTGTTGCTTAACCCGCGGATTCAATTTGTCAAAGGGTTCTATCGCCGCCCGCTCAAGGTGGGCGAGAAGACGCAAGCGGGCGGCGGTGGGCGGGTGACCGAACTGACCGCGCGGCCCCTGCTTAACTTATTCTATCCCGAACTCTCCGGGGTGATTCAGCCGCTCTCCGGCGAATATGCGGGTCGGCGGCGCGCGTTGGAACAAGTGCCGTTCTTCTCCGGTTACGGGGTGGAGACCGGCCTGCTGATTGATATGTTCGACCAGCACGGTCTGCCCGCCATCGCGCAAGTGGATTTGCTGGAACGCATTCACCACAATCAACCGCTGGAGGCGTTAAGCAAAATGTCGTTTGCCATCATCCAGGCCGTCATCTACAAACTTGAGCGGCGCTATGGCCGGGCCATGCTGGAAGACATCAACAAATCCATGAAACTCATTCGGCACGGGCCGGGCGGCTATTTTTTGGATGTCGAAGAACTGGCCGAGCGTGAACGCCCGCCGATGCTTGACCTCCCGGAATATCAAACGCGACGTGCGACACACCCGCTCCGCCGCTTTGCGAGTGCGTCGCAAGTTTAGGAGAAACGATGACCACCACCGCCCGCCACATTGGCTTTATCTCCACTCGCTTTGCCGGAACCGATGGGGTCTCGCTAGAAACGGCCAAATGGGCCGCCGTCCTGGAGCGCCTCGGCCACATCTGTTTTTATTTTGCCGGAGACTGTGACCGCCCGCCCGAACGTAGCCAGGTTGTCCCCGAAGCCTTTTATCGTCATCCGGCGATTGAGGGCTTAAATCAAATGGCCTTCTCCGGGAATTGGATGGTGACCGAGCAGGCCCGCGCCGCGCACCCCGAGATTGCGTCGCTCTACAAAGATTTCTTTTCCATCTACATCCGCCCGCCCCAGATGACGCGCCGTGTCCAGGAACTCAAAGAGTATTTCAAAGATGCGCTCTACGCCTTTAGCCGGATGTTTGAGTTGGATTTGCTGATCATCGAAAACGCCGCCACGATTCCCCTCAACCTGCCGTTGGGCCTGGCCTTCACCGAGTTCATCGCCGAAACAGGCTACCCCGCCATCGCTCATCATCATGACTTCTATTGGGAACGGCAACGTTTCATGGTGAACTGTGTGCACGATTACCTGGCCGCCGCCTTCCCGCCCAACTTGCCCTCCATCCGGCATGTGGTCATCAATTCGGTGCAGGCGCAACAACTGGCCTCGCGCACCGGCCTGACCTCGCGCATCATTCCGAATGTCATGGACTTCGACACGCCGCCCCCACTGCCTAATGCCGATGCGTACACCCACACCGTGCGCGCCGATTTGGGACTGGCCGCCGGCGAATTCTTCTTCCTGCAACCCACCCGTGTCATCCAGCGCAAGGGCATCGAACATGCGATTGAACTGGTACGCCGCTTGGGCCTCCCGGCCAAGTTGGTCATTTCGCATGCCTCGGGCGACGAAGGCAGCGACTACGAACAGCGCGTGCGCGAATTTGCCCACGTGCTGACGGTGGATGTGCGTTTTGAAGCCGACCTGGTGCAAGACCAGCGCGGCCACACGCCCGACGGCCGCAAAATCTACACCCTGGGGGATGTGTATCCACAGGCCGACCTGGTCACTTACCCGTCCAGCATTGAAGGTTTCGGCAATGCCTTTCTCGAGGCGGTGTATTATCGGCGGCCGATTGTGGTCAACAACTATTCCATTTATGAAGTGGATATCCGGCCCAAGGGCTTTCGCGTGGTCTGGTTCGATGGCTTTATCAGCGCCGACACCCTCCAACAAGCGCGGAGCATTTTGCTTAATCCCATTGAAGCGCAGGCCTGGGCCGAGCAGAATTACCAACTGGCCCAGCGCTATTTTTCTTTCGCCGTCCTGGAGCGGCGCTTGCAGGCCATTCTGGCGGATTGCTTTGGATATCAGGGGTGAGGGAAAAGTTTTTCGCCAGCGCGAATGGGGACTTTGAGGCGATTCTCAAACGGGGTTAACGGGCATGAGAAATTTTCATTGTAAGGTTGTTGAATATCCACCCTCGCTGCCAGCAGCGCAGGTTCTGGACGAATTCTCTTTGCAATGGTGAACTTGAACGCCATTATACATCCAGACGTTTTGCCCCAAACAAAACCCCGTCGTTCCCGCAAGGGCGACGGGGTATCTTGTTCGAAGGCCATGTTGAGACATAAAGCTCTCAAACCTTGGGCAGAGCCGCCAACTGAGGCTGAGGAGTATGCCCATTGCTTCTCGTCTTCCGCTCTTTAGTCGGCGGAGAAGCACTCATTGCCTTACCCCGATATTCCCATTCTTGCCAACGTGCGAGGGCAATTCGCCACGCCTTGTAGCTTGAGTCATCCCAAGGTTCTTTGCGCGCTACATGAGGGATAAGCCGCCAAGCCACGATAAATAGCGCACAGGCGACAACGGCAATCAATGCCAGGCCAGACCCGTAAAACAGGGCGGTCTTAACCTTTACCCAAGCCGCTTCTTCGGCAAGGCGTTGATTATTGCGCTCACGTTCGACGCGCGTGACTTCCTGGATGCGTGCAACTTCGGCCTGCTTGTCGGCCTCAATTTTCGCGATAGCCGCTTGCGCCTCTGCCTCGCGCTGGGCTTGGATGAGCGGGAGCTCGACCGAACGGAGAGTATCTTGCCAGTGTGTGTCGCTCTCCATGCGGGCCGCTTCAGCTTGCTTGCGTGAAAAGTCGCCAAATCCTAGCATCAGCAGAACTCCGATGATGACGGATAGAATAATTAACGGGATTGGAGACTTGTAGTCAGGTTGTACGACAGTCATGGTAACCTCCATAAAAGGCGACTAAGAGATGTTTGCTTGTCTGGTAACCGTGCGCCGCTCATTCAGCGACGGGTTTGGAGATTAGAGGCACGGGAACAGCAAAGCCATTTCCGCGCCTCCGGCCAATCAAGTTAAGTCTTCTGGTTCACCCCAGATAGTATCCACAATGTCACGCTCAGTGTGGGCGCAGACCGTAAGCGCCACGAGTAGGAGCAGCCCAGCAACAACGATTAGGAACATGGAAATCACCTCCTCTCTGCTAAGAATGTCTTAAGGTGAGTTAGGAGCATCGCAAGACGGCTTTGAGTGAACTACGGGAAAGACGCAGGCGTACCACACGCATGGCGTTCATTTCCATCCAGGGATACAGGGATTGGATGAAGCGAATTTCCTTCCGCCGTAGCCGCCGCTCGCCTTTTTGCAATCCGTTGGTGGTGCGAAGATGGATTTTGTTGTTCATGAGGTATCTCCTTTTTGATAGTCAGTGCTTGTTGTAATTGATTGACCTCATCATAGAAATTTGCTCTGTCACGCGCAACGTCATCACTCACTCAAAGCCCAACTAGAAACTGACATATCCCCAAAAAACAAAAACGGAAAGGCCAATCGGCCTTTCCGTTAAAAGACAAAATCTATTAGGTTAGTCTCACTAACCTGCCATCAATCTTGCGTTCAACTTACATAGCCATGAGCTTTCAGTAGCCGCAAACCCTCTAGCCTTAACGCCGCTGGTAGCAGCGTCTTGTAAATATGGCAATTGGGGCTTTGCACATCCCAACGCCCTGTAGCGCGGAAAGTTTCCAGCGGGCAACCACCCGAGCACCGGTAACGAAATTCACAGTCACGGCAACCATATTTGTCATCAACGCTCATATTGCGAAGTGGCCCATCAGCCACTAATGGCAAGAGATCATCAGGCAATACGGAAGAGACTGGTGAGTCTAAATGCATCTGGCACTGAGCCAGTTTCCCTGTATGTGTTATGACTACATAGCTTTGCCCGACTCCGCAGGTATGTGAGTGGGCCTCCGCTTGCACCCGATCGAGTAGGCCGTTAAAAAAGGGTTGGAGAGGCAATTGGGCTTCAATCACTGCATAAGCCGCTAACATCCCATCAATAATGGAAGTTTCTTCCAAGGCTAGATCTGTGCGTGAAGCTGAGAGGATATTTTGTCTGTAGAGATTAAAACTGGTAGGCAGACCCCGTTCGATAAGTGCCCAGCGGGCTACATCTGCCACGCCAGAGGCATTCAGGCGTGTGACGGTCATAGTTACATCGGGGCGTAAGCCGCGTGGTAGGAGCACTTGATCCATCGTGTGGGCTACTCGGTCAAACGAGCCCTCTCCATTTTTTTGAAAGCGTAATTGGTCGTGAAGTTCGCTCACCCCGTCCACTGAAATCATCAACTTAATGCCTTCGGCTACCAGCCAATCGGCGTCTTCTGGGCGTATATGAACGCCATTGCTTAACACGACTTCATTCAACCCTAACCCCATCTCGGCTGCTAACTTGCAGGCGTGTGCGTGCAATCGGCGGACGAGGCTAAAATGAAGAGTCGCCTCGCCGCCTGCATATTTGAGCTTGACGCGCCGGAAACCGTTTTTTTGTGCTGACCAGAAGACGGACTCGATGGCCTGTCGGCCAGTAGTTTCATTCATGCGTGCTGAAGACTTGCGGACGTAGCAGTATGGGCAATCAAGATTGCAGGCGTTAGTGATGTGTAACCAAGCAGTTAATGTTTCTGGTTGAGTCGTGGTGGGTTTTGGAACCGCCCCATAAGGGTGGATAAGAGCCTGCTCCGCTAAAGCAAAATCTACACTTTCAACAAGCAACTGTGGTGAAGCAAAAGATTGCCACCTTTCCCATGCCGCCGGACTGAGCACGCTTGGGCCCGCGGGAGCAAAAGGGCTGAAGGCCAGTCGAAATCCAAGAGGCAATTCGGCAATATGTGCGTCGTGAATTTGTAGAAAAGCGCTTCCCTCTGGGAGTTCAAGATTAAAAGCCCCTTCTGAACCACGACAATCGTTGTTTACGTCCACTTGTGCGTAGTTAAAAGTCAGCACAAATGCTTTGTCGGGGTGGCGGCAATCCTCCTCGCTTTCATTCAGTGAGCCTGTGAGGACAAACACGGGTTCAATGTCAGTAGCCATTGCCCGCCCCATTAGCCAATTCTCGCGCCGTTAACTCTCCAAAACATTCACTCAAAAACTCATCTAAGTTACCCAGGTCCTCTGGCTCGATCCGATCCACTTGGTAACGCTGACGTTGAGCGCGCTCGTAATTAGTAAAGTCATCCAACTCTTGCTGGTTGAACGCCTTTAGATAGTCGTACAAACTATCATATAGTGCAGAGAGGGCGCTAGACCGCGGGGAAAAAAGTTGGGCGTAGGCAATTCCCTTAACATAGGCTTCGGCGGCTTGATTAAGACGACCTTGTGCTTCGTCGTCGTTATGAACCAACGCCCACCGCTTCTGCCGCTGAACATGTTCTTCTCCTTGATACTCACCTTCAATCTCATCTGCTCGTTGTCGAAAACTATCCATCGCCATTCGCCCGCGCAGATGATGAAGTTTGCTCAATTGATAATAAACGATGGATTCGTGATCCCCAGAGGTTGGAGGAGGCTGGTCTGGTTCCAATAACCGATTTCCTCCTGCCGCCAAGACCCAGTTTTGGATAAGTTGGTCAGCCTCGCCTATACTGCGTTCAACCTCCACAAAATTTCTCGCATAGAAGTGCGTCCAAACTGTGTTAACTACAGCGTCAAGCTGCACTTGGGTCAAACGCCGTTCCATGGCCATTTGGGCCGCTGTTCCAAGAAAAGCCAGTGCTTTTCCCAAGCGTGCACGCCACTCATATGAAACACGACCTTGTTCCGGCGCTCGGAGACGGTCACGATGCAAGCACCCCAGTTCGATATTGGCTTCAATGAGTCTCAGAACCTCGCGGCTGGCCGGGCTTTCTGGGTCACTAAACAGAGCATGGGCTTCTTCGAGAACTTCTTGGGCCGCATCATAAATAGCATCTGGCGCTTCACGCGGCATGCGCCTGAGGTGGGCCTCTTGCCGAGCCAGCCAGCGGAGTGCCTCGCCCAGGTGCATGAGTGCCAGCCCTAATACACGGGAGTCTTCAACCCGCCGGGCATAGGCCATTGCTTTGGCGGCTTCGCGCCACGCCTCCTCTGGGCGATGCTGGTCATTGTAAATCACGGCCAGCGTACTGTGCGAGAGTGCAATCGGAAAGTCTGCCCCCACTTCGCGCCGTAGACTCAGACCATCGAAACACAAACGGACAGCACGTTGCCGACCCATTTCGGACTGGGCGCGTGACAGATTGTTGAGCACCGACGCCCGGTGAGCCTTCATGCCTGTCTCACGCGCGAAGTATAGAGCGCGTCCATAATAGCGCACGGCTTCTCTAAATTGCCTCAAGCCCACACAGCCCCATCCCATAAAATTGTAAACAAGAGATGTGACACGCCGCAAGCGAATTTCGGCCGGGTGACCAATGAAGCCCTTTTCGCCCCAGCGCCCTTTCCCAGGTAGGGCAACTTGGTTTGTGGTGTGTTGAGCAAGGGTCACCAAATCTCGCGCTACCTTTTTGAGAGACTCTATGGCCGCGTGAATCTCCCGACCACTAAAGATCCGAGCATACTCGCGCCAGGTTTGTCGTTCGCCCCAGGTTAAGGTGTGTAACCAACTCTCTTTTTCATTGACGTCCCCATCAGTCACCTCAGGAAGTGCCTGAATAGCTCGTTCAGCGGCATCAGCAAATTCAATGGCTCTTGCGTAATCTTTTCGCAACACAAAGCGTTTGAGCCAGCGAGTCACCGTCTCTTGTTGGGTAGCACGCTGTAAGACTAAGAGGGGAATTTCGCGACGTCGCTCAATATCAGGTCGTGTGGGCAAATCCACAAATCTGAGCACATAAGGATCATGAAGGACACGCCACATCTCGGCTTGGGTTATGGCATCTCGGTCTTCGTCGTTGGCCCGCCAAAGCTCGTCTGCCAAGTCGGTATAAACCAAGTTGAAGTTGACACTCGGATCAAGCAACAAAGCGTAATGCATGTATTCGAGACTTGCCTCTACAAGATCAGTATAGATTTGTAGACGTTCTTTCCGTTCCTCACTGCTCAGGCTAGGAAATCGCAGAGAACGCGGCTGGGTAGGAGGTGTAGAGGCCAATCGGATTTCCAATTCGCGTTCTTCTTTCACCTGAGTTTCTGCTTGTTTCTTGCGGAGTAATCGTTGTTGACAATCAGCCCAGTCACGCAGTTGAGTATATAACTGTGAACGAGCCTTCTGTTCGTAGTCGTGATTGCGCCGATAACGCTCCCTATCTTCCTCCGACATCTTTTCATTCCAGAGCTGTTGCACATCCTGATGGGGATAAACATGCGGCGCCATATGCTCTGCGTAAATTCGGTAAATTTCATCTTGCAGACCGATCCCATTCTGTCGGCGCTTGAGCAGGGACGAGCGGTGCATGCCTGAGGAAATCGCCTCTGTGATTTCGGCCAATTGACGTTGATCAGGTTTCCAATCGTCAGGTGTTGTATCGAACGGGCTGTCCAACACAAAGTGAAGCTGCTCAGGCGACAAGCCGCGTGGTGCACGAACCAGCGTCTCAAGAATGTCTCGGTAAAGCGTGGGCCGGCCGCGCGGACGGCTAAAAAGCAGGGTAATGAATTCGTCCTCGATTTGCCATTGCGCCCAGCGCAACTCGGGCGTTGGCTTGCCCAACGAATTGGTTCCAACACGCCGGATGGCCTGGGCATAAGTATCAAGCAAAGGCTCCGGGATCGGGTTGTGCTCGACTATCAAATCTGCAAAGAACGAAATTAAAACTGGCTGACCTTTGGTATAGAGGCGAAATACTTTGGCACGATCGGAGTCAGATGCAAGTTCCCGCATTTGCCCGGCAACGTTGCGATTGGCTCGGGCCTCGGCCGTGTTGGTAGCTTCGGAGGCAAGGCGCTCCCAGTCGCGGGCTAATATCGCAAAATACTCTTGGATGGCTTGTGCAGTTAGGGGTTGGGCACTAAGGGTGAGTGGTTGGCGCTCCTTGAATCGTGCGGCCAATCCTCGAAAAAACGCTTCGCCTTCCTCTTCTCGCCCTGCACAGAGTAAGGTTGTGTTACACATTCGCCCTGCGCCAAGCTGCTCGGCCAGCCACTGTTGGGTTTCGAAGCGCATATCTCGATCTTGTAATAAAGGTTTCTGCTCAGGATCGTGAGGGTCCCAATGCGTCCGCAACCACTCTGAGCTTACATGGCTGAGTTGCTCGGCAGTATCAATAACCCACAGCACTCGCCGTTCACGAGTTAATTGAGCATAATCCTCAAAAAAGGCCGTAACTGCCTCTTCAGCCGCTCGTTGTGCGGTTAGGTAATCCACGTTCTGTTGAACCAATTGCTGATGACGTTGTCGTTTATCCAAGTAACGTGAAAAAACGATCCCTGACTCCTCAAAGCGCCTATGGAGTTCAAAAACGAAATTGTTGCTTGAGCGCAGATGAATATTTATCAAGTCAATGAGACCCAAGACGACGACATTACCCACGGCTGACCAGTCCCATCCCCGCTCACGGTGTTCCGCAGTGAAGGGACGACTCTCGTTACGCTCGGAAGGATGTCCTAATCGCCAAAGGGTCTCTTCCAATAAGCGGGTCTTGCCAAAACCGCCGCGTCCCTGAATGAAAACTAACTGGCACGAATTGTCATCCGCCGGTCGGAAGATAGCCTGCTTAATTTGATCCATCTCTGACTCACGTCCGACGATCTCGGACGTCCGCATCGTCGCCGCGAAGAGTTGGGGGTTCATATCGAATTACCTCCTAAAGTACCGTATTCTTCCAAGCCCGTATCAACTCACGAATACCATCACCCACTTTTCTAGCGGGTGCAAGCTTCTCAGGTGCCGGCAAGACGAGGCCAAGCAAAAACAGCCGTACCAGATCCGGGTCGTCCGGCCGCCGACCAGTCCATTTGGCAAGATCAAGGTCGGCCCAAAAATCAAGCGGTGAGGTGTCCGAATCTGAAGCCGCGCCCAAATGAGCAAGTATCACCAGCAACTCAAACTCCGGCTGAGCCAGCTTCTCTGGGAGAATAATTTCTTCAAGACATGCTTTCAGGTCATTGCTATCTAATTTGTTTCCAGGGCGATCAGTTGCGTATTGAAAGAGGGTGGAATTGATATGTGGGTGGTTCCATTCATAAGGTGGGATTGAGGTCATGAGCGCGGCAAGATTAGGCGACGGTGGTGGGGGGGTGAGCATGGCGGCGCGTTGCTGAAGCTGAGCTATGCTCTCCTGGCTCCTTAAACCGCCGAGCCATTCTCTGCGTTCGTTCAGGCGTAAAAACTGATTACTTAGGGCGTATTCATCGCGGCGCGCAATCATCAACTGTGTGCATCCTCGCCCAAGAAATCGGCGCAAGATTTTTTCTTCGAAGTCGGCTCGGACTTCATCAGAAACTTCCTCAAAGCCATCTACTAACAGAATCGGCGCAGGCATTGGTTGGCAGAGTACACAGAGGTCGTCTACCAGCTGGTCGAGAATGGCGTCGAGATTAGCAGCAGAACTAGAGCTATCTTTCACGCCGCCGCACAGCGCTTTTGCTTGTGCCACAATTTGTTTAACCCACTCCCGCTGCCCAGCAACTGAGGTGAGGTCAGGCAAAGGAACGTTGGTTTCAGGGTCAACCGCGTTACGACTCAGGTCTGCCCAGAAGACAATTCGCCCAGCCGTCGTCCTGAGTCGCTTTCGGGCCATGGCCAACAACCACGACTTGCCCATGCCAGGTGGCGCGACAACAGACCACAGGCGACGGGGCGGGTTGGGTTGATCTGCCCAACTTTCAATTTTATTAAGAAGATTGGTCCGGCCTACAAAGCGGGTTGGGTCAAAGGGCTCAGCCATGCCCCCTCCTGCACACGGAACAACGACGCCGAACAGACAAAACATGCCTGCGCCGCGTCGCTGGGCGCAGGTCAGATATCAGAGACAGGTAGTGGGGGCGGAAGTTCATACCCCCAACTTCCACGCATCCGATCCCAATCGGAGAGGTTGATAAGCAAATCGTACGGATCTCTGACTGCATGGGAGTCCATGAGCGAACTGACGATTTGCAATAAACGTCGGGGTGAGCCATTTGCGGCGCGTAAAATCAGCGCGTCAAGCTTGCCCTCCAACCCCGGTCCGGCCAAATCGTCAAATCCCAACCGACGTGAACGGGCGGCTCGAAAACGTTCAATCAATATAGATTGAAGTGAGGCTTCATCCCATCGTATTTTGGTCTCAATTGCCGAAAAATGCAAATCGCGCCCAACCCGGCTCAAGCGTCCCTGCACCGCAGATTGAAGTTCAATTGGGAGGAAGAACTTAGGGAAAACGCTTTGGACTTGCCAGGTTTCTATTTCTTCTAGTAACGGGTTAACCGACTCCATCATGTACGCTTTGGTTCGCTGGCGGGTATCCAGTCCGTCTATCAGCAAAAAGATACGCTCGAATCCCCACAATCGAGCGGCTTGGAAACTCTCTTGTAAAGCCAGGGGGCCAATGGGTGTAGAAGTAGGGAACCAATCCTTTGGCAGGCTTTGTTTAATTAGAGCGATTAGGGATTCGGAGCGGGACACATAACGAACCGCTGTGCGGTCAATAGCAGGCCATAACATGCCTAGGCCCAAGAACGCTTTCGGTTCAGGGTCGTCCAACAGCCGCATAACTAAACGTCTAAGGGCATGTCCACCTAGAGCCAGTTGATTGCGTAATACAAAAATTTGTTGTGGTGTTGGTGGAGGCGACAGAGGGTTGAATTGCTCAACAATTTGAACAAAGAGGTCAATTGCTAAGGCACGCCGTAGGCGATTCCAATGTTGTTCCGGTGTCAACGCATGGCGGACGTCATCTGATAAAATATAGGAAACAACAAGTGTATGTTCTGGGACGCTACGGATATCCGCCTCAAGTATTAGACGAAGTGCCGTTTTCCCTGCGCCTGGGGGACCATAAATAAAAGCCGACAGGGGCTGGCGCAAGCGCTGTAAGAGGGTTTGACCTTCCTTTATTGAGGGAGGGGTGTAATAAGCAAAAAAGGATGGCCTTGACAGTTGTTCATCTGAAGCTGGCCTCGTTTCGTCTCCAATGAGTGCATAAGCCGAAAGTGCTAGTTCCTGTTCAGCCACAGGAGTAGCAAAAGGGTCAAGTGCCAAGCCAATAGTTCTCAAATAGGTTGTTCGAGCCGATTCCATCGCCGCAAAACCTTGAGTTTTTACATGCTTAGCCTCCCCAGTCTGTAAGTCGGAATTAGTGATTGAAAGATAATCATTAGGCATCCTGACCCCATGATAAAAAAAGAAACAAAGAGTCAAACAAGGCGAGAATGGTTACATATCTCACCCTGTCCATCGTTAGTATGACTTTATCAAACAAAACTGACATCTAAAATAGCACCTCACATGCTTTGACTCACGCACGACTCACATGAACCTCACACCAACCTGTCAAGGCTAGTATCACATAAAATTCTCCAGCCAATAGCCTCCCTCACCACGTTTGTTGTGTACATAAATCGGGTCGTTGGGGAAAGGCTCAATACAATCACGCGTTCGTGATGCAATTGAGTAGATATTGCCTTTAGTCTGAGCAACGGCAATTAGCTTTTCGTCTTCTGAATTGATCGGATGACCCTCTCGCTCACGAAGTATGCTCAAAAAGTTCAAGAGTTGGTCTGTAAGTTTGATGAATTTGGGTCCACGCCAAGCACCATGACGAGCAAAATCCAGACGAAGGGGCATATGCCGCGTAAAAAGCATGTGCTCAATATCAGATTTCTGAGACGGCAAGAGGGGAAGCGGCAGAGGGTCAAGCAGACGGCTAGTCAAATACAAAACGGTCTCGGCTAAGGCCACCCAAGCGGCTGGAACATAGTCGCCATACTCGGCGACAAGCTGTTTTTCAATTTCATCCCAAAGGGCCCCAGGCATGAAATCTTCCAAGTGAGCATCAGGCTGGTCAATTGCTTGGCGCAAGTGTCGAAGGGCGATTTCCCTTACTTTTGTAGCATTCCATCTAAGGTATACCACGCTTACTCGGCCACGGACGCGCTCAACAAGTCTGGCTTCTTGCATCACCTCGATTGGGAGTGCAGCAACTAACGCTAGGCCGGGGTGATGCATCAGGCTCAACCACTCAAACAAATCTTCCAAATTCGCCAGAGTTGTATGAGCCTCTGTCAGGCCTGTTGAACGGGCATGTAGCTCGATCTGATCAAAATCAACGGTCACCAATGCCCGCCGATAGCCCAACTTGCGAACTAAACTGGCAAGGTCATCAATCTGTCCTTGCACCTCAAGGGGGTCAGTTGTGGTGGGGTATATATCCTCGTAGGTAATGTTCTGAAAAGCCTCTACTAGCGGGGCATCCAAGCTGTCTATCCACCGATGAAACGCTCGTGGTCCGCCGAATTTTTGTAAAAGCCATCGAAAGAAAGTACGTTGGCTCTCCGATAAGAGAGCCATTTTTTCGGGGTTTTGGGTTAGATAATCGCGTAAAGCCATGCCGGCTTCAGCCATAATTTGGGCCAAGTGATTTCCCTCGCGAACCCAAGCTTGCCTGGCCTTGGGCCAACGCGCCAAAGGATAACGTATGACAAACGAAGTAACAGCTTCACGGCGCTCCAAATCAACGAGAGCGGCAGACTTACCACTGCCTGGTCCGCCCGCTAATATTCGCCAATGCGGCTCACCTTGCAAAATCAGCTCGGCGTCGCCGCGCAGGTAGCAGTGTTCCCACCACAGCGCGGTTTCTTCAGCAGAACGCGCGTGGAGGGGGCGAAAAGGCCAAGCGGCATAGGATAGAGCCACGACTTCCTTACCTACGAAAACATCGTTTTACTAATGCTGGTGTTGCACGAGTTTCTTCCACGCGCGAATCAGCTCGCGAATACCGTCGGCTACTTTTCTGGCAAATAGGAACCTTTCCGGCGCAGGTAGGACTAGGCCAAGCAAAAACAGCCGTACCAGATCCGGGTCGTCCGGCCGCCGACCAGTCCATTTGGCAAGATCAAGGTCAGTCCAAAAATCAAGCGGTGGGGTGTCCGAATCTGGAGTTGCGCCCAAATGAGCAAGTATCACCAGCAACTCAAACTCTGACTGAGCCAGCTTCTCTGGAAGAATAATTTCTTCAAGACATGCTTTCAGGTTGTTACTATCCAGTTTGTCTCCGGGGCGATTGGTTGAGTATTGAAAGAGAGTGGAATTAATATGTGGGTGGTTCCATTCATAATGTGGGATTGAAGTCATGAGCGCGGCAAGATTAGGCAGCGGGGGAGTAAGCATGGCGTCGCGCCGCCGAATCTGCTCCGTGCCCTCTTGGTCCTCTAAACCGCCGAGCCATTCTCGGTGTTCGTTCAGGCGTAAAAACTGATTACTTAGGGCGTATTCATCGCGGCGTGCAATAATCAGCCGTGTGCAGCCTCGCCCAAGAAATCGGCGCAAGATTTTTGCTTCGAAGTCGGCTCGGACTTCATCAGAAACTTCCTCAAAGCCATCTACTAACAGAATTGGGGCAAGCATTGGCTGGCACGAACCACAAAGATCATCCACCAATGCGTCAAGTATGGCTTCTGGGGGAATGGTGGGGTCAAAATACCTGATTGCTATGCTACAATATTCCTGAGCTTGCACCACAACCTGCCTAAGCCAGTGCTGTTGCCCTTCTAGAGTGGCAAGATCCGGCAAGTGCTCTTGAGTTTCTGGGCTAGTTGGGTCGCGGCTCAGGTCTGCCCAGAAGATTATTCGCCCAGCTTTTGCTTTGAGGCGGTTTCGTGCCATGGCCAGCAACCAGGATTTGCCCACGCCAGGAGGCCCGACAACAGACCAGAGACGACGTGGTGGATTGGGTTGGTCTGCCCACCGCTCAATTTTGGAGAGCAAGGCCTTGCGTCCAACAAACAGATCAGGATTAAAGGGTTCTACCGTCATCGCGATTTACAAGATGAAAACCAGTTTATCAAGAGCGACTGCTCGAAGGAGACGGAGCAACTGTATTGCTTTCCGCAGCCATTTCTGCTGACTTTTGTCGCAGAAGGCTTCTCCACGCCTGCGTCAGTTCACGCGGGGTAGAAGAGGTATTAAGGGCTTCCTGAAGTAATACTCGAAATTCTTGTTCGGCGGCCAAGCGCTTTGCCCGGTCGCTATTAAAGACCTCAAAACGCGACAGTGCGAGTTGAGTCAACTCCTCTTTTTCCCATTTTATCCGTTTAATCTGGGTGACACCATCTTTGACAACGACCTTCGCGGGATCCGTTTCCGGCAGAAACAGACGCGCCAACAAGCCATCCGCCTGCCAACGGCGCAGGTTAGGCAGAACAGTCTTCTCCAACCAGGGTGTATAGTCTGGAGTCACATCGAGGATGAGAGTCAGGTACTTGAAACGGAAGGAGCGCGCGCAACGGCTCATTTCGCGCACCCAGGCCTCGCCTATCTTTCCTGAAAGTGAAACTTGTCCTACTTCTCGCTCCAGTATTTGGAGTTGGTACACAGCCGCTTCTTTCCAACGTGCTTTTTGGGCTTTGTCTTCTTCAGCTTCTTTACCAGAAAGAGTGCGGTCGAACTCCAGTCCTCGCGCCGAGTCCAGCTTGGCTTGAGCGGATTTCAACTCGGCGCGTACAAAGTCTTTTCCCAATATTCCGGCAATGTTGCGAGCCAGCAATTCGCGCTCAGCCGCCGTTAAATCACTCAACCAAGTAGGATTAGTTGTTGTAAAGCTCAACAGGAGGCGCGCAAAACCGGTTTGAATCTCCGGCAAAGTTGGCTGGCCCGGCAGATACAGGGCGAAGTAATCACGGTTCTGCAAATAGCGGCTCAAGGCCAACGCCAGAGTGGTGCGCCCGCACCCAGCCGGGCCGATTAGAATAAAAGGGATCGTGGCTGTTTCGAGTTGCGAATAAAGTTTTGGGTCGCGCCAAAAAGCGATCGGCTTCTGAAAAAGGATATCTTGCTCGTCTTCTGCCCGCTCCCCCACCAGCGGGTCATTGATGCCCAGGCGTTCCAGAATGATCAGAGGCTCATCAGCTACCACTGAAGAAGACGGCTCCGTATAGCGCGGCCAATTCGCGGGCTGAAGGTCCGCCTCTCGTTGTAACGCTTCGAGTTGGCCCCACAAGTCCGGTTTTACCTGCTTCCTGTCGGGGAGGGCGAGGCGCGCCTCGCGGAGTGCCGCCGGATGCGTGCTATGCAATCTCTCATGGGCGCGGATGTAGGCGATTACGCACTCATCCGCCCAGGCTTTGCAACTTTCCAACGTTAACCGCAAATTGCTTTCCGACACAGCCTCTTGCAGTTGAAGTAGTTTTCTAATACGGTCAATATCTTCGACAGCGTGCTCCGCCCAGTCCGGTTTTTTGAGTTCTTCAAGTGCCGCTTTAGCCGCGTCAAAATTTTCTATTACAAAGTGGCTACGGAATTGGCTGGTAAGTTGTTGGGCCTTGATTTGAGCTTGCTCCATGCGCGTTGCCTGATCCCGTTTGTCTTGCTCTCTCTGTTCGCGTTCCCTGTCCAGTTTTTCCAGTTCCCGCTGATGTTCCTCTTGTTTTTCGATCCGCGTATAATCGCGATCCTCCTTCTTCGCGGTTTGTTGTAAAACTTGAGTGATAAAAAAACCCGCCCCGGAAACTAAGCCAGCCACCAGAATTAGCAAAGGGCTGTTTTGGTTAACGGTGCTGTTGACAAAATTACGAATAGCTAAACTCCATTCGCCCTCTACACTGATAGAAATAGCGCGAGTAGAAGTCAAAGCAGGTGTCAATTCGGATGAAACTACAAAGGCCAAGTTTTGACTATCAATGAAACCGTTCAGCGTATGGGCATTGACCAACGAAAATGCAACCGTAATCGGCCCCGTGCTAGACAAGGTATGTGTAAACGCTTTTCTTCCTGGATCGCCAACCCATGTTAAACCGGATGGCCAGGCAACTGTGACCAGTAAAGTCTCTGTCAGTGCGGCTGGGTTAGTTAAATTCAGCGTGACCGTTACTGGCTGATTGTCGGCCAAGACGATAGCCGGTACACTGAACTCCACTTGGTTCCCAGGATAAGTAGTGGAAATGGGTTCAGATGGAGTTCGCAAACTATAGCTGGTCGGCAAAATCAAGTTGACAATCAACCACAACACCAGTAAACAAGCAGCTAAAACGAAAAAAAACAAAGCAGAGCAAGAAAATAACCACGGGAAAACAGTCACCCAGAGCCATTGGATACAACCCGGCTTGGGTGGGGTAAGCTTAACATGAGGGTTAGAAGTGGTCGAAGACATAGATAGCCATCATCCCTCACATGTTAAAGGCGAGGGTTCCGCCCAGACGGATGTTCATTATAGTCCTCTCGCGCCTACATACAACTGCAATACAACCTCAGTAACCGCAAGCCCATTTCTTCTCTCCCCAATCCCGACTATAATCCCCCTATCCCACCACCCCGGAGCCATTTCGCATGGCCAAACGCTCATCCCATAAATCCAAATCTGCCCCAGCCAAACCGCCGAAGTTGAAGGAGGCCTTGGAACCTGCCGACCCGCCAGAACAAGGCGAGGTCGAGTCTCTTGCCGAAAACACCATTCCCGACCTCTTCACCAACCAGCCCGTCAAGGCCACCGACAAGGAGCAGACGCTTCAGGAAGTCGCCCGCGTCCTGCAAAATGAGTACAGCTTTTTACTTGAGGAGATGGCCCACGATTTTCGCGTGGATGTGGAGACCGCCACGCCCGAGGGCAAGACCCGCAAATCCAAGCGCCGGGCCGATATTGTCGTGTTCGATGATGGTGGCAAACAGGAGATGGCAAACGTCATTCGGGTGTGTTGCATTGCCTCACGCGGCACCAGAGGCAACGACATCAAGACCGGTGTTCGCCTGCTCGAAGACCTGATGGGAGCGTTGGAAAACTGTGAGTTTGGCCTGTGGACAAACGGGGACGAAATCACCTACTTCCAGAAAGACAGTTCGGGCGTGGAGCCACGCTATGAGGAGATTGCCGACTTCCCCGGCAAGGGCGAGGCTATGGAAGAATTGGGCGAGCGCCGCGCCTTGCGTTCCCCTGCCGGGCAGTCGCTTCTGCTAACCTTCAAGCGCTGTCACGATTACATCTATGGTAATCAGGGGTTGAAGAAGGATGCAGCGTTCTGGGAATTCGTCAACCTGCTCTTCTGTAAAATCTACGACGAGCGCAACTCGCCACCACGCCGCTTCTGGGTGGGCATCAAAGAACGCAACACGCCCGAGGGTCAGCGGGCCATCGCCGCCCGCATCCGCGCTCTGTTCAAGGATGTCATCAGCGCCCAGGAGTACCGGGGAATTTTTGATTCCAATGCCGACATCCGACTGAACGACCGGGTTCTAGCTTACATCGCCTCTCAACTCGCCCGATACTCCATCTTGCAGGCCACGGTGGATGTGAAGGGCATGGCTTATGAGGAGATTACAAGCAGTACGCTCAAAGAACAGCGCGGCCAGTTCTTCACCCCGCGCAACATCGTCCGGTTCATGGTGGACATGCGCAACCCGCTATATGGGTCAAAAATAATTGACCCGGCCTGCGGCAGTGGCGGTTT